>Ga0208507_1000143_pt1 | contig 54152 bp, 58 predicted proteins | sample CryBogCBH12Aug01_FD_184626 | JGI IMG/M metagenome (GOLD analysis project Ga0208507, IMG submission 184626) | Freshwater microbial communities from Crystal Bog, Wisconsin, USA - CBH12Aug09.1 (SPAdes) (version 2) | ecosystem: Environmental > Aquatic > Freshwater > Lake | place: Crystal Bog...
CACGCTTTCGCTCCTCAGCGTCAGTATTGGCCCAGATCACCGCCTTCGCTGCTGGTGTTCCTCCTGATATCTGCGCATTCCACCGCTACACCAGGAATTCCGTGATCCCCTACCAAACTCTAGTCACAACAGTTTCGGGTGGCGGCCCCAGGTTGAGCCTGGGGGTTTAACACCCGACTTGTTGAACCGCCTACGAGCTCTTTACGCCCAATAAATCCGAATAACGCTCGCACCCTATGTATCACCGCGGCTGCTGGCACATAGTTGGCCGGTGCTTCTTCTACAGGTACCGTCACAATCGTTCCTGTCGAAAGAGGTTTACAACTCAGAAAGCCTTCGTCCCTCACGCGGCGTTGCTGCGTCAGACTTTCGTCCATTGCGCAAGATTCCCCACTGCTGCCTCCCGTAGGAGTCTGGACCGTGTCTCAGTTCCAGTGTGGCTGATCGTCCTCTCAGACCAGCTATCCGTCGTAGCCTTGGTGGGCCGTTACCCCGCCAACAAGCTGATGGACCGCGAGCCCCTCCCGAAGCGAAAAAACATTTCCTTCCCACACCATGCGGTGCGAGAGGGGTATTCGGTATTAGCACCGGTTTCCCGGTGTTATCCCAATCTTCGGGGCAGGTTGCTCACGTGTTACTCACCCGTTCGCCACTAACTTGTGGAGCAAGCCCCACAAGTCCGTTCGACTTGCATGTGTTAAGCACGCCGCCAGCGTTCATTCTGAGCCAGAATCAAACTCTCCATCAAGATCTTTCCGGAACCGAAGTTCCTTCCGAATCAGAGAGCCAGACGAGTGACTCTAATACTCGCCTGACAACCAAAAGAACACGGGGTGTTCTCCTGGCCTACTGCATATTACTTTTGACGAACGACGCGACTAGTTAGATCTAGCCATCGTCGCCCGTACTGGCTTTTAGCTCTCGTTCTTCCGTTTTCAAGGAGCGACATCACACACGAGCAAGCTCGGAGGTGTGAAGTACACCGACTCAGGATTACTCCTTCGTCTCCTGGGTTTCTGTTTCCAGAACTCCAGGGAGTCCAACCTTATCAGCGTCTTCACCATCAGTGCAAATCGCACTTTTTGGCGCCGACACCGTTTCGGGCGGATAACCAGACTAGCAGGCGCGAAATTGCCAAAGTGACATTTTCGACACTTATTTTCACAAATTTGTTGCGCTTAGGAAATCAATGCCAAATCGTGATGATTAATGGGCTTGGGCAGCAACGACGCCACGCAAGTTGTTCACTACTGCGGTCAAACGCTCGCGCTGCTCACTGTTCGTGATCGGTCCTGATGCACCCGGTGACTGACGTCGAGCAAGTGCCGCACCAGGTTCGAAGAGGAACAGAAAGCGTTCGCCGTTTTCCGAAGCAGCGACTACGTCACGAAGTGAACGCGACTCGCGTACGGCTTGCCCAACGAACGATCCCGCGACTTCGTGGGCCTGTCGAAAGGGCACTCCCTCGCCCACCAATACCTCGGCGATATCAATAGCAACGAGGAGCTCGTCGTCGGCTGCGGCCGCAGCGGTGTCTGCGTTGAAGACCAGTGACCCGTAGGCGCCCTTTAGAGCCGCCAGCACGAGCAGCACCTGACGCACCGAGTCGAACAGTGGCTCCTTGTCTTCTTGCAAGTCACGGTTGTAGGACAAAGGCAATCCCTTGAGCATCACCAGCAGTCCCGTGAGGTTGCCCACCAAGCGCCCACTCTTTCCGCGCGCCAATTCCGCCACGTCGGAGTTCTTCTTCTGCGGCAGCATCGACGAGCCGGTAGTGAACTCGTCGCCCAATGTGGCGAAGTGAAATTCGGCACTCGTCCACAAGACGAGTTCTTCACCCATCCGCGACAAGTGGACACCCAACAGCGCAATGTCGAACAGCGTCTCGGCAACAAAGTCACGATCGGAGACGGCGTCCATGGAGTTGATGAAGTGGTCGTCGAAGCCCAAGAGCTCGGCCGTGACGGCCGGTTGAATCGGGAGTGATGTCCCCGCCACCGCACCGGCGCCCAGTGGTGAGCGATTCGTTCGACGGTAGGCGTCAATCAGTCGTTCCACGTCACGGGACAGCGTCACCGCGTGCGCGGCCACGTGGTGCGACAGGAGCACCGGCTGGGCCCGCTGGAGGTGGGTGTAGCCGGGCAAGTACGCGTCGGGGTTGGCGTCCGCCACTTCGAGCAGGGCGTCGATCAAGGCCAGCGTGGCATTGGCAACTTCGGTCAACGCCGCGCGAGTAAACAAACGAAGGGTCGTGGCCACCTGGTCGTTTCGGGATCGAGCGGTGTGGATCTTCGCGCCCACTGGTCCCGCGAGTTCCGTTGCGCGTCGCTCGATCGCCATGTGGATATCTTCGTCACTGGCGCGACGCTCAAAGCGTCCTTCATCAAACTCGCTTCGCACTTCGTCGAGAGTGGTGATCAGTGTCGCGACCTCTTCCTCGGTCAAGAGACCCGACAGACCGAGACCTCGAACGTGGGCCTTGGACCCTTCAATGTCGAAGGGATACAAGACGTGGTCGAACGAGAAGCTCTCGGACAGATCCCAGAGCGCCTGGTCCATGCTCGCGCTAAAGCGCCCCGCCCAGAGGGTCATGACCGTGGTGGCGTGGCGTTCTTGGCGCCCTGCCGTGAGGCCCACGTCTTGACGCCAAGACCATAGATCTTGACGTAGCCCTCCGAGTCGGCGTGCTTGAACGTGTCTTCTTCGTCGTAGGTGGCGAGGCCGTAGTCGTACAGCGCTGCGGGCGAACGGCGACCAATGATGCGCATCGCCCCCGGTGCGGTGAAGCGCATCCGGACGTCACCCGTCACGTGCTTCTGCGTCTCCTCGATGAAGGCGTCGAGCGCTTCCTTGAGTGGCGAGAACCACATGCCGTCGTAGACGAGTTCGGCCCAACGAATTTCCAGGCGCTGCTTCTCGTGCGCGACTTCGCGCTCCAACACCAGGTCTTCGAGGTCGGCGTGCGCGGTCACCAGCGCGAGCGCGGCGGGGCACTCGTAGACCTCACGACTCTTAATACCAACGCGGCGGTTTTCGACCATGTCGATACGGCCGTAGCCGGTGGCACCGGCGCGGTCGTTCAATTCCTTGATGAGCTCGGCCATCGGCATCGCGACGCCGTCGAGAGCGACGGGGCGACCTTCGACGAACGAGATTGTCACTTCGACTGGCTCAAAGGTACGCACCTTGGTGAGGGTCATCGGCTCTTCTGGTGGTTCGTTCCATGGGTCTTCCATCTCACCGCACTCAACGGCGCGACCCCAGAGGTTCTCGTCAATTGAGTAGATCTTGTCGCGCGTGGCCTTGATGGGAATATCCCACTTCATCGCGAAGTCGACCGAGTCACCGCGGCTCATGCCCCAGTTACGGGCCGGAGCCAAGACTTCGAGGTCCGGTGCGAGTGCGTGGGTGCCCACTTCGAAGCGCACCTGGTCGTTGCCCTTGCCGGTGCAACCGTGCGCAACGGCCTGAGCGTTGAACTTCCGGGCCTGGTCCACCAAATGGCGAACGATGACGGGACGCGACAGTGCCGATACGAGCGGATACTTACCTTCGTACCGCGCATTGGCTTTGATGGCATTGGCGCAGAACTCTTCGGCCATCTCCTTGCGGGCGTCAATCAAGACGCACTCAATGGCGCCGGCGCCAATGGCGCGAGCGCGTATGTCATCAAGGCTCTCCGAGGTGTCAGCATCCTGACCCACGTCGACGAGGACGCAGACGACTTCCACGTCCCACTCTTCGATCATCCATCGAACGGCAACGGAGGTGTCGAGACCTCCGCTGTAGGCCAGAACAACACGCTTCTTCATTTACTTCTTTCCCTTCCGTACAGGCTTTGACAGATCTTCGAGGCCGGCGAGGCTGCGCAGCTCTTTCGCGAGCGCTGCTCCCCCGACCTTTTCGTCGGCGATCACCAAGATGGTGTCATCGCCAGCGATGGAGCCGAGCACACCCTTAAGGGCGCTGCGGTCGAGGGCCGAGGCCACGACATGGGCACAACCCGGCGGTGTGCGAATGACGACTTGGTTGAGCGAGGCGTCGACCGAGCCGACCCACTCCCCCATCATGCGACGGAGGTGGTCGACGGGCGCCGCGGACACCGCAGGCGTCGAGGCAATCACGATACGGCGCGAACCGTGCAGGTCACGAACCTTGACGGTCCCGAGTTCCTGGAGGTCACGGGTAATCGTGGCCTGCGTGGCGGTAATACCCTCAGACTGGAGCCGGGCCACGAGTTGGGCCGCCGTTGAAATCACTTCTCGCTCGAGAAGATCGCTGATGCGATGCTGTCGTTGTGTTTTGGTCATGCTTCTTCCTTTATCCATTGCAGAACGCCCAGCATGGCTGAGCGACGGTGGTACACCTGGCGCCACACCAAGGAGGCGGGCGAGTCCAGAACATCATCGGTAATTTCGTCGCCGCGGTGCGCGGGCAAGCAGTGCAGCACAACTGCCCCGTGAGCCGCGTGGGCCAGAAGGTCGTCGTTTACCTGAAACGCTCCGAGGTCGACGCGGCGGCGCGCCGTCTCTTCTTCAAAACCCATCGAGACCCAGGCGTCGGTGTAGATCGCGTCGACACCGGCGACCGCGTCGCGGGCGTTATCGAAGAGCTGTAAGCGCCCGCCCCCGATAATCGCCGAGGGGTCTTCAACATCACCAGGCACCAGTTGGTACCCGTCGGGCGCACCGACATTGACATTGACGCCCAAGCGCAATAGCGCTACCGCGAGTGAGCGGGTGACATTGGTGGCGTCGCCGACGTAGGCCACGGTGCGACCACGCAGCTGTGTGACGTCGCCTCCGGTGAAGTACTCCGCCAAGGTCAAGACATCAGCCACCGCCTGCGTGGGGTGGGCTTTGTCACTCAACAAGTTGATCAGCGACATGGTGTTGTCAGTGGCCGCGTTCATTCGAGCGAACACGCGGTGATCACGCAGGCGCAAGGCGGCAATCGCGAACATCTCGCGCAACGTGCGGGCGACGTCTTCCGCCGATTCGCGACGTTCAAGGCCAATCTCGTCGTCCGAGAAAAAGGTGGCGAAGCCGCCGAGTTCGTGGACGGCGGTCGCACTGGAGGCTCGGGTGCGCAGACTCGGGCGTTCAAAGACCAATGCCACGCCCTGCCCCTGCAGGGTGGTGTCATCGATGGGACTCGTGGCGAGGCGATAGATCGTTGCCAAGTCGGCGTCGCTCGTTGCTTCAATAGTGACAAAGTGACGGCTCATCGTGAGACCTCCGTGGTTGCGAGATTTCCCTGCAAGACGTCGCGCAGGGCGTGGGGGCGAGTGCCGTTGGCGAGCCACACCCGTTGGGCGCCGGCCTCCAAGGCCTGGGCCGCGGCGGCGAGCTTGGGTCGCATCCCCTCTCGGGCGGCCCCGCTGGCAATCATGGCCTCGACCTCGGCAATTGACACATTGGTCAGCCCCGAGGAGGCGTCGTCAGGGTCCGCGCGAAGTTGATCGATGTCGCTAAGGAGGACCAATCCCGTCGCATCGAGGGCGCCGGCGATAGCACCAGCCGCGGTGTCAGCGTTGCAGTTGAGCGCGCTGCCCTCATCGTCACTCGCCACGGGCGACACCACTGGGACGAAGCCGGCGGCCAGCAGAGTTGTCAGGACACTGCCGTCGACCTGTGGCGTTGCGGCAACGTGACCCCAGGGCTCACCAATAGAACGAGCGCGCAACAGCCCCCCATCGAAGCCCGATAGTCCTACCGCGTTCGCACCAGCAACGTGGAGCGCCGCGACCAAAGCGCGATTGACGCCAGCCAGTGCCAGATCGACGTAGTGCATCGTACGTTCGTCGGTCACCCGAAGGCCGTCGACAAAGCGGCTGTCAATGGACACGGCGTTCAGAAGTTCATTGATCTGGGGGCCGCCGCCGTGGACGACAACGACCTGGTCGCCGTTGCGTTGCAGGGTCTCGATATCGGCAGCCAAGGCCACGAGGGCGGGCGCTGTCGGCTGAAGTTCATCGAGGGCGTGACCACCCATTTTGACCACGTAGGTGCTCACGGCGTAACGCCCGTCAATGGCAGGGCCGTTGTCTCGGGGAAGCCGTGAGAGATGTTCCAGGCCTGAATGGCTTGACCGGCGGCTCCCTTGATCAGATTGTCCAGTGCGCTCAGCGCGACCAGGGTGTTCGTGCGTTCGTCAACGCGGGCACTGACGAAGCAAAGGTTCGAGCCCACCGCGTCCTTCATTGCCGGCGGCTCGTCAGTTACGACGACGAAGGGGTCGTGTGCGTAAGTGTCGCGCAGCACCTGCAGTGCGGCACCCGTTGAGAATGGCATCGTCAACTGTCCGTAGGCCGTGACCAGCATGCCCCGACTCACGGGAATCAAGTGAGGCGTAAAGAGCACCGACGCGTCAAGCTCCCGCTGCATCTCAATGGTGTGGCGGTGATGAGTGAGACCGTAAGCCTCCGCATTCCCTGCCAAACGTGGGAAGTGCAGGCGCTCCGACGGACTGCGACCCGCACCGGAGACGCCACTGAGGGCGTTGACGATGATGCCCGCGTTGTCGATGATGCCGCGATCAACAAAGGGTCCGAGCGCCAACGAGGTTGCAGTGGGATAGCACCCGGGAATCGCCAAAAGGGGTGCCCCAACAATCTCGGCACGGTGACGTTCCACGAGTGCGTAGACGGCGTCGCCCAGATGCTGGGGGTGGTGATGCGCCTCGCCGTACCACTCCACGTAGTCATCGGCGTGACGAAGGCGGAAGTCAGCACCGAGGTCCACCACCTGAACGCCGCGGGCGCGCAGCGAGACGACATAGTCCTGACTGTGACCGTGTGGCAATGCCAGAAACGCGACGTCGATGTCCGCGTCGAGCACCGATGCGGTGGGCTGATAGACCAGCGACGGAAACAGACCAGCCAGAGCAGGCGCGTGAGTTGCGACGGATTTTCCTGCATTGGAGTCGCCCGTCACCAGCACGATGTCCGCGTTGGGATGCCCGCCGAGGAGCCGAAGTAATTCGAGTCCCGCGTATCCCGTTGCCCCGACAATCGCCACTTTCATACTTGTTATTTTATGCATAAGTTAAACCAAAAGTGCAATAGGCGTACCACTAGAATTATCCAGTGACAAAAAAGGGTTGGTTCCTGTTCGCAATGATGGCGGTGCTCTGGGGCATTCCCTATCTCCTTATTCGGGTGGCGGTCCGCAATATCGACGCTGGTGTTCTCGTGTTCGGACGAACCGCCCCCGCGTCATTGCTCCTCCTCCCCTTCGTCCTGCGTCAGGGCCACTTCCGCGCCATTGTTCGCAATGTCGGCTGGATTTTCGCCTTCGGCGTGGTTGAGTTCGGCATCCCGTGGTTTTGCATGTCAACGGCCGAAAAGCACATCACAAGTTCGCTCACCAGCTTGATCATCTGTGCCGTGCCTCTGATCTCTTTGGTGGCCGCCCGTTTCACCTCGGCTCGTGAAGACCACAACCCCCGTCGCTTGTTTGGTATTCTGTGCGGCATCGTCGGCGTGGTCTTGCTGGTGGGATTGGACCTGGGCCACGGATCAGCCCCGTGGTTGGGCCTCATGGCAATCGTGTGTGTTGGCTACGCCGCCGGGCCACTGATTCTGTCGACCAAGCTCATGCACGTCCCCGGACCGGCCGTGGTGTGTGGCGCCACCGGACTCGTGGCCCTGTGCTGGCTGCCGTTCGCCCTCACCCACCTCCCCACTCACATCTACGCCGAGACCTGGTGGAGCGTGGCAACGCTCTCGATCGCGTGCACGGCCGGGGCGTTCTTGACGTTCTTCGAACTGATCAAAGAAGCCGGGTCGAGTCGCTCCCTTATCGTGATTTACTCCAACACGGCAATTGCCGTTCTGTTGGGCATCTTGTTCCTTCGTGAGCCACTCACGCTGGGCATCGTCTTCGGATTCCCACTGATTGCCCTGGGCTCGTACCTGGGCACGTCACAGCGCTAGGGAACGACGTACCCGCTCACGGCAACGGCGCCGTCGGTCTCCAGCCACATCTCGTGTTCCGTCGTGACAAGTTGCACGTCGTGGTAGCGCTCGACCGGTGCGTGGTGCACGATCTCGGCGTACGACACGGGCAAGGGGCTGAACTCGGCGAAGGCCTGCCACAGGGCGGCGTTGTTAACGTGCCCGATGACGTCCAAATCGGCATCGCGGATGGGGAACGGACGACGCAGTGCCTCGGCCGGCACATCGGCGCTGCGCACACGGCCCGACACCTTGCGGCCGGCCATCGCTTCGCCGTACACGTCAAGGAATGACGCGGGGATGCGTTGGGGAAATCCGCGGTGGTCAATAGGGACCCACAACGACGCCGCCTCTATTACGAGCTCGTCGCCGACGTAGATATTGGTGCGTCGCTCGGCCCACGCGGCCCCGATGCCGGCACACCAGGTCACACTGGTGACCCAGTCAAGGTAGCGCGGCCATGACGACCCAACACAGCGGAGCGCGGTCCGACGCGCCACCCACAGGACATCGGCCTTGATGCCGTTGTCTTCCCAGTCATCGGTCGCCACATCCTGCAAGATGCGCGCAACACCGTCGAGACGGAGCAGTCCGCTGGGACCAGTGTCGCCCAAGCGCACACGTGTGCCTAGTTCAAAGCGCCGACCTGCCGCCGATGGTGGGACAAACTCCACCATTGCGTCAGCCACGAAGGGTCGCTCCCTGTGCGGCGGCAGCCGCGACGAGAGCGCCGCGCGCCTCCGCGACTTCCTTTTCTCCGAGGGTGCGATCGGACGCTCCCAACCTCACGGCGTACGCCAGCGACCGTGTGCCGGCGCTGACATGCTCACCGCGGTAGACGTCGAACAGCGAAACGTCTTGCACCAGCTCGCTCGCGCCACGCAACACCGTGGCGAGGTCGCCCGCGTGCACGTCGTCCGGAACCACGAAGGCCAGGTCAATTGACGCCGACGGAAAACGACTGGGTACCGAAACAAACTGATCCAGCGACGCGTCGGCAACTGCCCCAAAAAGCGCGTCAAGATCGAGGTCAATCACGCCAAGACGACGTGGGGCCACATTGGTCAACCCCGCCGTCACGAGCTCGTCAACCTCACCGACGGTGCCAAGCACTGCGCCAGTGGCGCTGTGAATGAAACCCGAACGAGTGGGGTGTAACCCAGCAATTGTCGACGCGGTCGACCGAATGAGCGTGCCTTCAAGGCCCAGGCGGTGCGCCAGCGCGTGCCACAGTGCTACCGCGGTAACGGCGCTGTCCTCGACGCGTCCCAGCACAATCGTGGCGCGTTCGTTCTCCTGCGGCAGGAGCAGTTCGACGACTCCCCCATTGCCACCGCGCGACACGCGTGGGGCACTGGCGGCGTCGGGGTGCGTAAACACCGTGCCGATTTCGCCGAGCACGACGTCGCCGAGTCCGCGTTCTTCATTGCGACCCCAGGCCTGCACGATGCCGGCAATCATGGACTGTCGGAGGACCGACTCCTCGGAGGCCAGTGGGTTTGTAATGCGCACGCGCGCCGCGCCGGGGTGCAAGGCATCAAAGGCCTCGTCACTACCGAGCGTCGCGGTCCACACTTCATTAACACCGAGGTCAACCATGGCGTCGCGCAAGCGTCGGCGCGCCTTCTGGCGAGCAGACAGCCCACCGGGCTGCGGCCACGTCGGCGTGCGACGCGGCAGGCGAGCGTAGCTGTACAAGCGAGCGATCTCTTCGATCACGTCCGCGCGGCCCGCGGCACCCGAGCGAATGTCGAGCCGGCGCGATGGTGGCGTCACCGTCAGGTTGTTCGAACCCTCCACCGTGAAGTCAAGGCCTTCGAGAATTCGGTGGACGTCGTCGGGGTCAATCGCCACACCCAACGCACGCTCGATGTCGCCTTCGCGCAGTTGCACCGACGGCAAGGCCGGCACCGTGCCACGAAGGTCGATGGGCGCACTCATCCAGACGAGGTCTGGCGAACTCTCGCGAAGCAGCGCGACAAATCGGGCGACAGCGAGGAGCGCCAGTTCGGGGTCAACGCCCCGCTCAAATCGGTTCGAGGCCTCGGAGCGCAGACCGTGACGCTTCGACGAGCGGGCAATCGTCATTGGATCGAAGAATGCCGCTTCGAGCAGGACCGTCGTCGTGGTGTCGGAGATTTCGGAACTTTCGCCACCCATAATGCCGGCCAGTCCGATGACGGTGTCGTTTCCATCGACAATGACGCAGTCGTCGCCAGCGTCACCAAGCCCACGGCCGGGTTGTGCCAACGGGCGGGTCACACCATCGAGAGTGACGAGCGTTTCCCCTGGGCGGGCCACGCGGACACCAAGGTGACCACCGGCAACCTTGTCGAAGTCGTAGGGGTGCGTGGGCTGGCCCAATTCCAGCATCACCAGGTTCGAGGCGTCAACCACGTTCGAGATGGGACGCATGCCGGCCATCGTGAGACGCTGGGCCAGGTGTGCGGGCGACGGCCCCACCGTGACGTTCGTCAACACGGACACTGTGAGACGGCCGCACGCGTCGGGGGCGTCAATTGCGGCCGAGGCCTTGGTGTCCGTCGGTGCGGTGGCGTCTGGGGTGGCTAGTGCCGGGCGGCAGCGTTCGCTGCCGAAGCGCAGCGCGAGGTCGCGGGCCACACCGGCAATGCTCCACGCGTCAGGGCGATTGCCTTCAATCGAAATATCCAGCACCACGTCGGTGGTGATGTTCAGCGCCTCAGTCAGTTTCTGTCCGACCACCGGCGTGATCATCTCGTCGAGGATCATCAATCCTTCGTGGTCCTCGCTCAGCTTCAGTTCGCGGGCGGAGCAGAGCATGCCGTTCGACGTCACCCCGCGCATCTTGCGCAGCGCGATTTCAAAGCCACCAGGCAGGACCGCACCCACAGGGGCCAACGGGACGTGGTTTCCCACGACAAAGTTCATGGCGCCACACACAATTTGCAGTGGACCGTTACCGGCCTCAACCGTCACCAGTCGGACGCGGTCGGCACCCTCAATGGCGTCAATTTGGTCAACACGGGCGACGATGACGTCACCGAGGCCCTCCCCCACGTGCTCAATGCCCTCGACCACGAGACCGAGGTCATCCATGGCCGCGACGAGCTCGTCGAGGCTGGCGGGCAGGGCAACGACTTCAGCGAGCCAGGAAAGTGGGATCTTCATGAGAACTGCCTTAGGAAGCGAACGTCATTTTCAATCAAGGCGCGCATGTCAGCGATCTGGTGACGCATCTGGGCGCAACGGTCAATACCGAAGCCGAACGCGAAGCCGCTCCATTCGTCGCCGTCAATACCGACGGCGGCCAGGACGGCGGGGTCGAGCATGCCGCACCCACCGAGTTCAATCCACCCCGTTTGCGAACAGGTGCGACAGCCATCGCCACGGCAGATCGTGCACGTAATTTCAAATTCGGCCGACGGTTCCGTGAAGGGAAAGAACGCGGGGCGCAGACGCGACTGAATGTCGTCGCCGAAGTAGGCGCGGGTAAAGGTGTCGATGACACCAGCCAGGTCTGCGAACGTAATGCCGCGATCGACCACGAGTCCTTCAATCTGGTGAAAGGCCGCGAGGTGTCGCGCGTCGGGCGTGTCGCGACGGAAGCACCGACCCGGCATCACCGCGTGAATGGGCAGGGTGCCTGCCGCGACCGCTTCTTCCATCAGGTGAATCTGCGTCGGTGAGGTGTGCGTGCGCAACACGACCGTTTCGGGTTCACCGAGCTCAACGTAAAAGGTGTCCCACATGCCTCGCGAGGGGTGGGCCGGTGGAATGTTGAGTGCCTCAAAATTGAACCAGTCGGTCTCAACTTCGGGCCCATCCGCAACGCGGAATCCCATACCAACAAAGACGTCCTCAAGCTCACACTGAGTCTTGGCGACGATGCCCGGACTGCCCGCGCTGTAGGGGGTACGCACCGCAGACACCACCACATCGCCAAGGTCGAGGCGGTCGGCCTCGAGCGCTGCCACGCGGGCTTCCTGCGCCAACACGGAGCGACGTGCTTCGAGCGCCTCCTCAACGCGACGACGAGCGTCTTGCAGGGTGGCGCCGGCAGCTTTGCGGTCCTCGGGCTCGAGTTGCCCCAAGGACTTTTGCAGTGCGGAGAGAATCGAGCGCTTTCCGGTGACAAACGGCTCACCGTCTACCAATTCGTCCAATGTGGCGAATCCGGCAATCGTCGCCAGAAGTTCGTCAATGGAGGCGGGCAGTTGATCGAGTGGCGAGGGTGTCATACCAACCTAAGGCTATTAGGTTCTCAGTCCGAAATGGTGCGCTGGTGCAGCGCTTCAAAGAGAATGAGCGATGCGGCTACGCCGGCGTTGAGTGATTCGGCCTTGCCCGCCATCGTGATAGTGATCGCGCCATCACAGAGCGCGACTGCTTCCGGCGAGAGCCCCGACGACTCATTGCCGATGACAATGGCGCAGCCGCCGCTCAGGTCGACGGCGCGGAAGTCCTGGGCGTCGCGCACAACGGTGGCGTAGGAGGCGATGCCGCGCTGGCGCAGCGCACTCACCGCATCGCTGAGTTCGAGTCCCACCACGATGGGGAGGTGAAAGACGGATCCCGCTGACGAACGAAGTGTTTTGGGGTTGAACGGGTCAACGCAGTCGCCAGTGAAGAGCACCCCACCAACGCCTGCGGCGTCGGCACTGCGCACCATGGTGCCAGCGTTTCCCGGGTCACGAATGTTGTCGAGCACCAAAATCGCTCGGTCGGTTGGAATATCGGCGAGACCAGCGACGCGCATCTTGGCGGTCGCCAAAACGGGCTGGGGCGATTTGGTGTCGGCCACCTTGAACAGCGTGCCTTCGGGGAGAGAGAAAATAGCCACGCCGTGTTCCTGCGCACGCGCAATCGAAGCAGAGCAGGCCGCCGAGGTCAGCGCTCGGTCTTCGATATAGAGGGCTTCCACCTCAATGCCGCTCTCGAGAGCGGCGTCAATCAGGTCGGGACCTTCAAGGACGCAGGCGCCCTCGGTCCAGCGATCGGATCGCTTCATGGTGAGACGTCGAAGCCGACGCACGCGGTCGTGCGTCGGCCCCAACGAATCGAAAGTGATACTGCCTACTTCGCGGCGAGCGCGGCAGCGGCCTGCGCTACCACGGCGCCGAAGGCGTTGGCGTCGTTGACGGCCAGCTCAGCCAGCATGCGACGGTCGACTTCAATCCCGGCGGCGTTGAGCCCCGCGATGAAGCGGCTGTAGCTCATGCCGTGCAGACGGGTACCGGCGTTGATGCGCTGGATCCAGAGACGACGCATGTCGCCCTTGCGTGCGCGGCGGTCGCGGAATGCGTACACGCCAGCGTGCTGGACGGCCTGGTTAGCGGCGCGGAAGGTACGACTACGGTCACCGTAGTAGCCCTTGGCCTGTTCGAGTACTGCCTTGTGGTGCTTCTTGGCGTTTACGCCGCGCTTTACACGTGCCATGGTTCTTCCTCTTTCCTAATCGTTCCTAGAGACCCATCAAACGCTTGATGTTCTTTTCAATTCCGGGTGAGATGTCCGACTCGCGGCCCAGGCGACGGGTGCGCACCGAGCTCTTGGTCTCCATCAGGTGACCGCGGAACGCCTTGCGGCGGCGCAGACGGCCTGAACCGGTGATCTTGATGCGCTTCTTGGCACCACTGTCTGTCTTCATCTTTGGCATATCAGCCCTCCTCTGGCGACGCCACAACCGACTCTGCCGGCTGTGCTTCCTGCGGTACTTCTTTTTGCTTTGAAACTTCGGCTTTGGGCTTCGGCTTCTTGTCTGGGCCCAGCACCATGATCATGTTGCGACCATCCAACTTCGGCGCCGACTCCACCTTGGCAATATCGACCAACTTCTCGACAATGCGGTCAAGGATCTTCTTACCGAGCTCCGGGTGGGCGCTTTCGCGTCCCCGGAACATGATGGTGATCTTCACCTTGTGACCCTCGTTCAAGAACTTCTCCACACTGCGGGTCTTGGTATCAAAGTCACCGGGTCCGATTTTCGGACGGTACTTCATTTCCTTGACGCCGACGTGCTGGGTCTTGCGGCGCGACTCCTTGGCCTTCTGTGCTTCGTCGAACTTGAACTTTCCGTAGTCCATGATTCGGCACACTGGCGGCTGGGCAGTCGGTGCAATCTCCACGAGATCGAGGTCGAGGCTGCGTGCGAGCGCGAGAGCCTCACGGCTACTCACGACGCCCCGCTGATTGCCTTCATTGTCAATCAGACGGACGGTCTCGACCCGAATGCGCTCATTGACGCGGTGGTCTCCAGGCACTGTTGCGATAATCAAACTCCTTGGCTCTACGCGACGTCACACTGACGTCGCCACGGCAAGAGAGGCGCAAAAACCTGTAAACCCGCGGCACCTATCTGTGCGCAGGTGGAAGTCGCGAGCGACCTCACTTGCTGTGAACTGCTTTTCAAGGCTAGCAGACGGGCCTTGGCCGTGTCGACGGCCCCAAACTCAGAGCCGGCTACCTCGATTCCCACTAGCGTAAGTGGGATGAGCACCCCCGAATTTCCAGAGGAAATTGAGTACCTGCGCTCCACGCCGGTCGAGCAGATTCTCGGCAACCACATTTTCGTGTTGCTCCAGTTGGTCGCGGTGCACCTGGCCGCTACACCACCAAACTTCGAGTCGGCACGATTAGTGATTGACACGCTCCAGGCCATGCTGGACGCCGGTGGCGACCGCCTGGGCGAACACACATCGTTGTATCGCACGGCGCTCGCCGAGGTCCAACAGGCCTACGCCCGCACCGTTGCGGCAAACGCCGACGCCAACTAGAGCGCGGCGACCGCCGTCACTTCATCGCGGCCCAAGCGACCAACCGATCGCTCCGCGACCGCCCGCACGCCTTCGTTGATAAGACGGGTGCCGTCGGCAATGGTCACGCAGTGAAAGTAGAAGCGCTCCCCCGAATCGGCGAGAAACCAGCCGTCGCCGCGGGCGGCGTCAAACGACGCGATAACACCCTGCATCAGGCGCCGAGAGGGCCGCGCTTGATGATGTTGGCCATTTCGAGGGCCGTCAATGCCGTTTCGCGACCCTTGTTGGTGTGATCGGGCATCGAGCGCTCGAGCGCCTGGTCGACGGTGTTGACCGTGAGTACACCAAAGATGACGGGGGTCCCCGTTGAGAGCTGAACGTCCTGCACGCCGCGCGCGCACTCGCCGGCCACCACGTCGTAGTGACCGGTGTCGCCGCGAATAACGGCACCCAGAGTCAGGACGACGTCCACACGGCCAGAGTCAATCATGGCCTTGGCAAGAAGTGGAATCTCGAAGGCACCAGGAGCCCAGCCGAGCGTGATGTCCTTACGGTCAACGCCGCGCTCTAAGAGCGCCTCGAGTGCAGCATCCAGCAGTCGGGTAGTAACGCCCCCGTTGAAACGACCGCAGGCGATGCCCACGCGAATACCCTTGCCCTCTTCGGATGGCGCCAGGTAGGTGCCGACGCGCTCGGCGAGCAGCACCGTCGTGGTGGGGTCAAAGGCGGTTTCTTTAGTTGATGTCATCGAGGCCCTCCAGTAGGTGTCCCATTTTCTCACGCTTGGTGCGCAAGTAGTCGATGTTGTGGGCGGTTGGCTGACTCTCGAGCGACACACGCTCGACGATATTCAGGCCAAAGCCCTCGAGACCGCCGTACTTCGCGGGATTGTTGGTCAGCAATCGCATCGAGGTGACCCCGAGATCCACCAGAATCTGGGCGCCAATGCCGTACTCGCGTGAGTCAATGGGAAGCCCCAACTCGACGTTCGCCTCGACCGTGTCGGCACCGTTTTCCTGCAGGGCGTAGGCGCGGATCTTGTGACCGAGTCCAATACCGCGACCTTCGTGGCCTCGGAGGTAGACAACGACACCGGCACCTTCAGCGGCGATTTTGGCGAGGGCGGCCTGCAGCTGGGGGCCGCAGTCGCAACGCAGTGACCCAAAGGCGTCGCCCGTGAGGCACTCGGAGTGGACACGAACCAGGACGGGTTCGGTGGTGGTGACGTCGCCGTAGACCATGGCCATGTGCTGCTCACCGTCGAGAACGTTTTCGTAGACCACGGCCTGGAACTCGCCGTGAATAGTGGGCAGCGCCGCTTCGGCCACGCGACGCACCAACTTTTCGTGCTGGCGACGGTAACGAATGAGGTCAGCGATGCTGACGAGGGGCAGGTTGTGCTCGACGGCGAAGGCCTCAAGCTCCGGCAGGCGGGCCATGTCGGACTTGTCCTTGGTGACAATCTCGCAGAGCACTCCTGACGGGTACTTCCCCGCCAGGCGGCACAGGTCGACGGTGGCTTCGGTGTGCCCTGCGCGCTTCAGCACGCCGCCGGCGCGATAGCGCAGCGGGAAGATGTGCCCCGGGCGATTGAGGTCGGTGGGCTTGGTCGCTGGGTCAATGAGCGCACGAATGGTGGCCGCGCGGTCGGCGGCCGAGATGCCAGTCGTCGTCCCGTGTCGGTAGTCGACAGTCACCGTGAAGGCAGTACGTTGCGCTTCGGTGTTCGCCACCACCATCAGGGGCAGGTCGAGCTCGTCAGCACGAGCGGCCTCCAACGGACTGCAGAAGACTCCCGAAGTGTGTTCGAGGAAGAACGCCATCGACTCGGCGGTGACGTCTTCAGCGGCCATGATGAGGTCACCCTCGTTCTCACGGTCCTCGTCGTCAACGACCACCACCATGCCACCGTTGCGCAACTGCTCGATAGCTTCTTCAATCGTTGACAACGCCACTAGATCTCCACATCCACTCGAATATCGTCGCCCAGCCGCGTCACTCCCGTGAAGCGCGCTCGACGTAACTGCGCCAGCGTACCGGTTGTCAGCCCTCGCAGCGCCCCCACGGTGCCCTGCGAGCCCGCAAAGGCCGGGGCCTGGTACCAGACGACGTGATTGACCAGTCCCGCTTCGAGGAAGTTTGACACCGTTTGCGGGCCGCCCTCGATCAGCACTTGCAGCACGTCGCGGTCAGCCAATTCGTCCAGAACGGCGCGAAGGTCGCCACTGCGTTCAAGGCAGGGATGGACGGCGGCGGCGGCCGGCACCTTCCCCAGAACAACCCGAAGCGGCTCGAGCACGACGTCACCAAGTCGCGCCGTGAGTGCGGGGTTGTCGCTCCGCACCGTGCCGGCACCAACGATGATGGCCTGACTTTGGGCGCGAAGCACGTGACCGTCGAGTCGTGCCTCTGGCCCGGTAATCCACTGTGAGGTGCCGTCAGCCATAGCGACGACCCCGTCAAGGGTGCTCGCCACCTTGGCCACCACGTAGGGGCGCCCGGTAATCCGATTCCAGAGGTAGGGCGCTAATTGGGCGCGGACCTCTTCGATGGCCACGCCGGTGGTCACGGTGACGCCCGCGGCGCGAAGTTGGGCAACGCCACCGCCCGCCACGCGGGGGTCGGGGTCAAGGGTGCCGACGACCACGTGAGTGATGCCGGCTTCAATGATGGCAGTGACACACGGACCCGTCCGGCCAACGTGGCAGCACGGTTCGAGGGTGACAACGAGCGTTGCGTCGACGGCGTCCTCACCCGCGGCAGCCAGCGCTTGCACTTCGGCGTGAGCCTCACCCGGCACTTGCGTGTGACCAACGCCGCGAACGACGCCGTCCTTGACGATCACCGCACCAACCCAGGGGTTCGGAGGAGCGTGAAACCGCGCCTTGTTGCCCTCGTCGATGGCCTCACGCATCCACGAGGTGAAGTCGGTCATGCGCGTGCGGCGACCGCGGCAGCTCGAATGGCGGCGGCGGCCTCGAGCGGCGTCGGCTTCGAGAAGATGGCGGAACCGGCGACCAGAACATTCGCGCCGGCCGCGGCAGCAATTGGCGCCGTGTGGAGGTCGATGCCGCCGTCGATTTCGAGGTCGCACGCGAACCCCCCGGCGTCAATGTCTCGTCGGGCCTTGCGTACCTTTTCCATAACGTCTTCGATGAAGGACTGACCACCAAAGCCGGGGTGCACGCTCATAATCATGAGGTAGTCCAGGTCGGGCAGGAACGCCACGGCTGGTTCGTAGGGTGTTTCGGGGTTGATAACGAGGCCGACCTTGAGCCCGAGGGCCCGGGCGTCGGCAATGAGTCCGGCGGTGCCACCCACTTCAATGTGCACCGAGACACCATCGGCGCCCGAGGCGGCGAACGCTTCAAGGTAGCGACCAGGGTCGCTCATCATCAGGTGGCAGTCGAAAAACTTGTTCGTATAGGGCCGCAGGGCCTTGATCACGGGCGGCCCCAGAGAGATGTTGGGCACGAAATGGCCGTCCATCACGTCCACGTGGAGCCAGTCCGTTTCGTCGTCCACCGACTGCACTTGGGCGGCGAGCACCCCAAAGTCAGCGGCCAGAATCGAGGGCGCAATGCGCAGCGAACCAATGGGGCCTTGATCGATGTTGGTCACGCCTCAACCTTAGGTCGCACGAGACCAGCGCTAGGACCACACCGCGGGTTCGGGCAGGCGCGCACCGAGCCGCCAGGCACTGGAGGGCATGACCTTTGAGCCCTCGGGTTGCACCGTGCGGAGCCACAAAGTTCCCGTCGCCATTGCCAGTCCCGTCTGGACGCCGTCATCCACGATGCGTCCGGCGTCATACTGCTCTGGCCCCGCCCCAGCCTCGTGCACCCGGAATCGCCGTCCACCGATTTCGCACCACGCGCGGCCCAGTCGAACGATGCGAGCGGCCTGCTCGGCCATCATGCCGGGGTCGAGACGGAACGTCTCCGGGGTGAGCTTCTCGGCGTAGGTTGCCTCCCCCACCTGTGGCCGGGGGTTCGCCAACGCTTCGGGTGACGCCAGAACTTCGACCAGCAATGCGGCGCCGACCGATGCCAGCTCTTCGGTCAGGGCCAACGAGGTCTTTTCCGCAACGGGAACGCGGCGTTCCGCGAAAATCGGACCGGTGTCGAGCGTTGCTTCGAGCCCCATGATGCCGACACCCGTCTCCGCGTCTCCGGCCAACACGGCCCGTTCAACGGGAGCAGCGCCGCGCCAACGCGGCAGCAGCGAGAAGTGCACGTTCAGCATGGGAATTCGGTCAAGCACCCGTTGCGGAATCATCGCGCCATAGGCCACAACAATGCCGTAGTCGGCCTCAAGATCATCCAGTTCGCTCACCCGATGAACCACGGGTAGGTGGAGCCGTAGGGCCGCCTCCTTGACCGGGCTCGGAAGCAGTTCGCTGCCGCGGCCACGTCGACGATCGGGGCGGGTCACCACCGTCACGACGTCATGACCGGCCATAACCAGGGCCTCCAACGAGGGCACGGCAGCGGCCGGTGTCCCAAGGAAGACCAGTTTCATTTAGCGGCCAAACAGGTTGAGGCCAGTGCCCGACGCCGACTTCATCTTGATCTTGCGCAGTTCCTTCTTCGAGGCGGCCTCTTGCTCGGGCGTCAAGCAGTGCAGCAGCAACTTGCCGTCCAAGTGGTCGGTCTCGTGCTGGAAAATACGGGCGTGGTACTCGTCGACGTCCATGTCAATGGGGTTGCCGTTCAGGTCCAGCCCCACAAGGTGCACGCGGTTGAAGCGAACAATGTCCCAACTAAGACCAGGCACCGACAGACAGCCCTCTTCGTAGGTCCACTCACCGGAGGTTTCAATGATGCGCGGGTTGATCACGGTGCGGGGACCAAGTCCGTCTCCCGAGTCGTAGACGAACATGCGCTTGGAGATACCGACCTGATTCGCCGCGAGGCCCACGCCAGGGGCCCGGTACATCGTCTCGATCATGGTCATTGCGAGGGCGTGAATCTTGCCGTCGATGTTTTCAATTTCTTGGGTCGGTAACGCCAAAACGGGGTCACCGTAGGTGCGAATAGGAAGAATGCTCACAGACCAACGTTAGTGCCCACCACCACGGCCTTCGCCGATGCGGTCACTGCACCGCGAGTCGAAGTCGTCCGCCGCCACGCACTCCCGCACCGAGGACGTCGCACAAGGTGGCGCTGTCGGTGGCGCGAATCGAGTACTCGCCATCGCGTTCAACCACGCGCACGCGGGTGGCATCGAGTGACGCCACGAACGAGGCTGCGCCTTCGCCCGAAATCTCAGCCAACGCACCGTACGGTGGCAGACCCAGCACTTCGGCCGACTCGCGCTCTTCGTCGCGAATCGCGCGAACGTCACTCGTGCGTAACGCCGCTAAGACATCATCATCGCGTCGCGTCTGCAACACGACCGAACCTCGTGCTTCTGACCGAGCCCCCACCAGTCGCCCCGCCCGCGCCACCGCACTCAACGCCTGGCGACGGGCCGAGGCCCGCGGGGCGAGCAAATACTGGTCGAAGTCCACGAAGACGACCACACCACAGCGTCGCACGCGTTGCAATGTTGCCTCTGTGCCGACCACGACACGCTCGAGTGGTGCACCCACCGGGGTGGCCGCCGTCAACTCGGTGACGGCGTGATGCAACTGTGCGCCAACATCGCGCGCCAACGTCGTCACGCCCGACTGCACACGCTTCAAATTGGTGGCCCCACAGCTTCGGCAGAAGTTCTCTCGGCGTTCGTGTGCGTCAGAGCACTGGAAGGCACCGTCAACCTCCTGCTCGGGCTGTGAGCACGTGGCGCAGCGAGCTAACTCGCCACAGCGACGGCACGCAAAGAGTCGTCCACTCCCCAACCGCTGCAACACCACGACGACGGCGACCTCTTCGGTGCTCGCCAACGCCCGCTGGCAGGCCGCCATGGTCTCAGGCGCCAATATGCCCTCGTGGGGGTCACGATTGCGGCGGTCCACGACGGTAATTGTGGGCCAGTGGTCGGCGACGTCTCGTTGGTCGTGTAGTTCGCCCAGGGTGAGCAGCAACGGTGACGGCAGCACCGAGGTTGCCCAGAAGAGACCGCCGTCTCGCTGGACTCGTTCGTGGAGGAGAACGGTGGCATCCCAGGTGGGCGACGCCTCCGACCGGTAGGCGTCGTCATCGGCATCAAGAACGACCGCGCCGCAGACTCGCGGCGTCGGCGCCAACGCCGTCCCGCGCACGCCCACAATGACGGGCCAGCCAGCGCGCATCCGATCCCACTGGTCGTCGCCGTACGCCACGGCCATTCCCCGCTGCTCGAGTCGGCCTCGCAGACGCTGGGCCCACGCTTCCGTGGGGACCAGAACAATCAGGGATCCGTCACGGTCGCGCGTCGCTTCGTACGCACTGAGCACCAGTGGCAGTGGGTCTACCGTCGGCGCGAGCTGCCACACACCGGGTGCGAACGACTCAGAGGGTATCGCCACCGGTGCCTTCGCTGGTGCCGTGGGCAGTGTCGCGTAAATGCGCACCGGTGACGCAGCGAGGAGGAATCGCGACAGCGGACTCACCCAACGCCACGCGGCCCATGACAGGAGTGGCAACAATGATGGCGGCGGCCCGAAGCCCAGCCACTTGGTGAGCGGCTTCAGCGCGAGTTCGTCGTCGGCGGGGGCGTCATCAACCACCCAGCCACGAATGGAGCGGTTGTGGAAGTTGATGCGGACGCGGTCCCCCATCCCCAACAGCGGGAACGATTCGGGAACCTCGTAATCGAAGGCTCGGTCCACCGCGGCCACGTCGGTGACGACCCGGACGGCCCGACGCATTGCTACAGCGACAGTTCGCGACGCAGGTCGTCGGCGCGCGACGTCTGCTCCCAGCTAAAGCCGGTGCGGCCGAAGTGGCCGTAGGCGGCAGTTGACTGGTAGATCGGTCGACGCAGGTCCAGGTCTCGGATGATTGCCGCAGGCCGGAGGTCGAACAAGGCGTCGACGGCCTTAGCGATGCGCGCACGGTCGACGCGCTCGGTGCCGAAGGTTTCGACGAGCACCGACACGGGACGCGCCACACCGATGGCGTAGGCCACCTGCACTTCACAGCGCTCAGCAGCACCCGAGGCGACGACATTCTTGGCCACCCAACGCGCGGCGTACGCGGCAGAGCGGTCGACCTTCGAGGGGTCCTTGCCCGAGAAGGCACCGCCACCGTGACGGGCCATGCCGCCGTAGGTGTCGACAATGATTTTGCGACCCGTCAGACCAGTGTCGGCGTGGGGGCCTCCAAGGACGAACTTGCCCGAGGGGTTTACGAACACTCGCATGGCCGAACGGTCGAGTTCGGCGGGCAGCATCGGCAGAATGACCTCGTTGAGAACGTCATTGGTGATGGTCTCACCATCAACGCCTTCTTCGTGCTGTGTCGACACCAGCACCGTGTCGATGGCGACGGGGCGTCCATCTTCGTACGCGACGGTGACCTGCGTCTTGCCGTCGGGGCGGAGGTAGGGCACGGCGCCCGTGCGTCGGGCCTGGGCCAGGCGCATCGAGAGGCGGTGGGCCAGCCAGATGGGCGTGGGCATGAAGTCTTCATTGTCCGAGCAGGCGTAGCCGAACATCATGCCCTGGTCGCCAGCGCCAAGGGCGTCGAGCTCGTCTTCGTGCACACCGGCACGCAGTTCATGGGAGGCGTCGACGCCACCGGCGATGTCGGGGCTCTGCTTGTCCAGCGAGACCAAAACGGCGCAGTTGGAGCCGTCAAAGCCCTTGGCGCCGTCGTCGTAGCCAATCTCGTTGATGGTCTTGCGTACCAGGGCGTTGATGTCGACCACGGCCGACGTCGTAATTTCACCGGCGACGACACACAGGCCCGTCGTGAGGAGCGTCTCGCAGGCCACCCGCGCAGCGGGGTCTTGCGTCAGAATTGCGTCGAGGACGGCGTCGGAAACCTGGTCCGCAATCTTGTCGGGGTGCCCCTCGGTTACCGATTCTGACGTAAAGAGTGTTCGGTCGGTCATTGCGCTCCTCGTGCGAACATTGCAATTACCCTAGTCAAGATTCTCTCTGAAATTGCTTCTTTCGATGCCAGTGGCACTGGTGTGACCTCACCGTCAGCAGTGAGCAGCGTGACCTCATTCGTGGCCGCACCAAAGCCGGCGCCCGCTTGAGAGACATCGTTCAGCACCAGCAGATCGACGGGCTTGCGAGCCAACTTCGCCTTCGCGTGGGCGAGCACGTCCGTCGTCTCCGCCGCAAAGGCCACGACGACCTGACCTTCGTGTCGTTGCTCGAGCAGTGCCGCCACGATGTCTCGCGTGGTCTCCAGTGTCAGGGTCGGCACACCGTCAGTCTTCTTAATCTTTTGTGACTGCGCCGCCACCGTGAAGTCCGACACCGCCGCCGCCATCACCACGACGTCACTGGTGGGCGCCTCGTTCAGCACCACCGTGGCCATCTCGTTGGCCGTCGTGGCGCGCACGACGCGAATCTGGGTGCGCACATCGAGCGCGACGTCGCGCGCGGCCGCTGATACCAGCGTTACTGTCGCGCCCATTCGTGCCGCGACTTCGGCCAGTGCGTAGCCCTGGTGGCCGGTCGAACGATTCGTCAGTGAGCGAACGGGGTCCAGCGGCTCGGCCGTGCCCCCGGCGGTGACCAGCACCCGCTTGCCGGTAAGCGGGCCACGGTAGCCATCGAGGATGCCCGTAATCGTCTGAAAAATAGCTTCAGGTTCCGGCAGACGACCCACGCCCTCGTCCCCACCAGCGAGGTGGCCGGAGACCGGTTCCATGATCAAGACCCCGCGAGCGCGCAACGTTGCGAGGTGCTCCTGCACGCTGGGCTGCTCCCACATCTCGGTGTGCATCGCGGGACAGAGCAGCACGGGTGCGCGCGACGCCAACACGGTGGCCCCGAGGAGATCGTTCGCTAACCCAATGGCCAGTCGAGCAATGAAATGAGCAGTGGCCGGAGCTACGACAATCAGGTCAGCCTGCTGGCCGAGTGCCGTGTGGGGACTCGGCGTGCTGGGATCACCGTAGAGCGAGGTGCGGGCCGGCTCCGAGGCCAGCGCACTGAACGTGCTGGGGCCAACGAAGTTAAGTGAATCGGGCGTGAGGACGGGCGACACAAAATACCCGTGGTCCATGAGTTGCCGGAGCAACAGAACTGACTTGTACGCGGCCACCCCACCGGTGACGCCGAGAACAATGCGCGCGGGCGTCGACCTAGGCGTCGAAGTTGCCGTCAAGGAGGGCGTCGAGCTCATTGGTGTTCGCCGCGGTGAGCTCGGCCTGGGCGGCAGCCTCCTGCTCGCGCAGGGCTTCGAGCTGCTCGGGGCTCAGACGCTCGAAGACGAGCTTGCCCTCGGCTAGTTCCTCCAGCGCGAAGGACAGCGACTTGTTCGACTTGATCGTGACCTGTGGCGGCTCAATCTTGCCGTCGCCACGACCGAGGCCGTTGAAGTAGTTCGTGATGGCACGCGCACGCACGGACGCCACGGCGACCAGGGTGAACTTGGAGTTTCCAACGGCGCCCAAGAGGTTCTCAATGGGTGGATCGACCAGGGTTGGGTACTCAGCCATAATGATTCCTTTACGAAATGTTGCCTCGCGAAACACGAAGACTCTCCAGTATAGAGAGAATTTCCCCCGTGACTCGTTCGATATCGTCGTTGGTCACCACAAAATCCGCTAATTCATGGCCAATTGCCAGTTCCGTCGCGCTCGAAACCAGTCGGAGCGAGACATGGTCCTGGCTGTCGCCGCGCCCCCGCAGGCGTTCTTCCAGTACGGCCAGTGACGGCGGCAGAATCAAAATGACGACTGCCTCGGCGTCCTGGGCGCGCACTTGCTGTGCTCCTTGCACCTCGATTTCGAGCAAGAGATCACGCGGTTCGTCGAGCGACGGCTTCGGCGTGCCGTAGAGGTTGCCGTGGAATTCGGCCCATTCGAGGAACTGGTTCGCCGCGATGGCGGCCTCGAACTCAGCCCGCGAGACGAAGTAGTACTCGTCACCGACTTCAGACTCCCGCGGTGCCCGCGTGGTCCACGAGCGCGACAACCACAGCCGGCTATTGAGATCGAGCAGGCGTCGCGTTATGGTGCCCTTGCCGACCCCACCAGGGCCGATCAAGACGACGACCAGCGGCTTAGCGGACAAGAGCGTTGAAGAGTTGTTCGCGCTGACGAGGACCGAGCCCGCGGATCCGACGCGTCTGGGCAATGGCGGCAATCTCCATGATGCGCGCAGCCTTCACTTCACCGATCGCGGGGAGCGCGGCAATGAGGTCGTAGGCGCGCATCTGTGCCACGCATTCTTCGGTCTCGGCCAACGTAAAGATTTCTTCGAGGGAGAGCTCACCACTCTTCACGAGACGCTTCACCTCGGCACGGCGACGTCGGTTGGCGACAGCAATCTTCGAGGCCGCTTCGCGCTGCGCTTGAGTAAGTGACGGAGGAACCGGTGGCACGACTGCAAGATTACCGCAGGCCTTGAACCCCTCCTAAAGCGAGTTTGCCAAATCGTCACGCCAACGTCGCACGCTGTCCGTCAACGCCCCGCGATCGGGGCCGACCGACAGAATTGCTCGCGACACATTGACGACCACGCTGCCCTTGGGGCAGCGGGCGAAGAGCCGTCCGACCTGGTCGGGGGTGGCCCCCTGCGCGCCCACACCGGGCACCAAATACGGTCCGTGCAGACGGGATAGGTCGAAACGCGGCTGGTGTCGGGTGGCACCCAGCACCACGCCAACGCCGCCCAGGCCTTCACCGTTGCGGTTGTACTCAGCCACGCTTCGCAGCACCATGTCCTCGACGGCCTCGTCCTCAGAGGTGCGCGCCTCTTGGAGCGTGCGGCCTTCGGGGTTCGATGTGGCGGCGAGAAGAAACACTCCCTTGCCGGCCGGAACGCGATCAAAGAACGGCGTCAGTGCGGCCACCCCGGTGTAGGGGCTTACGGTCACGGCGTCACAGCTCAGGGGCGACTTGTCGTCGAGCCAGGCCTCGGCGTACCCCTCGTTGGTGGCGCCAATGTCGCCGCGCTTGGCGTCCGCGATGACCATCATGCCGGCGTCGCGTGCTTCTGACAACAGTCGCTCAAGGATGACATAGCCCGCGGCGCCGAAGCGCTCGAAGTAGGCCACTTGCGGCTTGATGACCGCGGCATTACCCAGTGCGGCCTCAAGCACCGACAGGGCGAAGAACTCGAGACCTTCAATGGCGTCATCGCGTCCCCAGCTTTCGAGCAGTGTCTTCGAGGGGTCAATGCCAACACACAGCGGTCCGAACTCCTGCACGCGCTGCTGTAGTCGCAGACCAAATGTCTCAGCCATGGGCCGCTCCTCTAAGTTCACTCGGTGACGACACGCCGTGTCGGCGCATCCACTTTTCGGCAGCGTCCTGCACCAACCACGGAGCCCGCGGATTGGCGAACGTGGCGGTGCCGACTTCAACGACGGACGCGCCGGCCATCAACATGGCAATGGCGTCATCACCCGTCGTCACTCCGCCCACACCCACGATGCTGGCGTCGGGAAAGGCGCGGTGGCATTCGAAGACCGCGCGCAGCGCCACTGGCAAGATGCCCGTACCGCTCAAACCTCCGCCGCCGTTGCCCAGCGAGGGGCGACGCTTCTCGATGTCGATGGACAGGCCCAGCACCGTGTTCACCAACACCAGGGCGTCGGCACCGGCGGCGAGCGCCGCTTCGGCGATCGAAACGAGGTCAGGGGTATTGGGACTCAGCTTCACCCAGAGCGGCAGTCCGGCCGCCTTCGAAGCGGTAACCACCGCCGCGGTCGTTGCTGCGGAGTGGGCGAAAATGCTCGAGCGACTCTCAAGGTTCGGACAGCTGGCGTTGACTTCCACGGCCACAACATCAGCCCCACGCATCGCTTCGGCGGCCTGCGCGAACTCGTCAACGGTGCGCCCCCAAATGGAGGCGACGACGTCAGCGCCACGGGCGCGCGTCTTGGGCAGGTAGTCGCGGCGCCACGCCTCGACACCAGGGCCCGCGAGGCCAACGGCGTTCAGCATGTCCTCGCCGGAGGCGGCCACCCGAGGGGCGGGGTTTCCCTCCCACGGAAAGACGGCCAGTGATTTGTTCACGACTGCACCCAGCGTCGCCAGGTCGCCGTAGTCGGCCAGTTCGTCGCCGTGGCCGGCGGTGCCGGCGGCCGTTAAGACGAACGAACGGAGTTCCACTCCCCCGACGCGCGTGGCGCGATTCATGCGTGCAACTCCTGAAGTGAACGAACGCTCCAGCCATGGGCTCGCGAGTCCGCAATACCCTTGACCGCCGCGTAGGCAGCACTCATGGTCGTCAGGCAGGAGACCTTGTGGACCGTGGCCGCGGTACGAATCGCGACACCGTCGGCGCGGGCGCTCCGTCCCGAGGGGGTGTTGATAACCAACTGCACCTGACCCGAGGCGATGAGGTCGGCCGCAGTCACGTGGTCTTGACCATCGGCGATCTTGCCCACCAGCGTGGTGACCTCGAGCCCCTGTTCCTGCAGGTAGGCCGCGGTACCGGCGGTGGCGGCCAGGGTGAATCCGAGGTCGCGCAACTGGCGAGCCACGTCAAGGCCAGCCTCCTTGTCGCGGTCGGCCAGCGAGAAGAAGACCTGACCGGCGTCGGGCAGGCGCGTGCCGGCGGCCAGCTGTGCCTTAGCGAAGGCGATACCGAAGCTCTCACCGATACCCATGACTTCACCGGTCGAACGCATTTCTGGTCCGAGCAGCGTGTCCACCTTGGGGAATCGGTTGAAGGGCAACACGGCTTCCTTGACACTGACGTACGAGGGGTGCGGCGTCTCGGCCGGCACCACGCCCTGCGCGCGCAAGTCGGCTAGGGAGACGCCCATCATGACCCGTACCGCAACCTGGGCCAGGGGGACACCGGTGGCCTTCGCGACGAAGGGAACCGTGCGGCTCGCCCGAGGGTTCGCCTCGAGGACGTAAACCTCGTCGTCCTTGACCGCGTACTGCACGTTGATCAAACCAATCACACCCAGTGCCGTCGCAATACGCTCCGTGGCGTCGCGCAGGGCGGCCACCACCGTCGGTGACAGGGTCTGGGGCGGCAGGGCGCAGGCCGAGTCGCCCGAGTGCACACCGGCCTCCTCCACGTGTTCCATGACGCCGGCGATGTAGATGTCGCCGGACTGGTCGCGCACCGCGTCCACGTCGACTTCAATGGCGTCTTCGAGGAAGCGGTCGAGGAGAATGGGGCGACTCTGGGAGACCCCGCCCTCGCGCGCGAGTGAGCCGTGCGCACTCGTCAGGTCGGCCATGACGCGCTCGAGCGATGCGTGGTCGTAGACGATCTCCATGGCGCGGCCGCCGAGCACGTAGCTCGGGCGAACCAGCACGGGGAAGCCAATGCGCTCGACGATGGCCTGGGCTTCGCTCAAGGTCAGTGCGACGTCACCCGGAGGTTGGCGCAGCCCAATCTCCTGGCAGAGCGCCGACCACTGTTCGCGGTCTTCGGCCAGGTCGATGGAGGCCACGGGCGTGCCAAGAACCAGTGCGGGGTCGATACTGTGCGAGAGCTTCAGTGGCGTCTGACCGCCGAGCGAGACGACCACGCCGGCGATTGAGGCCCCGTCGCTGCAGGCGGCGGTTTCAGCCGCGAGCACCGCGGCCAAGTCTTCGGGCGTCAGCGGCTCGAAGTAGAGGCGGTCCGATGTCGAGTAGTCGGTCGAGACCGTCTCGGGGTTGCAGTTCACCATGACCGTTTCGTAGCCCATGTCGCGCAGGGCCATTGCGGCGTGGACGCAGCAGTAGTCAAACTCGATGCCCTGACCGATGCGGTTCGGGCCCGACCCCAGAATCACCACGCGGTCTTTGGGCGAGGAGCGCACTTCACTCTCGTCTTCGTAGGTGCTGTAGTGGTATGGCGTCTGGGCATCGAACTCGGCGGCGCAGGTGTCGACCGTCTTGTAGGTCGTCACCACGCCCACGGCCTCGCGGGCTGCCTTGACCTCGGCCGCTGGTCGGCCAGTGAGGGCCGCTATCTGGGCGTCAGAGAAGCCACGCTGCTTGATGCGGCGCCAGGCGCGGCGATCCAGGGCGTCAATGTCGACGTCCTCACGGAGTTCGCGACCGGTTTCGACCAGATCGGCCAGCTCCTGAATGAACCAGCGGTCAATCTTGGTGCGCTCGACCACTTCGTCTTCGGTGGCACCGCGACGGATGATTTCGTGCAGGGCGTAGAGGCGCTCGGGCGTCGCCACGATGCAGCGGTGCCAGAGTTCGTCGTCACTCAGTCCGTCAAACTCGGTGTTGTCAGCCGGCACGAAGCCCAGGCGTCCCTGCTCGAGGGAGCGGATGGCCTTCTGCAGCGATTCGGAGAAGGTGCGACCAATCGCCATAACCTCACCCACTGACTGCATGCGGGTGCCCAGTTCGGGCGTGGCGCCAGGCAACTTCTCGAAGGCCCAGCGAGGGATCTTGGTCACGACGTAGTCAATCGTCGGTTCAAAACTCGCCGGCGTGGTGGCGGTGATGTCGTTGCTGATTTCGTCGAGGGTGTAGCCCACGGCGAGACGCGCGGCGATCTTGGCGATTGGGTAGCCCGTCGCCTTTGACGCCAGCGCCGAGGAGCGACTCACGCGCGGGTTCATCTCGATAACGAGGCGCTGACCGTTCACGGGATTCACCGCAAACTGGACATTTGATCCACCCGTCTCCACGCCGACGCGACGCAGCACCGCGAAGGCGTCGTCACGCATGGCCTGATATTCCACGTCCGAGAGCGTCTGCTGGGGCGCGACGGTGATGGAGTCACCGGTGTGAACGCCCATCGGGTCGAAGTTCTCGATACTGCAGACGATGATGCAGTTGTCTTTGGTGTCGCGGATGACTTCGAGCTCGTACTCTTTCCATCCCGCAATCGACTGCTCCACCAGAATTTCGCGCACCGGGGAGGCTTCAATGCCCTCGTGGGCCAGCACGCGGAAGGTCGCTTCATCGTGGGCGATACCGGTACCGGCGCCACCGAGGATGAAGGAGGGGCGAATGATGATTGGATAGCCAATCTCGGTGGCGATGGCGACCGCCTCCTCGACGCTGTGGGCGAAGCCCGAGACGGGCACCGCGAGGCCAATGTCGGCCATCGCGGCCTTGAACTGCTCGCGGTCTTCGGCGGTGGTGATCGCCTCGGGGCGGGCGCCAATAACCTCAACGCCATACTGATCGGGCACACCCTTGGCCACGAGCTCCATGGTCAAGTTGAGGGCCGTCTGGCCACCGAGAGTCGGCAGCAGCGCGTCGGGGCGCTCCTTGGCGATGATCTGCGTTAGCACGTCCACGTCGAGGGGCTCAACGTAGGTGACGTCCGCGGTCGCGGGGTCGGTCATGATCGTCGCGGGGTTGGAGTTCACCAACACCACGCGGTAGCCCTCTTCGCGCAGCACCTGGCAGGCCTGGGTGCCCGAGTAGTCAAACTCGCAGGCCTGACCGATCACAATCGGTCCCGAGCCAATCACCATGATGGTCTTGATATCAGTACGACGAGGCATTAGTTCTTCTCCAACTGTCCGGTGCGAAGCAGGGTCTCAAAGCGGTCAAACAGGTAACGGGCGTCGTGTGGGCCGGGACCCGCTTCGGGGTGATACTGCACCGAGAAGCAGCGGTCCGCCGCCGAAGCGACGCCTTCAATCACGCCGTCGTTCAGGTTGATGTGACTGACGACGCCACGCGACAGGGAGTCGGGGGTCACGGCGTAGTTGTGGTTCTGCGCGGTGATTTCGATCCGGCCCGTGGCCAGGTCGTGCACCGGGTGGTTCGAGCCATGGTGGCCGAAGGGCAGCTTGTAGGTGGTGGCGCCGAGGGCCGTCGCCAGGAGCTGGTGGCCCAGGCAGATACCGAACAAGGGAACCTCACCAATCAGTGACTCGATCACCGCCGCTTCACGTGGGAGGGCGGCGGGGTCGCCGGGTCCATTGGAGAGAAACACGCCGTCGGGCGACAGCGCGCGCACCTCGTCGGCCGTCGTTGATGAGGGCACCACCGTCACGGTGAATCGCTCGGCCAGTTGGCGAACCATGGTGGTCTTGATGCCGTAGTCGAAGGCGACGACGTGGAGGTCGCCACCCCCCCGTCGATACGCCTCGGGGGTCGAGACACGGCTCACGAAGTCAGTGCCGTCAGTGCCAGTGGCGGTCATCGCGGCGGCTCGCAACGTGGCCTCGCTGGCGCGTCCAAACGCTCCGGGCAGGGCACCGTGGTTGCGCAGGTGACGCGTCAAGCGGCGAGTGTCGATGCCGACAATCGCGGCAATGCCGTGGTGTACCAGCAGCGACTCGAGGGCTCCGGTGGAACGCCAGTTCGAGGGCGAGGTAGCCAGGTCGCGCACCACAATGCCATTGCAGTAGGGACGCAGGGCTTCGTCGTCGATGCTGGTCACGCCGTAGTTGCCAATGTGGGGGTAGGTGAAGGCGATGATCTGACCGGCGTAGCTGGGGTCGGTAATGACCTCCTGGTACCCGCTGAGAGCGGTATTGAAGACAAACTCACCGGTGGTCACGCCACTCTCGGGCAAGTGGCCCGCGGCGTAGCCCTCAAACGTGGTGCCGTCAGCCAGAACCAGTAGTGCGGGTGGGCGAATCATTGGAGTTCTCCTTCGTTGACGACGAGGCTGCCACGAACAATGGTGCTGCGCACCCGTCCGTGGAGTTCTCGACCGTGATACGGCGTGTTCGTTGCACGCGACGCCAGCTGGTGCTTGTCGACGCGCCACGTTTCATTCGGGTTGAAGATCACAATGTTGGCGTCCTCGCCAACGCTCAACGCACCACCGTGGGCGCTGAGTCCGACGCGGTGGTCCTCGCGTCGCAACTGCGCAATACGTGCCGGGCCGCGCGACAGCACGTTGAAGAAGCCAACGGGGTTGTCTCGCAGCACGTCGAAGGTCAGCGACGCGGCGTGTTCGAGGTTGAGCATGCCGGCCGGTGCCTCATCAAAGGGCAGGTCCTTTAGTTCCGGGGTGTGGGGCGCGTGGTCGGTCGCGACCGCGTCCACCGTGCCATCCAGGAGTGCCCCACGCAGCGCCAGCACGTCACTGGACGTGCGCAGTGGAGGATGCACCTTGAACAGCGAGTCAAATCCCTCGCAGGCCTCTTCGCTCAGAGTGAAGTGGTGCGGCGCAATTTCGCTCGTCACGTCCAGTCCTTGGGCTCGAGCTTCGTTCACCAGCGCGAGGGACCGTGCCGTTGACAGGTGCAAGAAGTGGAGCCGACCGCCCGTGAGGCGCAGCAGTTCAATGTCGCGCATCACCATTAGCTCCTCGGCGAGTGCCGGACGTCCGATGAGACCCAGACGCGCACTCACCGCACCCTCGTTCATCGAACCACCACCGGCCAGCGCTTCGTCCTCGCAGTGCTGCGCGAGGCGAACACCGAGCGGTGCCGTGTATTCCAATGCGCGACGCATGAGTGCGGGGTTCTGTACCCCAGTGCCGTCATCCGTGAAGAGTCGAACACCCAATGCAGCCATTTCGGCAATCGGCGCAAGGGCCGTGCCGTGGCGACCGACGGTAATGGCGCCCGCCACTGCGACGTCCAATCGGGTCTTGGCCCCCTGGGCTAAGACGTAGGAGACGAGGGCGACGTTGTCGAGGGCCGGCTCCGTGTTGGGCATAGCCACGAGTGCGCCGTACCCACCGAGGACGCCCGCGTTGGCGCCACTCTCAATCGTTTCGGCGGCTTCTCGACCTGGCTCACGCAGGTGCGTGTGGATGTCAACAAACGCCGGTCCCACCCAGCAGCCGGTGGCATCAATCACCTCAGCGCCCGCAGCACTGAGCCCGGTCCCCACCTCGGCGATCACGCCATCGCGGATCAGCAGGTCCGTGACCTGGGTGCCCGTGGGGCCCACCACAAGTCCGTTGCGAATCAGTATGGTCATTCCAGCTCCTTCGTTCCTGCCACGCTCAAATACAGCACCGCCATGCGCACCGGCACGCCATTGGCGACCTGGCGCGTCATGTACGCGTTCTCGCGATCCGCCACAAGGGAATCAATCTCCACCCCACGGTTCATGGGACCGGGGTGTAGGACAATTGTTCGTGGGTCCATCGACGCCATGCGCTCGGCGGTCAGTCCGTAGGTGAAGGTGAACTCCGAGAGTGAAGGAACGAACGCTCCCGTACCGCGCTCGTGCTGAAGCCGCAATAAGCCGACGACGTCCGCCCAGGCCAATGCCTCGTCGAAGTCAGTCACCACCGTGACCGGCCACCCCGTCAGATCGTTGGGCAACAGTGTGCCGGGCGCGGCGACGCGAACCTCGGCACCCAGTGCGCTGTAGGCGGCAATGTCGGAGCGGGCGACACGTGAGTGGCGAATGTCACCGACGATCAGCACCTTGAGCCCCTTGAAGAGCTCAGCGCCGGTCTCTGACCCCAGGGCGCCCTGACGCTCGGCGAGGATCTCGCGAACGGTAAAGACGTCCAGCAGGCCTTGTGTTGGGTGCTGGTGGAGACCGTCACCGGCGTTGATGACCCGCACATCAGGAACGAAACGGCTCACCTGCACCGCCGCGCCCGATGACTTGTGGCGCAGCACTACCGCGTCGAGACCGAGGGCGTCGATGGTGGCAATGGTGTCGCGAAGCGATTCGCCCTTCTTCACGGAGCTCGAAGCCACTGCGAGTGACACCACGTCTGCACCGAGACGCTTAGCCGCGGTCTCAAAACTCAAGCGGGTCCGCGTGGACTCCTCGAAAAACAGCGAGGCCACCACCCGACCCTTGAGGGCCGGCACCTTCTTGATAGTGCGCTGGTTGACCTCGACGAACGATTCGGCGGTGTCCAGAACTTCCACAATGGTGCTGGCAGAGACCCCGTTTAGGGTCAGCAGATTTTGACCACGCAAACTCATGAAGCCTCCTTCGTGCCGAGCCAGACACCATCCAAGGTGGCCTGAACCGACTCGTTCAGCGAGGTCGGCAGGTTCTTGCCGACGAAATCGGGACGAATTGGCAACTCTCGGTGACCACGGTCAACCAGTGTCGCGAGTTGAATGGCCGCGGGGCGCCCCCAGTCCGAGAGGGCAAGGAGCGCGGCGCGAATGGTGCGGCCGGTGAAGAGTACGTCATCAACAAGGATGACGGTTGCCCCGGTGAGATCGCCCGACAATGTCGTGAGCGAAGATTCCTTCAGGGGCGTTGTTTCGATGTCGTCTCGGTAGAAGGCGACATCAAGGGCGGCGACACGCACGGCCTCACCGGCGATGTCGGCAAGCAGGGCACCAAGCCGTTCGGCAATCGGGACCCCCCCGCGCTGAAGGCCGACGAGCACCAGACCGGTAACGCCCTGGTTGCGCTCGATGATTTCGTGGGCCATGCGCTTCATGGCGCGCGCTACATCGTCACTCGTCAAGAGCTGACTTTTAGCAAAAAACGCCAGTCCGCGTATGCGGTCCTGGCGTGGTTCCTCTATTTTCATTCTTCTCCTGTCGTACGAGCCTCACGGGACTCGCTTCACGACAGTTCTTCGTGGGCGCCGGTTTTCCGGCGCCCACGAAGACCTGTGGTACTTAGTGGATGACGTTAACTGTAGTCGTTACAGCCGAGCCAATGACGGCGGAAACCGCCACCCAGACCCAGAACAGGCGGACCAGGCGAGCCTGGTACCACTTGGTGCCGTTGATAACGCCACGGGCCGAGCGAATCGCCAGGCCAACGCCAAGGAAGGCCAGCACGAACAAGTGGATCATGCCCGAACCGATAATGACCATCATCGACGAGTCGTACGCGGTGTACGACATGGTCTGCGAGTCATTCACCGCAACGAAAATCTGCGGAATGTTCTGCAACTGCTTGATGGTCAAGACGATGGCCACGACGGTCACCGCAACGGCCAACCAGGACGTCGCCGAGTACGCCTTAGCGTTACCCGTCTTCCGAAGCTGCTTTTCAGCGCCCCAGACGATGGCCGCGCTAAGCACCGTAACCAAGGTCACAATCCAGTTGAGGCTGGCCGACAACTTGCCGACCGTAATCAACGTGGGGTTCGCCAAGGTGCCGTTCGCCTGAGCGTTCTCGAACCAGGCGTAGCTGTGGCCGGTGTAGCCCATCATCGACATCCAGTGACCCTGGGTGTTGACACCGCGCAGGTACAGGTAGGTGAAGAGCAGGGCTGACATGGTGATCATGTCACCGCCGATGAACAGCCAGATGGCCATCCGTTGGCGACCGTCGACTACCTCGGGTGGCTCGTGGTGCCCACCGTCGTGACCGCCGTGCTGGTCGTGGCCGTGCGTGTCGTGTTCGGTTGCAGTGTTGCTACTCATGCCTGCACCATTTCCTCTCCATAGTTGTAGGGGTCTTCCGTGATGACAGGCAACACGTCGAAGTTCTCAAGCGGTGGCGGCGTTGGGACCAGCCACTCGAGTGAGTTGGCGTGCCACGGGTTGGGACCCGAGGGCTCGCCGTGGCTCCAGGAGCGGACAACCGCACCCAGCAGGACGAGCATGCCCGCCATGATCATGTAGGCACCAATGGTGGTAACGAAGTTCGAGTGCTCGAAGAGCATCGAGTACGAAGAGTAGCGACGTGGCATACCCTTCAGACCCGAGATGAACATCGCCAGGAACGTCACCTGAACACCGATGAAGGCCAACCAGAAGGAAATGCGTCCCATGGTCTCGTCCAAGTAACGACCCGTAACCTTCGGGTACCAGAACGCCAGCGCGGCGATAGCGCCAAAGAGCACCGATCCGACGAAGACGTAGTGGAAGTGAGCCGTCACGAACATCGTGCCGTGCAGCTGGTTGTCAATTGGGATGTCCGACAAGTAGATACCGGTGATACCCGCGATGATGAAGTTGAAGATGAATCCAAACAACCACACCGTGGGCAACTTCATCCAGATGTTGCCGCGCCACAGGGTACCGATGATGACCAAGAAGAAGAGACCCGTAGGGATCGAAATCAACTCGGTGGTCAGCATGAACGGTCCACCTAGGGTTGAGGCCCAACCGGTCGTGAACATGTGGTGTGCCCACACCAGGATTGACAGACTTGCCAAACCGGTCATACCGGCAATTGCGGTGCGGTAGCTGAACACGGGCTTGCGTGCCATCACCGACGAGATTTCGAAGAGCGCGCCAACGGCGGGCAGCAAAATCACGTACACCTCAGGGTGACCCATGAGCCAGAACAGGTTGGCCTGCAGCCAGCCCGTACCACCGGCGCTCGAGACGAAGAAGCTCGTCGAGAACGTGCGGTCCATCAGGGTCTGCGACTCCACCAGCGAGAAGAAGGGGAAGGCGTAGAGACCCAGAGCGGCGGCAATCATGGAGGCCCACACGAAGATCGGCAAGCGCGCGAGCGTCATGCCCTTCGTGCGCATCGTCATGACGGTGCAGATGGTGTTGATACCGGCAACGGTCGTAGAGACCGTGAACACGATGATGGACATCGCGAAGAGGTCCATACCAACACCCGCCTGGTCGGCGATGGGCTCAAGAACAACCCAACCCATGGTCAGCGAACCGACAGTCAGCACCGAGAGAAGCAGACCAGCGGCACCCACCAGCGTCCACAACGACAGAGCGTTTAGACGAGGGAAGGCCATGTCGCGTGCGCCGCACATGATTGGTACGACGAAGTTGGCCCACGGGCCCGCAACGGCAACAATCAGAGCGAGGATCATCAACATACCGTGCACTGCGACGAATCCGTTGTACACCTGCTGGTTCACGAAGTGGTTTCCGGGAACGATCAGTTCGGTACGAATCGCCATGGCCAGGATGCCACCGGCACCCAGCAAGACAGCGGTCATAACGATGTACTGGATACCAACGACCTTGTGGTCAGTGCAGTACTTCCAATAACGAGCACGACCCTGGTTCTCACCGGCGTAGTACAGGTCGTCAGCACGGGTGTGGTCCGCACCGATCAGCCAGCGGCCGGGGCCGTTCAGGGCACCGATGCCAAGCCAGAAGCCGAAAATCCAGCCGATGGCGAGCGAGGTGGTGACCAGGTCGTTGTAGTTACGACTCGTTGAGTCGAGGAAGTGGTGGGACAGGAACCATCCCAGCCATGCGAACACCACGCCGCCGATCATGGCGGTGAGGAAGTTCTGTCGACGAGCCAAGCCGCCACCCTTCGATGGGGCGTGAGTCGCGTGTTCGAGTGTTGTTGTCATAACTCTCTCCTATGCCTTCTGCAGCTGCGACTGGGTCGCGAGCCACTTCGAGAACTGTGCCGGGGTAACGACGTTGCCCGTCGTCACCATGAATGCGTGGTTCAGACCACAGAACTGGGTGCACCGGATGTCGAAGCCACCCAGCTTGTTGGGCGTGGTGTGAATCTCGGTGACCGTGCCGGCATTGGCGTCAACCTGGACACCCATGTTGGCAACCCAGAAGCCGTGCGTGATGTCTTCCGACGTAATGCGGAAGTCCACCGTGCGACCCTCGGGAAGCACCAGCGTCGGTGAGGTCACGTTCGTACCGGGGTACGAGAAGGTCCACAGCCACTGCTGACCTGTCACGTTCACGACGAGCGGGTTCGAGCCATTGCTGCCGTCATCCACGGAGAGGGCGCCGAGGCCCCACACCAGGAGGAAAACGGTCAACAGCGTTGAAGCCAAGACCCACGACGTGGTCAAGACTGCGTTTTCGCGCACGGGCTCAGCGGCCTCGGGCACGTCATTGCCGCGGTGAATGTTGTGACGGAGCAGGTGCACCATGGCGGCGTAGACGCCAGCGGCCACGGGCGACGCGGCCACCGAGAAAATCACGATGGTCAAAATCGTCAGGTGCATGCTGCCACTCATGGAACGTGGCATGAATCGTCCTGGCGCCCAGAGCGAGATCGCGATCGAAATCGCGGTCAAGACCACCCAGGTCCAGAACATGCCTTGAAGGCTTCCCTTTTTCTTGTTGTCAGTCATGTTCTTCCTCACTCCACCGACAGGGTGCCGGACATGTAGCCGTACGACGACATTGCGTAACCGAACTGGCCTTCACGCGATCCACCACACGGGAACTCACAGTTCCACTCGTAGACGCCCTTTGAGCCGGTCTTGAACGTGAAGTTCACGATCACGGGCTTGGCGTACTGACCGCTACCAATCGTGACGGCCGAGCCGTTCGTTGAAGGGTCAGCTGGCAGTGGGACGCTCACGAAGATCGGCGTGCCGTTACCAGGGACGCCGCGCAGGGTGAAGGTGTGACCAATGTCGTTCGTGTCCCAACCGCTCAGGGTTTGGACCTTGCCGTAGGTGCTGCCGTTCGTCGAGGGGAACTGGTAGGTCGCCGTCGAAGGAGCGCCGTTGAGCCACACCTTGCTGAAGAAGGAGTTGTTCAAAGCGCCACCAGAGTCGTACTGGTCGATCGTCATGTGCACCGTCGTGTTCGCGGGAACGACCAAGTTGTCGTTCGAGTACGACACCCAGTCGGGGTGAGCCCCACCGGTAGTGCCGTGCTCGCCAGCGAGCGCGTCCGGGTACGAACTAATTGTGATCGTGCAGTTTCCTGGCGACGTCTCCTGACAGTGCAATGCCGCCTGATGCGGTGCGGCACTCGCGAGGGCGAACCCTGCGAGCGCGAGCGCTCCCCCACCAAGAAGAATTGACGCCAGGGCCGTGCCGAATGCCTTCGACCGTTCCATGTGCTCTCCTTGCTAATAACTTCATAAGCGCTTCACAAAAAATTCAGAAACACCCATTGACAAAGATAGCCGCTATCTACGTCATTGCAAGTATCGTGATGAGCAGAAAGAGGAGTTTTGTCTAGGGACCGTTTTCGCATTCATTTAGGGCTCGTCGTTGCCGAATTAATTTGTGTTCCGGCCTTTATTTTCGAGACCTATAGGGCCCAGAGTGGCAACACCCTCTCCTGGGCCTACGTCGTTGAGTGGCCCGTCCTCGGCGGCTACGCCATCTACATGTGGGCCAAGATGCTTCGTGAAGAGCGCGGCGACGACGCTCGGAGTCGCCAGCGTCGTGAACGTGCGAGCACGGCCCAACTAGAAGCGGACGATCCTGAGCTCCGCGCCTGGAACGAGTACCTCGCCCAGGTGCACAAGGACGATCCGTCAGCTAGTCGCTGACGGGGCAAACTTCTTTCCCTGGCGCTCCAGGACCGCAAACAGAGATCCGTCTCGCTGGACCAGACGGCGAATAACGAGCACGAGGCAGGGCACCGCCCAGAAGTCGCCGCAAATCCACAGAATGGCGGCAGCGAGCTGTTGCTGCTGAAAAGCGGCCGCTGGTGAAAGGCCAGTACCCGTCATCCCAGGCATATTCGGCATATATGACATCGTCATGACGCTGTACCACGACGCCTTGGTGAAAATGGACATCGACATCGCCACCACCAGCATTTCCACCATGGTGGCGATCACCATCAGAAATTGAATGCGCAGTCGGGTGCGCACCCGCCGGGGCCATGACGGAATCAGAAAGTGGAAGAAGAAGAGGCCGGAGAGAAAGAAGGCCGGCTCCATCCCCCACGCCATCCAGCCGTTGTGGAGCATGACGGCATCAAAGACCCTAGGCAGGTGGGCCGCCACCATCACCACATTCATCACGATGGCCGCCACGATGGCATTAGCCACAACACGTGGTACTCGGAGTCGGCGCCGCACGTGCCACCAGCGCAAGAGTCGACGGCGGGGACCAATCGGCACCAGCCACGCCCACTCACGCAGGGTCGCCCCCGCGATGAGGCCCATGGGCACGGCAAACATGACGATCACGTGGGAAATCATGTGATCGGGCAGATTCATCATGCCGCGTTGCGCAAACGAGGAGCCCGTCGCCCACCACAGCGCCACCCAGCTGGCCATCGTGACGCTAAACCGAAGCACGGTGCCGCGGCGGCGATGAGGTCGTCGTGCGAAAGCACCAATCGTGAGTGCCGCTCCGCAAATCGCAACGACGCTCACGGGATTCATTACGACAGACCGATCTGGTGGAGCAACGCAACGGTCTCAGCGACGTCAGAATCCTGCGTCGCCGTTGCACCGCTGCCCGGGTCATCGGGAATGATCCAGCGAAGGTGCCCACGGGGGTCAATCACGAAGAGAAAGTCAGAGTGAACACTCATCTTGCTCGTGGGAACGTTTTCCACCGAGATGCCCCAGCTGCGCCAGACGCTGCGGAGTGTGGCAAGGGGGCCATCGACAAAGTGGAAGCCCGGCACCGAATTCAGCTGGTGCTGCGCCACAAACGACTGAACGTTCTGTTCGGTTTCGTGAAGTGGATTCGCGGCCACGCCAACGGTGTCAAGTTTGACGTTGGGTCCAAACGCTGCCCGAACTGCCTTGAGCTGCGCGGCCAGCAACGGGCAGTCGGTCCAGCACACGGGGTCCAGGAAGGTCAACACGGTGTAGTGATCCGACACGCCCCCGAGGTGGTACGACACACCGTGCTGATCGCGCAAGGTGAAGCTCGGGGCGGCACTATTGACGCCCGACGCGTAGACGTTCGTCGCCACGAAGAACGTATTCTCGGTTGGCTGGGTAACCGACCATCCCATGAGGCCCACGCTGTAGACAATCATGGCGAACGCGATGCTCACTAAGACGCCACCGCTCAGCGAACGGAGCTCCTGTGGCGCACGGCGCTCAATTGGTGCCTGTGCGGCAAACCGCGGTGCGGCAGCCAGTGTCAACGCAGCCAGCGGCACCAGCGAGTTGAAGTCCGTCGCGACACCGCCCCAGAATGCTGCGTCCTGGGCCACAAACCAGAAGAACAGCGCACCCGCAACCGTCGTCCACACGGGCCAGTTCCAACGGCGCGTCGGGGCCATCCACAGCCCCACAGCGCTCACCAGGAGCCACAAAATGATGGCAATATTCGCACCGCCACCCAACTGCCCCGCCACCTTGCCGCCGTGGAGCGCGATCCATGACACCCAGTGCGGCTGGGCCGACTGCGTCATGGTCTGTGACATCGTCGTGAGGGCGTTGGCATTGCCGCCCTGCCAGAAACCCGTTGAGGGGAGGCACTGGCGAAGCGCACCCAGGGCTAAGACCACACTCACGAAGCGAAGGGTGATCGCCGTGAAGTACTTCGAGAACCGTTCGTTCGTGAATGCGAGAAACACGCCAGCGACCACGTAGAACAAGGTTGCGCCGGGCCAGCCGAAGAGCACGGAGTTTCCGGGGGTGAAAATGCCTCCGGCGCCGTTACCGACAAACCAAATCATTGCGGCCCAGCCCACTGAAACAAGGGCAGCGGCACGACTGACCAGGCCGTTGGACAAAAGAAACACCAGTCCGATACCGACTTGAATCCACGCCGTGCCCACCGCGAGGTGGAGCGGGTGCTGGTTCCACACGTTGATGGCGTGCTGCATCAACGAGTGCAACCACCCCGGCGTGCCCGCCATAGCGGGGGCGACAACATTGTTGGCGAGCCCCAATGGCATACCGGGTTGGAACTGCAAAATCCCGTCAACCAGCCAGATGAGCCCGAACAGCCAACGGAGGTAGGTGCGGCTGCGAGGCTCGCTCAACCCCGCGGCCGACAGGTTGAACTGTCGCAGGCGGCCCGATACCAACGCGCCAAGCAGGACGAGTAAACCAAGGGCAACAAACAACTCAACCGCCACCACGTACAACTGGTGACGGAACAGTTGAACAACGAGAAAGTTCGTCAGATTGATCTGACCGTTGTTCATGACCATGGGGGTCTCCTAAAGGTTCAAATCGCGCACAACGCCCGACAACACACCATTGACAAAATACGGCGCGTCGTCCCCAGAATAGGTGCGAGCAATCTCGACCGCTTCGTCCATCACGACGGCCTTCGGCGGGGCGTCCTCGCTGAGAAGTTCGCCAATGGCGATCTCCATAACGAGTCGGTCAACCAGCGAAATGCGCTCCAGCGGCCAGTCAATCGAATTCGCGCTGATTAGCTCATGCGCCCGTGCCCGATGGAGTTCGGCGGCGTGAAGCAGCACGATGGTGTATGGGTCGGGCGTGACCGCCAGTTCATCAAGAATTGCCGCGACGTCGCGTTCTTTGATTGATGATTCGTACAGAAGCTCCAGCGCTCGCTCCCGAGCCAGGTGGCGCTGATCGCCGAGGGACGTCACTAGGCGCGCGTCATGTACTCGCCGGTGCGAGTATCAACCTTGATGACCTCGTCGGGGCCGACGAACAGCGGAACCTGCACCACAAAGCCGGTTTCCAGCGTGGCGGGCTTGCGAGCACCGGACACGCGGTCGCCCTGAATGCCGGGCTCGGTTTCGGTGATGCGAAGCTCGACGGAGGCGGGCAGTTCCACGCCAATGACTTCGCCTTCGTAGGAGACGATCATGGCCTTGCCCGTCTCCTTGAGGAAGTTCGCGGCGTCGCCAAGGCTCTTGGAAGCAACGGCGATCTGGTCGAAGGTGTCCTGGTCCATGAAGATGTAGTCGTCACCATCGCGGTAGAGGTACTGGGTGTCGGCCTTGTCGATGATGGCCTGCTCCAGGCGCTCGCCCGAGTTGTAGGTGCGCTCAATGACGGCACCGGTGCGGGCGTTGCGCAGCTTGGTGCGAACAAACGCGCCACCCTTGCCGGGCTTGACGTGCTGGAATTCGATGACCGTGAACAGGCCTTCGGCGATGTTCAGGGTAATGCCGTTTTTGATGTCAGAAGTGTTGATTGCAGCCATGAGGCTCTTTCCCTTTCGGTAACGTGCCGTCCCATCTTAGGGAACGAACCGCCCCGAGCGGTGTCTTAGGCCAGGAGAGACAGTGCGGCGTCCACGGCCAGGTCATAACTCAAGGCGCCAAAGCCCGCAATGGAGCCGTTGACGACGCCGGCCAACGTGCTGACGTGGCGAAACGGCTCCCGTGCCGCAGGATTCGACAGGTGGACCTCAATCTTGGGCCCTGGGAATATGGCCAGGGCATCGGCCAGGGCCCACGAGGTGTGGGTGAGTGCCCCAGCATTGAACACAATCGCCGCGGCCGTCGTCCGAGCGTCGTGAATTGCCTCAATGAGGACGCCTTCGTAGTTCGACTGCACGTGCCGCACGGTAAAGCCGGCCGCTTCGGCGCGAGCCCGTACCCGCGAGACGTGGTCGTCGAGCGTCTGCGAGCCGTAGATCTCGGGACTGCGAGTCCCGAGGAGGTCCAAGTTGGGGCCGGACAAGACGAGTAGTTCGTTGCTCACTGGGTTCCTCCTAAAAAGGCATCGTAGGTGGTGCGAATATCGTCCGCGGTGATGTCGGAAATAAGTCGGAAGCCCGTTGGCGTCGGCAAGACAAACGTCAACCCGTGGTGCGCCTTCTTGTCTCGACCCATGAGTACCAACAGTTCATCGATGTCCATCGGAAATGGCAGCGTCGAGGGCAACCCGAAGTAGTCCACGACGGCGTCAGTAACTTCCACCTGGTCACTATCAACGAGACCGCACTGCGCCGCCAACCGGACCGCGAAACGCAATCCAATGGCCACGGCCTCACCGTGACGCAGGGCGTCGAGGTCGCGCGCCAACGCCAAGCGTTCAATCGCGTGGCCGAACGTGTGGCCGTAATTGAGGAGCGCTCGCTCCCCCGTCTCTTCGAATTCGTCGGCGGCCACGATCCGAGCTTTCAGACCCACGGCAAAGGCGATCAGGTCCTCGAGCGACTGCGTCGCGAGGTCCTCGAGTGGTCGTCCTTCAAGCAGCCAGCACTTCGCTACCTCGCCCATACCACCGCGGTGTTCACGGGCGGGCAGCGTGGCGAGCGCGTCGAGGTCGCAGAAGACGGCGCGCGGTTGATGAAACGAGCCCACCAAATTTTTCCCAGCGGCGATATTGATTCCCGTTTTGCCACCAATGGCGGCATCCACCTGACCCGCTATCGATGTCGAGACGTGAATGACCGCAATGCCGCGGAGGTACACCGCGGCGGCGAAGCCCACCACGTCGGTTGTCGCCCCACCACCAACGGCCACCACCACGTCATGACGCGACAGCCCCAATGCTGCGAACCGGTCGCACAGCACCGCCACGGTCTCAATTGATTTCGCCGCTTCGCCGTCGGGGATGGTGATGACGTCGGTGGGCAGACCCGTCGTGACTGCGGCCCACTCCTGATTCGCCAGCGATGTTGTTGTCACCACCGCTGCCACACGTGCACGCGGTGCAACGCGGCTGATTTCGTTCGCGAGCAGGTTTCGAACTCCAGCACCGATATGAACGTCGTAGGGGTGATCGCGCAATGGCACTCGGATGATCACGACACACGCTCCATCTGACCCAATATTTCTTTTGTCACGTCGACAACGTCACCCGAGGCGTCGACACGAATGGAGGCCACTGCCTCGTAAAGGGGGGCGCGCCGTTCGCGCAGCAGACGCAGCGCAGCCGCGCGGTCGTCGCCCAGGAGAGGTCGGTCACCACCTTCGGTGCGAGCCAACAAGATGTCGTCGGGGGCGTCGAGCCACACCGTGAAAGCGCGCTCCAACAACAATCGAGAATCTTCGGTCGTGACCACGCCACCGCCAGTGGCGATCACGACATCGAGGGCAAGAAGCTCGGCCAAGAGCTCCGTTTCGGCGGTCCGAAAGGCCGCTTCACCTTCGGCGCGAAGAAAGTCCGGCACGGAGATGCCGCGGACGTGCGCAAAGTACTCATCGGCGTCAATTGCTTCAACAGCCAGTGCTGCAGCCAATGCTGTCGCCACCGTCGACTTACCCACACCGGGGAGTCCGACGAGAACGACGCGTGCCACGACTAGGCCGGCCGTGCCGACGATGAGGTGGAGCCGAGGTTGGCCAGGTAGGTGTCGTGATTGCGCACGAACTCTTCGAGAGAGTCGCCGCCGAACTTCCGCACCGCTTCATTGGCCAGGACCAGAGCCAGCATGGCTTCAGTCACGACACCCAGCGCCGGCACCGCCGTCACGTCGGTGCGTTCCTTGAACGACACCGTGGCGTCGCCCGTTGAGACGTCCACGGTTTCGAGGACTGGTCGATTCAGCGTGGCGAGTGGCTTCATGGCGACCCGCGCGATGACGGGCGCACCCGACGTCATGCCACCCTCGAGACCGCCGGCGTGGTCACTGCGACGGGCGTAGCCACCGGCGTTTGAGGCATCAGCGAAAATGGCGTCGTGTGCCACCGATCCACGCTGCGCGGCCTGCGCCATGCCGTCACCAATTTCCACGGCCTTCACGGCCTGGATGCTCATCAAGGCGGCGGCAATTAAGCCGTCAAGCTTACGGTCCCAGTGCACGTGACTGCCGAGTCCCACGGGCACGCCGTAGGCGATGACTTCGACAATGCCACCGAGCGAGTCGCCGTCTTTGGCGGCGGCTTTGATCTCCTCGATCATGGCCTCAGTAGCGGCCTCGTCAAAGCACCGCACTTCGTTTTCGTCAACGAGCCCAAGTTCGTCGGGTCCGGGACGACGGTCGGCCGGCGATGCCGCCGCACCAACACGCACCACGTGCGACACGATTGAGACGCCGATTTCGGCGAGCAGGGCCTTCGCGAGCGCACCGGCCACGACACGGGCGGCCGTTTCGCGAGCACTCGCCCGCTCCAGCACGTCTCGAGCGTCGTCGAACGCGTACTTCTGCATGCCGACGAGGTCAGCGTGTCCCGGGCGAGGGGTCGTCAACTTGTCGCTCGGCGTGCCGGGCGCCGCGGACATCTCCTGCTCCCACTTGGGCCATTCCGAGTTGAGGATTTCTATCGCTACCGGTGAGCCAAGGGTCCGACCGTGACGAATACCGCCGGTCAGACGCAAGACGTCGCGTTCAAAGCGCATACGGGGTCCGCGTCCGTACCCCAGGCGACGACGAGCCAGCTGGTCGGCAATGGCTTCCTCAGTGATGGGCAGACCCGCGGGCAACCCTTCAACGATGACGGTCAGGGATGGCCCGTGGCTCTCGCCGGCAGTGAGGAATCGCAACATAGACTAATTCTAGGTCTTTGGCGAATCAGCCTCTAGTGCGCGTCAGCGTAGAAGGGGTTGACACCCGACGCGTGGTCGGTGACATCGCGTACGTCGGTCAGTTCGGGAATCGCGTCACGAAGCGCGGTTTCGATACCCTGCGTCAAGGTCAGACGGCTCATCGAGCAGCCCTGGCAGCCGCCGGACATCTTGATGTAGGCCACGTTGCTTTCGGTGTCGAGGGCCACGAGGTCGGCGCGGCCACCGTGTGAGGCGATCGACGGATTGACCTGCTCGTCGAGGACTGCCACGGCCCGTCGGGCCAGTTCACTCTCGATACCGAGCGCGAGAATCTCTGCGGGCACGCCGGGGTTCATCTCCTGCGGCGTCGGGTGGTTGGGGTTCACGAGGACCAGGCCACCACCGCCGGCACTGGCGAATTCGAGGCGACTGCCCTTGAGGCGGTCAATGCTGGCGGCCGGAATGACGATGGTCACGTCGCCGTCACGGCCAATCACGGCACCTTCGGGAGCGTCAGCAACATCGGAGAAGTACAGGTCGTAGGCGTAGCCGTTGCCCTGGGTGCCGGTGACTTCAATAAAGAGACCGAGTCCCTCGTTCGGCTGCTCGCCGGCCATGGCGTCGAGGACGATGTTGCGGGCTTCGTCAGTGAGCGAAAGGACGTCAAATGTGGAGTCGGTCATGGCTTCAGTTTAGGGGCGCACGCCACTGAGCCAACCAACTAAGTTCGTGCCGTGACAAATCCCTCCCTCGACACGCACGAATGGATGAGCTTCGTTGACGACGATGGCGCCTCGTGGTTGGTCGACATCACCTTCCTGCTCAGCAACTGGAACTGCATCTTCGGCAATGGGTGCCAGGGTGTCCTGACCGGTCCCGCACCCGAACTGGTGCAGGGGTGCTGCAGCTACGGCGCTCACTTCACGGGAGAAGAGGATCGCCAGCGCGTTGAACTCGCCGCCACACGACTCACCAAGGATCAGTGGCAGTTCCGCGACAAGGGCAAGAAGGGCACCACCAAGGTGAACAAGGAGGGTGACATCGTCACCAAGATGGTCGACGACGCCTGCATCTTCCTCAACCGCCCCGACTTTGCCCGCGGTGCCGGATGCGCGCTGCACGTTCTCTCGCTCGACACGGGCGAGAGCTTCATCCCGCTCAAGCCCGAAGTGTGCTGGCAGGTCCCCTTGCGCAAGGAAGAAATCGAACTGGCTAATGGCGACATCGTGACGCGCATTGCTCAGTGGGACCGCAATGACTGGGGCGAAGGTGGCTCAGAGTTCCACTGGTGGTGCACCCAGGACGACGGGGCCTTTACCGGGGCAACGCGCGTCGTTGATTCCATGCGCGAAGAGTTGATTGCCATGACCAACGAGTCGGCATACCAGCAGATTTTGGCCTACTGCGACAGCAAGACGCGCCAGGGTACGGCGCTCCCGCACCCCGTTCTGCGCCGCCGCTAACTACTCTGCCGCGAGCGGGTCTTCCTCGGAGAAGACAGTGCGAGGCAGCGAACCCAGAATTTCGTCGTACCGGTCTTCTTCCACCAGACACCACTCAGAGTGGACGTCTTCGGGGGCGGCGCCACACTCCACGCAGGTGGTCGCGCGGGGACCGGTGGTGCGCTTCAATTCACGAGCTTCGACAAAACGACGGTGGCGACCCTTTTTCACGGCAACTCCTCACTGACCGCAGGCCATTACTGGCGGCGGTCCAGGCTCAGTTCGCCTGAGCCGGACTTCCATACTACCCACTCCCCGCCCTATCAGGACGTACGCTGGGAGGCATGAGCGCCGCCTTTGACCCCCAGGACATGATTCAGCGATTTCAGGAACGAGCCGACGCGGTACGCCGACGCGGTGTCCCACCCGTTGAAGGACCAGAGCGGCAGCGCTTTATGGAGGCGGCCCGACTGGACTTCCAGGACTACGCCATGATCGGTGACGCGGTCGCAACGCTCGAGGACGGTATTTTGCGGCTCGAAATCGACCTTCGCCCACCGGCGCACGACTAGTTGCCAGCAACGGCACTGAGCCGAGCGGCCGCTTCGTAAAGCGAGGCGGTGCCCATCTCAAGGTAGCCAATGGCTCGCGCGCGGGCCGGCAACGATGATCCGGCGGTGTAGCAGGCGTTGGCGCCCTCCCCGAGCTCGTTGTAGGCCGTCGCGAGCAAGTGATTCAACTGCGCGTCGGGTGTCGGCAGCGACGAGTTGGCCGCCTCGGTTTCGACGAGGAGGACCCCACACACCGTGTGGAGGTTGGCCACCGATTCGCCGACCGTGCGCAGGGCCTTGGTGGACGAGGTGACGTCGCCAACCAGACTCTTTGCTGAACTGAGGAAGCCACTCTGCGAGCGCCACTGTCGCGTCGCCGCCGTCGGCGATTGTGTGCCACACGACGCGAGCAGCACACCGGCCACCAGCACGAGGGCAACGCGGCGGATCACGCGGCGACGATGAGGTGCAGTTCGCGACGTCCGCGGCGCAGCACCAGGTACTTGCCGTGGAGGGCATGGTCGAGGGTGATCGCGGCGTCGGCTTCGACGCGACGATTGTTGAGGTAGACGCCGCCCTGTTCCAGGAACCGACGGGCCTCCCCCTTCGACTTCGCCAGACCGCAGGTCACGAGCACCGTTGCGGCGTCGGCCCCGTCGAGGAGTTCCTGGCGCGACCACGTCGACGAAGGGGCGTCGGCCATGACCGTGAGGAGCATCGCTTCGTCGAGTTCGGCAATGGATTCGCTAAACAACGCTTCGCCGGCGCGCTCGGCGGCCACCTGCGCGTCACGCCCGTGCACCAGGGCCACCACTTCATTGGCCAGAGCGCGCTGGGCCCGACGTTCCTGTGGCGCCTCCTGCGTGGCGATGTCGAGTTCACGAATCGTGTCGTGGTCAAGGAAGGTGAAGAAGCGCAACAATGTGGGCACTGTCTGGTCGTCGGCGTTCAACAGGAACTGGTGCAGCGCGAAGGGCGGCGTCAGGTTGGCATCCAGCCACACCTTCTGATTGCCCCCTTCGGACTTCCCGAACTTCTGTCCGTCGGCGCGCAGCAGCAGCGGTGAGGTCAGACCAGCGCCCGATCCGCCGGTCACCTTGCGAATGAGTTCGGTGCCCATGGTGATGTTGCCCCACTGGTCCGAACCACCAAGCTGCAGGGTGCAGCCGTGGTCGATATTGAGACGAAGGAAGTCGTAGGCCTGCAGCAGCATGTAGGTGAACTCAGTAAACGAGAGGCCCACGTCGTCACGATCGAGGCGACTCTTCACCGAGTCCTTGGCCACCATCTGGTTCACGGTGAAGTACTTGCCGACGTCGCGGAGGAAGTCGGTCATCGAAATTGTGGTGAGCCAATCGGCGTTATTGAGCAGCAGGGCCTGCGAGGCACCGGCGGCCGGGGTGAAGTCGAGAAAGCGCGTGAGTTGTTCGCGGATGCCGGCCACGTTGGCCTCGAGCTGCTCAATCGTCAGCAAGGGGCGCTCGGAGGCCTTGAAACTGGGGTCGCCGATGAGTCCGGTGCCGCCGCCGGCCAGCGCGATGGGGCGGTTACCCGCCATCTGAAGTCGACGCAGATTGCAGAGCTGCAGGAGGCTTCCCAGGTGCAGCGAAGGGGCAGTCGGGTCAAAGCCGATGTAGGCAGTGACGCCACCCGCACCAAGGCGATCGAGCACCTCATTGTCGGTGGCCTGGTGCACCAGTCCACGAAACTCCCAGTCGCTGCGCAATGTCATGCCCAAAGTCTAGGAGGCCGCGCTCGAACGGCTCGGACTAGCCCGAATAGCTCGGTCCGTGGATCTTGAGCCACAGCACCCACGAGGCCCACCAACCGGTGACTTCGGCCACGCCAATCGCGATGAGCAGCAGACCGCCGATAATGCCCACGACCTTCGCGTGCCGACGCAGCCACGTTGAGGCCCGCATAACGGATTCCGAGGCCACCGCGGCAACGACGAACGGCAGGCCGAGCCCGAGGCAGTAGACGAAGGTCAGGATTGAACCTCGGAGGGCTGTCGCTCCCGAGGATGACGACGCCAAGCCCAAAATTGCGCCGAGCGTCGGGCCAATGCACGGCGTCCACCCCAGCGCGAAGAGAGCCCCGAGGAATGCGGCCCCAATCACGGTCGCCTTGGGAAGGCGGTGACTACGTCGTTCGCGCTGGAGCCAGCGCGCCGGCCACCATCCGGCGAAGAAGCAGCCCAGGGCGATAGTCATGAGCCCGAAGATGATTTGAAGTGGGCGCTGGTGCTGGCTGATCTTGGCGCCGAGAAAACCAAAGAGGGCACCGAATGACACAAAGATCAGCGAGAAGCCCAGAACGAATGCCAACGAACCCAGCACCGCGCGGCCACGACCGCCGCGCGCCACCGAGGCCCCCGTGGCGCCACTCAAGAAGGCCAGGTAGCCGGGCAACAGCGGCAGCACACAGGGTGACAGGAACGACACGAGGCCCGCGGCGAACGCCAGTGGGAATGCCGCGAGGAGTGAGGACGGGAGCGCGCCGATCATGACAACCACGTCTCCACCGCGGCCACCATGGTCTCGTGGCGTGCCACGTTGGCCTGTCGCGACGGAACGTCAGCCACTATCACCGAGAGGCCCGCACGGTCGAGGCCCGCGGCAATCGCGGCCCGCAAGGCGGCACCGGACGCAACGTGTTCCGCGTGATGCCCGAACGACTGCGCGACGGCCGCGATGTCGTGCGTGCGCACCGTGGCGTAGAGGGCGTCAAATCGATCGGTCGGCAGCGCAGAGACCTGGGGCAGGAAATTGAAAATACCGCCGCCACGATTGTCCACCACGACGAGGACGAGACTGGTGTCCGGCGCCGCGCCATCAACAAGTGCTGAGACGTCGTGCAGGAAAGTCACGTCACCGATCAGGGCGAGAGCCGACTGGCCACTCGCCACGCCGAGCGCAGTCGAGACCACCCCATCAATACCGTTCACTCCCCGATTGGCGTACACCGGCTTTACCCGCGACGGCGACCACCACTCAACGTCACGAATTGGCATGGATGAGCCAATAGTCAACGGCACTCCGTGGTTCACGGTCGCTTCCACGACGGTGCGCGCCACGGAAATTTCGTCAAACGAGCCAGCGTCGATTTTGGCGAGCTCCTCGCCAATGCGCCGCGAGGCACCCGCCCAGTCGCTGACAAACGCGCTGTCGCCTCGGAGCTGGGGTGAGCGGCTGTCGGGCAGCCCCGGGAGGCGGTCACTGATCAGTCCGTCGGGGTCAGCCACAAAGCCAGCGCCGGTGTAGGCAATGACTCGCGCACCCCATTCACGCAGGCGACTGGCCAGCACCTTGGACGCCGGTAGCCCGCCAATGCGAACCACCACGTCGGGACGGAACCGGGTGGCGTCACGGTCGCTACGCAGCATGGGGTCCGCATACGGGAGGGTGTGCGGCGCAGTCGCGTCACCGATGACGACCCAGTCGAGTCCCCAGAGTTCCATTACCAATTGCGCCGAAACACCGCTTCCGACGACGCAGAGCACTTTGCTCCCCGCGATGTCAATCGCGGAGCGGGCCTGCGGGACGTCCGGTGCGAAGGTCCACATCTCGCCATCGTCGCGGGCGGGAGGTGTCGGCAGAGGTTCGGCGACCAGTGGTTCAATGAACGCCAGATTCAGGTGCACCGGACCAGCACCATTCTCGTCGAGGCCACGGGCGACACGCCACGCGCGAGCGGCCATGGGTCGCCACGACGCTGCCGCATCCTCGCGGGCGACACCGGGTTCGATGAAGGCACGTACCGACCGACCGAAGAGACCGGCCTGATTCATGGTCTGTGGTGCGCCCACGTCGTGCAGTTCCGGTGGGCGGTCGGCGGTGACAACCACCAACGGCACACCGCTCAGATCAGCCTCGGCAACCGCGGCATGGAGCTCGGCCGCCGCAGTGCCACTGGTGACCACGATGGCGACCGGGCGGCGCGTCGCGAGCGCACGTCCCAAGGCGTAGAACGCGGCCGACCGTTCGTCGATGCGGACATGGCAGGTGATCTCCTCACGCGCGGCGATGGCCAAGACCAGAGGGGTTGAACGTGACCCGGGGCAGATGACGACGTCCTGAAGTCCAGCGCGAATCCATTCGTCAACCAGGGTGGCGCAGAAGGTCGCTTGCACGCGACTGGGGTTCGCTACGCTCATGGTTGATGTCACTCCCTGTTTCCGACCGACCCGATGTCGGTCCCACGTTGCTGTGGCTCCACGGGTTCACGCAAACCCAGCACGCCGCAGAACGTTTCCGCTCCATTCTGGCAGGAAGTCTGACTTTGGTGACCCCCGATTTGCCAGGGCACGGTGGGGCGGCCCACGAGTCGGCCAGTCTCGGCGAGAGTGGCCAGCACTTGGCCGACCAGTTCCTTACGACACCGCGATTTGTTGGTGGGTACTCCTTTGGGGGACGCACCGCCCTGCACGTCGCCCTCGCCCGTCCCGATCACGTCGAGCGCTTGGTGCTACTCAGCACCACCCTTGGTATTGCTGACGGCGACGAGCGCGCCCAGCGACGAGGTCGTGACGAAGCCCTCGCGACTCACATTCGCAACATCGGTACCGAGGCCTTCTTGGACGAGTGGCTGGCTCAGCCGCTCTTTGCCGGACTCCCCCGCCGTGACCACCACGAACGCAGCCATGACGCCGAAGGGCTCGCTCGATCGCTGGAACTCGCGGGCACAGGAACTCAGGCGTACCTCGGTGACGCCGTCGCGACGCTCACCATGCCGACGCTGGTGCTCTGCGGCGCCAACGACGAAAAGTTTGTCCGCGAGAGCCACGCACTCGCCGAGCGACTTCCGAATGCCACCCTTCACGTCGTCGAAGGAGCGGGCCACGCACTCCACATGGAACGACCCGACGTCGTCGCCGGGTTAGTGGTGGACTTTTTGGCCTAGTGCCATATCAGCAGTGACAAGACCGCAACGGCTCCAACGGCCAGCTGGGCACGGGCCGACAGCTTGAGAAGCGGCAGGAGTTCACGGCCCTTGCGGGGTGAAAAAGCAATACGCAGCGGCCCGGCGTAGAGGACGATGGCGATGAGCGCCGCCAACGGCGCGCCACCGAGCAGTGCACCAACCAACGTGGCGACAACGAAGAAGGCGTAGAGATAGGAGGCTCGCTCACGGCCCAAGCGGGCGGCCAGCGTGCGCTTGCCGGAGATCTGATCCCCGTCGATGTCACGGAGGTTGTTGGCCTCCAGCAATGCGCAGGCCATTGCCCCCGCACTGAGACCCCACCACCACGCCCGACCCGAGAGGTGCTCGTGCTGGGCGTAAGTCGTCCCCAGCACCGCAACGAAGCCGAAGTAGATCATGACAAAGAGCTCACCGAGTCCGAGGTAGCCATAGGGCTTCGGACCTCCGGTGTAGAACCACCCGGCGGCCACCGCCGTCACACCCAGCGCCGCGAGCCACCACGAGGTGCGAGACGCCAACAGCAAGCCGGCAACTCCCGCCAGGGCGAAGGTGCCAAATGCCGCCGCTTTGACCGCTCGAGCGGGCACCAAACGAGACGCCGTCAGTCGAAAGGGACCGACCCGCTGTTCGTCTGTCCCACGAATGCCGTCCGAGTAGTCGTTCGCGTAATTCGTGCCAATCTGGAGCAGCAGGGCGACCACAACGCACAGCATCGTATTCAGCCAGTTGAGCGACGCAGGGCGAACCACCGCCGCGCCAATCGCGACCGGCACGATGGCTGCGGGCAAGGTTCGCGGACGTGCCGCCAGCACCCATCGCTGCAGTGGACCCGGCGTTGGCGTCGACACTACGGCCGCTTCGGGAATCGTGAGAAGTCGGGGGCGCGGTGCTCGACGAAGGCGTTGCGGCCCTCCTGCCCCTCTTCGGACATGTAGAACAACATCGTGGCGTCCCCGGCCAACTGCTGGATGCCGGCCAGCCCGTCTTCGGCCGCGTTGAAGCCAGCCTTGAGCATGCGCAGCGCCAGGGGTGACAACGTCAGGATCTGGCGGCACCACGCCACGGTTTCGCGCTCGAGGTCATCGAGTGGCACCACCGTGTTGACGAGACCCCAGTCGTAGGCCTGAGCGGCGTTGTACTGACGGCACAAGAACCACACTTCCTTCGCACGCTTGAGGCCAATGGTGTTAGCCAGGAGTGACGAGCCGTAGCCGCCATCAAATGAGCCCACGCGTGGTCCTGTTTGCCCGAATCGGGCGTTGTCGGCCGCGATGGACAAGTCGCACACGAGGTGCAGAATGTGGCCACCACCAATGGCGTAGCCGGCGATCTGGGCGATTACGGGCTTCGGAAGCCGACGAATCTGGATCTGTAGGTCGAGAACGTTGAGTCGTCCCACACCCTTCTTGGCGACAGCGTCATCGCCGATGTAGCCGTCATCACCACGAATTTTTTGGTCACCGCCGGAGCAGAACGCGTCGGCGCCTGCGCCCGTCAGGATGATGACCCCAACGGACGTGTCATCGCGGGCTTCTTCAAACGCGTCGGAAAGCTCAAACAACGTTTGCGGGCGAAAGGCGTTACGGCGTTCCGGGCGGTCGATGGTGATGCGAGCAATGCCTTCGGCCACCTCGAAGAAGATGTCCTGATAGTCACCTCGGCGCTCCCACGTGGGTAGCGGCAGTGAACGAAACTGTTCGACGGGGTCGATGGGGTCGCCAGAAAT
>Ga0208507_1000150_pt1 | contig 52490 bp, 41 predicted proteins | sample CryBogCBH12Aug01_FD_184626 | JGI IMG/M metagenome (GOLD analysis project Ga0208507, IMG submission 184626) | Freshwater microbial communities from Crystal Bog, Wisconsin, USA - CBH12Aug09.1 (SPAdes) (version 2) | ecosystem: Environmental > Aquatic > Freshwater > Lake | place: Crystal Bog...
GCGGCGGCGGCGGTGTCATCTCTCCCGAGGAGATCGCCGAACTGCAGGCCTACGGTGTCGCCCGGATCTACAGCCCCGAGGACGGCCGCCACATGGGCCTCCAGGGCATGATCGACGACATGGTGCAGCGCTGCGACGTGGATCCCCGCACCACGCCGGAGTTCCACACCCTGGCCCGGCGGATCACCCAGATCGAGCTCGGCGAGGCCGCAGCCAAGCCCACGACGCAGGCCACCCGGACCATCCCCGTGCTCGGCATCACCGGCACCGGCGGCGCGGGCAAGTCATCGCTCATCGACGAGCTGCTGCGCCGCTTCCTGGTGGACTTCCCGGACAAGCAGGTCGCCGTGCTCAGCGTCGACCCCTCCAAGCGCAAGACCGGCGGCGCCCTGCTGGGTGACCGCATCCGCATGAACACCCTCTACCATCCGGAGCTGCGGGACCGCGTCTTCATGCGCAGCCTCGCCACCCGCAGCGCCGCCCACCGGGCGACCAGCGAGGCCCTGGCCGCCAGCATCCTCGCCGCCAAGGACGCGGGCCATGACCTGGTGATCGTGGAGACCGCGGGCATCGGCCAGAGCGACAGCGAGATCGCGGACCTGGTGGATCTGGCGATGTACGTGATGACGCCCGAGTACGGCGCCGCCAGCCAGCTCGAGAAGATCGACATGCTGGACTTCGCCGATGTGGTGGTGCTGAACAAGGCCGACAAGCGCGGCGCCGAGGACGCCCTGCGCGACGTGCGCAAGCAGTACCAGCGGGCCCACAAGCGCTTCTCGGAGCCCACCGAAGAGATGCCCGTCTACGCCACCTGTGCGAGCCAGTTCAACGATCCCGCCACCAACTGGCTCTTCGTGAACCTGGTGAAGGCCATCGCCGCCAAGACCGGCGTGGACTGGGCGCCCCGGCTGGAGGCCGCGCCCGGCAACCCCCGCCGCTCGGCCATCATCCCTCCGGAGCGCGTGCGCTACCTGGCCGAGATCGCCGACACCGTGCAGGGCTACAAGGCCTGGGCCCGCCGCCAGGCCGAGACCGCGGAGCTCTGCCACGCCCTCTGGGCCAGCCTCCGCGCCCTGGGCGACAAAGTGCCGGCCGCCGGCGCCTTCTACGACGCCATCCATCTGGTGGAGCCTGGTGAGGGCGACCAGGGGGCCGCCATCCTCCTGCTCCGGCAGCGCTACCAGGAGCACCTGGGCGAGCTGCACGGCGAGAGCCGCCGCCTCATCCACGACTGGGCCGAGGTCAAGCGCAGCTACACCGAGCCCGAGAACGTCTACGTGGTGCGCGGCCGCGAGATCCGCACCGCCAACTACACCCAGTCCCTCAGCGGCTCCCTGATCCCCAAGGTGGCCCTGCCGTCCTATTCGGGCTGGGGCGAGCTGCTGCGCTGGCAGCTGCTGGAGAACCTGCCCGGGTTCTTCCCCTACGTCGCCGGCGTCTTCGAATACAAGCGCGTGGGTGAGGACCCGACCCGCATGTTCGCCGGCGAGGGCACGCCCGAGCGCACCAACAAGCGGTTCCACTTCGTGAGCAAGGGCCAGCCCGCCGTGCGGCTCAGCACCGCCTTCGACAGCGTGACCCTCTATGGTGAGGACCCCCACGTCCGCCCCGACATCTACGGCAAGATCGGCAACAGCGGCGTCTCGGTGTGCACCGTGGACGACGCGAAGAAGCTCTACTCGGGCTTCGACCTACTCTGCCCCTCTTCCAGCGTCAGCATGACCGTGAACGGTCCCGCACCCACGGTGCTGGCCTTCTTCCTGAACGCCGCCATCGACCAGCGCGCCGAGGCCTGGCTGGCGGAGCACGGCCAGCTGGAGGCCGCCCAGGCCAAGATCGACGCCAAGTACGCGGCCAAGGGCATGAAGCGCCCGTGCTACGGCGAGACCCTCCCCGAGGGGAACCTCGGCCTCGGCCTCGCGCTGCTGGGCGCCACCGCCGACGAGGTGCTGCCGCCGGACGTGTACGCCAAGCTGCGCATGGAGGCCCTCCAGACCGTGCGCGGCACGGTGCAGGCCGACATCCTCAAGGAGGACCAGGCCCAGAACACCTGCATCTTCAGCACCGAGTTCAGCCTCAAGGTGATGGGCGACATCCAGTCCACCTTCATCGAGGAGAAGATCCGCAACTTCTACTCCGTGAGCATCAGCGGCTACCACATCGCCGAGGCCGGGGCGAACCCCATCAGCCAGCTGGCCTTCACGCTGGCCAACGGCTTCACCTTCGTCGAGTACTACCTCTCCCGGGGCATGCACATCGACGACTTCGCCCCGAACCTCAGCTTCTTCTTCAGCAACGGCCTCGACGCGGAATACAGCGTCATCGGCCGCGTGGCGCGCCGGATCTGGGCCATCGCCATGAAGGAGAAGTACGGCGCCAACGACCGCAGCCAGAAGCTCAAGTACCACATCCAGACCAGCGGCCGCTCCCTGCACGCCCAGGAGATCGACTTCAACGACATCCGCACGACCCTGCAGGCCCTCTACGCCATCTACGACAACTGCAACAGCCTGCACACCAACGCCTACGACGAGGCCATCACCACGCCCACCGAAGAGAGCGTGCGCCGGGCCATCGCCATCCAGCTCATCATCAACCGCGAGCTGGGCCAGGCGAAGAACGAGAACCCGCAGCAAGGCGCCTTCCTCATCGAGCAGCTCACGGAGCTGGTGGAGGAGGCCGTGCTGGCCGAGTTCCGGCGCATCTCCGACCGCGGCGGCGTGCTGGGTGCCATGGAGACCATGTACCAGCGCGGCAAGATCCAGGAAGAGTCCATGCACTATGAGCACCTCAAGCACAGCGGAGAGCTGCCCATCGTCGGCGTGAACACCTTCCTGAACCCCCAGCCCCCCGAGCTGGGCGCCCCGGAGCTCATCCGCAGCACCGAGGCCGAGAAGCAGCAGCAGATCGACAACCTGGCCGCCTTCCATGCCCGCAATGCCGACGTGGCCCCCGAAGCCCTCCTGCGCCTCAAGGAAGTGGCCCGCGCCGGTGGCAACCTCTTCGAGGAGCTGCTGAATGCCGCCAAGGTCTGCAGCCTCGGCCAGATCAGCCAGGCCCTCTACGAAGTGGGCGGGCAGTACCGACGGAACATGTAAGCCACAGGCGGAAAGGCGGCACCGTCGCCCCCCGTCGTATCATGTACCCAGCATGCTGCGCTCCGCCCTGATCCTCCTCCTGGCCGCCCTGGCGCTCTCCGCCGGGTCGCCGAAGGTGGCCGCGAAGTCAGGCCTGACCTACCTCTACACCTACTACGACAAGCAGGGCCGGCTCATCATCAACAACCTGCCGCCCAGCTACATGAAGGGCCAGGGCCTGGTGCTCAAGAGCGTGGGCGTGGGCAAGGTGCGGCTGGCGGTGACGCCCGCGGAGATGGCCAAGGCCCTGCGGAGTCCCGAGCTCATCGCCCTGGTGGACGAGATCACCGCGGCCGAGGGGGTTGACACCCATCTGGCGCGGTCCATCATCCAGGCCGAGAGCGCCTTCAACTACCGCGCCCGCTCCCGGGCCGGGGCCCTGGGCCTCATGCAGCTCATGCCCTCCACGGCGGAGCGCTTCGGGGTCCTGGATCCCTTCGATCCCCGCCAGAACATCAGCGGCGGGGTGAAGTACCTGAAGTGGCTGCACACCTACTACGAGGGCGACCTGACCCGCGTAGTGGCGGCCTACAACGCCGGCGAGGGCGCCGTGAACCGCTACAAGGGGATCCCCCCCTTCCGCGAGACCCAGGCCTACGTACCCCGGGTGCTGGACCTCTACCGCCGCAAGGCCGTCCAGCCGGATCCGAAGCTCGCGGGCAGCATGGCTCTGCTCCAGAAGGGGCGGGGCGGCTTCAAGGTGGACGACGAAAAGACCGTGCCCGAGCCCACGCCCCAGCAGCAGGCCGCCACCCGCATCTACCAGTGGACCGACGCCAACGGCCGCGTGCAGATCAGCGACCAGCCGCCCCCCAAGGGCACGCCGGGCGTGAAGCCCTTCGGGGCGCCCTGAGCTACGCCCCCGCGGCGTTCCCCTTCAGCTCCGCGAGATAGGCTTCGAGGGCCACCAGGGAGTCCCGGAAGCAGCCTTCCAGGCGGGCCTTGAGGTCCGGGCCGGTGTCCGCGGAACCGTCCCGGCCCAGGGCCTCCAGGTCCGCCGCCAGGAAGCGCAGAGCCCTGGCCCCGAGGGCCCCGGCCCCGCCCTTCAGGGCGTGGGCCGCGCGGGAGAGCTCTCCCGCGTTCCCCTTCTCCGCCGCCGTGAGGATGTCCTGGATGCGCCTCGGGGTGTCATCCCGGAAGATCTCCACCATCTCCTCGAGGAGAGCGTGGCCGCCGTCATCGAGGTCCACCAGGTTCTGGAGGGTGACGAGGTCCAGCAGGTTCGAGGGGCTCATGGGCAACTCCTGCCAATCATGCTGAGGCAGGTGGGCCCATTCGTCCAACGGGATGCAGTAGGCTGGGATCATGGACTCCCCGCCCCCGATGACTCCCGCCGAGACTGCTCTCTCCCTGCTATTCCGCAAGCTGCACCCCCACCTGGAGGATGCGGCCCACGCGGTGGCTCAGGGGGCTTCGACCCGGGACCTGGAGCGCCTCCACTTGAAGCTGCTGGCGGCCCGGATGAAGGTGGTTGAGATCCTGGGCGCCGAAGTGGAGAACCTTTCCGGGAACAATTCTTTGGAAGAAATTCTGGACACGCTGGTGGCCAACTTGACCCCCGTGGGAGAGAGCTACCGGCAGAGCCTGATCCTGACCCAGCTCTGCCTGGAGGAGGCGCCGGCGGAACTGCTGCCCCATGTGCCCAACGGTGCCGCGGCACAGTCAGCCTGGGCTCCACGCATGACCGCCTTCCTGGCGCGGCTGGCGGAGCCGGACTTCCAGGCCCGGTGCCGCTGGGAGGCGGTGCCCGAGGACATCGGCGAGACCGAAGAGGAATAGGTGCGGACAGCTATTTTCTGGACATTTCGAAGCGCCCCTTCTCCCCGGCGGATCCGCAAGAATACTTGAAAATACATACAACCCCGAGAGAACGATTTAGACTGGGTCCAACCTCAGCCTTCTGCGGAGTCCCCGCTCCAAGCCCTCGCTGGGGCCCATCCCATTCTCGACTGGGAGTCCCCATGCGCCCCTTCCTTCTCGCCCTTGCGGTCAGCACTTTCCTCCTCGGCCAGGGTGTCGTGCAGTACGCCCCCAAGGTGGATGCCAACCTGCCGTCCTATGCAGCCACCCAGGCCGTGGACGCCACCCTCGAGGTGATCGGCTCCGACTCGCTGACCGATGTCTGGGAGGAGTGGAAGACAGCCTTCCTGGCGGTGCAGCCCAAGGCCCGGTTCAAGGTCACCCAGACCCTGTCCACCACCTCGGTGAAGGCCCTGATGGATGGCGCCGTGCCTCTGATCCACCTGCCCCGGGAGCTCTCTCAGGCCGAGTATCAGGCCTTTGAGAAGAAGTACGGCTACCCGCCCACGAAGCTGGTGGTCTGCTTCGACGCCTTCATCGTGTTCGTGAACAAGGGGAACCCGATCAAGGACATCGGCATGGATCAGCTGGACGCGGTCTATTCCACCACCCACCTCGCGGGCTACCGCAAGGACCTGCCCGTGGAGAGCTGGGGGGACCTGGGTGTGCGGGGCGACTACGCAGCCCGTCCCATCCACCCCTACATGCGGGCCGAAGGCACGGCCGCCCGGGGCACCCTCCGGGAGCTGCTGCTCCTGAAGGGTCAGTACAAGCCCGGCGTGAAGGACACCCTGGACTGGCCAGGCATCACGGAAGCGGTCATGACGGACGCCTCGGGCATCGGCATCGCCACCCTGGCCAACTGGCTCGTCCACGTGAAGGTGCTGCCCGTGGCACCGTTGCAGACCAAGGAGGCCGTGCCCCCCAACCAGGAGAACGTCGTGACGGGCCGCTATCCCCTGGCGCGGACCTACTACTTCTACCTCAACCGCGAGCCCGGGAAGGCTCTGCCGGGACCCCTGTCGGAGTTCCTGCACTTCATCTACTCGCGGGAGGGGCAGGCTGCGGTGACCCAGGCGTCCGTCTACCCGCTGCCCGCTGACATCGCCCAGCTCTACCGCAAGCGCCTCCGGGGCAATTGACCTGCCGGGGACCTCCGGAAAGGCTCTCCGTTCATACCCCTCCAGCTGTCATTCGATGCGCTTTGGGTGTCATCCGTCGGCGCTGGTGCACCAAGACCCGTGAAGAGGTATCTCCTGGTGTGGACGGACAGCCCGCCCCCACCCCAAGGAGTCTTCCATGAGCACCCATCCCCTTCGCCTTGCCGCCCTCGCCGTGGCGGTGCTGACCATCGGCGTCGCCCTCTCCGCCCGGGGCCGTGGCCCCGAGTGCACCCCGGGGCGCGGTCCCGGCGCCCACCAGGGCCCCGGCTTCCGCGGCCTGAACCTCACCGAGGACCAGCAGACCAAGGTGAAGGCCATCCATGACCGCCACCAGGCCGCCTTCAAGGCCAAGGGCGAAGCCGCCCAGGCGGCCCACCAGGCTATCCGCGAGGCCGTGGCCAATCCCGCCACCGACACCAAGACCCTCAAGGGCCTGCACGAGAAGGCCTCCGCGGCGCAGTTCGACCTGCTGCTCGAGCACCGCGCCGTGCAGCAGGAGATCCTGCCCCTCCTGACGGCCGAGCAGCAGACCCGCTTCCAGAAGGGCCCCATGGGTATGGGTATGGGTATGGGCATGGGCCCTGGCGGTGAGCGCGGCATGGGCCATGGCCGGGGCATGGGCCCCCGCGGCATGGGTGGCCCGGGCATGGGGATGGGCATGGGGCGCGGCCCTGGCGGCCCCGGCATGATGGGCCAGGACTGCCCCAACGCCAAGCCCTGATCGGCCCGGTATCCTGAGGGATCATGCGCGCGTCTGCCGTTCTGCACGCCACCTCCCAGCAGCTGCGGCGCCCCCGGACCTGGGGCGCCGCACTGCTGTTCGGCCTGGTCTGGAGCGGGGCGCGGCTGCTCCTGGGTGGCCCCGAACCGGGCCTGCTCGAGGCGCTGGTGCCGGCCCTCTGGGTGGCGCTCTTCATGGTGCTGGTGCCGCTGCCCTGGCAGTGGACCGGCGATGATGCGCCAATGGCCGGCGTGCTGCGCGGGGCCGCCCAGGCCCTGCCCTGGATGGCGGCCCTCACCCTGGGCGTCCTGCTGCTCCTGGGCTCGGTCGCACCCCAGGTCCTGCCCGGCCGGGGCATGGGGCCGGGCATGGTCCCCGGCATGGGCATGATGGAGCGCGGGCCCATGCACCGGGGCATGCGTCCGCCCCCGGAGGAGGCCCGCTGGCTGGCGATCCACCCCCGGCTCTGGGCGCTGGGCCTGGCGCACTTCTCGTTCGGCCTGCTGCTGGGCTGGATCCTGGCGGGCCGGGAGCGGGCCGAGCTCCAGGCCACCGCGGCCCAGCAGGCGGCGGCTGAGGCCAAGGCCCGGGTGCTGCAGGGCCAGATGAACCCGCACGTCCTGTTCAACGCCATCAGCGCCCTCACGGAGCTGGTGCGCGAGGATCCCGTGGCGGCGGAGCGCGCCCTGGTCAGCCTGTCGGACCTGCTGCGCGCCCTGCTGGAGCACGGCTCGCGCCTGCGGGCGCCCCTGGGCGACGAGCGCCGCCTGGTGGAGCTCCATCTGACCCTGGAGCGGCTCCGCCTGGGGCACCGCCTCCGGGAGACCCGGGACTGGCCCGAGGCCCTCGACGCGCTGGAGATCCCGCCCCTCATGGTGCAGCCCCTGGTGGAGAACGCCCTCAAGCACGGCGTCTCGGTGGCCGTGGGCGGCGGCAGCCTGGATGTGCGCGTCACCCGGGAGGGCAACCTGCTGCGGGTGCGGGTGGCCAACACGGGTCCGGCCCCGGCGGCGGGCGAGGGCACGGGCATCGGCCTGAAGAACCTGCGCGAGCGGCTCCGCCTGCAGGGCGCTCCGGCGGACGCGCTGCGTCTCACCCGCGAGGGCGACTGGACCGTCGCCGAGCTGAAGCTCGAGGTGCCCGCATGAGCGGCCAGGCCCTGCGGGTACTCGTGGCCGAGGACGAGCCCTTCAACCTGCGGCGCCTGACGCGGCTGCTGCGCGAGGCGGGCTGCGAGGTCGTGGCGGAGCTGGAGGACGGCCCCTCGGTGCTGGCCTGGCTGGCCCAGGGCGAGCCCGTGGACGCGCTCTTCCTGGACATCCAGATGCCCGGCCTCACGGGCCTGGACCTGGCGGCGGAGCTGGCCTCAGCCCATCCCGTGGTGTTCGTGACGGCCTACGCCGAGCACGCGGTGCGGGCCTTCGAGCAGGCCGCCACGGACTACCTGCTGAAGCCCGTGACCGCCGAGCGGCTGGCGGCCACCCTCCAGCGCCTGCGCACCCCGGTCCACCACGAGGCCCCGGCCCGCCCCGCGGGCCCCTTCCGCGTGGCCGTGAAGGCGGGCGAGGGCCTGGTGCTGGTGGACCTGGCCAAGATCACCCACTTCAGCTTCGAGGATGGCACCGTGTGGGCCTTCCTGGGCGAGCCCCTGCGCACCACCTGGAAGACCCTGGCCGAGGCCGAGCAGGCCCTGGGCGACCGCGTGGTGCGCGGCCACCGTCACCTGCTGATCCGCCCCGAGGCCGTGGTGGGCCTCCGCGCCGGCGACTCCGGCCGCCTCCTCGTGCGCCTCAGCGGCAACGTCGAGCTCGAAGTGAGCCGCGGCGCCGCACCGGCCTTCAAGGCAAGGCTGGGACTGGCTTAGCTCGGACAGGGATGAAAAAGCCTGCCACCGATGAACACCGATAAAAGCTGATGAACACCGAGAAAAGCAAAAGAGCAATTAACCACAAAGGGCACAAAGGGCACAAAAAGAGCAAGAGCAGGTGGCGGCTGCTTGCTGAGCACGGGTTGGATCCCGGGGTGGGAGGTTTGTATCCAGTCTTTCATCGGTGTTCATCAGCTTTTATCGGTGTTCATCGGTGTTTCCAGCTCTTCTCGGATCGCCAGTGAAGCCCCTGGTTCCACTCCCCCGGACAACGCCATGGGCCTACACTCGAGGCGCCGGCCAGCAGCACCGCGGCCCCACCCACCTTCATGGCCTGGATACCCCGCCGGTCGCTTCCGCTGGCTTCGGCGTTGGAGGCGTCCCCATGTACCCGCTGCGTTCCGCCCTCGCCTGCTGCACGGCCCTCCTGCTGGTGGCCCAGAGTCCCGCACCCCTGAAGCTGCCCCTGCCGACGGCGGAGGGCGCCTCGCTCCAGGCCGCGCTCAAAGGCCGGGCCACGGTCCGGAACCTGGGCGGCCCCGCGCTCAGCCTCGCCGAGGCGGGCCAGCTGCTGTGGGCGGCCCAGGGCGAGAACCGTCCGGGCAAGCGCGTCGCCCCCTCGGCCCACGCCAGGTATCCCCTGGAGCTCTACCTGCTCACCGCTGGCTCCACGACCCTGCCCGCTGGCACCTACCACTACCGCGCAGCGGGTCACACCCTCACCCGCCTGGCTGACGGCACGCCCGCCACGCTGCTGGGCGCCATCAAGGGCATGCAGGCCTGGATCAAGGATGCGCCTTCCGTCTTCGTGGTGGCCGGGGACGCGAGCCGCATTGGCGAGGGCGCCCCGGCCCTCAACCTCACTTACTACGAAGGCGGCGCCGCGGCCCAGGGCCTGCTCCTGCAGGCCACGGCCCTGAGCCTGGGGTCCGGCACCGCCGCCGGCGTGGACCTCGGTGCCGTGACCCGGGCCCTGCAGCTCCCCAAAGGCACCCAGACCCTGATCCTGCTGCCTGTGGGGCGTGCGAAGCCATGAGCTGGGAGTTCGCTCAACCGAAGATCCCCGTCTTTCCGGTGCATAGAAAACCGCAGGGTCTGGCCGTGGCGAGGATCTCTGGAGCCTGGACAGGATGCTAAGCGGCTTCATCAAATGCCAGCTCGAGCGTACGATGCCACGAACACCAGGAGTCCCATGAGTCCCGAGACAAGCGCAAAGACAAGCTACAAGGCGCCGTGGAGTTGGGCCCTGATGGGGATCTCCTGGGGCGTCACGGCCCTGATTCTTGGCCTCGTGGTTCTGGCAGCAAGACAGACGTTCAACCCGGTCATCGCCATTCCGCTGGGCATCCTCGCCGTGACGGCACCCTTCACCATCCGGGGTTACCGCATCACCCCTGAGGCCCTGCTGGTGCAGCGGCTGTTCTGGGATACGTGCCTGCCGCTCGCGGGGCTTCAGTCGGCGGCGTTTGATCCCACGGCCATGAAGCGGAGCATCCGGACCGGAGCCAACGGGGGCCTGTTCTCCTATTCAGGCTATTTCAGCAACAAGGCCCTGGGTGACTACCGGGCCCTCGTGACCAATCCGGCCCTGTCCGTGGTGCTCCGGTTTCCGGCCGGGACCATCGTCGTCTCCCCCGAGGCACCCCAGACCTTTGTCCAGACCATCCTGGCGCTAGCCAAGCGATGAAGGCGGCCCCCACGCCTTCCCTGCCCGCCTGCAACCATTTCTTTGTGCCCTTTGTGTTATTTGTGGACAATTTTTCATCCATTTTTCTTGACGTGCATCCGTGCTGATTGATGGCCAGCGCACGGACAAGCTCTTATCACCGCGGTGATAGGAAACCCAGCCCTGCCAGGCTCGGCAAGTCCGTTCTCTGTGGCCAAGGCCCTCGGGTGCTCTAGACTTCGGCGATGAGCTCGATCTCGACTTTGGCGCCGCGGGGGAGGGCGGCGACCTGGACGGTGCTGCGGGCGGGCTTGGCGGTGCCGAGGGCCTTCTCATAGACGGCGTTGAAGGCGGCGAAGTCACCCAGGTCCGTGAGGAACACGGTGGTCTTCACCACGCGGTCCCAGCTGGTGCTGGCAGCGGCGAGGACGGCGCCGAGGTTCTTCAGCACCTGCTCGGTCTGGGCCTCGATGGGGCCCGTGACCATCTCCATGGTCTCGGGGACCAGGGGGATCTGGCCGGCGGTGAAGAGGTGGTTGCCCGAGATCTGGGCCTGGCTGTATGGGCCGATGGCGGCAGGGGCGTTGGGCGTCGAGATCGTGCGCATGGGAAACTCCAGGAAATGGCAAGCGAATAACCATACCCCAGAAAGCCGGGGTAGGGGATCTGACCGGTGCCGGCTCAGTGCTTCTTGCCCCAGCGGCGCTTCTTGTGGCGCCAGTTGCGGCCGGGCTTGGGGGCGGGCTGCAGGGGGGCATCAAAGGGCGACGCGGGCTGTTCCAGCTCGGGCTCGCCGTCGCCCTCGCCGTCGTCCATGCGCCGGGGGCCTTCCTCGATCTGCTGCTGCACCCACTGGGCCGTGCGGTGCATGAGCGCCGCGAGACAGAGGCTGATCTCGATGCGGGCATAGGGCAGGGGGCCGAGCTGGGTGAACACCGAGGGATCCGGCGGGATCACCCGGGGGATGACCACGTCGGGCAGGGGCATGGGGAGGGCGTCGTAGGCCTCCTCCGGCAGGCGGCGCCAGGGCTCGGGCTGGGCCTGCTCCTGCTTGAGCAGGTCGGCCACGGTCTGCCGCTTCTTGGGGGGTCGGCCCCGCTTCTTGGGGGCGGCCACCGCGGCCGCGTCCAGGGCCGTCTGGAGGGCCTTGAGGACCTCCGCCCGGCTCTTGCCGCGCAGGTCGAAGAGCAGCCAGGGGTCGCGGTCCAGGGCCTCGGCCATGACGTAGCACACGGCGGCCACGTGCTTGCAGGGGTTGGCCCAGTCCGGGCAGTCGCAGTGGGTCTGCAGCTCCTTGGGGACGCGGGGGTAGAGGCTGGCGCCCGCCTCGCGGAAGGACTCGTCGAGCCCCTGGGGCATCTCGCCCGCCAGCAGCGAGGCCACGAAGCGGCTCTCCAGGGCGATGCGGTCGAGGGCCTTCTCCCACTGGGCGGCGGTGAGGGCCGGCAGGCCCAGGGTCACGTTGTAGGTCTTGCGGCCGTGGACCCGGGCCTGGATCTCGCCGGGCTGCACGCCGAAGTGGGAGACGTGGCCGTCCTCGGCGTACTTTTTCCCGCGGGGCAGCCGGTTCTCGTAGTCGTCCCCGAGCTTCTCCAGGCCCTGGATCCAGAGGCGGCCCCACCAGGTGGCCCCGAAGCGGTCGGCGTGGCTCATCATGGCGCCACCTCCTTCGGCGTGCGCCGCACCGTCTTGGGTGCGACCTCCTCGCCGTTGCCTTCATCCGAATCCAGCAGCTCCGCGTCGGGATCCAGCGCCACCAGCTGGCGCAGGGCCTCGTCATCGAGCTCCGTGAGCCAGCCCTCGCCCGTGCCGACCACGCGGTCCGCGAGGTCGCGCTTGGACTCCAGCAGCGCGTCGATCTTCTCTTCCAGGGTGCCGATGGTGACCAGCTTGTGGACCTGCACGTTCTTGGTCTGGCCGATGCGGTAGGTGCGGTCCGTGGCCTGGTCCTCCACGGCGGGGTTCCACCAGCGGTCGAAGTGGAAGACGTGGGTGGCGGCGGTGAGGTTGAGGCCGACGCCGCCGGCCTTGAGGCTGAGCAGCAGCACTGGCGCCGCGTCCGCGTCCTCCTGGAAGGTGCGCACCATCTCGTCGCGGCCCTCGCGGGAGGTGCCGCCGTGCAGGAAGGGCGGCTCGAAGCCCAGGGCCTCCTGGAGGTGCACCTGCAGCCGGTCGCCCATCTCCTTGAACTGGGTGAAGACCAGGGCGCGCTCGCCGGCCTCCACGACCTCCTCGAGCATCTCCGTGAGGCGGTCCAGCTTGCCGCTGCGGCCGCGGTAGGGCCCCTGCTGCTTGAGGAACTGGCTCGGGTGGTTGCAGATCTGCTTGAGGTGCGTGAGCAGGGCCAGGATGCGTCCGCGGCGCTCGATGCCGGTGGCCGCATCCAACTCCTCGTCCATCTTCTCGACGCGGTACTGGTAGAGCTCCGCCTGCTCACGGCTGAGGGTGGTGAACACCTTCATCTCGTGCTTCTCGGGCAGGTCCTGGATGATGCTCTTGTCGCTCTTGAGGCGGCGCAGGATGAAGGGGCCGATGCGCTGGCGCAGCACGTTGGCGGCGTCGGGATCGCGGTACTTCTCGATGGGTGTGGCGAACTGTTCCTTGAACTGGGACTCGCTGCCCAGGTAGCCCGGCAGCCCGGCGCTCATGATGGCCCACAGTTCCGTCAGGCGGTTCTCGATGGGCGTGCCCGTGAGGGCAAGCCGGAAGCTGCCGCGCAGCTTGCGGATGGCCTTGGCCTGGGCCGAGCCGGCGTTCTTGATGGCCTGGGCCTCGTCCACGACGACCATGCCCCAGTGGCGCTTGGCGAAGGTCTCCTCCTCGCGGCGCACCACGCCGTAGGTGGTGAGCACCAGGGTGTGGGGCTTGAAGGTGGCCGGCAGCCGGTCCCGGTTGTTGCCGTGGTGCACGAAGACCGGCAGCGTGGGGGCGAACTTGGCCAGCTCGCGCTCCCAGTTGCCCAGCAGCGACGTGGGGCAGACCAGCAGCGTGGCGGGTCCGTCCTTGGGCTTCTGGGTCTGCCGGTGCAGCAGTAGGGCCAGCACCTCGATGGTCTTGCCGAGGCCCATGTCATCCGCGAGGATGCCGCCGAGGCCCAGGCGGCACAGGCCCTCGAGCCAGGCCAGGCCGCGCAGCTGGTAGGGGCGCAGCTGGCCCTGGAAGCTGGCGGGCTGGGTGATGGGCTTGTCCGGCAGGATCTTCAGGTCCTCCAGGGCGGCGCCGAAGTCGCCGGCGACCTCCACCTCGATGCCTTCGCCGACGCCGGGGATGCTGGCGGTGCCGGTGAGGGCCGCGGCCAGGGCCTCGCCCTTGCTCATGCTGCCGAAGCCCGCGCCGCGGCTGGCCTGGATCACGGAGCTGATCTGCTTGAGGGTCTCGGGGTCCAGGGCCACCCACTTGCCCTTCCAGGCCACCAGCGGGTGCTTGAGGCTGGCCATCTGGGCGAAGTCCTCCACGCTCAGGGCGTCGTCGCCGAGCATGAGGGACCAGTCGGCGCTGACGCTGCCTTCGAGACCGGCCTGGGCCAGGGGGGTGGCCTCGGCCACGTCCCGGGCGCCCAGGCGCACCTTGGCGCGGAGGCGCTTCGCGCCGCCGAAGTCCGCCAGGGCCTCGGGGATGTGGACCAGGAAGCCGGCCTCCTTCAGCTGGGCCGCGCCCCGGGTCAGGAAGCCCCAGGCCTCCGTGGGCCGCAGGACCAGGTCCTCGGGCTTCTGGCCGGAGAGGGCCCGCTCCAGGGCGGGGAAGAACGGCACGGCGCGGGCCAGACCGCGCAGCAGCGCCTGGCGGGCCTGCAGCACGTCGGGCTCCGTGGAGGGTTCCCAGAGCTTGGCCACGCCGATGTCGGCGCCGGCCTCGGTCTCCAGGCCCACCTTGAGGATCCAGCCCACCTCGGCGAGGCGGTCGGCGTCCTGCACGGTCTGGCTGAGGGCGGGCACCGGCGGCGCCTCCAGGCGCAGGCTGGGGCGCAGCCACTGGGGCCGGGCGCCCTCGCTCCACTGGTCCAGCTGCTCGCCCAGGGTGCGCTCGGTGATGCCGGTGGTGGGGAACTCCGGCAGCTGGTGGGAGAGGGCCACCATAATGCGCTCATCCCAGGGCAGCCGGTCCCGCTTGTGGCCGCGCAGGCGGTGGATGAGGCCCAGGCGCGGGTCGTCCCCGGCCCGGAGGCCCCCGGCCACGAAGCGCATGATGAAGTCCGCGCCGTCCTCCAGGAAGGCCGTGAGCACCTGGTCGGCGGGGGGGGGCAGGGCCAGGTCGTCCTCGATGTCGAAGGCGTCCAGCTCGCCCAGGGGCACGGTCTTGGTGAAGGCCCACAGGTCGGCCTCGGGGAAGGCCAGGGCCGCGGGCGGCATGGCTTCGGCCAGCTCGCGCAGGATGGCGCGGTCCGAGGGGCTGGTGAGGCTCACGCCCCAGCGGGCCTTCCAGGGGGTGTCGGTGGTGTCCAGCTGGGGCAGCAGGGCGCCGCGGACCACCAGGGACTGCAGCAGCCGCAGGGCCGTGGCCCAGTAGCGCAGGGTCGGACCGGCATTGCCCGGGCGCAGGGCCAGGGAGGACAGCCAGGGGTAGGCCCGCTGCCAGCGGAGGGGCAGGGTGTGCATCTCCACCAGCGAGCCGTCCGCCACGAAGAGCTGGGCCTTGGCCGGCGTGAGCCGCTCCCGGCCCTGGAGCTCGCCGGGGATCGTCCGCAGGGCCCGGAGCCACTCGGCCGGTTCCACCGCCTCGGGCATGCAGAGCAGGAAGCCCCGGTCCTGGGGCCGATACTGGAGGAAGGGATTCAGCATGGAGCCCCGCTGCGGCGGTAGGCTGGAAGCCAGGGGGCCGAGGGATGCGACTGGGTTTTGCAAGCGATCATGCTGGATTCGACCTGAAGGAGCGGCTCAAGGGCTGGGCGCGGGAACACGGTCATGAGGTGGTGGATTTCGGCACGGACGGCTCGGCCTCGGTGGACTACCCGGATTTCGCGCACCGGGCGGCGGAGGGCAGAGAGCAGTGGGAGCGTCTGGTGCTGGTCTGCGGATCCGGCATCGGCATCAGCATCGCGGCCAACCGCCATGCTGGCATCCGGTGCGCGCTGGTGACCTCCCCAGAGCACGCAGCACTGGCTCGGCAGCACAATGACGCGAACGCCATCGCTTTCGGCCAGCGGCTGACGGATCCGCTCAATGCTGAATCCTACCTGAAAATCTTCCTGGATACACCTTTTGAAGGTGGCCGGCACCAGGGGCGGGTGGACAAGATCGAATGGAAGGGCTGCTGCTGATGCGTCGGACCGAGGAACTGCGCCCCCTGACCCTGGAGACCGGGGTCCAGCTCCACGCGAGCGGCTCCTGCCTGGTGAAGCTGGGTCGCACCCATGTGCTCTGTGCCGTCAGCCTGGAGGAAAAAGTGCCGGGCTGGATGAAGGGGCGGGGCCAGGGCTGGCTCACGGCCGAGTACGGCATGCTGCCCGCCGCCACCCACACCCGGTCTGACCGCGAGGCGGCCCGGGGGAAGCAGCAGGGTCGCACCGTGGAGATCCAGCGCCTCATCGGCCGCAGCCTCCGCCAGGCCGTGGACCTGGGCCTCCTGGGCGAGCGCACCCTCACCGTGGACTGCGACGTCCTGAACGCCGACGGCGGCACCCGCTGCGCGGCCATCACCGGCGCCTGGGTGGCCGTGGCCCTGGCGCTGCGGGCCCAGGGCCTGGAGCGTGCCCTGGTGCGCCAGGTGGCCGCCGTGAGCGCGGGCATCGTGGAGGCTGGCGAGGGTCGGCGCGGCCTGGTCCTCGATCTGGAGTACGAGGAGGACCACCTCGCCGCCGTGGACTGCAACCTGGTGACGGCCCGCCTGACTGCGGGCGGCGAGCTGGAGCTGGTGGAGCTGCAGGGCACCGGCGAGGGGCGGTCCTTCCGCCGGGACGAGGCCGCGGCCCTCATGGACCTCGGCCTGGCAGGCTGCGCGGCGCTCATGGAGGCGCAGCGGACCGCCCTCGCATGAGAGCCCTGCTGCTGGCAGCGGCCCTGCCCGCCCTCCTGGCGGGACAGGGACTGCCCGCGGCAGATCCTGCCGCTCCGGCTGCGCCGCGCCGCATCGAGGTCACGCTCCAGCCCCCGGACATGGTCTTCCGGTTCCTGCCCCGGGTGGTGATCCCGGGCATGCCCCGGGTGGCCGTGGCCCTGAGCGGCGGCGGCGCCCGGGGTCTGGCCCACATCGGCGTCCTCCAGCGCCTGGAGGAGGTGGGCTATCCCCTGGACAGCATCACGGGTACCAGCGCCGGGGCCCTGGTGGGCGCGCTCTACGCCAGCGGCTTCTCTGGGCGCGAGGTGGAGGACCTGTTCGAGCGGCTGGATCTGACCCGGGCCTTCCTGGAGCCCCTCTGGCGGAACCCCGGTGAAACCCTGGAGGAGCAGGAAGACCGCAGCGGCACCTTCCTCTCGGTGGAGCGCCATGAGGGCCGCCTGAGCCTGGCCCAGGGCCTGCGTGGAGGGGTGGAGGTGCAGCATACCCTCCAGGGCCTGCTGGCCCGGGGCGCCTACTTCTCCGGCGGGGACTTCAACGGGCTCCAGCGCCCCCTGCGCGTGCTGGCCACCAACCTGGAGACGGGCCAGGGCCGCGTCTTCGATCACGGAGACCTGGTCGAGGCCGTGCGTGCCTCCATGTCCATCCCCGGCGGCTTCCGGCCCGTGGTGATCGACGGCCAGCAGTATGTGGACGGCGCTCTGGTGGAGAACCTGCCCGTGACTACCGCCAAGGAGGCCTTCCACCCAGACCTGGTGATCGCGGTCGACACCAGCGCGCCCCTGGAGCGCCGCCCCTCCACGAACATCTTCTCGGTGGCGGCCCGCAGCCTGGACCTGGTGGTGGAGCGGCGCCAGTGGGAGAGTCGCGCCGCGGCGGACTTCCTCATCCGGCCCGAGATCAAGGACGTGCCCTTCCTGGAATATGGAGCCCATGGCGCCAAGCTGGTGCGGCAGGGCCGGGAGGCCTTCGAGGCCCGCCGGGACGCCATGGACGAGCTGCTCCGCTCCCGGCTCGACCAGGAGCGCCTGGACGTGGTCCGCGTGGCCGTGGATGTGCCCGGCGGGCTGAAGTCCCCGGTGGCGGTGATCCTGGCCGAGGCGCTGCAGTCCGGCAAGGCGGGCATCCGGGTCCAGGACGCCCAGATCCTCCTCCAGCAGATCCTGGTCCATGGCCAGGCCCGGGAAGCCTGGATCACCGTGGACCCCGAGCGGGTCCTCACGGTCCACCTGCGGCCCTACCCCGACGTGTTGGCACTGCACATGGAGGTTCCCGAGGGGTGGCGGCCCTTCATCCAGGCCATGGCGGCGGACGCGATCCCGGTGGGCGAGCCCTTCAACCCCCAGTCCTTCGGGCGCCTCATGGCCCAGCTGGTCTACCAGTGCCTCATGGACGGTCAGCCCCTTGTGGATGCCCGCGGCTCCCGCTTCGACCCCGCCACGGGGATGGTGCACATCGTCCTCCGGGAGCCGCTGGTCACGAAGGTCGAGGTGCGCACGGCGCCGGGGACACCCCTGGACGAGGCCCAGCTGCTGAAGCTGCTCGGCGAGCTGAAGGGGCGCCCCTTCCGCCCGCTGGTGCTCCAGACCCGCATCGCCCTCGCGGAGCACCGCCTGCACTTGGCGGAGCTGCGGTACCAGATCCGGCCCGAGGGTCCGGATGGACTGGCCATCACCCTGGTCCCGGTGCCCCAGCAGCGGGAGCGGCTGGACATCTCCCTGGGCTACGAGTCCATCCTGGGCGGCCAGCTGGGGCTGGCCTACCGGGCCCTCAACCTCGGCTTCAAGGGCGCGGAGCTGGAGCTGAGCGGCGCCCGGAACCGGCTGCAGGAGCAGGCGGCCCTGAGCCTGCGCAGCCCCTTCGGCTTCTCGCCGGGCACGGGCATCGAGTTCGACGCGAACTACTGGCAGCAGCGCCTGGACCTCCCCCTCCTCTGGCCCAGGCCGGAGCTGGCCGGCACCGGCCTGGACGCTCGCATCAGCGCCTCGGACCTGATGGTGAAGACCTACTTCCGCTTCAGCAACCTGGGCACCGGCAAGGTGAGCCTCGACCTGGGCCACCGGGACGCGGCCTACCGGGAGGATGGCCAGCGCGTCACCCAGACCCAGGACGCCCTGTTCCTGTCGGGCGAGTGGGACAACTTCGACCGGCGCACCCTGCCACGCGAAGGGCTGCTGCTGCGGGCCCGCTTCGGGGCGGGGCACACCCATGCCGGGATGCTGCCGTCCGCGGACTTCCTCGAGAGCTACTTCCGGGCCCGGGGCGTGACGACCTTCGAAGACCTCCTGGGCGCGGACCTGGATGTGGAGTGGGGCCAGGGCCGCAACCTGCCCCTGGACCGCTGGTGGGTGCTGGGTGGCCCCTCCTTCGTCATCGGCTCCCGCTCCATGGGCTTCCTGGCGCCCAACTTCGCCGCGCTCCGCTTCGGCCTGCCCTTCCGCTTCTACCTGGGTCTGGGCCTGACCGTGGAGCTGGCCCCCCGCTACGACCTGGCCTGGGTCTCCCAGGACCGGTCCGCCCTGCTGAACGGCAGTGTCTCCCCGCGCGTCCAGGGCGCGGGCCTCGTGTTGCGCACGGCGCTCCCGAGCTTCTACGTGGAGCTGGCCTACGGCTTCCAGAAGGTCCACACACCCCTGGACAGTGGCCGGCCCGTGGGCAGCTTTAATGTCTTGATCGGGACCCAGCCCTTCGACCTCTGGAAGCGTCACTGATACCCTGAAGGTCTGTTTTCCATCGCTCTTTGCCCGAGGCTCCCATGCGCTACCTTCCCTCATCCCCCACCGAGGATCGAGCCCTCCTGGATGCCATCGGCGTTCCCGCCGCGGAGGCGCTGCTGGCGGGCATCCCGGAGGCCCTCCGCCTCGGCCGGGAGCTGGACCTGCCCCTGGGTGGCGCCGAGCAGGAGGTGGCCTGGCAGATGATGGGGCTGGCCAACCGGAACATGCGCTTCTGCGCCCAGTTCCTCGGAGCCGGTGCCTACGACCACTTCGTGCCCTCGGCCATCGATGCGCTCATCAGCCGTCAGGAGTGGTTCACGGCCTACACGCCCTACCAGCCCGAGATCAGCCAGGGCACTCTACAGCACATCTTCGAGTACCAGACGCTGATCTGCGACCTGACCGGCCTCGACGTCACCAACGCCAGCCTCTACGACGGCGGCACCGCCTGTGTGGAGGCGGCCCTCATGGCCGTGCGCGTGGCCAAGAAGCGCCACACCGTGCTGGTGAGCCGCGGTCTGCACCCGCTGTATCGCGAGGTGCTCAAGACCAACTTCGCGCCCCACGACGACCTCCACCTGGTGGAAGTCGGCCTCAAGGATGGCGTCACGGACCAGGCGGACCTGGCGGCCAAGCTGAACGGCGACGTGGCCGCGGTGCTGGTGGGCTACCCGAACTTCCTCGGCGCCGTGGAGGACCTCACGGCCCTGGCCGGTCCCATCCACGCCGCGGGCGCCCTGCTGGTGAGCGTGACCCAGGAGGCCTTCGCCTTCGGCTGGTTCGAGGCCCCGGGCAAGGCTGGCGCGGACATGGCCTGCGGTGAGGCCATGAGCCTGGGCAACAAGCCCACCTTCGGCGGCCCCTTCCTCGGCTTCCTGGCGGTGAAGGACGCCCACAAGCGCGAGATCCCCGGCCGCGTGGTGGGCCAGACCAAGGACCTGGAGGGGCGCACCGGCTACGTGCTGACCCTCACGGCCCGCGAGCAGCACATCCGCCGCGACAAGGCCACGAGCAACATCTGCTCGAACCAGGGTCTGGTGGCCCTGCGCGCCAACATCTTCATGCACCTGGCCGGGCCCGAGGGCCTGAAGGGACTGGCGGAGCTGAACGCCGCCAAGGCCCAGTACCTGCGGGAGCGGCTGCTGGACCTGCCGGACATGGCGGTCCTGGACGACCAGCCCTTCTTCAACGAGTTCGTGCTGCGCTACCACGGCGACTACGCGGCGCTGGAGGCGGCCTGCCTGAAGGAGAGCCTGCTGCCGGGGCTGGATCTGGGCCGCTTCTATCCCGAATACCAGGGCTGCATCCTGTGGTGCGCCACAGAGCTGCACACCCGCCAGATGATCGAGAGCCTCGTCGAGATCCTCGCCCGCGTCCCTGTCCTTGCCGAGGAGGTGTGACCATGTTCCTGCGCCAGCGTGAACCCCTCTCCTTCGAGCGCTCGGTCCCCGGCAAGCGGGGCATGGACCTGCCGAAAGCCGACGTGCCCGCCGCCCGCGACACCCGCCCAGCGCACCTGAAGCGCGGCGGCTTTGACGCCCTGCCCGAGCTGAGCGAGGTGGAGGTCATCCGCCACTTCACCCGCCTCTCCAAGTGGAACTACGGCGTGGACGACGGCCTCTATCCTCTCGGCTCCTGCACCATGAAGCACAACCCCCGCCTCAACGAGAAGGTCGCGGGCCTGCCCGGCTTCACCGACAGCCACCCCATGGCGCCCGATGCCCTGGTGCAGGGCAACCTGGAGCTGGTCTACACGCTGCAGGCCTGGCTGCAGGAGGTCACCGGGCTGCCCGGCGTCACCCTCCAGCCCAGCGCCGGCGCCGCCGGCGAGCTCACCGGCGTGATGCTCATCCGCGCCTACCACGTGAGCCGGGGCGCGAAGCGCCGGGTCATCCTCATCCCGGACAGCGGCCACGGCACCAACCCCGCCACCGCCGCCATGGCGGGCTACGAAGTGGTGGAGCTGCCCTCGCTGCCCGACGGCACCATCGCCTTCGAGGACGTCACGGATCCCGCCAGTGGCAAGACCCGCAAGGGCCTGCGGACCCTGGTGGCCGAGCTGGGTCCGGAGATCGCCGGGGCCATGATCACCAACCCCAACACCGTGGGCGTCTTCGAGTACCGCTTCAAGGAAGTCAGCGACCTCCTGCACAGCGTCGATGCACTGGTCTACATGGACGGCGCCAACATGAACGCCCTGGTTGGGGTGGCCCGCCCCGGCGACTTCGGCGTGGACGTCATGCACCTGAACCTGCACAAGACCTTCTCGACGCCCCACGGTGGCGGCGGCCCGGGTGCCGGCCCGGTCTGCTGCGTCGAGAAGCTGCGGCCCTTCCTGCCCGTGCCCATCGTGGTCCGCGACACCGTGAAGGTGGGCGAGGGCGAGGTCCCGGCCCACACCTACCGCTGGGACTGGGACCGGCCCCAGAGCATCGGCAAGGTGCACACCTTCTACGGCAACTTCGGGATCCTTGTGCGCGCCCTCACCTACTGCCTGAGCCATGGCTCCGACGGCCTCAAGGCGGCGACGCTGCGCGCCATCGTGAACGCCAACTACATCCGCGCCCGGCTGAAGGGGGCCTACGCCCTCCACATCGACTCGCCCAGCCTGCACGAGGTGGTCTTCAGCGACACGCTGCAGGCCAAGCATGATGTGCACACCCTGGACATCGCCAAGCGGCTCATCGACCACGGCTACCACCCGCCGACGATCTACTTCCCGCTCATCGTGCCCGGGGCGCTCATGATCGAGCCCACCGAGAGCGAGGGCAAGGACGAGCTGGACGCCTTCTGCGACACCATGCTGCAGATCGCCAGGGAGGTCGAGGAGAGCCCGGACCTGCTGCACCAGGCCCCCGTGCTGGCGCCCCTGCGCCGCCTCGACGAGACCACCGCCGCCCGCAAGCCTGTGCTGCGGTGGGTGAAGGGCTCGTAGTCTCCCCTCAGAAGCCAGACCATCTCCGCCCCAGACCGTCTGGGGGCGGGTTCCATGGAGTCCCCATGCGCCTCTTGCCCGCCCTGGTCCTCGGGGTACCCCTCCTGGCCCAGATGACCGCCCCCCTGCAGGACCGTGCCGACCGCTTCCTCAAGGTCGTGAACGCGGGCTACCAGTCCCTCTACACCGTGGCCTCCGAGGCCACCTGGGCCGCCTCCACGGACGTGAAGCCCGAGCACGACGCCGCCGCCGAGTGGGCGGGTCGGGCCGCCGCGGCCTTCAACGGCAACCCCGCCCTCATCACCGAGGCCCGGGAGCTGCTGGCCCACCGCAAGGAGCTGAAGGAGCTCACCGTCCGCCAGCTCGAGCGGGTGCTGCTCAACGCCGCCGAGGGCCCCATGACCAACCCGAAGCTGGTGGCTGACCGCGTAGCCGCCGAGACCACCCAGGCCAGCCGCATGAACGGCTACGTCTGGAAGCTGGATGGTCAGCCGATCTCCGCGAACCGCATCGACGAGCTCCTGGCCAAGAGCGGCGACCTGGCCGAGCGGCGCCGGGTGTGGGAGGTCTCCAAGGAGAATGGCCCGGTGCTGAAGGACGGCCTGCTGCGGCTGCGGGACCTGCGGAACGGCTGTGCCCGTGAGCTGGGCTACCCCGACTACTTCGCCCTGCAGGTGGCCAAGTACGGCCTGACCACGGACGAGATGATGGCCTTCAACCGCCAGTTCCTGGCGGAGCTGAAGCCCCTCTACCTGCAGCTGCACACCTGGGTGAAGTACGAGATGGCGAAGAAGTACGGCCAGCCCGTGCCGAAGGTGATCCCCGCGCACTGGATCAACAACCGCTGGAGCCAGAACTGGACCGGGTTCGTCTCCGCCGTGGACTTCGATCCCTACTTCAAGGGCTGGCAGCCCGAGCGGATCGTGAAGACCGCGGAGGCCTTCTACACGGGCCTCGGCTTCGCGCCCCTGCCGGCCTCCTTCTGGGTCAAGTCCGACCTCTATCCGGTGCCCGCGGGCGGCAGCCGGAAGAAGAACAGCCACGCCTCCTGCTGGCACCTGGACCTGGATACCGACATCCGCTCGCTCATGAGCGTGGAGCCCAATGCCCAGTGGTTCGAGACGGTGCACCACGAGCTGGGCCACGGCTACTACTTCATGAGCTACACCAACCCCGGCGTGCCGCCGCTGCTGCGGGACGGCGCCAACCCCAGCTTCCACGAGGGCGTGGGCGAGCTCATCGCCCTGGCCACCCGCCAGATCCCGTACCTCAAGTCCGCCGGCGTCCTGCCCGCCGACTACAAGGTGGACGAGATGCAGGTGCTGCTCAACGACGCCCTGGAGGTGGCCATCCCCTTCATGTTCTGGGCCTGCGGCACCATGCCCGAGTGGGAGGCGGACTTCTACGCCAAGGGCATGCCCGCCGGCGAGATGAACGCCCGCTGGTGGAAGCAGGTCCGGGACCTGCAGGGCGTGGAGCCGCCCAGCCCCCGCGGCGAGCAGTTCTGCGACGCCCCCACCAAGACCCACATCAACGACAATCCCGCCTACTACCACAGCTACGGCTGGGCCACGGTCTTCAAGTTCCAGCTGCACGACCACATCGCCCGGAAGATCCTCCACCAGGACCCCCGGAACACCAACTACGCCGGCCACAAGGAGGTGGGCGACTTTCTGAAGCAGGTCCTGGCCAAGGGCGCCACCGAGGACTGGCGCAAGGTGCTGAAGGAGGCCACCGGCGAGGACCTGTCCACCCGCGCCATGATGGAGTACTTCAAGCCCCTCATGGCCTGGCTTGAAGTCCAGAACAAGGGCCGGCAGATCGGGTGGTGAGCGTGGTCCAGGCGGTCCTGACATGAGCGGCCCGGTGCCCCAGGCGCGGGTGGTCAAGTCCCTCACGCGGGACCTGCACATCCGATTGTCCTCGCTGGATGCCAGCCCCCTTTGGGATGGGGTGCGGCGTGGCCACCCCCACCTGGACCCGGGGGCCTGCGCCTGCCTCACGGAGCTGCTCTGCGCCACGGCGCTGGTGCAGGACCGCAGCCTCTTCGCCGAGCGCCTCCAGCTCCTGCTCAAGGGGGCCGGGCGGGCCCGGGCCGTGGTGGCCGACTCCTGGCCCGACGGCACCATCCGGGGAGTGCTGGATCCCGGTTCGGCCGGGGCCGCGGACTGGATCGCCGCCCCCGGCATCTTCCAGGTGATGCGCTCCAGCCCCACGGGCCAGCCCTACATCGGCCGCCTGGACCTGGTGGAAGGCGGCATCCAGGCGCAGGTGGAGCACTACCTCCAGGACTCCGAGCAGGTCCAGGCCAGTGTCACCCTCTGGTGCGACCCGGCCACGGGCGAAGCCGGCGGCCTGCTGGTGGAGCCCCTGCCCGGCTGTCCCCCGGCCCGCCTGGCGCGGCTCATCCAGGCCATCGAAGGCCTGGAGGTCGTGCCCCTCTGGGAGCGGACGCCGGAGTTCCTGGCCAACTGGATCGCCCAGGGTGAAGGCAGCGACCAGCTCACCGTCACGGAGATCTTCTACCGCTGCCGCTGCACACGGGAGACGCTGCTGGAGACCCTGCGCGGCTTCTCCGCGGAGCAGAAGGCGGGTCTCTTCGTGGCGCCGGGTCCCGTGGAGGTCCGCTGCGACTACTGCGGCACCCTCTTCCCCATCACGCCCGAGGACCTGCAGCGGGGGGGCGCCTGATGGCCGCCGGCGTGGACATCGCCGAACGGGGCCGGCCCCTGGGCTCGCCGCTCTCGGTGTGGCTCAGCTTCCGCCTGGTCCCCTTCCTCGTGGCGGGGCTCTCCAAGCTGTGGTCCTACACCCTGCGGACGCGGCGCGAGGGCTTCGGGGCCGTGGAGGACCTCGTGGCCCGGGATGCGCGGTTCATCCTCGCCTTCTGGCACCGGCGCCTCTTCATGATGCCCCTGGCCTATCCCTTCCGACGCCGGAACGCCCAGGGCGAGGAGCGCGGCGTGGCCATCCTCTCCAGCGACAGCAAGGACGGCGAGCGCAGTGCCGCCACCTGGCGCTGGTTCGGCATCCAGGCTGTGCGCGGCACCGCCAGCGAGGACGGCGCCAAGGCCCTGGTGCGCATGATCCAGGCGGTGCGGCAGGGCTGGGACTTCGGCATCACCCCCGACGGCCCCCGGGGGCCCCTCATGGAGCTGAAGCCCGGCACCAGCGCCCTGGCCCGCAAGACCGGCGCCTGGGTCGTGCCCGTGAGCCTGGCCTTCGACCGCAGCTTCGAGCTGCGGACCTGGGACCGCATGGTGATCCCCTATCCCTTCGCCACCTGCACCGTGCGCTACGGCACCCCCTTCCGCATCGGCCCCAGGGCCGACGACAAGGCCGAGACCGCCCGCCTCCAGCAGGAGATGGACGCCCTCGAAGCCTGGGCCCAGGCCGTGGGGCGGGACTGAACCACTGCGCCTGCCGGTCTCCTTTCTCCACAGTTCTTCTTTGTGTTCTTTGTGGCCAATTCTTCCTGGGAACAACCGAGCCTTTTGCCAGTCAGTCTGCGGGTTTTTTTTAACCACAAAGAACACAAAGGGCACAAAGAAAGGCTTTCATAACCCCGGTTCCCGATAACCTCTGTGGTTCCGTGTTTCTAAGGTGCACACATGACTACGAAACGATCCCCCAAGGCCTCGCTGCCGGATCCCCTGCCCAAGTTCGTGGTGACTCGGCCCACGGGGCACCTCGACACGTTCACGAGTCCCCGGCCGGGGCGTCCCTTCGAGGTCACCTTCGAGTCCGAGGAGTTCACCTGCCTCTGCCCGCTCACGGGCCAGCCGGACTTCGCGAAGCTGCGCATCTCCTACCAGCCGGATCAGCTCTGCGTGGAGTCCAAGTCCCTGAAGCTCTACCTCTGGACCTTCCGGGACCGGGGCGCCTTCCACGAGGAGGTCACCAACCAGATCCTCGACGACCTGGTGGCGGCCGTGAAGCCCCAGTGGCTGCGGGTGGAAGGCGACTTCCTCATCCGCGGCGGCATCCGCGCCCTGGTGGTGGCGGAGCACGGGAAGAGGAAGTGAAGGCTGTCGTCGCCCTCGGCTCGAACCTCGGCGACCGCCGGGCGCACCTGGACGCGGGGCTGGCGGCGCTGCGGAGCCTGGGCACCGTGGTGGCCTCGCCCCTGGTGATGGAGACGCCGGACGAGTCGGGCACCGGCCCCGCCTACCTCAACACCGTGGCCATCCTGGTGACCGAGGAGACCGATCCCTGCCGCCTGCTGGAGGCGCTGCTGCGCCTGGAGCTGCGTGCGGGCCGGGACCGCGGCAACGGGAGAAACGCGCCCCGCACCCTGGACCTGGACCTGATCACCACGGACGGCGCCCCCGGCACCTGGCGGTGGCCGACTCCCGAGGACCTGCTCAGCCTCGGCCCCGAGCTGACCCTCGAGCTGCCCCACCCCCGCGCCTTCCGCCGCCCCTTCGTCCTCGAGCCCTGGCGCGCCCTCTCCGATCCCGGAGAGTGTGGTGGCGTCATTCCGGGGGAATAAAAAAAGATCCAACTCGTTTAATCCGTTGCTGTTGCTTTTCACTAGGGCTTGGTCCAGCGCTCGCACCAGTCCAGGACAGTCTCGTACCAGAGCCTGCTGTTCTGGGGCTTGGCGACGAAGTGGGTCTCGTCGGGGAAGTAGAGCAGCTGGCTGGGCACGCCGCGCACCTGGAGGACGTTGTAGAGCTGGAAGGCCTCGCTGACGGGCACACGGTAGTCCAGCTCGCCGTGGATGACGAGGTGGGGCTTGCTGAAGTTGGCGGCGCCGCTGCTGGGGCTCTGGTCGCGCCAGCGGGCCAGGTTCTCGGCGCTTTCCCAGGGCCAGCCCTTGAACTCCCAGCGGGGGAACCACAGCTCCTCGCTGCCGAGCTGCATGCTCTCGGTGTTGTAGATGCTGGCGTGGCTCACGAAGGCCTTGAAGCGGTCCGCCTGGTGGCCGGCGAGCCAGTTCACGGCGTAGCCGCCGTAGCTGCCTCCCGCTGCGATGACGCGGTTGGGGTCGGCGCCCGGCACGGCCTTGAGCGCCGCGTCCAGGGTCTTCAGGAGGTCCGTCATGACCGCACCGTTCCAGTCGCCGCTGATGGCGTCCGTGTAGGCCTGGCCGAAGCCCGTGGAGCCCCGGGGGTTGGGCAGCACGGTGATGAAGCCGCGTCCGGCCCAGGCCTGGGCATTCCAGCGCGGGTGCCAGGCATCGGCCCAGGCGCCCTGGGGTCCGCCATGGATGACGAAGGCCACGGGATACTTCTTGGCGGGATCGTAGCCCACGGGCTTCACGATGAAGGCATGGGCCCTGGCGGGCTGGCCGGCCACGGGCAGGGTGTCCACCCAGAGCTCTTCCACCTTGCTGAGGCCCAGCTCCTCAGCCAGAGCCTGGTTGTGGGCGGAGACCCGGGCGATCTTGCCGGACTTGAAGTTCAGCGCGTAGAGGTCCGGCGGGGTCGTGAGGCTCGAGGACACCACCACGGCCCAGTCCCGGGCCAGGGCGAAGCCCTCCACGTGCAAGCCCTTGCTGAGGGGCACCACGGTCAGCCCGTCCCAGCGGAAGAGGTCGGTGTGCCCCTGGCGCTCGCTGGTGCCAACGAGCTGGGTGCCCCACCACTGGAAGTCGCCAAAACTCTGGTCGTGGGCCTGGGTGGTGCGCACCACCTTGCCGGTGGCGCGGTCCATGACCCACAGCTCCCACTGGTCCGCCTCGAACCCCGGGCGCCGCTGGGCGCGCCAGGCCAGGGCCTTCCCGTCCTGCGAGTAGCGGGGGGTGTTGTCCATGGCGGGGTTGTCGGAGAGCTTCTTCGGAAGGCCCCCCGCCAGGCTCACTTCATAGATCTCCCCGTTGGTGCTGGTGGCCTTGGTCTGGTCCGGGTGGGAATCGAAGGCCAGGGCCTGGCTATCGGGTGCCCAGGCATAGCCGTCGCCGGCGGAGACATCGGCGAAGTTGGGCACGTCCGTGGCCATCCCCGCGGTGAGGTCCCGGGGCGCGGCGCTGCCGTCCGCGGGGACCACGAAGAGATGGCTCACCTGCTTCGGATCCTTCCAGGCGTTCCAGTGGCGGTACATGAGCGTGGTGTAGAGGCGGCCGGAGACCTTCGACTCCTTCTGGGCCTTGAGATAGGCGGCGTTCTCCGCCTCGCTGCCGCTGGGCACCGTGGTGCTGAGGAAGGCCACCCACTTGCCGTCGGGGCTCCAGGTCTGGCCCCCGGCGCCACCGCTCAGGCTGGTTAGCTGCCGTCTGGCCTTGGTGGACAAATCCAGGAGCCACACCTGGCCGTCCGCCAGATAGGTGAGCTGCCTGGCGTCAGGACTGAAGCGCGGCCGGGACTGGCTGCCGGGGCCCAGGTCAAGCTCCTGGGCCTCGGCACCCCTGGGCTTGAACCACACGCGGGTCACAGTCTTGTTGGCCGGGACGTCCACGGTGCCGACCTGGTAGGCCAGGTCCCCCACCACGGACAGCTGGGGATCGGCCACCCGCTTCACCTTGAAGAGGTCGTCTACCTGGAGCGGCCGGGCGGCGAACAGGGCCAGAGAGGCCGTGAAGAGGAGAGCGATGCGCATGGGGACTCCGGGCGGGAAGGCGCTCAGGCTGCGGTGGGCGGAGCGGGCCGGGTGGGGCCACGCCAGGCTTGCGGATCAGCGGGCTGCGGCGACCGTGGTCGGGGCCGTGCGGGGCAACAGCTGCTTCTTCTGGAGGAGGGCGGAGGCTTCAGGCATGACGTCCAGGGCCTTGAGGATCACGGGGTCCTTCTCGCAGCGGACCTTGAAGCCCGCCTCGACGCCGAAGGCCACGTTCTGCAGCTCGATGGACAGCTGCTCCTGGATGGTGGCGAGGTTGGCCTCCCAGTCCTTGTCGGAGATGACGAGCTTCTGTTCCTGGGCCCAGGCGCGGAACCGCGTCAGCATGGCCTCATCCGCGTGCTGGTCGGCCTTGATGCCGAAGCGCTCCTTCTCATGGACCGCATAGCGGAACAGGGCCGTCTGCCGGTACTGCAGGTTGGCCATGAAGTCGCTGAGCCGCGGGATGATCACCGCATAGTCGGGGTTGATGCCGCCGCCGCCGTAGACGGTGCGGCCCAGGTCGGTCTTGTAGGGCGGGCCCTGGGGCTTGGTGTCCTTCTCGTCCTCGGGGTTGTAGTAGTCGTCGAGGCCATGGGTGTAGTCGCGCTGGATGCTGCGGCCGGAGGGGGTGTAGTAGCGGGCGGTGGTCAGGGCCAGCCCACGGGAGCGGTTGATGGTGAGGACGCTCTGGACGAGGCCCTTGCCCCAGCTGGTCTGTCCCACCACCAGGCCGCGGTCGTGGTCCTGCACGGCGCCGGTGACGATCTCACTGGCGCTGGCCGAGCCGCGGTTGATGAGGATGACCAGAGGGAACGGATCCAGCTGCGCGCCCTTGTTGGTGCGGGTCTGGTTCTCGTCGCGGCCGTCGCGGCCCTTCTGGCTGACGATGAGCTGGTCGGGACCCAGCAGCTGGCGGCAGATGCCGATGGCTGCGTCCAGCACGCCGCCGCCGTTGCCGCGCAGGTCCAGCAGCAGCTGCTTCATGCCCTGCTTCTTGAGGTTGGCCACGGCCCGCTCGAACTCCTCGGAGGTGGTCTCGCCGAAGTCCTTGATGAGGATCAGCCCGGTGGTGGGGTTCAGCATGAAGCTGTAGTAGACGCTGTTGGTGGGCACCTCGGCCCGGGCGATGGAGAAGTGCAGCAGCTCGGCCAGGCCAGCCCGCTTGATGGCCAGCTCCACCAGGGTGCCCTTCTCGCCGCGCAGCTTCTGGAGGGCCCCATTGCTGGTCATGCCGTCCGTGCTGGCGCCGTCGATCTCCTTGATGATATCGCCGGAACGCACGCCCAGGCGCTCGGCGGGGCCGCCCTTCATGGGGCTGATGATGGCGATGCCCTCTTCATGCTGCTGGATGATGGCGCCGATCCCGAAGAAGGAGCCTTTCTGCTCCTCGCGCATCAGGCGGAACTCGCTCTCATCCATGTAGTTCGAGTGGGGATCCAGGGTGTGCAGCATGCCCTGGATGGTGGCGTGAGTGAGCTGCCGGGGCGTGGGGGGCTCGGGCGCCTGCTTCTGGACCAGGTCCATCACTTCGGTGAGGGTGTCCAGGCTCCGCTGGCGCCCGCCATCGCTGGACCGGGCCAGCAGGGGACCCGCCACGGCCACGGTGGCCAGCAGCACGATCCACATCCAGTTGCGCTTGACGAAACGGCCCATGAGACTCCTCGAGTCCTACAAGGATACGCCGGGGGTGCCTCCGGGGCGAGGCGCGTCCTTGTTAAAAGCCCTCGAGGATGGTCCGGGCGGCGGGGGTCATGCGCTCCCGGGTGGCCCGGGTGGCGAGGATGATGGCCTCGAACTGGTGGTAGGCGCTCTCCAGGTCGTCATTCATGACCAGGTAGTCATAGGCCGGGTAGCACTCCAGCTCATGGCGGGCGTGCTCCATGCGGATCCTGATCTGCTCATCCGAGTCCTTGCCGCGGCTGCGCAGGCGGTCCTCCAGGGAGGCCGCCGAGGGGGGCAGGATGAAGATCATGCGGGCATCGGGGATGGCCTGCCGCAGGTTCCGGGCCCCGGTGGTCTCGATGTCGAGGAGGACGTCGCGGCCCGTGGCCAGCACGCCGTTGAGCCAGTCCTTGCCGGTGCCGTAGCGGTGCCCGTAGACCTGGACCCACTCCACGAAGCCGCCCTCCTGGACCATGGCGTCGAAGCGGGCGTCGTCGATGTAGAAGTAGTCCCGGCCGTCCACCTCGCCGGGTCGGGGCTTCCGGGTGGTGAAGGAGATGGAAAAGATCAGGTCCGGAACCGTCCGCACCAGCCGCTGGGTGAGGGTGGACTTCCCGGCCCCGGAGGGCGCCGAGACCACGAACACGTTGCCTGGGTGGTCGATCAAGCTGCCTCCATGCCCTACTCTAGCGGAACCCGGCATGGGCCGGAGCGTCCCGCCCGGGCGGTGGTCTACTGAAATTCTTCGGGCTCGGGCGGGGGCGGGGGCGGGAGCTTCTTGAAGATCGCCGAGGCGCTGCGCCGGCCGTCCATGACGATGTAGACCGGCTCCTCGACCCGGCTGTGCACGAGGCAGCCCGAGCGCCACACCTCGGGCTGCCCGCGGAGCCAGTCCCAGTCCAGGCGGCTGGTGCCGCGGGGGTAGGGCACCGTGAAGTAGCCGATGTTCAGTGAGGTCACGTTGTGGAAGAAGTGCGAGCCCAGGGAGGCGTCCGCCTGGAAGTTCTCCATGGCGTACTCCACGATGACCTGGGCGCAGGAGATCATGGACCAGGCGATGGGGATGCCCAGGTGGCGGTCATTGCTGCCCCAGCGGCCGGGTCCCAGAAGCACATACTTGCCGGCGCCGGTGCGGAAGCGGTCATTGAGCTGCTCCAGCTCCGTGGCCAGGGCCGTGGTCTCGAACTTGTCGAAGCGGTCCGGGTCCACCCAGACGATGTCCCGCAGCCCCTCCACCACGCCGTTGCCCACGCAGCGCTCGGAGAAGAGGAACAGGTTCTCGGGGTCCAGGTCCGCAGGCGAGAGGTTGACCTCCACGTTGTCGATGAGCTGGTGCTTGATCTGCAGGAGCGTGAAGGTCGGCTTGCCGTTCCCGGGATCCTTGTCCAGGTTCACCGCGAACTCGAGCTCCACGGGGGTCTCCATGGCCTCGCGGATCAGCTCCAGCAGGTGCTGGAGCACCTTGGGCAGGGGAAACTGATCGTACTTCAGGATGTTGCGGAAGTTCACGATGCGCGGCCCCGGGTGGTCCAGGCCGTCGCGGATGCGGTCATCGTTGGCGTCCCACACCGAGGCGCAGTGCCAGAGGGCGCCATCCTTCTCGGCCTGGGTGATGTCCAGGCTCACGAGCGTGGTGTCCTCCCCGGCATAGAGGTCCACGGAGGAGCGGCTCATGTCCAGGGCGTAGAACTGCTTCTGGGTGTTCCGGAGCTGCTCCTTGGGGGAGAGGATGTCCATCTCGGGATAGGGTGGGGCGAAGCGGAAGGCCTTGCCACCCTCCACCACGTACTTTCCGAGTCCCACGGCGATGTTCGCGATGCCGTCCTGGGGCTGGGTGTAGGCCACCGGGTAGTAGTTGAAGGACTGGGCCACGCCCGAGATGTGCGGGTAGAAGTGGTCCCCGAAGCGGCGGCCAGACACATCCTGGATGAGGATCGCCATCTGCTCTTCCTCGATCTTGTAGTCGATGGCCTGGAAGTAGGCGCGGGAGGCCTTGGAGTAGACCGAGGCGTAGACCAGCTTGATGGCCTCGGTGAGCTGGGCCTCGCGCACAGCGGGATCGGGATCGTTGTTGGGCAGGAAGAAGGTGCTGTAGAGCCCGGCGAAGGGATGCGAGAGGGCGTCCTCGAGCAGGCCCGAGGAGCGAACGGCAAGGGGGACCTTGGCGTGCTTGCCGAGGAAGAGGCGCAGCTTGGCTGTCAGCTCCGGCGACAGGGAGCCCATGAGGAAGCGGCGCTTGATGGCGTCGTCATCCACGTCGTTCTGCAGCATCTGCCGCAGGCTGTGGCGGGTGATGAAGGAGTTGAACTCCTCGGTGCCGATGATGGCGGACCGGGGGATGCGGATGTTGGCCTCGGGGACCAGGTTCTCGAGGTCCATGCGGGAGAGCAGGGAGTGGATGAAGGCCACGCCCCGGCCCTTGCCGCCCATGGAGCCCGGCGCCAGGCGCAGGATGTTCGGCTCGTCCCGGGGGGTGGACTCCGTGAGGGGCAGGACCTTGCCCAGGGTCTTCATGTGCTGCACGTACTCGCCGACGTTGATGAGGAAGTCGCGCAGCTCCTCGGGATCCTGGTAGTCGGTGATGCGGAACTTGGCCAGCACCTTGGCGACCTGGACCTCCCCGCGGGCCATGATCCAGGCGGAGAAGTGGTTGCGGGAGGCGTGGTAGACCAGGGACTCGGCGGGGACCGTCCGCAGCTTGGCCTGGAGGTCCTCCATGTTCGTGGCGCGCTCGATCTCCATGCCGCTGTTGTCCCGGAAGATGAAGTCGCCGAAGCCCAGGCTGGTGTGGAAGAAGTTGGAGAGCTCGGCGCCCAGGGTGTAGGAGTTCTTGTTCAGGAAGCCGCTCTGGATGGCCGTGGCCCAGGACTCCTTGAAGGGGTCCGAGGACTGCAGCAGGGTGGGCAGGTAGGGGTTCCGGTCCTTCACGGCCTTCAGGAGCTTGATGCCGGCCTCGCGGTCCATGACCCCGTCCTTGGGGAACTTGCGATCCGAGATCACGCACAGCAGGTAGTCCTGGTAGCGGTCGCAGAAGGCGATGGCCTCTTCGTAGGTCGTGGCCAGGATGACCTTGGGCCGGACCCGCATGGACAGGGTGCGCGTCATGCCGTCGACGCTCTGCTCCTTGGCCTGCCGGGTGGTCTGCTTGAGGATCTCGGCGTAGAGGATGGGCAGGTACCGTGAGTAGTAGCGGATGCTGTCCTCCACCAGGAGGATCACGCGGGTGAAGCCCACGGCGGTGTCGTTCTCGACATTGGCCCGGTCCTCCATGAACTTCACCATGGCCATGAAGATCTCGGGGTTGCCGTTCCACACGAAGATCTGGTCGTAGTGGCGGAGCAGCTCCACGCGGCGCCGGTCCATGGCGCCCACCTCGACGTTGTCGTTGAGCAGCAGGTAGATTGGCACCCGGGGTCCGGACTTGCGCAGCGCCTTGCACAGCTCCACATGGCCGCCCTGGCCCAGGCGGCTCATGACGATGATCATGTCGAAGTGGCGGGCGGCGCACTTCTTCAGGGCCTCGTCCACGGTGGAGACGTTGGTCACCCGGGGCGGGTTGCTCATGTTCAGCTGGTAGTAGCCGTCGAAGAGGATCTCCGTGAGCAGCCCGTCCTGCTCCAGGGTGAAGGCATCGAAGGGCGGCGCCACCAGGAGGATCTCCCGGGTGCGCAGCGGCATCAGGTCGTGGAAGACCTCCTTGTCCGAGGCGTACTTCCGGAAGATCTCATTGAACTCGCGACTGATCACGGGGGGCCTCGTCTCTCACGAAGTTTACTTCGCCGGGCACAAAATGAGGGGCCGCGTGCGGCCCCTCGTTTCGTGCCTTGGGAAAAGCCAGGAACGATTACACAAGCCCCTGATCGATCATGGAGTCGGCCACCTTGAGGAAGCCGGCGATGTTGGCGCCGTTCACGTAGTTGCCGGGGGTGCCGAAGCGCTCCGCGGCGGACACGCAGGACTGGTGGATGTTGATCATGATCTGGTGCAGGCGGGCGTCCACTTCCTGGGCGGTCCAGCCCAGGCGCATGGAGTTCTGGGACATCTCGAGGCCCGAGGTGGCCACGCCGCCGGCGTTGGAGGCCTTGCCGGGCGCGTAGAGGATCTTGTCCGTGTTGGCCTGGAAGAAGTCCACGGCGTCCAGGGTGCTGGGCATGTTGGCGCCCTCGACCACGGCCTTGCAGCCGCTGGCGAGCAGGCCCTTGGCCTCGTCCAGGTTGAGCTCGTTCTGGATGGCGCAGGGCAGGGCCACGTCCACCACCTGCTCCCAGGGGCGCTTGCCCGCGAGGAACTGGGCGGTCTTGAACTTCTGGGCGTAGGGGGCCACGGCCATGCGGTCCGTGCGGAGCATCTCTTCCATGTAGGCGATCTTCTCGCCGGAGATGCCGTCGGCGTCATAGATGTAGCCGTCGGGGCCGGAGATGGTGACGACCTTGGCACCGAGCTGGGTGGCCTTGGTGACCGCGCCCCAGGCTACGTTGCCGAAGCCGGAGACGGCGACCTTCTTGCCCTGGAAGCTGTCGCCCTTGAGCTTCAGCATCTCCTCGGCGAAGTAGACGACGCCGAAGCCCGTGGCTTCCGGCCGCACGAGGCTGCCGCCCCAGTACTGGCCCTTGCCCGTGAGCACGCCCGTGAACTCGTTGGCCAGCTTCTTGTACATCCCGAACAGGTAGCCGACCTCGCGGCCGCCCACGCCGATGTCACCGGCGGGCACGTCCGTGTTGGCGCCGATGTGGCGGAACAGCTCCATCATGAAGGCCTGGCAGAAGCGCATCACTTCCGCGTCGGACTTGCCGTTGGGGTCGAAGTTGGAGCCGCCCTTGCCGCCGCCCATGGGCAGGCCGGTGAGGCTGTTCTTGAAGATCTGCTCGAAGCCCAGGAACTTCAGCGTGTCGAGGTTGACGTTGGGGTGGAAGCGGATCCCGCCCTTGTAGGGGCCGATGGCGCTGTTGAACTGCACGCGCCAGCCCGGATTGATGCGGATCATGCCCTTGTCGTCCACCCAGGGCACCCGGAAGCCGATGACCCGCTCGGGCTCCAGCACCCGCTCCAGGATGGCGTGCTTCTTGTACTTCGGCTCCTTCTCGAGGACCGGGCCCAGGGAGTGCAGGATCTCGGTGGCGGCCTGGATGAACAGGCTCTCCCAGGGGGCCTTCTTCTTGAGACCTTCAAGGACTTCGTTGACGTACTGGCTCATGGATCCTCCTGGTGGATGGGTTTGAGAAAGAGGGGCGCGGGCCCGGGTGTGCTGCTGGTCGGAGCGGGGGTGCCGGAGAGCCTGTCCCGGGGCTGCGGAGGCGTGTTGCGAAGGCCGGAAACAGGACGACATGACTCTAGCCTCAGGAACCGACCCAGGGGAGTGGTGGCACTCAATAGGTGATCTGGAGCACTCATATCCCGGTTTTTTCGCCGATTCTCAAAAAAGGGATTTACGGAGTGTCAAGTCCCAACCGCCCGAGGCGCCCCTCGACCTCCCGCCGGAAGCGGTCGATCCGGGCCAGGGCGAAGGCCGCCGGGTCCAGGGCCTTGTCCTGCAGCAGCGGGGTCAGGTCCATGGCGAAGGTGAGGCCCGTGGTGGCATCCACGCCGTGGCTGGCGTGGTAGGTGGCGTGGGCCCGGCGCCGGCCCAGGGTGGCCAGGTCGTAGCGCTTGCCGCCGGCGATCTGGCTGTCGAAGACGCCCAGCAGGGCCGCCTGCAGGTCTTCGTCGCCGCTCACGTCGAGCGCGACCTTGTCTTCCTCCGCCAGCCAGTCCAGGTCGCGCCAGACCTCGCAGCCCAGCAGGCGCTCCGGGCGCAGGTCCGGGGGCAGGGTGTGGAGGGCGCTGAGGAGGCGCAGGGCCACGGCCACGTGGGTGTCGTGCTTGTCGGCCAGGTTGTGGGTGTAGACCACCCGGGGCCGCGCGGCGGCCAGCAGCGCGGCCAGGTCGACCACGAGCCGGTGGTCCGCGGCCTGCTTCACCGCCGCGCTGGGATAGTCCAGCTGGACGCAGGCGGCGTATTCCCCGAGCCGCGCCGCGGCACGCTGCTCCTCACGCCGGAGGGCCTTCATCTCGTCGTCGGTGCAGTCCCGGTAGCGGCCGTCCCGGGCCGAGCCCCCGCCGTCGGTCACCACGACGCCCAGGAACCAGGCGTCCTCCCGCTGGTAGCAGGCCTTGATGCCGTGGAAGGCCATGATCTCCAGGTCGTCCTGGTGCGCGCCGACCGCCAGGTGCGTGGTGCGCGCCAGGGCCGCGCTGGGGTCGCTGCCATCGGGTACGAAGAGGTCGGCGGTGGGGAGCTGGAAGCGCATGGCGATCCCTAGGGCAGAGGCGGCAGGCTGGCCGCGGCGATGCTCTGGCCGACCCGGCGGCTGCGCTCGTCCGGCAGCTGCATGGGCAGGTCCGCGAGCTCCGGGAACTCCGCCCGGAGGACGGCCTGGGCGCCCTCCAGGAGCAGCGCCCCGCCCCGGCCGCTGGTGCAGCGCCCCAGGAGGAGCAGGTGCCGGATGTCGTAGAAGGCCGCGTAGTGGGCGATGGCGTAGCCCAGGTAGATGCCCATGCTCTCCCAGATCTGCCGCGCGCCGGGATGGCCGGCCTCCAGCAGGTCCTGGACGGCCTTCAGGCGCTCCGCGTCGGGCACCCCCAGGGGCAGCTCGATGCCCGCGGCCGGCGCCAGGCGGAACACGCACTGCTGGCTGAAGTAGAGGGCCCCGGCGCCGCGGTCGCCGCTCCACTCGTCCAGGGGCGCGTCGGGGCTGTAGTCCACGGGAGCGAAGGCCAGCTCGTTGAGCCAGCCCAGCAGGTTGCCATCGGGGTTCACGTAGCCGGCCGCCTCACTGGAGCCCAGGGCGATGCCCAGCACGCCGTTCTCGCCCAGGCTCATGGCCCCGGCCAGGGCGGTCACGTCCCCGTCGTTGACCACCTCCAGGGGCACGCCCAGCTCGCTCCGGATGCGGAGGAAGACATCGCGGATCTCACCGTAGCGAGCCTTGGGGATGCCCCGGAAGAGGCTGGCGATGCGGACCTGGTTGTTCACCAGGATTCCCGCGGAGCTGCCGCCGATGGCGTCCACCCGGGGCAGGTGGCTGGCGGCGGTGCGCAGGGCCTGCATGATCTCGCCGTAGTGGTAGGCGGGGTCCGCGTGCTGGCGGGGCGCCCAGACCACCTCCTCGCTGTAGACGGCCTCGCCGTCGATGACCGCGCTGACCTTGCGGTCCGAGGCGCCGAGGTCGAAGCCGATGCGGCAGCCCTCCAGGTGGCGGCCCAGGGGCTGGCCCAACTCCCGCGCCGGGGGCACCTCGGCGGGCGTGCAGGCCCGGACCTCGAAGGGCTGGCCGTAGACCTCCTCGCCCATGAACTGCCAGTCGAAGGCCCGGGCCCCGGTGGGCGCGTAGACGGCGCGGAGGTGGTCGGCGAGGGCGGCGGGCCCCCCCACATGGAGGCGGCAGCCGCCCCGGGCCCAGAGGAGGAACTTGAAGATCCGCTCGACGTAGGGCCGGTTGGCGGCGAAGCGCGGGTGTCCCTCCGGGAAGACCAGGGTCTCGAAGCGCGACACCGCGCCATCCGGCCGCTCCAGGCCCAGCACCAGGGGCGCGGCCCCGGCGGCGGTCGCCTCCGCCACGAAGGCCCGGTTCGCCAGCACCGGCGGCCGGAAGCCGGGGTCCAGGGGGGGCGGCAGGGCCGGACTCACCAGGTGGAAGTGGGCACCCATGGAGAGGCTCCTGAGGAAGGGGACGGGGCGGATCGGACCAGGCTGATTATGGGGCCGGAGCCGGAAAGGCCGATACTGGGGGCATGAAGCGGTTCGAGTTCCACCTCGACATCTCCGCAGAGCGCTACCTGGACTACTACCGGGGCGCGGTCCAGCAGGCCCTGGTGCGCAGCACCAGCGGCGAGGCCGTGCGGTTCCCCGCCTCCATGCTGAAGGCCTTCGTCACCCCCACGGGCATCCACGGGGACTTCGAGCTCACCTGCGACGACCAGTACCGCGGCGCCCGGCTGCGGCGGCTGGGGCCCTGAGCGGCCCTCACCAGCGCAGCGAGGTGGCCGGCACCTTGGCGGAGCCTTCGAGGCGGTAGAGGCGAGGCAGGTGGCTGAGGGTGCGGGGCTCCCTCGCCAGGCCCGCCCAGGGGGTGCTCTTGGCGGTCCGGGCGTGGACCACGGCGATCATCTTCTTCACCTCGACCACCAGGATCTCGTGCCCCTCGAAGCGGGGATCCTTCAGCACCCAGACCTGGCCCGGCTGGACGGTCCGGGCCTCCGCCGGCAGCCCCTTCCAGGTGATCAGGTCCTTGGCCTCCCGCTCCTGGGCCCGCTCCGCGGCCAGGGCCTTCTTGGCCGCGTGCTTCGCCCGGCGGGCCTCCAGGGCCTGCCGCGCCTCGTCCCGCAGCTTCTGCTGGGCCTGCCGGAACTGCTCCCGGAAGGGCTCCTCCGCCCACTTCTGCGCCGCGCCCGGGCTGCGGAAGGGGCCCTTGATGCCCTCGAAGTCCTGGCGGGAGGCCCACCAGCCCTTCTTGCCCTTCCAGTAGGCGGCCTTCCGGCCCCATTGGAAGATCGACGCCCCGGCCTGGACCCACTTCGGAGTGAAGGATGCTCTCGCCATGGTTTCCTCCCGCAGGGCCGGACACCTGGCCATTGTCGGGCAAATCCAGGGGCCACAGGAACCAGGACTTCCGGGCTGCCCTGGCTTACGCTCGTTTTTTATTCGCTTTTAACTTCAAAAGAGCCAGCTGGTTGAGAGGGCCTACTGGACAGCCCTTGTCTAATCGGTCGCCGGATATTGGGAGGGTGAAGTTCTTTCCGCCGGAGCCCCCATGCACCCCCTGAACGTGATTCTCACTCCCCTCCGCAAGGGCACTCCCAGGTCGGGCCGGACGCAGGTGGACCTGCTCCTGCGGGTCCAGGCGATGGAGCCGTCGGTGGCGGACTCAACGCCGCGGGCCCCGCTCCACCTGGCCGTGGTGCTGGACCGCTCGGGCTCCATGGCGGGCCGCCCCCTGGCGGAGGCGCGCCGCTGCGCTCTGGCCATCGCCGGCCGCCTGGCCGAGGGGGATCGCCTGGCGCTGGTCGCCTACGACCACCGCGCCCGCCTGGTCCAGCCCTGCCAGCCCCTGTCTGACCCGCTGGCCTTCGAGCTCCTGCTCGCCGGCCTGGCGCCCGGGGGCTATACGGACCTCTACGCGGGCTGGGCCACGGGAGTCGAGGCGCTCCGCAAGGCCCACCGGCCCGGCGTGGTGAGCCGGGTGCTGCTCCTCTCCGACGGTCAGGCCAACCAGGGCATCACGGAGCCGGACCAGCTGGCGGTGGCCGCCCACAACGCGGTCGAGGCCGGGATCAGCACCTCCACCTACGGTCTGGGGGACGGCTTTGCCGAGGACCTCATGACGGCCATGGCTCGGGAGGGTGCGGGCCGCGCCTACTACGGCGAGACCGCCGAGGACCTGCTCGAACCCTTCATGGAGGAGTTCGACCTGCTGAGCCACCTGGTGGCCCGCCGGCTCCAGGTCGCCGTGGACGTGCCCACGGGCTGGACCGTGGTCCAGCTGAACCACTACCCCGAGCAGGCGCCAGGCTGCTGGCGTCTGCCGGACCTGGCGGCCCAGGCCGAGGCCTGGGCCTTGTTCCGCCTGGAGGGCCCCGTCCCCGAAGGACTCAGCAGCGACCACCTGCTGGTGGCGAACCTCACCTTGCAGTGGGAAGACCCCCAGGGCCGCGGCTCCGGTCCGCGGCTGGTGCCGGCGCGGCTCCCGGTGCTGTCCGAGGCGGCCTGGCAGGCCCTGCCCGAGGACCCCCTGGTGGCCCGCCGCCTCCTGGAGCTCCAGCTCGGCGACCTGCAGGAGCAGGCGCACCAGTCGGCCATGGCTGGCGACTGGGAGGAGGCGCGCCGCCTGCTGGACCGCATGAAGCCCCTGGCAGCCCAGAACCCCTGGACCCAGGCCACGGTGGCCGCCCTCGAGGACCTGCTGGACCGGGGCGAGCGGGAGGCGGTGACCAAGGAGTTCCACTTCAGCGCCGCCGCGACCAGCCACCGGCTGGCGGCCCTGGACGAGGATGACCTGGGACCGGGCACCTCCTACACGCGGCGCAAGCGCCGCCAGGGCAAGGCCGAGCCGCCCGGGGAGCCCCGCTGAGCGTCAGACGGGTCCTGCCCGTGGAGGCCTGGCGTGTGGCCCTGGGGAGTGGCGACTGGGCGCGGGCCTGGGCGGATCGCCAGGGGGACGGGTTTCGTGCATAGTGGAGGCCTGAGTCAACAACTTCCGCCCCCGGGGAGGACGAACCCATGGCCAAGATCCTGGTGCTGCACGGTGCGGGCATGAACATGCGGGGCAAGGTCCAGGTGGACCTCTTTGGACCCATGCAGCTGCCGGACTACGACCGCAAGATCCGGGAGTACGCCGAGGAGCTGGGCCTCGAGGTGGAGATCTTCCACTCGAACCTGGAGGGTGAGGTGATCAACCGGATCTACGCGGCCCACGAGCAGGGCTTCGCCGGGGCCATCTTCAACCCGGCGCTGTTCGCCACGGGCTACCCCGCGCTGGTCGCCGCCCTCTCCCAGGTGGCCTTCCCCACCATCGAGGTCCACATCTCGAACCCGCTGCGCCGTGGCCCTGCCAGTCAGACCTCCGCTGTCAGCCTCGGCGTGATTGCCGGCTTCGGCGTCGCGGGCTATGCCCTCGCGCTGCGGGGGCTGCGGGACCACCTGGCGGCCAGCAAATAGAGCCGCCCGCCCGCCGCTGGCGGAAGAAGCGCTGCGCTACTTCCGGCGGCCCCTGGGGGTCGCGGCGTCAGCCTTGCAGCGCCGCTCCACCTCGTCCAGCTCGGCGAGGGTGAGCTCGATGTCGTGGCGGCGCTGCTCCAGCTCCGCCCGGCGGGCGGCGATGCGGTCCAGCAGGTAGCGCAGCTGCCCGGCCTCGCCCGGCGGCTGGTCATACATGTCCACGATGCGGCGGATCTGCCCGAGGTCGAAGCCCAGCCGCTTGCCCCGCAGCACCAGCCCCAGCCGGACCCGGTCCCGGGGGTGGAAGATGCGCTGGGTGCCCCGCCGCTCCGGCGTGATCAGCCCCTGGTCCTCATAGAACCGGATGGTGCGGTGCGTCACGCCGAACTCCAGGGCGATCTCGGCGATGGTCCAGGTGCGCTCGCTGTCGGACATGGGCTCTCCCGAGGTCTTGGTCGCCAGAGGGCGCTGAAAGATTCTTGCATATTTTTGCTTGACGTTTACGTAAAGGGAAATCATTCTCGAGCCATCCCGTCACTTTCCGCCCCGCAGTCCCTCGTCGCCCCTCTCTCTCCCAGGAGTGCCCCATGGACGTCACGCTGCCCGATCACGTCGAAGCCCTGCGCCAGGAAGTGCGCAAGTTCGCCGAAAAGGAGATCCGCCCCCACGTCATGGAATGGGACGAGGCCAAGACCTTCCCCATGGGGATCGTGAAGCAGCTGGGCGAGATGGGCATGATGGGCGTCATCTTCCCCGAGCAGTACGGCGGGGCGGGCATGGGCTACCTGGAATACGCCGTGGTGGTGGAGGAGCTCTCCCGGGTGGACGGCTCCGTGGGCATCACCGTGGCCGCGCACAACAGCCTCTGCTCCAACCACATCTACAGCATGGGCGACGAGCGCCAGAAGATGACCTACCTGAAGCCCCTCGCCAGCGGTCAGGCCATCGGCGCCTGGGGGCTCACCGAGCCCGGCTCCGGCAGTGACGCCGGTTCCCTGCGGACCTCGGCCAGGAAGGAGGGCTCCCACTACATCCTGAACGGCACCAAGACCTTCATCACCCACGGCACCGTGGGCGACATCTTCGTGGTCATGGCCCGTACGCGGCCCCCCCAGCCCGGCCACAGCAGTGCCGACGGCATCAGCGCCTTCGTGCTGGAGAAGGGCATGAACGGCTTCCGCGCCGGCAAGCAGGAGAACAAGCTGGGCCTGCGCGCCAGCGACACCTCCGAGCTGATCCTGGAGGATGTGCGCGTGCCCGAGGCCAACCTCCTGGGCGAGGACGGTGTGGGCTTCAAGCAGGCCATGAAGACCCTGGACGGCGGCCGCATCAGCATCGGCGCACTGGGGCTGGGCATGGCCCAGGGCGCCTTCGAGGAGGCCGTGCGCTACAGCAAGATCCGGCAGACCTTCGGCAAGCCGCTCGCCGGCCACCAGGGCATCCAGTTCAAGCTGGCGGACATGGGCACCGAGATCGAGGCCGCCCGCCTGCTCATCTACCGGGCCGCGGGCCTGAAGGACGCGGGCCTGCCCTACGCCAAGGCCGCCAGCATGGGCAAGCTCTACAGCTCCGAGGTGGCCTGCCGGGTGGCGGACGAGGCCGTGCAGATCCTGGGTGGCTACGGCTACATCAAGGACTACCCTGTGGAGAAGTACTACCGGGACGTCAAGCTCTGCACCATCGGCGAAGGCACCAGCGAGATCCAGCGCACGGTCATCGCCCGCTACCTGCTCGCCGAATACTAGGTCACACCCACGCTGAAAGCAGACCCTAGAGGCCCGAGCATGCCCCTGATCCACAGCCACATCCGAACCTCCTCCGAGGAGTTCCGCGCGAACCGGGCCCAGAACCTCGCCCTGTGCCAGGAGCTCGAGGCCCTGAAGGCCACGCTCCGGCAGGGCGGGGGGCCCAAGGCCCAGGCGCGCCACGCCAGCCAGGGCAAGGTCTTCGTGCGGGACCGCATCGCGGCCCTCTGCGACGCGGGCACCCCCTTCCTGGAGACCGGGATGCTGGCGGCCACCGAGGTCTACGGCGACGCCGTGCCCGCGGCGGGCGTGGTGACCGGCGTGGGCATGGTCCAGGGCCGGCCGTGCATGATCGTCGCCAATGACGCCACGGTGAAGGGCGGCACCTACTATCCGCTGACCGTGAAGAAGCACCTGCGGGCCCAGGAGATCGCCCTGGAGAACGAGCTGCCCTGCCTCTACCTGGTGGACAGCGGCGGCGCCTTCCTGCCCCTGCAGGCGGAGGTCTTTCCGGACAAGGAGCACTTCGGCCGCATCTTCTTCAACCAGGCCCGCCTCTCGGCCGCGGGCATCCCGCAGCTCAGCGCGGTCATGGGGAGCTGCACGGCGGGCGGAGCCTACGTCCCCGCCATGAGCGACCAGACCATCATCGTGAAGGGCACGGGCACCATCTTCCTGGGCGGTCCGCCCCTGGTGAAGGCCGCGACCGGCGAGGAAGTCAGCGCCGAGGACCTGGGCGGCGCCCGGGTCCACACCGAGATCAGCGGCGTGGCCGACCACTTCGCCGAGGACGACGTCCATGCCCTCCGCATCCTCCGGGAGATGGTCGGGAACCTGGGCCACCACGAGAGCGCCCGGGTGGACCTGCGCAGCCCCGAGGCGCCCGCCTACGACCCGGACGAGATCCTGGGCGTCTGGCCCCGGGAGCTGCGCCGGCAGTCGGATGTGCGTGAGGCCATCGCCCGCATCGTGGACGGGAGCCGCCTCTTCGAGTTCAAGCCCCGCTACGGCACGACGCTGGTGACGGGCTTCGCCCACATCGAAGGCCTGCCCTGCGGAATCATCGCCAACAACGGCGTGCTCTTCAGCGAGAGCGCCCTGAAGGCCGCCCACTTCATCGAGCTGTGCACCACCCAGAAGATCCCCCTGATCTTCCTGCAGAACGTCACGGGCTACATGGTGGGCTCCCAGTACGAGCGGGGCGGCATCGCCAAGGATGGCGCCAAGATGGTGCACGCCGTGGCCACGGCCCAGGTGCCCAAGCTGACCCTGATGATGGGCGGCAGCTTCGGCGCCGGGAACTACGGCATGTGCGGGCGGGCCTACGACCCGCGCTTCCTCTGGACCTGGCCCACCTCGCGCATCTCCGTCATGGGCGGCGAGCAGGCCGCGTCGGTGCTGGTCACGGTCAAGCGGGACCAGCTGGCCCGGGAGGGGCAGACCCTCTCCCACGAGGGCGCCGAGGCCATCGCCAATCCCATCCGGGAGAAGTACGAGCACGAAGGCCATCCCTTCTACGCGTCCGCCCGCCTCTGGGATGACGGCGTCATCGACCTGCGCGCCACCCGCGCCACCCTGGCGGCGAGCCTGGCGGCCACCCTGAACGCCCCCATCCCCGACACCCGCACGGGCGTCTACCGGTTCTGACCCTCTGACCGCAGCCCCTTCTCTGGAGTACACCCATGTCCCCTGAGTCGCGCATCCTCCGCATCGCCAACGCCGGTGGCTACTGGGGCGATGACCCCTACGCCCTCCGCCGCCAGGTCCAGGGGCCCCTGCCCGTGGACGTCGTCTCCATCGACTTCCTGGCCGAGATCACCATGAGCATCCTGCAGAAGCAGAAGCTCAAGGACCCCAGCGCCGGCTATGCCCGGGACTTCGTCACCCAGGTGGAGCCCCTGCTGGGCGACATCCTGCGCCGCGGCATCCGCATCATCACCAACGCGGGCGGCGTGAACCCCCAGGCCTGCGCCGAGGCCCTCGCGGCCGTGGCCCGCAAGCAGGGCCTGAAGCTGCGGGTGGCCATCGTGGACGGCGACGACATCGCGCCGGCCATGGGCTCCCTGCGCAGCCAGGGCGTGGCCTTCAAGAACATGGAGACCGGCGAGGACTTCGCGCCCTATGCCGACAAGGTCATGGCCGCCAACGCCTACTTCGGCGCCATGCCCGTGGTGGAGGCCCTGAAGGGGAATCCCGACATCGTCCTCTGCGGCCGCGTGACGGACACGGGCATCACCCTGGCGGCCATGATCCACGCCTTCGGCTGGGCGGCGGACGACTGGGATCGCCTGGCGGCGGGCATCGTGGCGGGCCACATCATCGAGTGCGGCGCCCAGGCCACCGGCGGCAACTTCACGGACTGGAAGAAGGTGCCGGGCTACCTGGACATGGGCTACCCCATCGTGGAGTGCCGCGCGGACGGCAGCTTCACGGTCACCAAGCACCCGGGCAGCGGCGGCCTGGTCAGCTGTCAGACGGTGCGTGAGCAGCTGCTCTACGAGATGGGGCATCCCCGCAGCTACCTCACGCCGGACGTCATGGCGGACTTCTCGACCATCCAGCTGCGCGCCGACGGGACCGACCGCGTCCACGTGAGCGGCGTCCAGGGCAGGCCGCCCACGGACCTCCTGAAGGCCAGCATCGCCTATGCCGACGGCTACAAGACCAGCGGCACCCTCATCATCTCGGGCCCCGACGCCCGGGCCAAGGCCGAGGTCTTCGCCGAGATCTTCTGGGCCCGCTGCACCAGCGAGCTGAGCCGGGCGGGGCTCCCGGCCCTCACCCACACCTGCACGGAATACATCGGCGACAACGCCACCCACCGCTCCCTGACGCCGCCCGTCCTGACCAAGGAGATCCTGCTGCGGGTCTCGGCCCACCACGCCGACCGCCGCTCCCTGGAGGTGTTCCGGAAGCTGCTGCCCGCCCAGATCCTGTCCGGGCCTTCGGGTGTGGCCGTCACCGGCGGCGCGCCCATGATCTCCGACGTGGTCAGCTACTGGCCCGCCCTGATCCCCCAGGACTGCGCCCTGCCGCTGGTCCGGGTCCTGGAGGAGCGGGGCACCGGCCAGCTTGAGCTCGCCGCCGAGGCCGGGCCCATGGCCTGGCCCGTCACCAAGGGCACGCCGGACGTGGGTCCCGCGATCTCGGGCGGCCCCGCGGTCGCCGTCCCGGCCGGTGGTCCGAGCCTGCGGGTGCCCCTCATGCGCATCGCGCACGCCCGCAGCGGCGACAAGGGCGACACCGCCAACATCGGCCTCATCGGCCGCTCCCCCGAGTGCTACGGCTGGCTTCGTGAGCACATCAGCGCGGCCCTGGTGAAGGAGTGGTTCGCGGGCACCTGCCTCGGCCACGTGGAGCGCCACGAGGTGCCGAACCTCTGGGCCCTGAACTTCCTGCTCGAAGAGACCCTGGGCGGCGGCGGCACCATGAGCCTCTTCATCGATGCCCAGGGCAAGACCCTGTCCCAGGCCCTGCTCCGCTGCGTGGTCGAGATCCCGCAGAGCCTGCTGGCCACCATCAGTGCCGAGAACGCGCCCTGCGTGGGCGAGCTGGTTCCCGGCGGGGAGGCGTGATGACGCAGGCCCAGCACCAGCTCGGCGGAGCCCTGCGATGACGGGCCGCCTGCTCATCGCCAACCGGGGCGAGATCGCCCGCCGGGTGCTGCGCGCGGGCCGCGAGCGCGGCCTGGCCGTGGCGGTCATCAGCACGCCCGAGGACGCGGACGCCTGCATCCGCCGCGAGGTCGACGCCGTGCTGGAGGTCTCGAGCTTCCTGGCGGGGGCCGAGATCGTCGCGGCCGCCACGGCCTGGGGCGCGACGCTGCTGCACCCGGGCTACGGGTTCCTCTCCGAGAACGCCGAGTTCGCCGAGGCCGTGGAGGCCGCGGGCATCGCCTTCCTGGGGCCCCGGCCCGAGACCATGCGCGCCCTGGGGGCCAAGGAGGCCGCCAAGCGCCTGGCCCAGCAGTGCGGCGTACCCACCCTGCCAGCCCTGCTCTCCCACGAGCTGGCCGCGGTGCCCGCCTCGGCCTGGGGGCCGGAGCTCGAGGCCCGCGGGCTGAAGGCGCCCTTCCTGGTGAAGGCCAGCGGCGGCGGCGGTGGCCGGGGCATGCGCGTCGTGCCCGAGCTGGCCGCGCTGCCCGAGGCCATCAAGCAGGCTTCCAGCGAGGCCCTGGCGGGCTTCGGGGATGGCACCGTCTTCGTGGAGCGCTACCTGGCCGCGCCCCGGCACATCGAGGTGCAGGTCTTCGGGGACGGCGAGGGCGGCGGCGTCTTCCTTGGCGAGCGCGAGTGCAGCCTCCAGCGACGCCACCAGAAGGTGGTCGAGGAGGCCCCCAGCGCCGTGGTGGATGCCACCCTGCGCGAGGCCCTGGGCCGGGCCGCCATGGCCCTGGTCCGGGAGACCCGCTACCGCGGCGCGGGCACCGTCGAGTTCCTGATGGATGCCGAGGGCGAGTTCCACTTCCTGGAAGTGAACACCCGCCTCCAGGTGGAGCACCCGGTCACCGAGGCGGTCTACGGCGTGGACCTGGTGCAGGCCCAGCTGGAGCTGGCCGAGGGCCGCTGGCCCAAGGCCCTGGGCGACCCCCGGACCTTCCGGGTGCCCGAGCCCCTGGGCGTGGCCCTGGAGGCCCGCATCCTGGCCGAGGACCCCCGCCGCGGCTTCCTGCCGACGCCCGGTGCCCTCACCCTCTACCGGGAGCCCGGCGGGCAGGGCGTCCGCGTGGACTCCGGCGTGGTGGAAGGCGGCCGCGTCAACGACCGCTTCGACTCCATGATCGCCAAGCTCATCGTCTGGGGTCCCGACCGCCAGGAGGCCGTCTCCCGCCTGGCCCAGGCCCTCTCGGAGTTCGTGATCCTGGGCTGCTCCACGAACCTGCCCTTCCTCCTGGCCCTGAGCCGGCATCCGGACTTCCTGCACAGCCGGGTCTCCACGGACTGGATCGCCGCGAACCTGGCGGACCTCAACGGCCCGCTGCTGCCGGAACCCCTGGCCCGGCTGGTGCAGGGGCAGGCCTTCCAGACTCTGCTGAGCGAGGCCCTCCAGGGCATCGGCTCCCCCATCTCGCCCGTGGCGGCGCGCTTCGCGGCCCAGGCCCACCCGGACCTCAAGGTGGGCAGCCGGGAGGAGAAGCCCTTCCTCCGCATCGAGCACGCCGGGGGCACGGCCCGGTTCAGCCTCGCGTGGGAGGGGCTCGACACCACCTTCCACGCCCTGCGCCGGGGCCACCACCTGGCCCTGCACGTCCAGGGCGAGTCCCTGGTGGTGGAGGATCCCCTCTCCCTGCCGCCCGTGGTCAAGGGTGCGGCGGCCGGGGTTCTCTGCGCCCCTATGGCCGGCAAGGTCCTGGAGTGCCGCGTGGCCCTGGGCGACCTGGTGGAGGAAGGCCAGGTGCTCTTCATCCTCGAGTCCATGAAGATGCAGATGGAGATCTGCGCCCCCGCCGCCGGCAAGGTGGCCGCGCTCTTCGCCGTGGCGGGCCAGGTCATGGACGGCCCCGATCCCCTGGCGGAGGTGGTGGGCGGGGAAGGCTAGCGGTCTACCCCGGCTCCAAGAACCCCACCTACCACCGCGACCTCGGCTTGCCCCCCGGCGCGCTTTGCCGTGACCGAGGGGTGGGCGGTACGCCTACTTCGCGGCGGTCCGGGTCTCCCAGGCTCCCCGCTCCAGGGGCTGCAGGGCCGCCAGCTTCGCCTTGGCCAGGTCGTCGTTGAGGGGACCCAGGTCCCGCTGCAGGGCGGCCTCGAAGTCCTGGGTGACGGTGGCGATCTCCTTCTGCAGGGCCTCCATGCGGCCCAGATGCGTCTGGCTGGGGCGGCCCCGGTAGCCCGTGACGGCGCCGTAGACCTCGCTCAGCTTCTCCCGCAGCCGCTCCTCGCCGGTGAGTCCCTCCACCTCCTTGACGGGCACGAACTTGCCCCGGGCGGCCTCGGCCTTGGCCGCCAGGGCCTCGAGACGTGCCTTCAGAGCGGGCTCGGCGCACAGGGTGGCCTGGGCGCGGGCCGCGTCCCGCAGCTCGCGGACCCGGTCCACAGTGAAGGCCAGATCCTCGATCATGCCGTAGAGCCGCATGGCGGTGTCGAAGCGGGCCTGGCGGTCGCCGCGGCTGAAGGGCGAGGCGGGATCCGCCTGCAGCACCAGGGGTGCAGTCAGGGTCTCCTTGCCCTTGATCAGGCGCACGGTGTAAGTGCCCTCCAGGGCCTGGGGGCCCACGAAGGCGCCGAAGTTGGGGGTGGCCCCCAGGGCCACGCGCGGGGGCTTCAGCATGCGGTCCCAGGTGACGCGGTTCAGGCCCTTGGCCTTGCTGCCCGAGAGGGCCTGCAGCAGCTTGCCCTTGTCGTCCAGGATCTCGATCCGCAGGTCGCCGAAGAGGTGGCGCTTGCGCTGCCAGTAGGCGATGACCGCGCCCGCGGGCCGGTCCTCGCCCGTGAACTCCAGGTCGCCGTCCACCCAGCCGTCAGAACCCATCTCCTGGGCCTGGAAGGGGCGGGTGGGCAGCAGCGCCACCTCGCGGGCCAGGAGGTCGGAGGTTAGGGCCCGCAGCGGTGTGAGGTCGTCCACGATCCAGATGCCCCGCCCGTGGGTGGCCAGGATGAGGTCCTGCTCACGGGTCTGCACCACGATGTCCCGCACGGGCACCTGGGGGAAGTCGCCGCCCTTGAAGGCCGCCCAGTGGGCGCCCTTGTCGATGCTCAGGAACAGGCCCGCCTCGGTGCCCAGGAAGAGCAGCTCCGGGGCCACGGGATCCTGCTTGATGACATGGGCGAAGCCCTTCAGCTGCGGCGCGCCCAGGCTGACCCAGGTCCTTCCGAAGTCCTCGGTGCGGTACACGTGGGTCGCCATGTCCCCCTGGGTGTGGCCGTCGAAGGCCACAAAGGCGGTGCCTTCCGCGTGGGGGCTGGCCTCGGCCCAGGAGACCGTGGTGTGGGCCGGGAGGCCGGGCACCTTGGCGATGAGGTTGGTCCAGGTCTTCCCGCCGTCCCGCGTGAGCTGCAGGTTGCCGTCGTCCGTGCCCACCCAGATGACCTTCCCGTTCTTGGGGCTCTCGCTGATGGTGAGGATGGTGCAGTGGTTCTCAGCGGAGGAGTTGTCGGCGATGAGGCCGCCGCTCTCCTCCTGCTTCTGCTTCTCGGGATCGTTGGTGGTGAGGTCCGGGCTCAGGCGCTCCCAGGAGTCGCCCTTGTCCCGGGACCGGAACAGGTACTGGCCGCCCATGTAGAGCGTCCCCTTCTGGCTGGGGCTCAGGTGGATGGGCGTGTTCCAGTTGAAGCGGTACTTGGGCTCCCCGGCGGCCTCCCGGGGCTTGATGCTGCGGCTGGTCATGGTGCGCAGGTGCACGCGGCCCAGCTCGCCGCCCTGATACTCGGCATAGGCGTAGTCGCCATCCGTGGGATCGGCGAAGGCCCAGAAGCCGTCGCCGCCGTAGATGTTCTTCCAGTGCCGGTTGGCCAGGTTGACGGTGCCGTAGCCCATCCAGGTGCTGTTGTCCTGCAGCCCGCCGAAGAGGCGGTAGGGCCGGCCCTCGTCGGCGCTCACGTGGTAGAACTGCCCGAGGGGGAGGTTCCGGTGGTAGCGCCAGGCGTTGCCGCGGTCCTCGGAGACGAAGAACCCGCCGTCGTCGCCGAGGTAGAGGGTGTCCGTGTGCTGGGGGTGGATCCAGACTGCGTGGTGGTCGCCGTGGGTGCTGCCACCGACCTGGCTGAAGGTCCTGCCACCGTCCTCGCTGATGGCCATGTTGTAGCCCATCTTGTAGAGCCGGTCGGGGTTCTTGGGATCCACGGTCATGGCGCCGAAGTAGAAGGGGCGGGCCAGCACCTTGGGGCCCTTGAAGCGCCAGGCCCAGGTCTTGCCGCCATCCTCGCTGCGGTAGAGCGCGCCCTCCTGGGACTCCACCGCGGCGTAGACTATGCGCGGATCGCTGGGGGCCACGGCCACGACGATGCGCCCCAGGGTGCCGCCGGGCAGGCCGCTTCTGGCGTCCCCGGTGAGCTTGGCCCAGGTCTCGCCGCCGTCCTCGGAGCGGTAGAGGCCGCTGCCGGGTCCGCCGGAGCGGAAGTCCCAGCCCGTGCGGCGGTAGTCCCACATGGCCGCGAAGAGCCGCCTGGGATTCGCCGGGTCCACCGCCAGGCCCGAGCAGCCGGTGTTCTCGTCCACGTAGAGCATCCGCTTCCAGGTGGTGCCGCCGTCCGTGGTCTTGTAGAGGCCGCGCTCGCCGCCCGGGGCCCAGAGGCGTCCCATGGCCGCGGCGTAGACGGTGCCGGGGGCCGTGGGGTCGAGCTCCACGGCGGCGATCCGCTCGGAATCGGGCAGTCCCATGCGGGTCCAGTTGTCCCCGCCGTCGGTGGTCTTGTAGATGCCGTCGCCCACGGACACGCTGTTGCGCACCCAGCACTCGCCCGTGCCGACCCAGACGGTGTTGGGATTGCGCGGGTCGATGCGGACCGCGCCGATGCTCTGGTTGTGCTTGTCGAAGACGGGCTTGAAGGTGGTGCCGCCGTTGCTGCTCTTCCACACGCCGCCGCTGGCCGCGCCCACGTAGATCGTCACGCGGCCCTTCTCCACCGCTCCGTCCAGGGCCGCGATGCGCCCGCTCATGGCGGCGGGGCCGAGGTTGCGGGCCCGCAGCCCCGACAGCGCATCGGCCTCGAGGACCGGGGCCGGCGCCTGGGCCAGCAGGGCCGGCACGGTGGCGAGGAGGAGGGCGGTGGGCAGCAGGGCGGCCATGGGAACTCCGATCCGGGGGCGAGAAAAGGGGCCCCGGGAGCGCACGGCGCCGGGGCCCGGAGGCGGCTACTGCTTGGCGGGGGTGGTGGCAGCCGGGGGCGCGGCCGGCTTGGCGGGCATGCTGAAGCGCTCATCGGCCAGGGGCACGTTGAGCTCCACCTTCTCGATGACGATCTTCTGCTTCTGGGGGGAGCCCTTGGCTCCGCCCTCGATGGCGTGAGCCAGCATGAGCCCGCCCACCTCCTTGTAGTCGCCGAAGGTGGTCTCGGTCTCGATCTCGGTGTCCCGGATCTTCCGCTTGCTCGAGGTCTTCACCTCCAGGTAGCTGTCGGTGTCGAGGTAGGTGGTCTGGATGTTCCCGTTCTTGAGGACCACCTTGAGCTTGAAGGTGTCGCCGCCGTCCACGGACTCGCGCCCCTGAAGCTCCAGGGTGTGGCCCTTCTCCTTCCAGTCCACCAGGGGACCGTCCAGGTCGGCCTGGACCTCCATCTCGCGGAGCTCGTCCGGCGTCATGGGTTCCGCGTCCTTCTTGGCGCTCTGCTGGAAGGGGTTGATGGACCAGCCGACCTTGCCGTCGTAGGCCTGGGTGAGCTGGTTGCCCTGGATGCTCAGGTCCATGCGGAACTTGGCCGGGCGCTTGGCCTCGATCACGGCGGGGAAGTCCATGGGCCCGCCGGACATCTTGGCGGTCATCCGCATGGAGGAGACGGCCTTCAGCTTCGCCAGGCCGCCCTTGGCCTCGTAGTGCTTGGCCAGGACCTGGTCCAGGGTGGGGGCCTGGGTTGGCGCCTGGCCGAACAGGGCCGGTGCGGCGAGGAGGAGCGAGAGGAAGGGAGCGCGGGTCATGGGGACACCCCTGTGTAGGTGGGTTGTGAGAGGTTGAACAGCTGACAGGTTCTCAGCACCTCTGCCGCAACTCAAGAGCCAGGGTGGAAAAAAATGACAAAACGTTCCTCTGCGTGGCTGAATGATCAGGCGGTCAGGTTGTTCCACCCAGGGAACAGAGTGGGGTCCGGTCGCATCCTACAGCCACGAGGAGTACCGCCATGACCATCATCCAGAGTCGACACGCCGCTTCCCTTGCCCTGCTGCTGTCCGTGGCCCCCACCGCGGCCTGGTCCCA
>Ga0208507_1000157_pt1 | contig 51365 bp, 44 predicted proteins | sample CryBogCBH12Aug01_FD_184626 | JGI IMG/M metagenome (GOLD analysis project Ga0208507, IMG submission 184626) | Freshwater microbial communities from Crystal Bog, Wisconsin, USA - CBH12Aug09.1 (SPAdes) (version 2) | ecosystem: Environmental > Aquatic > Freshwater > Lake | place: Crystal Bog...
ACCCTCCTCGCCGCGGCGTTTATCTCCGCCTCCGTTTACGCCGGTGAATTCGCCGACATCAGCCCCGCCGATGTCCTCGCAGCGGCCAACGCCAAGTCAGCAGTGATCATCGATGCGAACGGTCCCGATTCTTACAAGGCCGGCCATGTGCCGGGCGCGTTGAGTTTCGCGTCGATCAAGGGCGATCTGGCGACGAGCTTGCCGGCAGATAAGAACACGCTCATCATCGCCTATTGCGGTAATCCGAAGTGCGGTGCGTATCTGCAAGCGGCCAAGGCGGCGCAGAAACTGGGCTACACAAACATCAAACACATGTCCGCTGGCATTTCGGGCTGGAACGACGCCAAGTTGCCGACGGAACCCAGCAAGTAAATCCGCCATTAATCAACTTCACGCGGGTGACCTGACAACGGGTCGCCCGTTTTATTTTTCCAATAGGGATTTTGCGCAGCTTTGAAGTAGTGGAGTGGAGCGGGTGAAGGGAATCGAACCCTCGTGTCTATGGTGGTGTAAAGTGGTGTTCAATTGTCAACGCAAAGCCTCTTCGTTGGCAGCTTTCAAATTAGTTGGGCGGATTTGCCATGCTGGTGTTTTACAGGTCGAATACCCTACAGAAAGATTTTGACGACATCCGGCTTTTGAGTATTTTTACTCAACGTATTGAGTAATTTGTATGAAGCGCCAATTGTTGCATGATAAATTGTTGAATCGGCTGAAAGAAAAACGCCGTTTCCTGCAGGTGCTGGCCGGACCGCGCCAGGTGGGTAAAACTACTTTGGCACGCCAGGTCATGCTGGCAACCAAACTGCCGGCCCATTACGCTTCGGCGGATGAGCCGAGCCTGCGCGACCGCACTTGGATTGAGCAGCAATGGGATCTGGCCCGGCTCAAGGCGAAGGAAGGCAAGGCGGGCGCACTGTTGGTTTTGGACGAGGTGCAAAAAGTTTCTGACTGGTCCAATGTGGTGAAGTTGCTTTGGGATACCGACACCCATGCAGGTGTGCCGCTGAAAGTTGTTCTGCTCGGTTCGGCTCCACTTCTGATTCAAAGTGGTTTGACGGAAAGCCTCGCCGGACGATTTGAATTAATTCCAGTGCCCCACTGGTCGTTCGGTGAAATGCACGAGGCGTTCGGCTGGAATGTGGAGCAATACATTTTTTACGGTGCGTATCCTGGCTCGGCGGAACTAATTGCCAGCCCTGAACGCTGGCGGCGTTACGTCACGGATTCGTTGATTGAAACCACCATCTCCCGCGACATTCTGCTGATGACGCGCGTGGACAAACCCGCGTTGCTGCGGCGTTTATTTCATCTGGGCTGCGCTTATTCTGGTCAGATTCTCTCGTATCAAAAGATGCTTGGCCAACTGACAGATGCCGGCAATACCGTCACGCTGGCACACTATCTCGATTTGCTGCAAGGTGCAGGCATGGTGGCAGGACTTTCCAAATATGCCCACGGGATCATTCGCCAACGGGGATCGAGTCCCAAACTACAAGTGCTAAACACCGCTTTGATGACAGCACAGGACAGCCGGACAATGACTGAAGCCCGTCGGGACGGCGATTATTGGGGACGATTGGTGGAATCCAGTGTGGGCGCGCACTTGCTCAACACCAGTTTTGGAAGCGACATAGAATTAACGTATTGGCGGGAACGCAGTCAGGAAGTGGATTTCATTTTGCGCCGGGGCAAGACCATCACCGCCATCGAAGTGAAAAGTGGACGCCGCCCCGAAGCCCTGCCAGGAATGGAGGCCTTTGCCAAACAATTCAAACCGAAGCGCAAACTGCTTGTTGGCGGACAAGGAATTCCACTCGATGAGTTTTTGTTGAAACCGGCTGAACACTGGTTGCAGTAAGTTTGCGGATGAAAACCGGCAATAATTCTCTGCGGATATTCCCTTCATTCCAGCGCACCCAGTTTTATCATTTGCTCAGGTAGTGAGCGGATTGCGCGCTGCAAATAGTTTCCATTTAATGGATCAAGTTCTTCGGCGCACCGGCGAACCCAATCCAGCCAAAGTTTGGTGGATGAATCTTGAACGGTTGTGCCTTGGCTTTTTAGCCGCGTTTCACATGCGTTTGCAAATGCCCTCAATTGGGCCGCCTTTTCCCAACAAACTGCCTGCTGTTCAAGCGTGCGACGACGATCTAATTCCTGTTCACGAAGTTGTCAGGCAATTCGTTCTTGGGTGTGATGACGACGATGCCGGTGGTAAATGAAGCGCATTGAACTGCCATGATGAATCTCCTTTTGGTTAAGTGTTGAATGTTCCCTGTGAACCCAACATGAAGCGTATGATTCATTGCCGATTTGGTGAAGACGTGCGGACTTGCCAATAACGGCAAATTAAAAAAGGCGATTCAAAGAATCGCCTTGGTGTTACCGTTTGGCCTTGCGATTAAGCACGGCCACTTCGGAATTCGGCGAGACGTAAAACTGGTGGGGCGGCGGTTGAAACTTAACCGCCTTGTCGAACCTAGTTTTGAACGCTCGCACCGGCCGGTTCATGATGACAACTGCCGAACTGTAGTTAACCCGCAGGACGCGGCAGAGACGTTCATTGAATTTGAAAACATCTCCGGCGCGCAACTTGAATGGATAGGCCGACACATCCCAGATGATGCCGAACTCAACTTGATTCGGGTCAGCCGTCCGTTGCTTGGGTGGCGGTTTTCGCGCACTCACGTCACGGCCTCCAACACTGGTTCGCGTTGGCCACCAAACACAAATTGAAGGTGAAATTGATCACCCCGGCGGCTGTCCGCCGGCCAGGGCACGAGCCGAAAATTTTGATGCTCATGGTGGCGATGGTAGCAGGAGGGGTAGGACAAATACGGTCATAGGCTCGGAATAAAAACCACCTCCAAAGCGACCAAAAAAGCCACCACAAACACTGTGACCGACCCCTGTGCCTTTTATGCATATTTTATGCATTTCAGACGTTTTGGGAGGCCGACTTTTACGAAACCATTGATTTTATTGGCGAGAATTGAATTGGAGCGGGTGAAGGGAATCGAATCGTTAATTCTTTTGCCCGATTATGCCTAAATACGCTTATTTCAGCCACTTAACGCCGTCTATATTTTTGACACTTGGGCGTAAATCGGCACCAAAAGGCAGAAACCGTGTCACTAATTGTCACTAAAAACTGTTTCCGATTTTCAGCCCGCCGCTGACTCCAATCTAGGCCAGCTCCAGCCCTGAATCGAGCGAATAGTTTATGGTCAATCCGCGCCCATCTGTTTCATCCGCTGCAATGCTCCGGCTTTGATCGAGGTGTGCATCTTCCTGGGAAATCCGGTAGGAAGTTTTGCCTCTACCAAATCAAACGCAGCTTCGGTCGTTGCAGTCACCGCCTCGAGAGTCTCCTCCGCAAAACGGCGCGACAGGCCAGCTCGCATCGCTGTCTGAACAAAGTGACGCCCACGAATCTCATCCACGCGGTAATGCCGGCTGTCTCCCACCGACATGGCCAGCTTCATCTGCTTACGCTCGATCTGGCGACTGTCCAAACTCGGTTGTGCCGACAACACATCGTAGAACGGCGTCAGTTGGAAGCGCCCTTCTGGCCCCAAAAAGATGCTGGCGTTCTTGGCGTGACCATCCGTCGCACCGATCAACCAGAAGATGATCTGTGATTTCAGGAACAGCTGCTGGTCTTCGGCGGGTGCATCAGCGGCTTTTAATAATTTCAAGATGTCCACGATGCCCGGACCGCCTTCGTTCTGATATTTGCGACTTGGTGGGCAGCCCAACGCCTGACAGCAATCTTCCTGCGGCAGGCGTAGCAATTGTTTTTTGTCAACCCAACGCCGATCAAAGCGTTCGACCACTAGCGTCTTCGTGTTGCCAAATGTTTTCATCTCCGCAGCGGCCACGGGCAGACCAAACGCGGCCATGAGCCGGAGACAGTAAAATTCATTCTCGACGCTGTTGGACAAATCCAGGCCATTGGGCAGCGCTCCAATCTGCGGCTTCAGAATGTGCGTGGTCGGCGTGGTGCCCAGTGGCTTCAGCCATTTCCCCTTGAACCGTAGCAGTGCCGTTTTCTCCTGTGCGCCGGCAACAGAGATCCGAAAGTCCTGCTCGCGATCCAAGCCGAGCGGAGCCCGCGCCAAGTTGGCAAGCAGTTGCTCAATGTCTCGGTCACTGACTGCCTTGCCTGCTACTTCAGATTTCTTCTTTGGCGGCTCTTCCCCAGCAGGAATGAATTGCAACGCCCCGACGCAATCCCGCCCAATTTCAGAGAGCAGGCTGTAGGCGTCCGTGCCGCGCGCACCGACCTTTTCCGCAATCCGCCGTCGTAACACATCGGAGTCTGGCAACAGGTTTTCAAAAACCGCCGTCACCCGCTCACCACGATATGCATCCTCACGCAGTGGCAACGACAGGGAAACAGGAATGGCATCCCCCTTCGCCAGCCAGCCTTCGTCATAGCGGAAATGAATCGCACCAGAGGATTCCTTCTCCAACCTGCCGACCGGACGGTTGTTCAGCAAAACCTGCAACGGGATATGTTGGCGCGGGCGCGGCATCAGTCAGGAAGGTATCCGCCTTTGGAGCGGGGAACGACTTGGAGTTCGAGATTGAGGGCGGCCAGAACCGAAAGCACGGTCTCCACCCTTGCCGCCGGGTTGCCGCTCTCCAACAACGAGATGGTCTCCTGCCGCAGACCAGCGCGGTCGCCCAAGGCCTTCTGACTCATGGCCCGCTGCTTGCGGGCGTTACGGATCAGGTTGCCGAGTTGACGGGCATCACGAGCCAGTGTCTTCATGGGAGTGACTATGCGCCAAGTCCAATAATGTGTCAATATGCGATTCAGCACATATTTGTTTAATATGCGTTAGTGCCCATAGGTCTCAAAAGCGATTGTTTTGACCGCAAATTCTGACGCGCGTCCAAATTTCAAACTTTTCCAAGGGCTGCAAGCAGTGCATCTTCTGTCTGTGTCCAGCCGTAAGCCCAAGCAGCCCGAAAGCGATTTGCCGGCACCGCGCAAAGAATTGGTGGCGCGGCTTGGGGATTGTCTTGAGCGGCTCCAGAAGCTTGTTGCCATCCCCTACGCTGGCGCATCTTCACTTGATTGCTGGCCTACCGTCGATGAACTCAACCGGTTGGCTACGGCAATCGGGCAGCTGGGAAAGGCAATAAAAATCACGAAAGTGGATTTTGAACACCTCGACGGAGTCATGCGCCACCTCGACCGCCGTTATCCCAAGCTCGGTCTGCTCGCGTTTTTTGATGGGCTGGTCAGAAAACTTGAAAGCATTCCCGTCGGCCCAGTGACACGCATCAATCAGAGGCTTGCTCCCGGCGTTGTTCCCAACAATAAAAAACAACTTCTGGCGATCCGTGATTTATTGACCAGCTTGGAATGGAAGGTTGAAGCGAAAGCAGGCACATGGAAAGAACTGGAGCCACTGCTGTTTGAACTATCGGGTGGCCAAATCAGGGAAGCCAGGAACAAGTCCAAACCTGCAACGATGCAGGATATTGATTTCAAACAAGCTGACAAAATGTTTGACGAAGCATTTGCTCTAGCCGCATTCCTTGAAGTGCAGCGCCAATATTTTGTCTGGCGGTTGCGTTGGGATCGAAAGGTGTTGCCAATAGCGCTATGGATTTACATGCTCCACAATCCTGACTGGGACAACCGGCTGCGCCGTATTTTTCATAACGAAAACATCACGCCAGCAGCTTCAAAAGCGAACGAGAAAAAACTCCAAGAGCGGAAGAAAAAAAGGAAATATCGGGAAAAACAAACCGGCCGTTAACAGCCGGTGAATTCACCTCAATTCGTGAACAAGCTCGTTTAAGCCGGAATTCGCTGCCTAAAACCTCCTTCAAATCTGGTGGACACGTTTTTCTGATTTCTTGGGATTTTCCACCGAAACTTTCAAATCGGGCGGTCTGTTCACTCACCAGCCACCTGTGCAGTCGCCATATTCCCGTAACTGATGTTTATTTGCAGCCGAGAGCCACGCTCTCAGCGGCCAACAGCGACCAATAATTCCTCTCCCGGAGAGAGGGTGGTTATGACGGCCAAGCAAATATGAGCGAAGTAGCGAATGAAGGGACTTGGCACAGCAAGAAACAAATTGCTGACCACTTCGGAATCGGGCTGCGCACGGTGACTGACTGGATGCGCCGCCGCATTATCCCCTTTGTGAAGGTGGGGCATGTCGTTCGATTCAGCCTCGCGGATTGTGAAATCGCGATCCGCAAATACAAAGTTAGCGCGAAGGACTGAGTCAACGAAGCAGTAAGCCAATATAAGAAATTCCCGTGTGGGGGCCGTGGCTCGCGAATGAAGCGAACAACCTGACCAAATGAGGTTCGGGTTAAAAGCGGCAGCTCTTTGACAACTTAAAATTTGTGCGAGCGCAGGTCGCGTGGCGAAAGCCCGCAAGATAGTTAGCTTTGCACAGGCTAGGGTCGCTGACCCGAAGCCAAGACGGTCATACGGCGGCAACCTCGATGAGAGCTGCAAGTGCCGGGATCAGCCGACTCAGGGTGACGCTTGAAATCGGTCCCCGGTGGCGGCAGCGCGTAACCGACAAGCTCGTGCCAACCAAGCTGTATGGATGCTGAGCAGGCCGGAATGGGGAAAGTTCCGTTAAAAAGCCCCACCCATTAAGCGCGCGGTCGCGCTTTGGGTAAAACAAAAATGTCAGCTGAATGCTGACAGGTGCCATTCGATTCGTTGCTTTGAACACGAAAATAGCACCCGATTCTGTGTTTGTGCGAATCACGCGAAAATCCACCCCGGCGTCCACGTTTTGTGTCCGGGCAACCAATTACATGATTCCGACCTTCCTCATAGGATGGCGGAAGTCAAAACAACCATATTAAACAACATTCACTATGAATGATTCAACTATTACAAACCAGACTCCGAACAATGCGGAGTTGAACACAACTGTTATGCCGACTGACGAACAATACAAGAAGGTCGTGACGCAATTCCTTAATATGAATGGTCATTTACAATCTCCCAAGTTTGTGATTTTGCCTTCGTATGAGAAAGGCAAAGACCAACCCTCTGAAAATCCCATTACGATTTTCGGTTACGAATCCATGGGAGCAATCTGTAGTGCCGGCCAATATGTTGTCGTTAAATTGCCGGCCCGCACAGAAGGTTCCGACCCGTCATACCTGCTTATCCAGTTTGAGGGGAACAAGGCTGCTCAGGCGTTCGCGAAACGACTTCGCCGTGGGAAAAATCAGTTATTGATTGCCGGCGACGACTGCGTTCGTGTCGTCGAAATTAGGCCCAACCCTAACCGCGCCGCCGCTTCGGAGCTGATTCTAAAGGACCCGGACAGCCATGAGCTGATTGATGAATGGACGCGCAACATCGTCTCGCACATCGGTCAGGACATGACGAATGGCGATATCGAATACTACGAACTCCTGCCTAGCGAATCATACGATGCGATGGCTGATAAGCTGCAACAGAATTATCGCAGCGCCGTTCGTGCCGCTCGCCACATGCCGATTATCAACCAACCGGTAAATCCATCTGGAACCGTTCAGGCCGAGGTTGCCCCTCAAAACTAAAACCACTGTCCCACCGGCGCGGGCAACGCGCCGGTGGGAACACTACTCAAATATAAAAACATTTTTATGCCCAATTTATTCAGCCAACCCGGCTCATTATTCCCGCACACAGAATCACAATCGACTTGGCACTTTAGCCTTGGCGAAAACTTCCTGCATCTGTCTGACGGCACCAACACCTACAGTTTCATTGGCAAGCTGGATTTGAAAGATGCCACGCTTAAAAAAGTCCCTGATGTCCCTTTGGCAGATTTTTACAGCAACGCTACGTCTAAAGGGAAAGCGCAGGTCCACAGCTCCGATCCGTCCAGCATCTATTTCACGCTTCAAGACGGGCGCAAGAATCCGACCTACACGTTGAGATACGTCGACGATGGCGTTTGGAGGGTGAATTGAAGCATGACGCAGTATTGAGCGAATTAAACCCGATGTTGCCTAGGTTGGGAATTGGTTTTTGGAATGAACGCTCGGACGGTTCGGACGAGTGAAGTGAATTCCCCGAAAGTTTTAGGGGCCAATTTGACAATTCAGACCAAAGGTGTAAAATTGCTCGCACTGTGGGTCTCGGTGGCGCTTATGAGAAACTGCCACCAGTTCAATCACACGGTAGCTCCCGTCAGTAGCAATGCAGTCAGTCTAGTTGCGGTAAAATAAATCGGCTCCATGCCGTCAGGTTGACGCCCCTCTTGGCGTCGCGGTCCTCTTCTTGAATCTCACGCAGTTTCCATATGCCTGTGGCCTCGGTCATAGGCGTTTCGCCGTCTTGGATTTCCAAGGCGGAACTACATCACGAACATGAAGAATAATAAACTTATAATTGAAGGTCGGGGCAAGACCACCGACAAACCTGCACAACAGAAAACTAAAGCCGGCTCCCAAGATCCGGTGTTCGCTCGCTACGGCGATCCCTTCATCGTCAGCCCGAGCGGGAAGGTCAAACTCAATGACCGCGCCGTCGCCGTGAAGTGCGCAACGTTGAACCGTGTCCGCTACGACACCGTCACGAAGCACTTTGAACGCTACAACTTGGCCCGCGGTTTGTGGGTGCCGCTTCATGAAGTCGAGGTGCTGAAAATCCTCGACGACTTGTTGCAAGTGCTGGCCGAGCAATTTGACCAGCAAGAATTCCTCCCTAACGTCAACGCCGCCAAACTCGCAGCGGTGGCCAAAATGCTCAAGCCGCATGATTTGAAGTTTCAATCACAGGCGATGGGCGGTCTGGTTCACGCTGCTAACGGTGTGATATCGCTCCTTGGCCAGAAGCCGGAGTTGCTGACGCACGATCCGAAATATCTTTTCCGCCACAGCTCGGAGATCCAGTTCAACCCCAAGGCTGCGTGCCCAAAGTTTTTGAAATTCCTGGAATCGGTTCTGGGAAAAGCGGACATCGCATTGGCCAAGAAATATTTTGGCTCCATGTTTCTGGGAGCCAACACTTGTCACGGCATCATGGTGATACGCGGCACGCCGGGTGGCGGGAAATCAACTTTGGTGACGATTGTTGAAAAGGTCTTGGGAGAACATTTGGTAGCGTATCTGCGAACCTTGCATTTGGGTGGCCGCTTCGAGACGTCCGCTTTTTTGGGCAAGCGTCTGTTAGTGGGAAAAGACGTTCCCGGGGATGCGTTGTCGGTGAGCGGCGCGCGTATGTTGAAGAGCCTTTCCGGCAACGATCTGATGCAGGCCGAAATCAAGTTCGCACCCGATAAACAGGCGCTGCGCGGCGACTTCCACGTCATCATCGTCTCGAACAACCAACTTCGTATTGCGTTGGATGGCGACGAAGATGCCTGGCGTCGTCGTTTGCTGGTCGTGGACTTCATCAATCCCAAGCCCCAGAAACCGATCCCAAACCTTGCCGAGAAATTGTATTTGCAAGAGGCGAGCGGGATCTTGAACTGGTTGATCGAGGGCGCGGCGATGTTTGCTGCGGAGATGAAAGAGCACGGCCATTTGCAGTTGACCGAAGCCCAGTCGGCCCGCATCGACACCTTGCTCGAGAACAGCGACAACATCCCCGCGTTCGTCAACCGTTGTCTGGCTCCGAACAAGGGCAGCGACGTCACAAGCGAAGAGCTTTTGCTCGGATATTATCGCGTATGCAAATCGGAAAACTGGACGCCGGTATCTTCGCACGAGTTCCAATCTCGCGTGCCGGAGTTGCTGGCGCAGTTGTTTCAGACCACTCGTCGCAATGACATTACCCGCAACGGCCGCGCCGTTCGCGGCTTCAAGAACGTGACCCTGAAATGAACACACCGCCACCGCAGAGCTTAACTGCTCTGTGGTCGGTTTATATCGTCCGACCCGTCCGCGATGGGCTGGAGATAAATTAATTATGCAAAACGATTTTTATCAAAGTGCCACTTACTTCTGGCTGGCCCCAAAAGATGACCGCTATTACACGCTGTTCATCTGTGGGCTGCAGGATGATTTGATGGACGCTTTGATACAGAAAGAACCGGGCGAGACTGCGTTGATAAGGAACGAGTTTGGAGAAAATACGTTCCTCGCAATCTTCGATGGCCCGGTTTTTCTGGTTAACCGAGAAGACAACGAAGCCCTGAAGTATGCCGGGGATGATGGAAAGCTAGAGCTGTTTCCGAGCGGGAACATTCCTGATTTGGAAGACAGCCTGCCCATCATCGACTACCCGACCTACTTTACTAAAGGGATCGAGCCACACCTCGAATGGAAATTTAACGGCAACCTTTTCCGACAATTCAATGGCGTTTGGGTGCCGGTAACAATCAAATAAAATAAATCAAATGGCTAAGCTTATTCGTAATATCAACTCAACCGTTGCAGCAGACTTAACTGCCAACCAAGTTGCCTTGGCACTAGATAATTACGTGTCACTGGGTTGGGTAGATCAAGATGGTGATAGATACAAGTTAAACGACAAGGGCCGTGTCAGGGCTGAGGTTGCGATACAGATTCGCGATATAATTGTCCTGAATGGGGGCGCAAGTCTCGAGGAAATCCTAAATGCGCTTCCCCACATTGCGCCGGAACTAATCAAAGAAGTGCTGGATGTTTGCTTCCAGCCTGATTAATCCGATTAGACAAAACTGCGCCGTGGACTTAATTGTTCACGGCGCATTTTGTTTGTAAGTCGAGTTATAAATAGTGTTGACACGAGTTAGTATGTCAGATAACATTAGAAGATAAGATTAGTCATCTAATCAACCGGCCATAAATCTTCAAGGCCGGTCCAAAAACAAATCCCGAAAGTTAAAACAGTTTGATGGGGCGAAAGCTTCATGCAGACAGTGCGCAGCCCAACTTCCAATCTGCGCGGGTTACAATTCAAAGTCCCACCCAAAAACCAGAGAACCGGACGTCGCAAAGCATGACCTGTTGTCGTGCTTTGCATATTGAACTGCTTGGCGACGAGTCAGGCAAACAACAATAAGGACAACCATGAATAAGCTAGATAAGACCGGAACTCTGGATTCCAAGAGCAAGACGCCGAAGAGCGATACTGCCAAAGCCACAAGCATCCAGAATACGGGCGATTCAAGCCCGTTAAATGATACAGAGCAGCAATTGTTCGCCGAGGGAGAGACCGATATACAAGAGAACCTACGCGGGACTTTTATATTGGGCTGGCGCTTGGAACAGATTCGTGACCAGAAACTCTATCGCGGCAACTACAAGACCTTCGAGGCTTATTGCAGGAAGCGCTGGGACTTTAGCAAAACCCACGCTAACCGCCATATCCAAGCCTACCTATGTGAAAAGCACCTCAAAGGTGTGAAGGGCACGCAGGTTTACGTTCCAGACAAGGAGTCGCAGTTTCGAATGATAGCGGACTTGAAGCCGGCGCAGTGGGTGGAGGTCGCGGCTAAAGTTAGGGAAGCGGTGGGCGAAAATAACGCTACGGCCGGGGACTTTGGAGCAGCTAGACAGGAACTGTTCCCGAAACCGAAGCGTGAGGCGAAGGTCGCCGCGCCGGCAACGGAAAGCACTCCATCACCAAAGCCGGTGGTAAAGCCTGAATTTGACACCAAATTGGTGTCATTTGCGGAGCTGAAAGGGATGGCGGACAAGGCTTATATCTTCTGCGGCACCAAATCGCAGGAAGCTTTGAAAATCATCGGCAAGCTCCAACGCCACCTAGATGAATGGTCGGATTGGCAGAAGAAACAGGAGGTGGTATGAGCACAGAGATCATCATCCCCAAAGAGCCGTTTTATAAGCTCGATGCAGGCAAGTATCGCTCCAAAGTCCAGACCGTGACATTTAGGAAAGCGAAACAGTCCAAGGCCCAAAACTGCGTCATCAACTTCGAGGCGTTTGTTCCGGGCAAAGAGCGCTACGAGTGTTGTGCTCGCGCCGTATTCCCCCTCGACCTGAAGCCAGGTAGCCAGTTGAGGACGTTTCTGGAAGGGTTGTTGGGCACCGAGTTCTTTGCAGAGAATTCGGGCAAGCCAGTGAATCTTAACGATGCTCTGCGCAACCTAGATTGCGAGATTGAGCTGGTTCACGGGCCGCACGATGAATCGAGGTATGACTGGCCGCTGGTATTGGTTGCCGAAGCCAAACCGATCCAGTCCGTTAAAGAAACCAAGGAGGAAACAAAGTGAACAGGTTTCCGGAGCTGCCTAAAAAGTAAAAGTGGGCAGCTCCGGGAATCAGTCAGGACAAGTATGAACAACACATTTGATCGCACCAACCGCAGCATCGGGAACGTGCTGCACATGCTCAGGCCGTTGTTGGAAGACACGGAGATTTTCGGCCGTCCCATCACCATGCATGAGCTGGCCAAGTTCTGCCGTAATCGCAAGCGCCGTTTACCCTTGCTTCGCGGATACAAGGCCAAGGAAATGACGGAGGAGATTAACGACGCATTCCGAGGTTCCAGCTACTTCCAGTTTGAAGATCTGGACATCGGCTTTTTCCGAGACGAAGACGCCAACGGTCGTAGAAGGCAGTTTATCGAATTCCAATTATCAGTCAGCAAAGAGCAGCAGTATTTGAACTCGCTCAAAACAACCCCAACCCCAACCACCAATGAATCAACCAACCACTGAACCGGCAGTCACACCGGCACTAAATCCTGCGCAAGCAGCAGCCAAAGCCTTTATGGCTACCAAAGGCAAGATCTGGACCGGCACCTCCGATATTCCGAAAGCGCCGGACGGGTCGGACGGGCCCGTCGCAAAGACTCTGGACGAGTTTGTGAGGCCGCTCGCCAACGACCCGGCAGAACTCCTAAAACATCGTTTCCTGTGCAAAGGCGGCGGCTTGCTGCTCGTCGGGCCGACGGGGCACGGCAAGTCGTCCTTGGCGATGCAATTGATGATCAAATTCGCGCTCGGGCAACCTGTGTTCGGCATTGAACCCGCGCGCCCCCTCAAATCGCTATTGATCCAGGCTGAAAATGACGAGGGCGATTTGGCGGAGATGAAGTGCGGCGTCATCAACGGCTTGAACTTGGGTGAGGAGGAGGTGGAGCTGGCCGAGAAATCGGTGATGGTCTGCCAAGAGAGCAGCAAAACTGGTCAGGTGCTCTGCAGTTCAGTAATCGAGCCGTTGTTGAGGACGATACAGCCTGACCTGCTCTGGATCGACCCAGCGCTGGCCTACATCGGTTCTGATATGAACAGCCAAAAGGACGTGGGCACCTTCCTACGCAACGGCCTGGCTCCGCTCATCGCCAAATACGGGTGTGGCGTGGTCATCATCCATCACACTAACAAGATCACCAAAGACCCCGACAAGCAGATGAACGACTTTGCTTATTTAGGGGCGGGCAGTGCGGAATGGGCGAATTGGAGCAGAGCGATACTGGCCTTGAACAAGACGGACGTGGACAACCTTTACGAACTGATTGCCGCTAAACGTGGTGGCAGGTTGAAGTGGAGGACGGGGGATGGCGCAAGTCTGTCTATGAAGCGCTACATCGGCCATTGCAAGCGTCCAGACACCATTTGCTGGATCGAGATGGCGATAGCGGAGGCGGAGGAGTTGAGGGCGAATAATGGCAAAACGGCGGAGGATGTGATGAAGCACGTCCCCCAGCAGCTATTGATTGCGAAGGACGAGCTGATCAAGGTCTGCTGTCGAAACGAGATTGGGCAGAATTTGGCGCGCAGGCTCATCGAAGAATTGATTGATTCTGACCAGTTGTATGAGGTGCCGGTGCCGAGAGTTGGAAAAAGGCCGAAGATGCTGATATCGCGAACCGCCATCACTCTCCCTGCCTCCCTAGTTCTGGACAATCTGAGCAGGGATAGTCAGGGCCACTATACCGTTCCTGGAGAAGTGAAAAAGACGTTATGAGAGCGATCTTCACATCTTTATGCACACCCATTTTCACGGAGATGATTACCGTGAAAATGCCTTGATGAATGATATCTTCACGCCCCTTATTTATAAGGGCGTGAAAATATTATCTGGTCACATTTGCAGCATTTCCAGCACTGTGAAGATGAGACGCGAATGTGACCATAACCCAATGACATTTATGAAACCAAGATATACATCGGACAAATATTTGAAGACATTGCGCGCTCGACTATTAAGGGCGCAGGACATGAAGAGGGAAGCGGTTAAGACTATTATGGCCGCAGCATTGAGTGTAAGGCAGGTGGAGAAATGCCTGCTCATAACCCAATCCAAGCACACCCTAACTGAAGCGGAACAGCATCAATTAGGCTTGGCACAGGAAACCAAGGACAAGCTAATTGATTTGGCAGCCAGATTCGAGGCCAACATCACAGACCTAATGTTAAAACAATGAAGGCTAACAATCTCGAAGGCTTTAGTGGCGAAACAATCCTAGGGCATCTGATCTACCTCCTAAAACTGCCCAATCAAGACTTTATGGTCAGGGCTAGGAAAAGGTGCGGATTGTTGATGTTGGGGGTGAGCAAGGAGGTGGTGGAGGAGTTGTGCAAAGAAACTGAACCTGATATAATGGCAAGTATTAGACAGGTTAGACTTAGGGTGGAGAGGGAAAGGAGGGAGTTGGAGAGGGAGCGACTTAGGGATAGGATGTCGAAATGTGGTAAATAAGGTAAAGGGGATTGGCTAATCCTAATACCCAAGCCAAGCTGCCATTCTGGTCGGGGTGGATGGTGGGGGAGAAATTGGACTAGACATAGGGATAGGATGTCGAAATGTGGTAAATAAGGTAAAGGGGTTTGGCTAATCCTATGACTCCGGCCAGCTCACAAATAGCCGGCAGACAGTTGGTGAGCATCTGTTAGTGGTGGGTTGGTTCGACTAATCCGTTTGACCAGACTGTTCCACATCTGATATTATAGTAATAAGCAGGTTAGTATTCTCCCACAAAATTAGAGGGGTAATTTGGACAAGACGCTCCAAAACCAAAATCAAAAACCAGAATCGGTGTCTTGTCCCCACTGCAAAGGACAATTTTATGACACCAACGTTTTTTGAAGATAGCGAGCCCGATTCCTGGTTCTTTTTTGAACCAGGCTTTAGGGAGCCGGACCATGAGCCGGAATCAGACCAACTGCAAAACCTAGACCGCCATGAACCTGACCGACTCAAACCCTTATCTTCGTAAACAGGCCCAGATTGAAGAGGCGCGCAAAAAGCATGATGAATCTGAATGGCGACTCGGTTTCCTGCGCAGTCTAGAACCAGAGAAGCCATCACAACCCAACCCAAACCAACTATTAGAATGGAACCAGAAACTTTTACGAGGCTTGAACTGAACCTGCCCCAAACCAGCCTATTCGAGAAGCCAGTCCCAAAAACGCCCGCAGAATGGTTTGCGCTTAAATTTCCCGATGCCGCTAACAAATTTGGCTGCCCCTTTCTCGAAATGCGCCAAACTAGTGTCGATGGATTTTTAAGAATTATTCCAGTCAGCATCAATCTCGACTTTTTTGCTGGGATGCTTGGAGGGGATTCAAGTCTCGGTCATTCAGTCGTGTATTTTGAGTCGGAAATGCAGTGGTATTTCAGAGACAGTGACGGCATTTTCAAACCCACGACCTCAGAAAAACTCCAGAATTATTACAGAGCGATGGTTTTGAGATGTGCCCAAGAGTTGAACGGGGAAACAGACAAGCTCAATTTGTTCCAGGAATTTAGATCGGACAAAATCTCAAAAGCTGTCGTCAATCGTGCCAAATCAATCTTGGCAGCTTCATCCAACTTCTTTTCAGCAACCAGCCCGCACACCAGAGTCAGAGGAATTGAACTGCACGAGAGATTGGCTAGAAGATTTGTGGAGGAATTGTTGTGCGCGGAATCAGGTCAGGTTTTGTATTTGGCCGACGCTTACGCCCATTTCACAAAATTGGTGAGGGAGCGAAATCTGGACGTGATCAAGCGCAGTGATTTTAAGGGGTTGGTGGTGCCGTTGATCCAGGAACAGTTTGGCGTTCGTTTAAGGAATGATCTGGTCGTGGATGAGAGGGGTGGTGTTCGAGGCTGGAAAAATGTCAGGCTTCAGACTTTGCCATCCTGATTTTGGGGCCGTTCTTCAGAAATTCGTTGGTTTTGCACAACCGCTTGCCCACTGTCAGCTGAATCATCAGACGCGAACGCAGAATTGACGCGGATAAAATTCCGGCACAAAATCGTCTTTCCTCATTGTGAAGAAATTATGAGCGAAAAAGCAAATTTCAAAGTAGACCCGCGCCTTGCCAGTTTGCTTGGCGAAACCTACCGCTCGACGGAGCATGCAGTAAAGGAGTTAGTAGACAATTCATGGGATGCGGATGCCTCAACGATTTCCATCACGCTTCCTGATCCGATGACCGACAATTCTATTGTCATTGTGGACACAGGTAGCGGGATGACCGAACAGGAACTTCGCAATGAATATCTCGTCGTGGCCAATGACCGACGCTCACGCAAAGGCGACCGCACCAAGCAACTCAAGCGCCTCGTCAAGGGGCGCAAAGGCATTGGGAAATTCGCGGGCTTGATGGTGGCGAACGTAATGGAGATTGAAACAACTGCTCGCGGAAAGACGACACATGTCACCATTGCCAAAGCAGATCTGCTCAATGCCTCGCGCGACCTAGAGCGGATTGATCTGCCGCTCACTGTGACGACTGCCGCTGAAGGTGCGTCTGGCACAAAGGTAACGCTCTCGGGTTTAAGCGACCGTTACGAGTTCCCTTTGCCCGAGAAGCTAAAGACACTTCTAATGACCGAATATGGCCGTGAAGAAGACGTTCGCATTAGCGTCAATGGCGAGTTGCTCGGATTGGAAGATTTGCCAGGTGAGCATTTCCAAAAAGATGAGACCATCGCGGAGGCCGGAAGTGTTCGGTTGAACTTCAAAGTATCGGACGGCACAAAGTCTCTCAAGCAGGCCGGCATCGCTCTTCGCGTAGGCGGGAAGATTGTCGGGAAGCCCGGATTTTTCGGACTTGAAGATGATCCGGAGATTCCGACAAAGCTCTTAAAAAAAGTCTATGGTGAAGTCGAAGCGGACGGACTCTCTGAGAGCGTCACTGCCGATTGGGGCGATATAGTAGAGAACAGCAAGGCGTTCCACGCCTTGAAACCAGTTGTTCAAGCTCATCTCAAAAACGCCGTTGAAGAAGTTTTCAAAAAGGAAGTAAGCCTGCAGCGCGCTCGCATTCAACGCCAAATCAATCTCCGCTTGTCGGAAATGCCGGAACACCGCCGCCGCTTCGCTCAAGTTGCGCTTGAAAAAGTCATGAAGCGGTTCTACGGAGAGAGCGAGGAGAAAGTAGAAACCGTTGCCTCTGTTATCCTTGATGCCTTTGAGAAAGATGAATACTGGGTGGTGCTTAAGCAAATTGATGAAAGCAAAGGCGGCGACGTTGAGACATTCGCCTCGGCGTTGGAGGTGTTTGGGTTGCTCGACATGGCTCTGATGGCAAATCAAGCAAAGAGTCGGCTTAAAGTTCTGGACCATTTGGACAATCTTGTCCGCAACCCAGCCACGCTCGAAAAGAATGTCCACAGTGTAATTGAGCGAAATTTATGGATCCTCGGTTACGACCATTCGCTAATCTCTTCAAATAAGACGCTCGCTCGCACCATCGAGGAATACACCTCGACGAAATTCTACGGCGACCGCGCTTCCAAGCGCCCCGACCTATTTCTCGCTCAGAATCTGCGCGGCGGATACCTGCTTATCGAGTTCAAGCGACCAACCAAAGAAATTAACAGACAAGACCAGCGCCAGGCACAGGAATATCGTGATGATCTTCAACCCAAGTTTGGCGAAATCGAAATCCTACTGCTTGGTAAGGGGCGAGATGTAGCAGCGACTCAGCAGAACGACCCGCCTCGCTTGCAGGTTTTTAGCTATGAAGCCCTCATCAGTGCTGCTCGCACACAACTCGATTGGCTGCTTTCCGAGCTTCGGAGTGACGATTCCACGAATTCTCAAACCAAGTGAACGAACTCGGTTTAGATCCAAATCAGGCACTTGCATGGTTCCCTCATGAATTTGAGGCGCCATACACTCTCGTGCGGGTCAGTGCTGCGAACGCAAATGGATGGAAGACGGCTCTATGTGATGCTGTCCGCCGCTGCTATTTAAGCGACAGTATGCTGCGCACTCGGGCTCAGGCGCTGGAGGCAGAACTGCAGGGCACTTTCGAATCACGGCAGGCCACTATAATAAAATCAAAGCTGCCTGAACCAAGTGCTACAATGGCAGGGGATTTCGGTGAAATTCTCATCTACGCTTATCAGGCAGCAAAAGCTCTTCCGCGCGCAACAATTGGTCCCAAAAAATGGAAACTTAAAGAAACGCGCACTAAGCCTGCACCGTATTCGGACGTGGTTCAGTTCATTCTCCCGACGTGGCCAGTGCCGAGTGACCAAGACGAGGTGTTGTGTGCGGAGGTAAAGATGAAGGCAACAGACAATGGAAAATCACCCATTACCGATGCAATTGACGGCTGTGCGAAAGATCGCACAAGCCGCCTATCAAACACTCTTGAATGGCTCAAAGACCGGGCAATCAATGAAAATCTCGGCACAGTTCAACTGGCTCACTTAAATCGCTTCATCAATGCCATTGACCATCCTGAGGCCATTAAGCGCTTTCGCGCGGTCGCGGTCATTTGTGAAAATTTGTTGAATGCCGAATTACCAAGCGCGCCAGCTCAAGCGTCGTCAGACTACGAACTTGTTGTTGTCGCAGTCCCAAATCTTCACGCCGTTTACAATGCGGTTTTTGAAGCCGCAAAAGGTTCCACTTTGCCACCAACATGAGGCCATCACTATTGAAGTGGATCGGTGACGCCGATGCCCTCCGGCATTTAGACCGTTTTGCGGTGCAGGAGATACCCCTCACGCTCGGCTACCAACGAACCAGAAAGGACGATTTTTACATCGCCCTAATTGGCGAACTCTTCGACCGGATGCGCGATGGGGCGGCACAACCTTCCGAATGGGCGCAGTTGGGAAATGCACTGGCGCAATATGGAGTTGCGGACAGAGCGAATGAAATTCGCGCTGTTGGCGTATCACAGGCTGAGGCGACACTCTTTGCCTCAGCCGCATTTTACTTCGGTGGTTTCTCGGCGTCCGCCTATGTGACAATGAAAACTTTAAGCCGCCCATTTGATAGCGATGAAGAGCGGGCCTGTTTTGACCTTTTGGCAAAACCAAGAGAGATTGTTTCCCCACTAATTCGCGACCTTCGATCTGCACTGATTCGCGGCGATGTCGCTGCGATTGCAGCTATCGAAACGCATGTGTCTGAATCTGTAAAAACCGCATCAAAGGTCGGGCCAAAGTCTTGGATTCCCCTGAGGTTGCTTCAAAGTCTTCTTGCAAGATTCCGCACAACCAATCTTCGAGCGATTTTGCCAGAAGGAGAATCGGCGTTCTGGACACCCCTCGTCACATCGTTAGTAAAGCGCGGCAACTGGGACTTCTTTCCATCTCAGATAGCAGCGATCCAGAGGGGACTTTTGTTACGGGCTGAAACATTCTCGCTCCAGATGCCGACGGGCGCAGGAAAGACTGCTTTGTGTGAGACGCTTTTGTTTTACCACCTCAATGCACACCCTGATACAGCTGCCGTTCTATTGGTTCCATATCGTTCATTGGCGTCGGAATTGCGCAACTCGCTCGTTCGTCACCTCAACGATATGGGCATTTCTGCACGATGCGCATATGGCGGCACTGTTCCGTCTGGCGATGAGGTGCGAGCTTTTGATGAAACTAGAGCGTTGATTGCAACACCTGAGACTCTTTCGGGAATTCTCGGTGCAAATACGACTTTCGCCAAACGCATTTCATTGGTGATTTGCGACGAGGGACATCTTCTTGATGCACCTTCTCGCGGTGTTGGCTTGGAGTTGCTACTCGCTCGGATGAAGGTTCGAGAGACAGGAGTTCAGCGTTACGTTTTTGTTTCCGCAATCGTTCCAAACATTGAGGAAATAAACTCATGGCTTGGAGGGGCTGAAGACTCGGTTGTGCGCAGTGATTATCGCCCGGCAGTTGCCGAATTCTCGGTCCTTCGTGAGGTAGGCGAAGGTGCAGGCGCTGCGCTCGATTTGGAAATGCATCCTCATGAGGCACTCGCTATCCGTTATAGAATTGAGCGATTCTTGCGACGCGAAGACTTCCGTTGGGTAAATCCAGCCACTGGAAGATCCAATGCATATCCGTTTAGCTCTGTGAAAACTCGCGCCATCGCATCTGCGAGGAAAGCGCTGCCATTAGGAGCTGCTGTTGTATTTGCAGCAAATAAGCGAGGGAATCAAGGGGCGATGGGCCTTGCCGAGGAGTTGTTGCATCAAATCGAGAAAGATTTGCCGATGCCAAACCCAATTGAGTTTGCAGACGTTGGCACCGTCAACATCGCCGCCGAGTATCTCGAGAATGAGTATGGAGCCAATTGGATAGGAACTCGTGCGCTAAAGGCGGGTGCTGTGCTTCATCACGGGGATATTCCGCAAGAAACCCGCGAGGTCGTCGAGCGACTTCTCCGAAATGGCAAAGTTGCTTTCGCGATCTGCACAAACACACTCGCAGAGGGCGTTAACCTGCCGATCCGAACGCTCATTCTATACTCGGTGCAGAGAGTGGGAGCAGAAGGGGCGAGGGATAATCTACTGACTCGTGACATTAAAAATCTCGTTGGGCGAGCGGGGCGAGCGGGATCAACGACAAAGGGATTAGTCATATGCGCGAATGAAGACCAATGGCCTTTAGTTGAGAGCGTGGCGCAACAAGCTGCTGGGGAGCCCGTTGTAGGTGCTCTGCTTTCGTTAATAGATCGCGTGCGCTCTAGTCTCGCCGCAATCAATCAACCGCCGACAAATAACTTAATGGAAAGCGCCCCGGTTTTTCATAGTCTTATTGACGGAATTGACTCCACGCTTGTCGAGCTAGCGGCAGTAGAAATTGGGGAACCAGAGCTTATCAGGTTGGCGACAGAGCTTGCCGATCAAACTTTTGCATCTCGCCAAGCAGGCGAAGCTTCAAAACAGCTTTTGCGAGATGTCTTCACACTCCGAGCCCAGAGAGTATTTGCATTGAAAGCAAATGGGCGGCTCGAATGGGTTAAGGAGACAGGAACGAAAGTCCGAATGGTGGACGTTGTCGAAGCAGGTCTACTTCCGATGCGGCCAACATGGGATGATGTGATTGATCCAACCGACCAAAACTTCGTCAATCCAATTCTTGAATGGGCGTGGAACCAGCGGGAACTGCAACACATAGTAAGAGACGCATACCGTTTAGAGAAGGAATTCGATTTAGAATTGCTCAAAGAAGACTTCTTCTCCGCAGTAAGGCTATGGCTCGCCGGTGCAAGCTTCTTTCAGATCGCAGAAGGAGCAAATCTCACTATCGATGACCTTCTTGGGGTTCATTCGCAGGTCCTCACGTTTGCGCTTCAAACAATGGTCGAGCAAGCGATCGCCTTGCTTGAGAAAGTGCTCCAATCTCAAGGGCGGGAGATAGCTCCAGCCGCACTCCAATTTCCAGAGCATCTCCGGTTCGGTGTTCCTACTGCAGCCGGATGCACCCTTGCGGCAGGGGGAGTTACCCATCGCCGAGCGTTCGTAGAAATTGGGAGGGTTTTGGGCTCACTCGGCGTAAGAGTTGATGATAAGGCTCAGGTGTTCGATGTCGCACAGCGGTCACTCGAAGCACACCGCGAACAATGGCTCACACATCTTGGGGCGCTTGTATTTCGTAGAACATTGCAGGACTTGTCGTCTGTAACTCGGCGGAGAACTGTTGACGAATAGTATCTTTCCTCAACCCTCTCGCTATGAATTTACAAAACCGCTGATTCTAGTTTTGCGTAGATTTCCGGTGATCAATGAATTGATGAGGGAAAGAAATTTGGACGTGGATGAGAGAGGTGGTGTTCGAGGATGGAAGAATGTGAGGCTTCAGACTGGGCTGGTTTGATTTTGGGGCCGTTAGCAGGAAAATCGTTCGTTTTTGCCGCCCCTGTCAACGGTTGTCATACCATCCCTGATAGAATGTTCGGGTATGAAAACTGAATTCCACCTCGACTATCCCACCATCCTCGCCAATCAAGCCCGCCCGGTGCATTTGGCCATCCGCTTCCAAGCCGGGCAGATCAGCCAGCCGCGCCCGCGTCCGGCCGCCTTCTGCGTTGTGCTCGATCGCAGCGGTTCCATGGCCGGTCAGCCCCTTGCGCACGCCCGCGAAGCCACCAAGCTCGCCGTCCGCAACCTCCGCGCTGGCGACCAGTTCGGTCTCGTGATCTTCGACGACGAAGCCCGCACCGTCATCCCACTCCAGCCTGTTCACAACAAACAGTCTGTTTGCGCCGCCATCGATCAAGTCACCGACGGTGGCCAGACCAACCTCACTGGGGGCTGGATGCTCGGCCGCGATGAACTCGCCAAGGCCGGCAAAGACGTTTCCCGTCGGCTGCTCCTCCTGAGCGACGGCCAGCTTAATCACGGCATCACTGAGCCGGCGGCGGTCAAACAGGTCGTCATCGCTGGTTTGGAACAGCATTTTGTCCGCACGTCTTGCTTGGGGTTCGGCGAAAACTACAACGAAGACCTCATGGCCGAGCTGGCACGCGCCACCAACGGCCAGTTTTACGACGCCGAGTCCCCGGACAAGCTGCCCGCCATCTTCGCCTCGGAATTGGAGGGGTTGCAAAAACTCTGCGTCCAGAACTTGCGCCTGCGTATCAAAGGCGGTGATTTCTGCGACCGCTACGCCCCACTAGGCGAATACCCCGCCGTCGCCCTTCCGGATGGCCGCATGGAATTCGCCCTTGGCGACCTCGTCAGCGAGGAGGAACGCATCGTCTGTTTCGCGGTCCAAGCACTGCCCTTGCCGTGGCTCAATGGTCAGCCAGTGGTGGATCTTCAGGGCGAATCCCTGTTGCAAGTGGAAATCCTGTGGGACGAGATCAGCGACAAGGGCATTAAATCCAAATCGCTGGCCCAGACCGTGCGCATCCAGGCTACACAGGAACCGGCGCAAGTCGTCGTCAATAGCGTCGTCGCGCCTTGGGTCACCTTGCAGAAAGCCGGGGCAGTCGCGGCGGAAGTGAACAAGCAGATGGACGCAGGCAAACATCAGGAAGCCATCGCTCTCCTCCATAAAACTGTTCAGGAAATTGCACAATACGGCCCGCACGGTGCGGAAGCTGCGAAGGTGCTGTCAGATTTGATAGCCAAGATCAGCGGTGGTGAATGGTCGTTGCGCGAGCGCAAATCCTCCCGTTACCGCAGTTCCAGCTACCGGAAGATGAGCTCGGCGGAAATGTGGTCCTTGAAAGACCCGGCTCCCAGCTTCAAACCACAACCGTCGTCGCCCACGCCACCGCCGGCCACAACATGAGATTTGGGAGGCGCACGGGAGCGCTGGGGACTGGGGCTGTTCCGGGGAGACTCGTTCTCCCCGGAACTTTTACAACGGTATGAGCCTTAAATAATCGCCTTGGCAGCTTGCCGCCCCCTGTCAACGGTTGGCATACCCCATCGGTTAAACTGGTTGCAACAATGAAAAAGCGTATGAAAAAAGAAAGCGATCAAACCGAGTTCACGGAAGAAACCGTCCTGGCCTTTTTTGTTCGCCATCTGGACGGATTGAAATGGAAATATCACCGCTTCGCCGACCGTCCGGTCCTGTTCTGCGGTTTCAACGGCAGCGATGTCCTTTGGGATTTCAACATGGTCGCCCGTCAGAAAAGCGACGGCGATTTCCTGCTGGCCGTCAGCTCCTTCATTCCCAACAAAGCACGCCCCGAACGCCGTGCCGCCGCGTCCGAACTACTTACCCGCATCAATTGGGAACTGACGCTCGGCTGTTTCGAGATGAATTACGCTGACGGCGAAATCCGCTTCCGCACCAGCATGATTATGCCGGGTGCCGACATCACTGATGCCATCGCCGAACACCTCGTCCGGTCCAATATCTGCATCGTGGATGAGCGCATGCCCCAGATCATGGCGGTGCTATATTCGAATGTCACCCCTGAGGACGCCCTGAAGCCCAAGGAGGAAAAACCAGCAGCAGCAGCGGAACCCCGCTTTGATTTCAATTGACCCCCTCCACCTACAACAATCGCCTCATGATTCTTGCTACATCCATCATTCAGCCCGCTTCATTTTCATTTGCCCTTGCGCCTCAAAGCCAAACACATAAAACTTTAACACTGTAATGCGAATCCCCTAGGCCATGTAAACCGGAATTGAATCATGTCGAATCCTTTTTTTGAAAAGCCGATTCTCAATTCCCCGTATGAATGCCCGACCCGGCATTGGGAACTGGATGCCCACGGGCAGCCCACGCAAAAAATTGTCGAACGCCGTCGTCGCGCCGAGTTCATCACGCCGATCCCCAAACCTCGCAAACGCAAATCACCAGAACCGCAGCAGGAGCAGATTATTTTCGACGAGGGCAAAGGGCTTTCCACCAAGGCACAGCAGTATGACCCCACGTCTATCATCAATCAGTTGCGGCAGCAGGTGGATCAATGGCGCGCACTGCCCAATCCAAACAGTTGGCAAGTCACACCCGAAACCGCCCGGCTGTTGCAGCATTGGCGCAGCCATAAATTCGCCGGCATCCGGCCGTTTTTCTGTCAGGTTGAGGCGGTGGAAACCGCTATCTGGTTGACCGAAGTTGCGCCGCACGCCGGCAAGTCTGGCCAGGCGATTCTCGACCACCTGAAAAACGCCAACCACGACGCCAACCCTGAATTGATGCGGCTCGCGTTGAAGCTCGCCACGGGCGCGGGCAAGACCACGGTCATGGCCATGCTCATCGCGTGGCAAACCATCAACGCCGTCCGTCGGCCCGCCAGTAAAACATTCACGCGCGGATTTCTCATCGTCGCCCCCGGACTGACCATCAAAGACCGGTTGCGCGTGCTCCAGCCGAACGACCCCGATAGCTATTATGGCAGCCGCGAACTCGTTCCAAGCGATTTGCTGGAGGACGTGAATCGCGCCAAGATTGTCATCACCAATTTTCACGCCTTCAAATTGCGCGAGCGCATTGACCTATCCAAAGGAGGTCGCTCGCTCCTGCAAGGTCGCGGCGGGGAATTGAACACGCAGGAGACCGAGGGCCAGATGCTCCAACGCGTGATGCCGGATTTGATGGGGCTGAAAAATATTTTGGTGCTGAACGACGAGGCCCATCACTGCTACCGCGAAAAGCCCGGTGCCGAGGAAGAGCTAGAAGAATTGAAGGGCGAGGAAAAAAAGGAGGCCGAGAAAAACACCGAGGCGGCGCGGCTCTGGATCTCCGGTCTCGAAGCCGTGAATCGCAAGCTCGGTGTCGCCCGCGTGATTGACCTGTCGGCCACGCCGTTTTTCTTGAGCGGTTCCGGCTATGTCGAGGGCACATTGTTCCCGTGGACGATGAGCGATTTTTCGCTCATGGATGCCATTGAATGCGGCATCGTCAAATTGCCGCGCGTGCCGGTCGCCGATAACATCCCCGGCGAGGAAATGCCGATGTTCCGCAACCTGTGGGAGCACATCAGCAAAAAGATGCCCAAGAAGGCGCGCGGTCAGGGCAACACACTCGACCCGTTGAGCCTGCCCCCGCAGCTTCAAACCGCGCTCGAAGCCCTTTACGGCCACTACGCCAAGACGTTCGAGCTGTGGCAAAAATCCGGCATCCGCGTCCCGCCTTGCTTCATCGTCGTTTGCCAGAACACCGCCATTTCCAAGCTCGTTTACGATTTCATTTCCGGATTCAAGCGGCCAAACGAAGACGGCACGTCCACCTTGGTGAACGGTCGCTTTGGGTTGTTCCGCAATTTCGATGAGAACGGCAATCCGCTGGCCCGTCCCAACACGCTGCTCATTGACAGCGTGCAGCTCGAATCCGGCGAAGCGCTGGACGATAATTTCCGCAGCATGGCCGGCGACGAGATTGAGCGCTTCCGGCGTGAAGTCATGGAGCGCGGCGGCAAGCTCGCCAGCGAACTCCAGTCGGGCAAGGAACTCGACGACGTGACGTTGTTGCGCGAGGTGATGAACACCGTCGGCAAATTCGGCCAGCTTGGCGGTTCGATTCGTTGCGTCGTTTCTGTGTCCATGCTCACCGAGGGCTGGGATGCCAACACCGTCACGCACGTTCTCGGCGTCCGCGCTTTCGGCACGCAACTTTTGTGCGAGCAGGTCATCGGCCGCGCCTTGCGTCGCCAGTCCTATGACTTGAATGAAAACGGATTGTTCAACGTTGAATATGCCGATGTTCTCGGCATCCCGTTTGACTTCACGGCCAAACCCGTCATCGCGCCACCGCAGCCGCCGCGCGAAACGATCCAGGTCAAGGCCGTCCGGCCCGAACGCGACGCGCTCGAAATCAAATTCCCGCGCGTCGTCGGCTACCGCGTCGAACTGCCCGAGGAAAAATTAAAGGCGCAGTTCAACGAGGATTCCGTGATGGAATTGACACCCGACCTCGTCGGTGCCACGGAAACCAAAAATTCCGGCATCATCGGCGAACAGGCCGACCTCAATCTCGTTCACACCAGCCAAGTGCGCATGACGCAAGTGGTGTATGAATTGACCTCGCATCTTGTGCTGACCAAATGGCGCGACCCCGGCCAGGACCCCAAGCTCCATTTGTTCGGTCAGCTCAAGCGCATCACCCGCGAATGGCTCGACGGCTACCTCCATTGCAAGGGCAGCACCTATCCCGCGCAGTTGAAATACAAAATGCTCGCCGATCTCGCGTGCGAAAAAATCACTGCTGGTATCGTGCGGGAATTTGTCGGCCAAAAGCCGATTGTCGCCGTGCTGGATCCCTACAATCCCACCGGCACCACGCGTTATGTCAATTTCAACACGTCCAAGACCGACCGCTGGGAAACTGACTCGCGCAAATGCCATATCAATTGGGTGATACTCGACAGCGATTGGGAAGGTGAATTTTGCCGCGTCGCCGAGCAGCATCCGAAAGTCCGCGCCTACGTCAAAAATCACAATCTCGGTTTCGAGGTGCCTTACCGCTTCGGTTCGGAAATGCGGATTTACCGGCCCGACTTCATCGTGCTCGTGGATGACGGCCACGGCGACGACGACCTGTTGCACTTGGTCGTGGAGATCAAAGGCTACCGGCGCGAGGATGCGAAGGAAAAGAAAGCCACGATGGACACCTACTGGATTCCCGGCGTGAACCACACCGGGCAATATGGTCGCTGGGCCTTCGCCGAGTTCACCGAGGTTTACCAGATCGAAACCGATTTTGCGGCCAAGGTCGAAAGTGAATTTGCCAAGATGATTCAGTCAGCCATCAAACAAAAATAACCAGATGCCAAAAACCAATTTCAGCACCAATCCCGTCGCCCTGGAAACACTCCTGAAAGATTGCGGAGCCGGTAAAATTCAACTGCCCGATTTTCAGCGCAGTTGGGTTTGGGCCGAGGACCGCATCTTGAGTTTGATCGCCTCGGTTTCCAGCGCCTATCCCATCGGGGCATTGATGACGCTCGAAACGAAGGCGGGCAATGGCGTTTTTGCCCGGCGCCCCGTGCAAGGCGCGCCCGAGGCGGCGAAGGCGACGGTTCCCGATGAATTGCTGCTCGATGGCCAGCAGCGCATGACTTCACTCTACCAATCTTGTTTGCGCCGGCAGGTGGTTGAAACCATCACGCCCAAGAACAAGATGGTCAAGCGCTGGTTCTACATCGACATTCAGAAGGCCATGAAGCCGGACGCCGTCCGTGACGAAGCCATCTTTGGGGTGCCGGAAGATCGCCGCATCAAAACCAATTTCGACAAGGACATCCTGCTCGACCTGTCCCAGCCCCAGCTCGAATATGAAAAAATGATGTTCCCGTTGAACCGGGTTTTCGATTGGGACGAATGGCAGGAAAGTTTTGGCGATTACTGGATTGCCAAGGGCGACATCGCCAAGCGCGAGGTTTTCAAGAAATTCAAGAACGAGGTTTTGACCAATTTCCAATCCTACCATGTGCCCGTGATTCAACTCACGCACGACACATCGCATGAAGCGGTTTGCCTTGTATTTGAAAAGGTGAACACCGGCGGCAAAGCACTCGATGCCTTTGAACTCCTGACCGCCATGTATGCCGCTCGCGGCCATAAGTTGCGCGACGACTGGCTGGGAGCCGACGGCAACAAGGGAATGCAAACGCGCTTGGCAGAATTTGGCCGCGCCGCCGACCAGTCCGTCGGCGTGCTGTCCAAAGTGGCGAGCACCGATGTCCTTCAGGCCATTGCCTTGCGTCACACCAAGGCGGTCAGGGAGGAAAAAATCGCCAGCGGTGTCAGTGAAAATGACCTGCCTGCCATTCGGGCTACCCGGCAATCTTTGCTGGATTTGCCGCTCGAAGCCTACCTTAAATATCGGGACGGCGTGGAGGCTGGTTTTAAGCGGGCTGCCAAATTTCTTCGCCAGCAGAACATTCATCGCGTCATTGACCTGCCCTATCAGACGCAATTAGTCCCGATGGCAGCAATTTTCGCCGAAATCGGCGACAAGGCCGAGCACGCCGGCCACATGGAAAAAATCGCCCGCTGGTTTTGGTGCGGCATCTTCGGCGAATTATACGGTGGTGCCTTTGAAAGCCGATTCGCCAAGGATATTAGCGAGGTTCCCGCGTGGTTGGATGGCGGAACAGAACCGGCAACCGTCAGCGAAGGCGTTTTCCGGGCTAATCGTTTGGGAACGATGCGAACCCGCCAATCCGCCGCTTACAAGGGCATTCATGCGCTGCTCATGCGGCAGGGGGCTAAAGATTTCCGCAGCGGGCAGGGTTACGATATGACTGTTTTCTTCGATGAAAGCGTGGACATTCATCATATTTTCCCGCAAGCCTGGTGCGAGGCTCAAAAGATTGACGTGAAAATTTTCGACACGGTTATCAATAAAACGCCGTTGAGTTACCGCACGAACCGAATTATCGGCGGCGTGGCTCCGTCAAAGTATTTGGCGAAATTGGAACAAGGCAAAAATACCGCCGCCGGGCAGGTGGAATATCCGCCGATTGCGGCCGCGACGCTCGATGATTATTTGAAATCTCACTGCATTTCCCCCGCGCACTTGCGAGCCGATGATTTTGCCGGATTCATGAAGGAACGCCGCAAGGCTTTGCTGGCGCTCATATCCAGCGCCACCGGCCATAACATTGCCGACGCCGCCGATGCGCCGGAAGAAGGCGAAGACATCAGCGACGAAGTTGCCCGCGACAGCGGCGTCGCTACCGCAACCCCATAATTTCATGGCCAAGAAACTTTCTACTCCAAAATCCGTCGCAACCATCAAGCACGACGAGGCCAAACGGAAAAACATTCCCACGGCGGAATTTCAATCCGTCGTGCAGAAGTCCGACCAGGGCGCGTTGCGCGTCGCCTACGAACGTCGCAACCGCGACCTTGACCCGCAACTCGTTTGGCGTGGCAAGGATGAAAAGGATTGGAGCGATCTCGTTGTCCACGCGCCGCCGCTTTACATCCAGGAAAAAGTCCATCCCAAGGCGCTTGTTGATGATTTGTTGCGCCAGTCCAAAGAGACGCAGCACGCCGCCGGTAATCTTACGGCGGATTTGTTTGCCGATTTCAACGGCATCCCCAAGGGCGCGGACAAAACCGAGTTTTATCAGCACGACCAGAATTGGTCGAACCGGATGATTTTGGGCGACAGCTTGCAGGTCATGGCGAGCTTGGCCGAGCGCGAGGGTTTGCGGGGCAAGGTGCAATGCGTTTTTTTCGATCCGCCTTACGGCATCAAATTTAATTCCAATTTCCAGTGGAGCACTACCAGCCGCGACGTGAAGGACGGCAATGTTGGACACATCACTCGCGAACCGGAGCAGGTCAAAGCCTTTCGCGACACTTGGCGCGATGGCATCCACAGTTACCTAACATACTTGCGCGACCGCCTGACCGTTGCCCGCGATTTGCTTACCGATTCCGGTTCGCTTTTTGTGCAAATCGGGCAGGACAACTGCCATGTCATCCGCTCGCTATTGGATGAAGTATTTGGGGCAGAAAACTTCATTTCTCAAATCGTGTTCTCAAAGACCGCAAGCGCAACGTCTGAATATCTTTCAGGCACTTACGACGTTCTCGTTTTCTATGCGAAATCACGCGAGCATTTGAAATACCACCAGCCTCTGACTCTAAAACAAATCGGCGGTGTTGGTGGAACTGCATACAAACGTGTCCGGCTTCCCGATTTGTCGGAGCGAGCAATTACTGACGAGGAATTATCAGGCCAACAGAATTTGCCAGAGGGGTCACGCCTCTTTCGCATAGATAATCTTACAAGCCAAAGCGTGGGGCGTGATAAAGGCGAAGGCGCGGCGTCATGGTTTCCGGTTGATTTTGAAGGCCAGACGCTGCGACCGTCCGAAAAAGTCCGCTGGAAAACAAACGAACAGGGAATGATGCGGCTTAAAAAAGCGGCACGACTCAGTTCAACGGACAAAGGTTTATACTACGTTCGTTATTTCCAAGATTTTTCAGCCTTTCAAGAAGATAACATCTGGACTGACACTGGTATCGCTGGGTTTGCATCTGAAAAAAGATATGTCGTTGAAACATCTGAAAAAGTTATTCAACGCTGCATTTTGATGACGACAGACCCCGGCGACCTAGTGCTTGACCCAACGTGCGGTTCAGGCACAACCGCCACCGTTGCCGAACAATGGGGACGCCGTTGGATCACGATTGATACGTCGCGTGTCGCACTGGCACTCGCCCGCGCACGCATCATGGGCGCACGCTATCCGTATTATTTGCTCGCCGATTCCCGCGACGGTCAAATCAAAGAGGGCGAAGTCACGCGCACTGTGCCAAGTTCGCAGTCGGTGCATGGCAACATCCGCCACGGCTTCGTCTATGAGCGCGTGCCGCATATCACGCTCAAATCCATCGCCAACAACGCGGAGATAGATGTCATTTGGGACAAGTGGCAGAAGATCCTCGAACCATTGCGCGAGAAGTTAAACGAAAAGCTGGGGAAAAAATGGCAGGAATGGGAAATCCCACGCGAAGCCGTGTCTGGTTGGTCAGGCTCTGAGAAGAAGGCGCACGCCGAATGGTGGGAGGCGCGCATCGCCCGGCAAACAGAAATGGACAAGTCTATTGCTGCCAAGGCCGAGTTTGAATTTCTTTACGACAAACCTTACGAGGACAAAAAGAAGGTCCGCGTCGCCGGCCCGTTCACCGTGGAAAGTTTGTCGCCGCATCGCGTCCTGGGCGTGGATGAAAACGACGAGCTGATTGATCCTGTCAACAAAACCGGCAGCAACGACGCCCAAAGTTTCGCCGCGATGATTTTGGAAAATCTGAAAACGTCCGGCGTCCAGCAGGCGCACAAGGAAGACCGCATCACCTTCACCGCGCTGACCGCCTGGCCGGGCGAACTGGTATGCGCCGAAGGCCGCTACCTTGAAGGCGACAAGGAAAAGCGCGCGGCCATTTTCATCGGCGCAGAGTTCGGAACCGTCCAGCGCGCCGATTTGGTCGAAGCCGCCAAGGAAGCCGGCGACGCGGATTTCGACGTGTTGATCGCCTGCGCGTTCAACTACGACGCCCATGCCACCGAGTTCAGCAAGCTCGGCCGCATCCCGGTCCTGAAGGCCCGCATGAATGCCGACTTGCACATGGCCGACGACTTGAAGAATACCGGCAAAGGCAACCTGTTCGTTATCTTCGGTGAGCCGGACATTGATTTGCTCAAAGAAAAGGACGGCAACATTCGAGTGAAGGTCAACGGCGTGGACGTGTTCCACCCCAACACCGGCGAAGTCCACAGCAGTAACGCCGACGGCATCGCCTGTTGGTTCGTGGACACCGATTACAACGAGGAAAGTTTCTTCGTTCGCCACGCTTATTTCCTCGGTGCCAACGATCCTTACAGCGCGCTCAAAACCACGCTCAAAGCCGAAATCAATGCCGACGCCTGGGCAACGTTGAACAGCGACACGTCGCGCCCGTTCCCTAAACCCAAATCCGGCCGCATCGCCGTCAAAGTCATCAACCACCTAGGCGACGAGGTGATGAAGGTTTTTAAGGTGTAAAACGGAAATCAACACAAAATCGCTCCCCAATCCAAAAAAAACTGAGATTCCAAGAAATTAAAAGATTATGAAACTGACAAAATTCAAAGTTGAAAATTACCGGTCCATTCTGGATTCAGGCTGGGTTGAAATTGACGACATTGCTGTGATTGTTGGCAAGAACGAGTCTGGCAAGACTTCCCTGTTAAAGGCTCTTTGGAAACTAAATCCCTTCCATGATACCGCCTACAACATTCATCGGGAATTCCCCACCGGTCGTCGAAAAGATAAATCAGATGACAAGACCGTTGTCACGGCCATCTTTGCGCTGTCAGATGAGGAACAGAAAAAACTCGCAGCAATCCACGAATCCGCCAAGGACGTCAAAGAAGTTCAGGTGACTCGCAACTATAAAGGAACCCGATATTTTTCATTCTTGCCAAAATCACCGGCCACCGCCTACGAAATCCCTTGGGTAGTAAGTCTTCTTGATGAACGGCTGGCAAAACCACCCGCAGCTTTTTCCGATCATTTCAAACCTCAATATGAAGCCGCCTACAAGGAATATCGCGTTCAAGTAGCTGACAAAGGGACCCAAAGAGCGATTGAGGTGTGTCAGGAACTAAAAAACAGAATGGCATCTTTTGTTCATCCTAATCATCCATTTAATCAAACGGATAATACTGCCCTGCAATCATTTAATGCGGTGTTTGATAAAACCAAGGAAATTATCATTAAAACACCGCTTCAGCGTGCCGCCGATACAGCACATAGCTGGTTGCCCACTTTCGTTTACATGGATGACTACCGAATATTCAGCGGTGCAGCGCAGTTGGACGAAGTCTTGAGGCGGAAACAGCAAAAAGCCACAACCAAAGATGATGATACCGTAACTCTCATCATGGAGATGGCCGGATTGAATTTGGAGAAGGAGGTCGAAAAGGGCAATAGCGATGACAAGGAACAGCGGATTTTGGACATGCACGATGCGAGTCAGACGCTGACGAATCTGATTGCAGATCATTGGAAGCAAAAAAAATACGAAGTAATGTTCCAGGCTGATGGGCAGCATTTTATTACCTTTGTCAAAGACATCGGCCAGAAGGGACTTGTGCCGCTCGAAGAGCGGTCAAAAGGCTTCCAGTGGTTTTTTTCCTTTGACATGACTTTCATGTATGAAACGCAGGGTAAGTTTAAAAATGCGGTAATACTTTTGGACGAACCCGGCCTGCATCTTCACGCCGCCGCCCAGGCGGATCTCGTGCAGCAGATGAAATCTTACGCCAAAAATAACCAGCTTGTTTACACCACACATCTGCCGTTCATGATTGATTTTACCCGTCTTGATAATATCTACGTTTGTGAGGAAAAAGGTGCCGAGGGTAGCAAGACGCACAAAGATTGGGCCACTGCTGATAAGGATGCCCGCTTTACCATGCAGGCCGCGCTGGGGTTGAACTGGAGCCAGTCATTGTTTGTCGGTCAATTTAATTTAGTGGTCGAGGGCTTGACCGATTACTGGTTCCTCACCGGATTTTCACAACTGCTAAAGGAGTCGGGAGAGTCTGGCTTGGACGATCAACTTGTAATTACTCATTTGGGTGGAGCAAGCAAAGCGGCCTATGTAGCAACTATTCTTCATGGCCAGAAATTAAATGTTGCTGTTTTGCTCGATTCGGACAAAGAAGGTAACGATGCTGCACAGCAACTTGTCCACCATAAGATTCTGAAGGAAAATACCGTTTTGAGAATTGGAGATATTTTGGGGGTCAAGGGCAACTGCGTTCTCGAAGACCTCTTTGATGAATCATATTATCTCAGCTACGCCAAGGCGATCTATTCAAAGGAATTGGCTGGCAAAACATTGACGTTGCCGGCTCGCCCAGATTTGTCAATCGGCGAAAAGATTCAGGAGGCGTTTACTGGTGCCGACGCGGGATACTTCAATAAAGGACGAGTGGCGAAAAAGATTATGGAAGACCTATCGAAACAGAAATTGGCGGACTTTGATAAAACCACGATTGATAATTTCAAAAAGGTGTTCACTGCCATCGGTAATGTCGTAAAAGCATGGCGTAAATAGTTCCAATGAAAATCGGCGTGTAATTACTCATTATGACTCCCGAACAAGAATTGCAGTTTAATAGCTACGGTTGCATTCCCCGCAGCATGATGAAACTGGCGGAACAAGTTCAAAAGCCAATGACCAAGCAGGAGTTTTGCGAACGATTTGGTCATCGCTTCCACAATCCGGAGAAACAATATGGCTTGCTGAATCCTGATTATATACCTGAAATAGCCCGCGAACTGAAGTTGCCCGGCGAAGCTGGGGCACCGCCCCAAAAACTGGTTTGGGTGTCGGATTATGATAAAGTTGCAACCCTTCATCGCACTGGTTCAAAGATCATGGTCGCATCGCACATTGATTTGAACCCAGGTGCAACCAATGAAAACAACCATTGCAGTGTTCTCCATGCAATAGACGCCCAATATTTCACCCTCTGGACCTCATTGCAGAGTGGAGGCGAGATGATTTTGCCACCTTTTCCACGCAGCGCTTGGGCAGAAAAACAATGCCGGGGCATGGTATTGATCTAGGCTATGGCTCGCCGACGCGAATCCAACCTCGAATTGTTGCTCAAAGCGCCGTGGTGGATCAGCGCCGCGCTGGGGTTGATTTCTTTTGTGGCAATCCGCTGGTGGCTTCCGGCTTGGGCTGGCGATGTCAACGCCCGGCAGATGATCGCCAAAGGAATTTCACCGTTGGCTCCTTTGCCCTTGCTGTTTTTCGCCCTGATTGCCGTCGGCTCCTTTCTGTTTGCAAAAAAACGCCATCGCCTCGTGGACGAGCAGACCAGTCTGGAAAAATTACGGGAAACCGGCTGGAAAGATTTTGAATACCTCGTCGCCGAGGCGTTCCGACGTCAGGGCTACGCTGTGGATTATTCGCTCGGCCGGGGCGCGGACGGCGGCGTGGATATTGTTTTAAGGCAGGCTGACCGCAGGGTCCTTGTCCAATGCAAACAATGGAAAGTCTTTTCCATTGGCGCTCCGGTGATCCGCGAAATGTTCGGTCTGATGACCGCTGAGCAGGCCGACGAAGCCATCATCGTCACCACCGGCAAATTCACCCGCGACGCACAGGAGTTCGCCTCCGGCAAACCCATTCGCCTAATTGACGGCCCGCAGCTCCTCGCCCTCGTCCAATCTTTCCAAGCCACCACTTCGGCCCGTGGCGTTGAAACCTCCACCGCGCCGGTCGGCGTCTTGAATGCAGACTCCATCTGCTGTCCACTCTGCGGCAAGCCTATGGTTCAGCGCATTGCCAAGCGCGGCAGCAACGCTGGCAACCAATTCTGGGGCTGCTCCACCTATCCGGCCTGCAAAGGCACCAGAACCTAAAAATATGCCTAGCGCTCTTGCTAATTTGATGACGTATGGCGGCAAACCGATCAACCGGCAGGCCGATAGGTTCATGACGCACAAAAACAAATGGCGACGAAAAGGAAAAAAACACATTAAGGTTCTCCGGCACGATTCCAGTTGGAACCAATTTTCAAAGCTCTCCCTGTCTGCGTCCAATGCCATTAAACCTGAGCTGGAAACCCACCGGGATATTGAATCCGTGAAACGGGTTTGCCCGATATGCGGAAAAAAGAAACTTGGCCTAGAAGCCCACATGGCAGCCAAGCACCCGGGAGTAGCTGTTCCGCAAGCGCCCGTTCAGCCAATGAATCAGGTTTTGGGCAAAGACAGACCGGCCCCAAGTCGTCCGTTAGAAATTCCAAAACTAGACGCATCAAAGCCTGCCCCGGGAGTGTGGAAAGCGGCGGCCCCACCCGCAAGCAAACGTCCGCACGCTAAATTGACCGGTAAGAGACGCCGGTGTCCGATTTGCTCCGACTTATTCATCCGCCTGCCGCAGCATCTCACCCAAGCGCACGGCAAAGTCTTCGCGGAATGTCCATGGTGCTATGCTGAAGTTGTCGTGGAAGGTGGCGGCAGAAGAAAATGCAGCGAGTGCCGCAAATTATTTACCGTCGGGGCCAAGGGTAAAGCCGTCGGGATTCAGGCCGAGTGCCCCGATTGCTGCAATGATTTTTACACGGAAAAACTCGGGCGGCTCAAGTGTCCCCGTTGTGGGGGCCAAAACTTGTTTAACGGAAAGGGCGAGACCTGCTGACCAAAAGCTATGCCAATCTTTTACCGCAAAGCGATTGAAGCCGCGATTCATCCCGACCGCGCAGACTGGTTGACCGAGGCGCACCTCATGGATTGGAATGGTCTGGCTGTAGCGTTGGGTCGTCTCACGCCTGAGCAGCGCTGCGATGCCATCTATCTCGACTGGTTGCTGCAACTCAACAGCCCGGCTCGCTTGGCGCTCCTTCAGGTTCGCAACCTTCTGATCGGACGCGGGGCGCTCGCGGCCAACTATCTTGCCGAGTTGGCTCAAAATGCCAACGACGCCTACGACGAAGAGCCGGAAGGGGACAAGGGCGCTCAAGTTCGCATTGTCTTAGACGGCGAATGGTTGTTCGTAAGTAACAATGGCCGCAAGGTAACCCCTCTCAACCTGCTTGGTCTTTCCCGCTTTTTTGTCCACGCCGCTGGCGGAATTGTCGAGCTGAATGAGCAAACTATTGGTCGCTTTGGCATCGGTTTCAAATCCTGTTACCGCATCGCATCCGCAGTTTTCGTGCATACCTGGGATGAGACTGACCAATTTGGCTTTCGTCTTCCCATTTGCCGCGAAGGAGACAACGAATCCCGATACGACAGCAATCGCTTGGACCATTTGATTGGTAGGCTCCAAGCGGTTGGTGAGTCAGACCTTGACCCGAACCTTCGCAACCAGGATTGGCTCGGCTATTGCACGCCCGAGTTCGCGTCGGAGTTGCCCCCGGATTTGGCTGAGAAAACGAAGCAGATTCGCGGCGGACGCGGCACGCTTTTCTGTTTTCGTATCCGCCCCGATAAACTATCAGAAGTCCAGAGCCGCATCTCCGATCAAGCCCACAAAGTTTACGAACTCTGCCCCTTATTCCTCCCCAAAGTGCGTTTGGTTCAGCTCGGTCGCCATGAGTTGCGGATGAAGGAAATTAAGCACGATGTCGAAAATGACCTCCAAGGCAAGGTGGAAGCCATAAAGGTCGAGCTCACCACGGAATCCAAAGGCGAACAGCCGTCAAACTCGCGCTTCTGGCGTCTAAAGTCCGCTGACGATGCTTGGCAAGTAGCGTTACATGCTGACAGCAAGTTCCGCCTAAAGATCGGAAAGGAAGAAGACGAGCATGGCACCACCATTGAAGATGGGGCGGCCTATGCCTTCTTTCCGTTGAACGCGGTAACGAAGACGTGGCCGTTTCGGCTTCACCTCCACATCGATCTGCCGACAAATCTTGCCCGTGACGATTGGAACCCCGATGAGGCGACGCGGATTCAGCATCAGATTAGCGGAGCCGTTGCGGGTATGGCCGCCTGGCTGGAACACCACACGGGAAAATGGCACCCAGATTGGCGCTTTGAATCTCTTGCTGCTAGAAAACCCAATCAAAATGAAACTTGGGCCTGGAAAATTTGGTCGTGCCTATGTGAGGAGCGGGATCGAAGGAAATTGGTTCGAAGCCTAGATGGAGGCTTCGTTTCTGCCCAATCCACAAAGGGCATTTATTTGGTGGAACGGAGCGAGGTGTCCGCCGCTTGGCAAAAGATTCTCCAGTGGCAACCCGCCGCTCAAGATCGGCTGCAATTGACCGCCTTCAAAACCGACGATCTTTTTCCCGTGACCGAAGTGTCCGCAAAAGACGTCGCGCAATTGTGTCAGGCTGTCCTCGCGGATTCTGCCCAGGACGATGACCGTCACCGCACTGCGACCACGGGCTTTTTGGGCTGCCACAACCTCATGTTTCACCGATCGCCAAATGTGGTGGTTGATTTCCTGAATGCGATTCAATGCCAAAGCGCCTCAGGAGTTACAATTCCTCTAACTGAGCTTTGCGAACAACCAGGCGGGGCTGAACTCACATCCGATTGGCATCAGACCATTAAAATCATCGAAAGCTGGTCGCGAGATGTCTCGTGGGCTATGGTCCCCATGGGAGGTAAAAGTTTATCCGACCAATTTAAAAAGCTCTCTAAACCCGAATTCAATCCGGCTTGGTCCGAATTGGCAACTCGACTTGCATCGGACGAACAATGGCTAGTTTTCGGCGATCAGTTTTGGAACACGCCACGAAGCCGCTGTCCAGCAACGGCAAAACCATCTGCACTGACATGTGTTCGTGTGCCGGGCAAAAATGGAAACTGGTTGCCGATTTCGAACCTCTGGCTTGATGATGATTCAAAAGTCGATTGTTTCGGCGGCTTGCTTAAGGAATGGGATCGCCCCTGGACCGATACCAAGCGGAAGGACATCACTGAAAAACTTAAAGATTGGGATCTTTGGGATTCATGGGAACAATCGGTCAAGACACTGCTCAAAGAAAAACTTCCCGGCATTCTCGCTCAATCTTTGGCAGAAAACTCACAGCAAGATGCTTTCGCCCTCGTATTTAATACCGCGTTTGAAGCTTCTCGTAGACCCTTGGACGATGGATGGAAACACATAGTTCAGGAAGCTGAAAAAACAGCCGTTCGTCGTCTACTCACCGCCCAGATGGCGGAGGCCGGACTAGGTGGCAAAAAGGTGATTAGCCAATCGGTTGCCGAGAATCTTCGAGCGGCATTGTGCCTTTTGCCTGAATATATAGTTGCGCCACCTTGGCTAACAGATTCGGCCTACAAACGGGTTACGAACCTCGGCCTACTGGCGAATTTCGTCTGTGACTTTCTGAGCCAGACAGATGTCAACGCCCAACAGGATCGTCTCGTGCGAGAGCTGCTCGAAAAATTCTACCAGTGGCAAGCGGCAGTTCTGACCCCGGCGGCAACAACCGGGCTCCAAGATCTAAGCGCGGCCACCAGTTTAGCCCGTCGGCGAGATTGGCAGTTGGGACTTGGTCCACAAAAGACCCGGCGACTCCGCGATCTCATTGTCCCCAACTCAGCGACTCTTCAAACGACCGCTACGAGTCGCTTGCAGGCCGTTTTGCTGGCCGGAGCAAAATGGGATGGAGAAGATTTGCCAGCATCTTTGGCGGCGGTCGGGGCGTTGGCGGAGGCTTGCATTCAACCTACCAAACTTACGGTAGATACCATCGAGGGAACGCTCACGCCATTGGAACTCGAACAAATCAGCGCTGAGCTAACAGCTTTGCCCGACTTCCAGGAGCTGTCCAGTTCTGGCAGCTACCGTCTGCTTGGTAGCCCAAATGAGCTGAATCTCAAATGGCGCTATGATGGAGATATAGTCGCCCGTCGGGATGATGCTCCATTCGCTGTCGAGGCTGACCGGATTATTGTTCATCGGTTTCGTCCACCGGCGGATGAGGAGCAATGTAAACGGGTTCTCGCTATATTTGAAACCAACTCCACGGTCACTAGCGATTATGAGGCGGAAAAAAATCGATCGCCATTTCAGTGCTACCAGAACCATCGTGAAACCATTCGACAAACGCTCCTTAAGGAATTGGTTGCCAAGGTTGGTTATGAGAAGCACCACATCCTTCGGGAACTGTTGCAGAATGCTGAGAGCGCCTATGCCAGTAAACTTAATCCACCCGATGACGCGTGGTTTGAATTCACCATCGTCGCGGCCTCTGTCGCCGGCCTACGCAAGGTGGTTGCCCGTCATGCCGGCCGCGCCTTTAATGAGCCGGATATTTCCGGACATCCTCGGCATGACGTGGAACGTATCTGGCGGTTGGCGGCCGAAAACGAGCGCACCGCTGATGAAGTAGGGCGATTTAATCGGGGGTTCAAAACCCTATTCACTGTTGCTACCAATGGTTCAGTTCATATTCGTAGTGGGGATTTTGATTTCGAGGTCATTGACCTGTTGATGCTGAAACCGGCGAATCCCCAGCCCAATCCGGCCAAATACTCACCGCTGACAGAATTTGTGTTTGAAGCTGAATACCAACATGCGTTGGATCTGCTCCGGCTCGAGTCCGCGCCTAATTCTAATTCGCATCTTCGTGTTGTCAGCGCGGCCACCTTCGTGTTCCTAGCCCACCTGAAACGTATCTGTGTGAAATTCGAACAGCATGTTTGGCAGTGGCGCATTGCTCGAACCGATGATTTAGCGGGTTGGAAGAAGATCACTATCTCCAAAGATGGAGCACCCTCTCCCGAAAATTTCCTCGTTTTCTCTGGCGCGGTTATGTCTACCGCTCCCAACGATTCCCGCCGTCGTTTTGCCGCTGCCGTGCGTCTTGATGCAAAGGATTTGCCGGTGCTTCTCGATAAAACTTGGCGCAAATTTCATCTGACCTTTGAAACCGAGCACGACTTCCCGCTCGATTTTCTCGTGAACGGCGATTTTGATGCCGACCAAGGCCGCGTCGCTTTGCGCAACATTGCTCGCAGTGGGCTGGTGGAGCTGGCTTACGATGCGGTTATTCAGAGGGCAGAAGCGGAAATTCGCAAAAATCCAACCTCCGCCGTTTGGCTCGCATGGGCTCGCGTGCTGCACTTAAAGGACGCCCCCACCGAACTGAATGCCATGACGGAACTCCGCCGCCATGCCGAAAAGGCAGCCGCACGGCTCAGTTCCATCATTCCCCATGCGGGTAACCTAGTTGCTGCATCTTCGTTGGAATTTCCCAGCGTGCTCCTTCGTCGCCTCGGTAGTGTTTTTGGCCAACGCTGGCATTTTAATCAGACAATTTGGATCGATGCGGAAATTGCTGCCGCTTTGCCTGATGGCGCTCAAGATCATGGCCGCGTTTCTTTCCTTGATTGGGTGCTTTTGCAGCAGCCCCAATCACCCATCCTGCGACTTGTCGATGATGACCTAAAATCTGAAACCTTCACACGGCTGCGCTTATCCGGGCCGGAGAAAGACGAGTTCGATAAAGCAAAGGTTGCTTTGACCGAAAAATTGCGTCCCACCGTCGTCCCGCCCCCTCCGGAACCGGAAATTCCCGTCGTCGAAGCGTGGTCAGTCGAAAATCTCTGGCATTGGTGGGAAAGACGTAACAAACCCATGTCGGAATACACTCTCGAAGGCACCGAGAATTGGCGGCTTTTGTATGGCAACGACGCTGCCGACACTGCCGACACCAGCGCGCGTCAGGCACGGCTTAAGGCTGATTTACTATCAGCTTCGTCAGCCACTCCGTCCTCGGAAGGTCTGCGCGTCTGGTATCGCCTCTTTGGGCTTGCGTGTTTGATGTCGGCAGGGCGGCGAATGTCCGAGATTCGCTCTTTCTGGCAAATGGAACTGGATGGAAACCAGTTTTGGGAACGCACCAGCGCGAAGACCTTTAGCCAGGGGACTGACGCACTATTTGCAGAAGTGACAACCCGTCCTTTTAACACCCTGACTGCCAGCGGGGAAAATGCATACTTCTGGCGTCGCGTTTTCTACGACATTCGCAAAATCCATCGGTTGGTCTGGGAAGACCAGTTCCCCGCAACCCTACTGGATCTCGTGCAGGCCGGTCGAGCCGCCGACCTGCTAAATTTCCTCAAAACGGGCTACCTTCCTGGTCAAAGACCATGGGTCGGTGTTTTCGGCCAGAGCGCTGGCGCTCCTTTGTTTTTTGTCGTTCGCGAGTTGTGTCGCCTTGGTGTAATACCACCCAATCCGGAGATAAGACGACTTTCCTTCTTCGTATCAACGCCTGCGCGCCGCGCTATGGAGCGCATTGGCTGGATTACGGCAGACGCCAGCAACCGAGTTGATTTCGAGTCGTTGGCATCTTTGAGTGATGCACTTTACCGGCGGATCGCAGCCGATACGACATACGGACCACGGCTGCTGCCTTATTACGACATCCCGCTCCTGCACCTGGGACTTGAAGGCTGACCATGAGCACTTCCCTCAAAACGAATTCACGCATCATTCATCGCGCCCACCCAGAGTATGGCTTTGGCAACATCCGCTATGTCGAGGAGGATGCGTTTGGGGACACTCGGCTACAGGTATCATTCGACCACCTCGACTTGCTCCAAACCGTCGTCCCCGAAGAGGTCGAGATCGTCAGTGAACCGCTGGCGGACACCGCGGCTTGCGCTTGGGGCCCGTTGGAGGTTTTCAAACGCAAGTTGGCTGCTGGCCTGATTATCGGTGAAAATAATCTCACGGGTGGATTCACCAAGGCGGCGGTTCAGCCATTGCCGCATCAGGCATTCTTGCTCGACAAGGTGTTTGCCGCCGAACGCTTTGGACATGTCTTGGCCGACGACGTCGGTCTTGGCAAAACCATCGAGGCCGGGTTGCTAATGACCTGCCTCATGCGGCGTGAGCCGCCGCAGCGCATTATGATTATTTGTCCGGCCGGCCTTGCCCTCCAGTGGAAGGACGAAATGGATGAGCATTTTAATTTGAACTTTACCATTCTCGGTGCCGACTTTCAGGGCAAGCTCGAATCCAACTGGCGAACGCAGCCGTTGGTGATCGCGCCGATTGACCGCCTGAAACGCGATGAATACCGGGAAGTTCTAGCTCAGGTTGGCACCTTCGATCTGGTGGTCTGCGACGAAGCCCACCGACTGGCTGCTCGCCGTCAGTTTTTGAGCGAGAAACTGGACAAAACCGCCAATTACCAGTTGCTGGAATTTCTCGTGGATAGCCGGCTTATCCGCCATGTCGCCAATTCCGACAATACGCCACGCTCACCGCGCTTGTTGCTCCTGTCCGCCACCCCGCATCAGGGCGATGACGAGCGATTCCTGTATCTTCTCCGGCTGGCGCGCCCGGACTTATTCCAGCCCGGCAAGCAGCCCGTGGCGGAGCAGTTGAATACGGCTGCTCTGGTGGAGACGTTGACGCGCACTCCCAAATCACGGGCGGTGGATTGGGAGGGCAAATCACTTTTCAAGGGCCACACCGCTACCACGCTCGATGTGCATTGGACAACCCAGGAAGCCGAGGTGTCACAGCTGCTGACGGCTTACATCCTCAAGAGCCTGGATTTTGCGCGCAGCTCCGACCGAGGCAACCAGCTCGTGGTTCAGTTGGTAATGCATACGTTTCATAAACTTGCGGCCAGCAGTTGGCCCGCGTTGGAACGGGCCCTGCAACGCCGGTTAGAAAACTTAAAGGGCCGCGTGGAAAAATTGTCCGAATTATTGGAAGGCTACGGCGACGACGAACCCAGCGAACAAGTCCGCGAATTCGTCGTGCCTGCGCAAGCCTTCTTTGAAAATGAACGCGCGCTCCTCAACACTTTGCTGGAACGTCTGCATAATCTGCCGACTGATTCGAAATGGCAATCGTGCTCCAAGTTGCTGTCCGAGTTGGAACGAACCGAGCCGGGGGCCAAGGTCTTGATTTTTACGCAATACCGCACCACCCAAGACATGCTCAATGAGCGAATTCCACAGATGTTTCCCGGTGCCGTGGTGGAGGTGATCAATGGTGACGTGGGAATGGAAGATCGCAAGTCCGCGCGCATTCGCTTTGAGCGAGGGTCTCGGTTCATGGTTTCCACCGAGGCTGGCGGCGAAGGTATCAATCTACAAAAAGCGTGTCATTTGATGGTCAACTACGACCTGCCGTGGAATCCGATGCGGTTGCAGCAGCGCATTGGCAGGTTGGATCGCTATGGCCAGAAAGAGGTGGTTCATGTGTTCAATTTGCGCGTCCCGGATTCTTGGGACCAGCACATCTCCACCCGCATCTTGGAACGCTTGGAAGTGATTCAGAAAACCATGTCGGCGGCCGGGCCGGGAAATATCGAGGATTACCGGGAAATGATTTTGGGCCAAGTGGCCGAGCAAGTGGATGCCGCCGGATTATTTGCCGAAGCGCAGGCCGGCAAAGACATTTCGGATGGCGAAATGGACGCGTGGATTAAATCGGCTCTGAATTCCATGTCGCGGTGGCGCGACTTGTTTGGCCCGGAAATGGGTCTGGCGGATAAGGGCGCTAGATTGAAACCGACGCTGGGAAGCACGCAGTTCAAATCTGCCTTCCAGTTGGCGTGCGAGGCGCAAGGCATCCGCCTCCGGGAAACCCGCAACAGCGAAAATCAATTTGTGCCCGAGGTTTTTAACTTCGATCTGCCACAGGCCTTTCGTGACCCGATCTTCCGACCCTCGCGCACGATGCATGTGGTATTTGACCGGGAGATTTACGCTGCGGTTCGGGGTCAGGACCTTGGCCGCGTTCGTGGCCAACCTATCCGGCCTGTCCTTGCTGGTTTTGGCGAACCATTCACCGATTGGTTGTTCCAAACGGCACTCCATGCCGCGCCCGGGAAAAGCGCGTTCGCACTGATAACCGATAAAAAATGCCACTTGGGAACCGGGTGGTTGCTGGTCTATGCGCTCCGTTGGATGGGAAAAAGCCGTCGCATCATGTCTCCCGATTCTTTGGCTGTTTGTCACCTGAGCAACACCGGCGTTACCCAGCCCGTATCGTCACTCACCGCTTTCACCGTGATTGCCAATGCGACTACCACGCCATTTTCTGGTTCCGGTCCAACTGAGGCAGAGTGTCAGGCCGCCAAAAAAATCGCCCAGCAAGCGCTGAAGGAATGCGCCTTGAACCGCGATAGTTTCGCCCGTGGTGCAGCGGCCGTTTCGCTGCTCTGTGCCGCTCGAATAGAGCAATCAACCGCCACCACTTGAAATGACTTATGGCCAAAACGAATCCGCGGTCATTCAGCCGCCCACCCATGGAACGCATGATGCGCTTCCATGACCTCCTGAAGGAGCAGGCCTATCCCAACTGCAACCAGGTCGCCAAGGAGTTTGAAGTCTCTTGGCGCACCATAATGCGCGACGTGGATTTCATGAAGTGCCGGCTGAATCTGCCCATGGAATTCGATTCTCGTCGTAACGGCTATTACTATACCAAACCGGTGGATCATTTTCCCCACCTGCCGCTGTCTGAATCCGAAGTATTCGCTCTGCTAGTCGCCCACAAAGCCATTGCCCAGTATCGCGGCACGCCGTTCGAACAACCGCTAGCGATGGCCTTCAAACGCCTGACCGGCCAGTTGGATTCCGACACCAGGTTTTCCCTCGGCAGCTTAGACGAGGCGTTGTCGTTTCGACCCTTCGCGCCGGAGGACACGGACCTCAAAACGTTTGAAATTCTTACCCGCGCGTTAAAAGAGCGCCGAGTCCTGAAATTCCAATACCGTAACCTCGATGCAGACAAGGCGCAGGCCCGGTTGGTCCATCCCTATCACCTCGGCTGCATTGATAACCACTGGTATCTGTTCGCCTTCGATGTGAAGCGCGAAGCCATGCGCACGTTTGCCCTGCCGCGACTCAAATCGCCGGAGATCACCGCCGAGCGGTTCAACATCCCCAAGAAATTCAACCTCACCGAATATCTGAAAGGTAGCTTGACGGTGTTCAAGGGGGATGCGGATTATGAAATCGTCGTGGATTTTGATTCGTGGGGTGCCGACCTGATACGGGGTCGCAAATGGCACGCCAGCCAGGAAATCACCGAACTCCCCAAGCGTATGTTGCGCCTCCGCCTCCGCCTAAACAGCATCGAGGAAGCCGAGCGCTGGGTCCTGAGCTGGGGCTCGCACGCCACCGTCGTTCGTCCCCAAGCCCTCGCCAATCGTCTTCATGTCATCGCAAAAGCCCTACAATCACGTTACCAGGCTTAGTGATTAGAAGAAGGCCAACTGCGAAGGATTGCCGGTGGCATTGACCGGTGCAGAAGCAACTGACTTTTTCGCTGCTGCCTTTTCAGTCGCAATCAGGTTACTCGCTGGCACCGGAGACTTGGTGATGTTCCATTCCGCCAATTCGCTGCCCCACACCCGCCGGTTCCAAAGATGCATTGGTAGTTGCTTTTTCACCAGCCGCTCCACCGAAAGATAATTTTCCTGAAAAGCCGTCTTGCCCGCCGGCAACTCGCGCCCCTCCAAAGTGTCCACGAATTGTTGAAAATCCGACCGCTCCAGCCAGTGACGCGGATATTCCCGGAAATGAATCCACGCATCCGTGCGCAAGGTCCGCGTGTCGCCAGCCAGCCAGACCAAGACATCGCTTCCCATCAGGCAGACATGGGAGTGGATATGCACGCCGATTCTCTTTGGCCGTGACCGCACCACGTCAAAAAATGCCAGGGCCGCATCCACCGTCACCGTGCCGGTGTCGTAAAGGCACAACTTGAAATCTTCACCTAGTTTGGCGTCTTGAAACCGGTCGGCCAGTTCAATGATTTTGCAGTCGAATGCGCCCGTTAGGGGAATGGGGATGGTGACCATAGAATTTCCTGGATTTGGATGGTTTAATTTTCAGCATGAATGCTCATTTTGGCTCCAGCCTAGCCGACCGGGTATGTCATCCGCTGACACCCCCTGAAAAACCGTCCGAAAATCGAATGAGCTTGACACACCCACTACTCTGAAAAAGATGCATCTCGACATTATCTTTCTCGACGTGGACGGAGTTTTGAATCCTGACAAAAATGAACGGCGCGACATATTCGATCCCGGCTGTGTGCAGCAGTTGCGCCGCATCCTCGACGCTCGCCCCGATGCCCATGTCGTCTTTTCAACGACTTGGCGCGTGGGCTATTCCTTCTTCGTGCTCGGCTGGTTCTGGCGGCATTATGACCTTCCGTTGAACCGTGCCATTGCCCGGACACCGGACATTCATCCCGACCGGCGCGGCGAGGAAATTCAACAGTGGCTTGCCGATGCTCCGCGTTTGGCCCCCAAGCACAAGATTCGCCGCTACGCCGTCATTGACGACGAACCCGAGCCAATACTTGAAAAAATCCCTAAACAGCACGTCTTCACCTGTAACCCGTGGCATGGTTTGACCGAGGAAGTGGCCGACCGAGTCATTCGCCATTTCAATGCAACTGCAACTAGGGGCTAAAAAAAGGATTTAGCGCGAAGCCAAATCCTTTTGTGTGATCACTCCAGTTCCAGCATTGACTGAGACAGGCCATGGAGCAGCGATTCGGGCGTGACCTGGTTTTTGATGCAAGCCGCCAAAATGACCTGCGCCACTTCGTTGCCGACCAGGTTTTGCAGATCCGCCATCCATTCTCCCTCATCCACAGACATCGCCGAGCACTGGTTGTGGATGTCTTCCAACGCCTCATCCACCCGCGTCATCATCGGGACTCGGAATTCATCCTCATCCCAATATCTGACTGGAAGTGAAGAGCGGTATTCAGGAACGGCTTCAACCAGATTTTCCCGCCACACATCCGGAAAATCCTTCACCACCTTCTCCCCCATCTGATACAGGGCCAAATGATGATGCAGACCTTTCGGCACACGTTCAGCCAATTCCGGTTCGATCTGCCAGAAACATCCCAGATCCGGTTCATAGCCATTCCCTGCTAAATAGAATCTACAGTGCAGGTCGTGTCTTTCCTGGTCAATTCTGCCTACGGTAATGTGCAGACCATCCTGATTCCATTCGTTCTGTTCATCCGTGCTCGACTGAAACGCGCTGGCTGAACAATGATGGTGAACGGTGCCGAAATATAGCCAGTCATCGCTAGGTTCCGAACCCCAGACCTTAAACCTGTCTCTGGCCTTTTCCTCCGTCTCCTGAACTGGCAACTCTCTCGCCGTCATGCCAGTTCTAGCTGCTTGAGGAAACGCCCAGGCCTGCCACTTCCCCAGCTTCACATTGACGTAGAGCCGGACCTGACATTCGCTGGAGTGTTCTTTATACGTCCACCTGAAGAACGACAGGATTTGATGCCACAGTTCCGGATCGAGTTTTGGGCCAGTGTATTCCAACCGCCCTTTCGCCTCTTCGATGTCATACTCGATCTTGGCCGTGACCAGACCCGTTACCACTTTTTCTTCCACCAACTTTTCTTGTTTTAATTTGATCAGTTTCATAGTTCAGAGTTGTTGGGCCAGATCGGGATGGTTGGCTTGTAAAAAAGCCAACACCCGGCTCCTGATCTGGTCGCGTGAATAGTTGATTTCGCTGTTCCCGGAGTCGTGTGATTCATGCTCGTCGTATTCGTAATCCCCGTAAGAATCCATGTCGGGATCACATTCATTCCAAGCATCGTCATCAATCCGGGCAGCGATTTGATCCACCACTTCTCCCAAACCACCGCCCGCATCAATGGCTTCTTGAACCAGCGTCAGCAGTTCCTCTTCCCCGACTTGAAACGTGTCTTCGCCCGACCGATCCACCGAATAGTTCGCCCGGCCATATTCGGTCTCGGCGAAATGGACGAGGATGCCAATGCCGTCGTCTGTCTGGGAACGGTTCTGGGGTGTCGGCCTGGACCGTTTGACGCAATTGAACTCGACCCAATCTTTGAGCAGAGCAAACGTCACGCAGTCTTCGGGCGGCAGTTTTCCAGTGAACTTCAAGACCCAAGCCCGGACGAATGGGTTGGTGGGAACCAGTTCCAGCAACTCGATGAAGCTGGCGTCGAATACCTGGTCGATGGAACAAGTCCGTTGAGGGGGTGCTTCAAGAATGGCGTCACTCATGGCGACCTCCACGATACGTTTCCAATCGGCTGAGATTGGCAGCGAACTTGTGGGGCAGCAGCGCCACCGTTTCACTGTCCATGCGCGGGGCTTTCATGCACCACAGCACATACAGATGCTCGGCCAATGCTGCGGCCATGAAGTTGGCGGACACCAACTGCCGGTTCCGTTCCTGGACTTCACCGGTGCAACCAATGGAGGCTACGCGCGGATCACCAGAACGGTCGGTGGCAATTTCCGGGTAATAAACCCGTGGATCTCGCTCGGTTCCCTGCCACTGACGCCGATAATAATACGCCTCTGAGGAGTGCATTTCGTTGGCGGCGAAGATGGCTTGGCAACCAACCTCATCGCACACTTCCAGCACTTCGAGCCGAGTCCGGTGATTATCGACCAGACACAGCAGCCAGTCGTGCCGATAATGCCTGACCTTGCCCTTCGCATACCATTCGGGCACGAACTGGCAGCCGTATTTTTGACCGAGAGCCTGCGCCTTGTTTTGACCGATGTTGCTGGCATCGAACAGCTGGCGGTTCAGGTTCTTCTTTTCCAATCGATCCCCGTCAATGAGTGTCACTTCCGAGGGATCGCGTAATAAACAGAAGGACGGGACGATGGCAGAACCAACGCCCCCGCAACCGATGATGTAGTTCATATTTTTTCGTTTTCCTTGATGGTGGTGGCCAAAAGCTGGCCGACCTGGTTTTTGGGTTTGATGGCCGTTTCGTAGTTCTGCAGCACCTGGCCGGCGATGATGTGCAGTTGATTGAGCTGATCGTCTGTGAGGAGCTCAGCGAACGATTCCTCGTCAAACAGGATGAGCGCCACCAACATGGCTGACGTGACTTCATCGCCCTGCTGCGGTTTGATGTCCCGCATACAGTCCCAGATCTCTTGCACTAGTTTTGGAGTGATGCCGGTTTCTAGCGTGGGACTGAGCTTGAGGTTCCGGACAAGCAGCTGGAATGAATCCTTGGCATTCATACGACCACCCTTTCGTAGAGCGCCGTGGAGACTTTGCTGCACAACGAGGTCCATTCGCCTTGGATCGGCAACGGTTCGAAGGTGTCTTTGGTGGGCAGGAACCGGAAGAATTTTTGACTTTGCTCAATCGTCCGCATCAGGTCCGAGTTCCATTTTGAAACCGCGAACTGATCCAGGCTCTTTTGCACGCAAGCCAAAGCCGTTTCCTGGTCGCCTTCAAACTGTCCGGTGCAAATCCGGCAGTCGTCATGGAGATTGGGTAGTGGTAACCGGTAGCCGCGCTTCTCAGAGTCACAGGCGAACAACCAGTTGCCTTCGACGCTGACAAAACCGTCTTCGGCTTTGGTCAGCACGCAGAACACGACTTTGACGTTTGCCGGCACCCGCCACACCAGCGGCATTTCGATGTCAGTGCCGGAGGCAAACATCGGCACCATGACTTGGTTGATGAGCTTGAACCGCGCGTGCAGCGGAATCTTGTCCAAGGCGATACACCAGAGCACATCATGCACGCCCACGCTTGCATGCACCGCGCCCCATTCCGGAATATGAAACACGTTCCGGACTTGCCGGCACACGTTCTCGGTCAGCGTGTCCAAGACATTCTGGCCGACGTTGAGGGGCCGTTCACTGACCAGACGTTCGACGAACGAGCCGTCGTGATTAAGGATGATTTCGGTCTTTTCCATAAAATGAGAGAACGCCTGCCTACCGGAGCAGACAGGCGTTCGATTGGGATTTTACGCCTTGGTGTTGGCCTTGGTTTCGATCCGGACGGTGGCGTTGGCCGGGATCACGGTTTCCCGGTTTTGCTCGATGCCGTCCACGAGCGCCTTGGTGTTGTCACCATAGCCCAGCGCCGCCTTGAACTGGTCGCTGTCCTGCAAGTCACCGAAGGTGAAATCGGCATCCACTTGTTTGGTGACGCTGTCGACGCCGTATTTGACTGTGATGGTTTTCATGTATTTTTTTACTGCTTGTTGTTTTGTGTTTACGAAGACCCCGATTGCCGATTCCCATGCACACGCACGGGGACAACCGGGGAAAATGAAAAAGGCGCAGAGAAATGAATCTCTGCGCCTCGTAGGTTTTGGTTTTGGGTCAGCCTGGCTTCGTGACCTGCTTGATGAGCCGGATCAACTTGTCTGTATCCGGTGACAGCGAGGATTGACCCGCGTGTTCCAACTGCTCGTAGTTTTTGAACTCGGTGATGGGTGATTGAACACCATCGCCGAACGCATCCCGCAGCTTGCCGGCGAACGCAGCAATCATGTTGTTCCAGCTGCCGATTTCTTGGACCAGGGCTTTGAGGTCACGCTGCTCCCAAAAGCCGCCTTCATCACTGACCCGTTCCAGCACGCCCAGTTCCTTGGCTTTGTCCAGGATTGCAATCACGAGCAAGTGACAGCGGATGAAGTTTTCCACGCCGCCACACTTCGGATCACTGGCATATTGCGTTTTGCAGAACGAACGCCATGACCAGCCATCCAGTTTGGTCTGGATGCGCTTGCCCTGATGCACGACGGTTGTTGGATACCGGCACAGGCCGAAGTTGGCTTCTTCACAGCCTTCACCTGGCCAAGTCGAGAAGGCGATCAGGTGCGTCGGAGCCACGGACAATGAACTGTGGCCGCCCAGTGGCACCGAACCGCCGGCCTGAATCAACAGCCAGCGGTTGGGATCGCCCTGTTCCAGATTCTGGTAATCGCACTGGTCGCCCTTGAGTTCGACCAGTTCACCGACTTCCGCAAACGGCAGGTCCAAGGCCGCCTGCCGTAATTTTTCAAGCACTGGACGCGCCGAGGTATCCCGGGCGTCGTGCTTGAAGTTGTAATGGATGGTGAGTCCCATGTTGATGCTCCTTTCAGTTTAGTTTTGTT
>Ga0208507_1000159_pt1 | contig 51173 bp, 44 predicted proteins | sample CryBogCBH12Aug01_FD_184626 | JGI IMG/M metagenome (GOLD analysis project Ga0208507, IMG submission 184626) | Freshwater microbial communities from Crystal Bog, Wisconsin, USA - CBH12Aug09.1 (SPAdes) (version 2) | ecosystem: Environmental > Aquatic > Freshwater > Lake | place: Crystal Bog...
TCCATGAGGTAAATATGAGCATTTCGGGGTGATTGTCAAGTGGCATTCTGCCTACGGTGCAAATCCATTTGTTTGTTAAACCTATTGGTCACTTCAACATCTGTTCGTATTCCAATATAAACTTCGGACAAGAAAAAACCGCCCCAGGTGGGACCAGGGGCGGTTTCAACAAATCAAAAAATGATTTGAAAAATTACATAACCAGAAAAATTATCTCGAGTGTTGCCGCGCGGTCTCAGCTATTTCGCGATGAGGTTGGCCGCTCTCTGTACTCCGCGCCACCTCACCAGGGCAGTGACTCGAACTGCACCCGGCTGCGCCGTGTGCCGATCCCGCTTCGGCGTGCCAGAGGCTCCGACTCCGCGATTGAGCGCAGCGAAGAGCGGGAGCGCCCTCCGGGGGAGGGCGCGTCAGGCGGAGGGCACGCCTCGGGCGGTCTCCGCCTGACGCAGGCTCCCCCGGAGCCTGCTCCCGCGCGCCACAGCGCGCGGAGTCGGAGCCTCCTCGGAGGTTCGAATCCTCTCGCGCTTTTCCGACCAAGAAAACGGGGGCCGTCGGCCCCCGTTTTCTTGGTCGGGGCGAGAGGATTCGAACCTCCGACCCTCTGCTCCCAAAGCAGATGCGCTACCAGGCTGCGCCACGCCCCGACGGTCATGAAGTATAGCAAATGGGGCGGGGTTGGCCTGGGGGCTACTTGCCGATGGCGACGCTGCGCAGGTTCAGGCCGGCGCGCTGGAGGTCGAAGATCTTGGAGGCGAGGCCCAGGGCCATCTGGGTCTCCAGCTCCTCGCGGCCGCGCTTGGTGGCGCCGGCGGGGGGGATGGCGGCCAGCTCGCTGGCGCTGCGGCTCTTGGACCAGGCGAGATCCATGGCGAAGCTGACGCGCTTGTCCGCGCTGCTGGAGAGCTCCCCGGCGACGTTGGACATGCGGCCGTCGCCGCCGTAGCCGATGCGCAGCCAGCCCGGTCCTTCGAAGCCCCGGCTGGAGTTGCTGATGTTCACCGACTGGAGGCGGCCCTTGTCGCCGTAGCCAAAGTCCATGCGGCTCTGCACACCCTGTTCATCATTGCGGAACTCGAGGCGCACGGGCAGCTTGGTCGCCTTGTCGATGGCCACCTCGAGCTTGCCGCGCTTCCAGAAGCCCAGACTCTGGGCCAGGCTCTGCTCCCGCTTCTTGGCGTCCCAGGCGGCCGTGGGCGCGTTGAAGACCAGGCGCTGGAGGGTGTGGCCCTCGACGGTCTCCTCGCCAGCCAGGCTGGCTTTGAACATGGGGGAGTCAATGTAGACGGCCTTGATGTCGTTGAGGGTCTGCCGGAACCAGGACAGGTAGGTCAGCGGCGCGTCGGCGGGGGGGAGATCGACCCGGGTGGTGTAGGCGTTCTGCTCTTTGCTGTAGAGGAAGCCGCGGTTGCCACGCCGGGTGAAGAGCAGGGCTCCGAAGTCGCCCTCGAGGTCCGTCTTGAAGTCGCCATTGGCGAAGTAGATGCTCTTGACGCGGAGGTTGGCCTGGCCACCCTGGCTGTTGCCCTTGACGAGACCCTGGCTGAGGGTGTCCACCTTCTGGTTCACGGCGGCGCCGCTGAGGGCGATACCCAGGGTGCCATGCAGCTCCACGGAAGTGACGCCCTGGTAGGGCTGGCCGAACCAGGCGGCATCCACCGCATCGAGGGTGTCGCGCAGGGCGCGTCGAGCCGTATCGGCGTCGGGGGATGCCTTGGGCGCCGTCTTGGCGGCCGGCTTGGGGGCGGCACTCTTGGCTGGGGCCTGGGCGGGCAGAAGGCTGGCGACGAGCAGGAGGGGAAGGATGGGCAGGCGCATGGAGTCCTCGGGGCTATCGATGAGGGTGTCGGGGAGCGGGTTTTTGTTCCGGACGCTGCTTGGCGAAGCAGGCGCGGCAGAGGGCCTTGGCGGGGTCATCCGGGATGAAGGGCAGGTATTCGGTTGCCCCACAGGCCGCACAGGTGATGTGGGTCAGGATGCGGGCGGCCTCCTGGCCTCCCTTGCGCTTGTAGACGAAGGAGCGCCGGTAGCAGTCGGGGCAGAGGTAGAACTTCTGGCCCTGCTCCACCCGGAAGTGCACCCCGCACTCTGAGCAGATCTTCTCCCGGGGGGCCGCCGGATCCGGTGGCGCCACCGGGGCCCGCTTGGTCAGCAGGACAGCGGCAGGTTTTGGGCCCAGAGCGGGAGCCGAATCCCCAGGGCCGGGGTCGCTCGTAGTAGGGATCCCTTTTTTCATGGTGTCTGGTTCCGGTCCGGCCTGTGCCGAGGGTTCAGGGTATCCCAACCAGGTCCGGGGCGCGAGTTCCGCTCCAGGGGCCTGCTCTGGCATCCTGGGCGCATGTCCCTCATCGCCCCCCTCCTGGAACCCCTGCGCCGCGGTGAGCCCCGGGCCCTGGGCCGGGCCATCTCCTGGATGGAGAACGGGCACTCCGGCGCCCGGGAGCTGATGTCGGCCCTCTGGCCGGACCTGGGTCGGGCCGCAGTGATCGGCATCACGGGGTCCCCCGGTGCCGGCAAGAGCACCCTCACGGACCAGCTGGCCCGGGCCCTGCGCGCCGAGGGCCAGAGGGTGGGCATCCTGGCCGTGGACCCCACCTCGCCATTCAGTGGCGGCGCCATCCTGGGGGACCGCATCCGCATGGGCCGCTGCGCCGCGGATCCCGGCATTTTCATCCGCAGCATGGCCACCCGGGGCGCCCTGGGCGGCCTGGCCCGGGCCACGCAGGACGCCATCGACCTCCTGGACGCCGCGGGCTACGACACCATCCTGGTGGAGACCGTGGGCGTCGGCCAGGACGAGGTGGATGTGGTGAGCTGCGTCCAGACCTGCTGCGTGGTGCTGGTGCCCGGCATGGGCGACGAGATCCAGGCCATCAAGGCCGGCATCATGGAGGTGGCCGACCTGTTCGTGATCAACAAGGCCGACCGGGACGGCGCCGACCAGGTGGAGTCGGAGATCGAGGCCATGAAGTCCCTGTCCTGTGTCCGCCCCTGGGACCCCCCGGTGCTGCGGACCGTGGCCCAACAGGGCCAGGGCATCCCTGAGCTGCTGGCCCGCATGCGGGAGCACGGGGTCTGGCTCCGGGCCCATGGAGGGCTTGCCCGCAAGGCCCGGGAGCGCGCCCGGCTGCGCTTCGAGTCCCTGCTGGCCGAGGCCGCCTCCCGGCAGGCCAAGGCCCGGGCCGGGGCCGAGCGGGTGGAGGCGGCCATCCAGGCCATCGCCGACCGGGTGCAGGACCCCTACAGTGCCGTGGGGGCGATTCTGGACAAACTATAGTCCGGGGGCCGGCGCCCGATGAAGCAACCATGGGCACCAACAGCCTCAACAAGGACACCAGTGAGGCCATCCGCATGGTCTTTCAGCGCTTGTGCGAGGACGAAGGCAGCGTTCGCCTGATCTTCAACAGCTTCCGGGGCGAGTTCCGGGTGCTGGCGGAGGCCCCGGACCGGGTGATCCTCAACATCTCGGACCTGGAGCGTGGCCAGTGGCGCCTGAAGACGGGCTCGCGGCTGACCCTGCACCTGCTGGACCGGGGCCTGCCCTTCGAGGCCGTGGTGGACTTCCAGGGCCATGGCAAGTTCCACGGCCTCGAGGCCTGCCACGTGACCCTGCCCCGCCTGCTCCGGGCCCTGGACACCCACCGCCTGGCGGAGTACGTCCCGAGCCGGCCCGTGCCCTGTCCCTTCGCGGACCAGCAGAACAACGTGAAGGACGGCTTCGCCCTGGCCTTCGGGGAGGACGGCCTGGAGCTGGCCCCTCCCGAAGGCACCCGCATCCTGGGCGACATGCTGCGGCTCAACGCCACCACCTCGGTGGAGCTGCGGGCCGTCATCGGGGAGAACCTGGCCCTGCCCATGCGGGTGGCCTACTTCGGTGAGCGGGTCTGGGGTCTCCACATCGCCGACACCGCTGACAAGAAGCGCCTCGGCAAGTACCGCCAGTGGCTCCTGGAGGCCAAGCACCACCAGGCCCAGAAGGACCTGGCGCGCTTCGCTCCGGGTGGCATGGAATCGGCCAAGCTGTCCTCCCGCCGGGAGGCCACGGCGCGTCCCGCCGCGCAGGTGAAGCTGTTGGTGGACCGGGATCCGCTGCTCCTCGTGCTCTCGGGTGACGAGGCCTTCCCCACCCGGCTGGCGGAGGCCGTGGGGCGCAAGTTCGGCATCGTCGCCCTGGATCCCCTGAAGGGTCCTGTCCTGCCGTCCCTGGCACCGCTGGGGGCCGGAGCCGACGGCTGGGGACGCGTCAAGCTGGTGCTGATCCACCACCGCCAGCGCACCGGCACGGCCATGGAGCGCTGCGGGCAGCTGCTCCAGCAGGAGAAGTGCCCCCTGCCCATCCTGCTGGCCGGCACCGGGGAGGAGTGCGACCTCAAGCGCAACCGGGCCCTGGCCGCGGGCGCCGTGGACTACCTGACCGTGGAGCCCTTCCACATCCTCAGCGTGATCCGGATCCTGGACGAGACGCTCCGGATGCTGGGCTGATTTTCAGGTAACCCACCCCGAGGCCCGATGAACTGGCGGACCCGCTCGGAGGTCCTCGCGGGAGCCCCCATGTCCTTGTCCAGTCGCTTGAGTGTGCGCGGCAAGCTCCTGCTGATGGTTCTGCCTCCGGTGCTGGGCTACGCCTATTTCAACCTCCACGAGACCTGGGCCCTCTACGACCAGCTCCGCACCCAGGGCCTGCTGCAGGGCGGCTTCGACCTGGCCAAGGGCCCCTGGCGGGCCTTTGCCGTGGACCTCCTCCTCTCCTTCGTGGTGTGGATGGCCACCTTCGCGGTGGTCTACCGGTTGAGCCTCTGGATCACCCGGCCCCTGCAGGCCCTGGCCGACGGCCTGCGCCGCAGCGACCTCACCCTGCAGCTCCCGGTGGAGAGCCAGGATGAGATCGGGGCCGCCGCGGCGGCCTTCAACACCTACAACGCGCGGATCCGGACCGTCTTCCAGAGCCTGGCGGACTCCTCCGGCTCCGTGGCCAGCGGGGCGACGGAGCTCTCGGCCTCCAGCGAGCAGATGGCCGCCACCAGCGCCAGCCTCGCCCAGAACTCCTTGGCCCAGCGGGCCGCCTTCGAGCGGGTCGCCGCCGCCGTCACCGAGCTGTCCGCCTCCATCGAGCAGGTCTCCCAGAACCTTCAGCGCTCGCGGCAGGAGTCCGACTCCGCGGTCAGCGCGGTCCAGCAGGGCGCCCTGGCCGGCACCGCCAGCGCCCAGGCCATGGAGGACATCCGCGCCGCCACCTCCAGCATGGTGGCCGCCGTGCGGCTGATCCAGGACATCGCCCGCCAGACCAACCTGCTGTCGCTGAACGCGGCCATCGAGGCCGCCAAGGCCGGGGCCATGGGCAAGGGCTTCGCAGTGGTGGCCGAAGAGGTCCGGAAGCTGGCGGAGCGCAGCGGTGCCGCGGCCCGGGAGATCGGCGAGCTCATCGAGCGGAGCAATGCCTCCGTGACCCAGGGGGCGGACATGGTGGGAGCCACCGTGGCGGCCCTGGGCACCATCGAGGCCAGCATCCAGACCCTGGCCTCCGTGCTGCTCGAGGTGGGCGCCGCCGCGGACGAGCAGGCCCGGACCAGCACCGAGGTGGCCGAGCAGGTGGAAGAGAACCTGGACCGCGTGGCCCACAACGCCTCGGCCACCACCCAGATGGCCCAGACCGTGGCCGAGGTGGCCCGCACCGCCGCCGACCTGGCCCGGGTCGCCGAGGGCCAGAACGAGCAGGTGGGGCAGTTCCGGATCTAGGCTCCGGCAGGGCCGGTCAGCGCTCCGCCAGGATGCCGTAGAGGTCCGGCCGCCGGTCCCGGAAGAAGCCGAAGGAGGCGCGGTTGCGCCGGATCTCCTCCAGGTCCAGGTCCGCCAGGATGACCCCCGTGTCCGTGCGCCCCAGCTCCGCCACCAGGTCGCCGCGGTGGCTGGCGATGAAGGAGTGCCCGTAGAAGGTCTGGTCGCCCTCGGTGCCGATGCGGTTGGAGGCCACCACGGGCACCACGTTGGAGACCGCGTGGCCGACCATGGCCCGCTGCCAGAGATCCTTCGTGTCCAGCTCGGGGGTCTCGGGCTCGGTGCCGATGGCCGTGGGGTAGAGCAGGAGCTCCGCCCCCTGGAGCATCATGGCCCGGGCGCACTCCGGGTACCACTGGTCCCAGCAGATGCCCACCCCCAGGCGGCCGTAGCGGGTGGGCCAGACCTTGAAGCCGGTGTTGCCGGGGCGGAAGTAGAACTTCTCCTCGTAGCCCGGTCCGTCGGGGATGTGGCTCTTGCGGTAGACGCCGAGCAGGGCGCCGTCGGCGTCGACCATGGCCAGGCTGTTGTAGTGGGCGTGGCCGTCGCGCTCGAAGAAGGAGACGGGGATCACCACGCCCAGCTCCCGGGCCAGGGCCTGGAAGCGGGCGATGGTGGGATGGCCCTCGACGGGCCTGGCGAGGTCGAAGAACTCGTCCCGCTCCTCGCGGCAGAAGTAGGGGCTCTCGAACAGCTCCGAGGGCAGGATCACCTGGGCACCCTGGGCCGCGGCCTGGCGCACCAGGGCCTCCACCTGGGCGACGTTCTCCTCCAGGCTGGCCGTGAAGGCGCACTGGGTGGCGGCGACGCGGACCTGGCTCGACGGGCTCATGGGATCTCCGGCTGCTGCTGGGTGATGCAGTGAAAGGCGCCACCTCCGCTCAGGATGGCACGGGCGGAGCGGCCCACCACACGGCGGCCCGGGAAGAGTGCGGCGAGCCCCGCCACGGCCGCTGCGTCGAAGGGGGTCCCGTAGGTGGGCACCACGACCGTGCGGTTGCCCACATAGAAGTTCACGAAACTGGCGGGCATCAGGGTGCCCTCGTCATCCAGCACCATCCCGGGCGAGGGGATGCGCACCACGCTCAGCCGGCGGCCCCGGGCGTCGGTGCAGGCGGCCAGGTCCGCGGCCAGCCGGTCCAGAGTCGCCGCGTTGGGATCGGAAGGGTCCTGGGCCGCCATGCAGACCACCACACCTGGGGCCACGAACCGCGCCAGGGTGTCGATGTGGCCGTCGGTGTGGTCGTTGAGCAGCCCCTCGTCCAGCCAGAGCACCCGCTCGGCCCCGAGGTCCCTGCGCAGGGCGGCCTCGATGGCGGCCTCGTCCAGGCCTGGATTCCTGTTGGGATTGAGCAGGCACTGGCGGGTGGTGAGCAGGGTGCCCTCCCCGTCGGCCTCGATGGAGCCACCCTCCAGGATCCAGTCACTGAGCCGCGCCGGAGCCCCGCTCAGGGCGGCGACCCGGCCCGCGACCCGGTCGTCCCCGGGCAGGACGTACTTCCCGCCCCAGCCGTTGAAGCGGAAGCAGGCGGCCCGCAGGGCACCCGTGCCGTCCTTGACGAAGATGGGCGCCGTGTCCCGGAGCCAGATGTCCCCCACGGGCACCCGGTGGAACCGCACCTGGCCCAGCACCGGCCCCAGGGCCGCCCGGGCCTCGGCCTCGGCAGCGGCATCCTGCACCAGCAGCTCCAGGGCCTCGCCACCCTGCTCGGCGATGGCCCGGCCGAGGCCCGCGACCTCCGCCTGGGCCGGGCCCAGGTTCTCCTGCCAGAGGTGGCCATGGCTCGGCCACGCCAGCCAGCAGGCGCTGTGGCGCTCCCATTCGGCGGGCTGTCGGAGGGCGGGGAAGGTCATGGGGAGCCAGATCCTCGGGAGGTTGAGCCCCGGCGCGGGGCACGCCCTCCAGTTCAACAAAAGCCGGACGCCCCGTCGAGCGGAATGGGCGGGACGCCCCCCCTGGAAGGTGGCGGACAGGGGAATACCGCGTAACATGAGGCTAATTTCCAGGGGGTCTCGTGATGCCGCTCCGCGTCCTGCGCGCCGCAGTCCTGCTGTTCCTGTTGGCTGGCGGGCCCGCCCTGGAGCTCTGCTCCCAGCAGGCGCCCCCGGTCGCGCAAGCAGCCCAGCTCCGCGAGCGCTACAGCAAGAGGGAGGTCCTGGTCCCCATGCGGGACGGCGTGAAGCTCTTCACGGCCATCTACACCCCGAAGGACCCGACGGGCACCTACCCGATCCTCCTGCAGCGCACCCCCTACAGCGTGCGGCCCTACGGCCCCGACGCGTTCCCGCAGGAACTGGGGCCCTCGCCCCGCTTCCAGCAGGAGGGCTTCATCTTCGTCTACCAGGATGTGCGCGGCCGGATGCTGTCCGAGGGCGACTTCGTGAACATGCGGCCCCAGCGGAGCGTCTCCGGCGCCGCCGTGGACGAGAGCACCGACACCTTCGACACCATCGAGTGGCTGCTGCGGAACGCGGGGCGCAACAACGGCAAGGTGGGCCAGTGGGGGATCAGCTACCCGGCCTTCTACACCGCCGTGGGGATGCTGTCGGGCCACCCGGCGCTGAAGGCAGTGTCCCCCCAGGCGCCCATCGTGGACTGGTTCCAGGGGGACGACTTCCACCGCAACGGCGCCCTCTGGCTGCCCCATGCCTTCAACTTCATGGTGAGCTTCGGCAAGCCCCGGCCCACGCCCAGCACGGCCTGGCCGCCCCCGCTCCGCCACGGCACCTCGGACGGCTACGCCTGGTTCCTGCGCCTGGGCTCCACCGGCGCCACCCGCCAGTTCACGGCGGACGTGGCCTTCTGGAACGAGATGCTGGATCACCCCGACTACGATGCCTTCTGGCAGGGCCGCAACCTCCGTCCGCAGCTGAAGGACGTCAGGCCCGCGGTGCTCACCGTGGGCGGCTGGTTCGACGCCGAGAACCTCTACGGCGCCTTGCAGGTCTTCAAGACCCTGGACCGCCAGAGCCCGGCCACGGACAGCCGCCTGGTCATGGGCCCCTGGTTCCACGGCGGCTGGGAGCGCAGCAAGGGCGACCGCCTGGGCCTGGTGCAGTTCGGCGCGGACACCTCGGACTGGTTCCAGGCCGAGGTGCTCTTCCCCTTCTTCATGCACCACCTGAAGGACGCCCCAGAGCCCCTGCTGGCCAAGGCCACGGTCTTCGAGACCGGCACGAACCGCTGGCACCGCCTGGAGAGCTGGCCGCCGAAGGGGGCCCGGTCCGCCCGCCTCTTCCTCCAGCCGAAGGGGCAGCTGGGCTTCAGCCCGCCCGCCGCGGACGGCGGCGCGGACAGCTTCGCGTCGGACCCCGCGAAGCCGGTCCCCTTCACGGAGCAGCTGGCCATCGGGATGCCCCGGGAATACATGACCGCGGATCAGCGCTTCGCCGGCCGCCGCCCGGACGTGCTGGTGTTCCAGACCGGACCCCTGGCCGAGGACCTCACCCTGGCCGGCCCCCTGCGGCCGGAGCTCTTCGTCGCCACCACCGGGACCGACGCGGACTGGGTGGTGAAGCTCATCGACGTCTACCCCGATGACTTCCGGAACCCGGACTTCAAGGAGGGCGGATCACCCTGGGAGCGCACGGCCAACCCCATGGGCGGCTACGAACAGCTGGTCCGCGGCGAGGTCATGCGGGGCAAGTACCGCGACAGCCTGGAGCGCCCCCAGCCCTTCGCGCCTGGCCAGCCCACCCGCGTGGCCTGGTCCATGAATGACATCTGCCACACCTTCCGCAAGGGGCACCGGGTCATGGTGCAGCTCCAGAGCAGCTGGTTCCCGCTCATGGACCGCAACCCGCAGGTCTTCACGGACATCAACAAGGCCAGGCCCGAGGACTATCGGCCGGCCACCCACACCGTCTTCCACGACGCCGCGCGGCCCAGCGGCCTGGAGGTCGGCGTCTGGCCCCAGCCATGACCGAGGGCAGAGGTCGGCCTCATGGTGGGGGGGCTGAACACTGATCCAACCTCCCGGGACTTGATCAGCCCCGCGCCTTCCAGCCCTCGAGCACACGGAAGCGGCTGCCCATCTGGTTGGGCAGGGTGAGCTGCAGCAGGTTCTCGGTGCGGCGCATGCGCTCGGGGACGGGCAGGGCCAGCCACTCGGCGCCCCACTGGTCCAGGGGGGCGTGGGCGCGGATCCAGCGGCTGAGCTCCAGGTGGGAGAGCTCGGTCAGGCCCTCGCCCTCGAGCAGGGTCGCCAGGCGGGTGAAGTCGACATCGGCGGTCAGGTCCGCCTCGCCCAGGTCCTCGTGCCAGCGGCCGTCCACGCTGTGGGCCTTGAAGCGACGCAGGTCCGCGCCCTTGGCCAGCAGGCGGTCCGCGGCCTCGCCGTAGTCCACCGCCAGGAAGAGGCCCGCCTCCAGGGGCGCCGCCAGCTCGCGCACCACCGCGGGCAGGGGCTCGCACCAGATACTGCCGTCCCGCAGCTCGAGCCCGTCGGTGCGCGCGGCAAACCAGGCCCCGGCCTCGCCGGGGTCGGCCGCCTGCCACTCGGGCCCGCGGGCCGTCAGCACCTCCCGGGTCCACTGCGCGCCGTCCCAGCGCCAGGGCTGGGCGGGCAGGGCATCGAACAGCTCGTTGCTGAAGACGCAGCCGGTGAAGGGTTCCAGGGGCTCGGCTTCGGCGGCAAAGCGCGCGCGTTTTGCCGCGAGGAAAGGAGCCAGGGCCATTTCGGCAGCGGCTCGGGCCGCGGGGTTGTCGTCGCGGTGGACGTAGACCAGGGCCTCGGCGAAGGGCCCGGTGGCGGCGTTGAGCAGGTCCCGGCCCAGCCAGCCACGGCCGGCGCCGGGCTCCAGGGCGGTGAAGCGCGCCGGGCGGCCCAGGCGCTCCCAGGCGGCCTCCAGGCGCACGGCCAGGGTTTGGCCCAGCAGGGGGCCCAGATCCAGGGCCGTGTAGTAGTCCTTGCCGTCGAAGCCCCAGGGGCCCTCCGTCCGCCGGTAGTAGCCGTGCTCCGGGTGGTAGAGCCCCAGCGCCATGACGTCGGCGGCCGGGACGGGACCTTCCGCGAGGCGGGCCTGGAGGATGTCGTTCAGCGGGTTCATTTCTTCTCCAGGGGCCACTTCTCCAGCAGCACGGGCAGGAGCCACTGGGTGAGCAGGAGGGCGAGGGCGACGCCGCCCAGGCAGGCGAGGCCAAGGCCGCGCAGGCCCCGGTAGCCGCTGAAGACCATGCCGCCGAAGCCCGCCAGGGTGGTGCCCGCACAGACGGCGTTCACCCGGGCCACCCGCTGGGGGGCGTCCGCCTCGAAGCGGGCCCGGTGCAGCAGGTTGAAGGCGGTGTCCACACTCACGCCGAGGGCGATCGGAATGGCCATGAGGGACAGGAAGGTCAGGGGCTCCCCGGCCCAGCCCAGGGCGCCCAGCACCCCCGCCTGGCTGGCCACGAGGGGCACCAGCGCGAAGAGGGCGAAGCGCAGGCTGCGGCCGAACAGGGCGAGGATGGCGAAGATGCCGGCCAGGGCCAGGAGCACCGCCTGCTGCACCGCCTCCTTGGCGATGCCCTTCACCACCCGGAAGAGGGGCTGGGTCCCCACGAAGCGGCCACCCGCGGCCTCCACCTGGGGGGTCAGGCGGGCCAGGGCGGCCTCGTCCAGCCGCAGGGGCACCAGCAGGGTCGGGTCCAGGGGCGGCACCTTCCGGTTCCGGCGGAGGCCTTCCCACAGGGTCCAGCGGCCGCGCTCCTCGGGTGGCGTGACCCGGGGCAGGAGGGCCTGTAGGGCCCGCACGGGCTGGGCCGGATCCGCAGCCGCGGCGGCCAGGGCCGAGAGGGAGCCTTCCAGGGCGGCGGGGTCCAGGCCCGCCCGGGCCGCGGCCTCCAGCACCTGGCGCCGCCAGGTCTCGGAGCCCAGCGTGTGGCGCAGCTCGGGATCGAGGCTCTGCCAGTCGGGCATGGGCAGACCGGCCTCGCGGAGGATGGGGCTCAGCTTGTTCCAGCGGGCGGGCAGGCGGTCGATGTCCTCCAGGGGGATCTGCAGGGCCAGGGGCTGGAGGCTGGCACCCAGGGTGCGCGTCAGCCGCTCCTGCAGGGTCAGGGCGGGGTTGCCCTGGGCGCGGAAGCGGCGCAAGTCCTCCTCCCAGCGCGTGCGGGGGGCTCCAAGCAGGGCCAGCGCCAGCACCGCGAGGGCGGCCCAGGGAGCCCAGCGGCGCCTGGGCGCGGGCGGGCGGGCGGGCCCCGGGGCGAAGGTGCCGGTGCCGCGGTCCAGGCCCAGCAGCAGTGTGGGCAGCACCAGGAAAGTGGCCACCAGGCAGGCCAGCAGCCCCAGGCCCGTGGTGAGACCCAGATCCCGGATGCCGGGGAAGGGCGCGAAGGCCAGGGCCAGGAAGGCCAGGGCCGTGGCCAGGGCCCCGGCCACGACTCCCGGGGCGGTGCCCAGCAGGGCGGCCTGGAGGGCCCGCTCCTTGGGTTGCCCCGCCCGGCGCTCGTCCCGGTAGCGGCTGAAGAGCAGGATGCCCACGTCATCGCCCACGCCCAGCAGCACCGCGCCGAAGCCCGCCGCCATCAGGTTCACCCGGCCCAGGACCCAGCCCGTGAGCCCCAGGGCCCAGAACATGCCGATCAGCAGCGGCACCATGACGAAGCCGTAGCCCGCCAGGGTCCGGAAGCCCAGCCAGTAGACCAGGCCGATGAGGAGGAAGCTGAAGCCGAGGCTCAGGAGCACCTCCACCGTGAGGCGGTTGGACTCCCAGGCGGTGATGGCGTGAGCCCCGGTGGCCTGCAGGGCGAAGGGGCGGCCTGCGGCGGGGGCCAGGGCGGCCTCGGCCTCCCGGAGGCTGGCGGCGGGAGGCAGGGGGCCCTGGGCACCGCGGCCCAGCCAGGCCAGGGCGCGGGTGGTGGCCTTGGCGTCCGCGGCCGGGAAGCCGGCCACCAGGGGCAGCAGCACGAAGCGGCCGTCCTTGGTCTCGAAGTACCCCGTGCGGACATGCAAGCTGAAGGACTTCCCCAGCGCCGTGGCCCGGGCCATGCCCTCGCCGTCCTGGGGCGCCAGGTCGCGCAGACCCAGGGGATCGAGCCGGGCCAGGGCCGCGGGCAGGGGCTCCGGGGAGGCCAGGGCCCTGGCCGTGGCCTGCAGGCGGAGGCGCAGGACGGCCGGATCCCGCAGGGGGGCGAGGCGGTCCCCCAGCCAGGCCGGGGCCAGGGCGTAGAGGGTCTCGGTGGTCAGCCGCCCCACCGCCGCGTCGCCTTCGGTGATGGCGCCCACGGCCAGCAGCGCCGGCCAGGGGCTGAGACCCCCGGGGCCCGGCACGGGCACGGGCTCCGACAGGCGGCCCTCGGCGGCCAGGCCGTTGAGAGGCAGGTTGCCCTCGGTGAGCAGCCGGTCCACCACCTCCTCGGCCCAGGCCCGCCGGGCCTCCAGGTCCGCCTCGCCACCCTCGGCCACGAGCCAGAGCAGCTCCTGCTGACCGACGCCGGCCTCCAGGTTGGCCCGCACCGCCGGATGGTCCGCGGGCAGGAGGCTCATGAGGTCCAGGGCCCGCTCCACGCGCAGGGTGCCCCAGCCCAGGAGGAGGGTCAGCCCCGCCACCAGGAGCCAGAGGCCCCTGGACTTGGAGAGATGCAGGTGGAGCAGGCCACGCAGCAGGGCGTTCATCGCTCCACGCGGTCGATCCAGGGTTTCAGCGCGGGCACCATCTCGACCCGCTCGGCGTTCCGCAGGCGCTCCAGGAGGCTGCTGTCATCCAGGCGGGCCAGGGGATGGTTCTCCCGGCGGTCGAGGACCTCGGGCGAGCCCGCCGCCGTGAGGATGGTGGGCAGCTCGGCGCTGTAGCGGTGGTCCAGCAGCTGGGCCAGGGCGGCGGCGACGCGGAGGTCCGAGTCCATGCGGTCCCAGTCGTCCAGCACCAGCAGCGCCGGCTCCTGCAGGGGCTCGATGAGGTCCCGGACACTCTGGAAGGACTGGTTCTGGAAGCTGCGCACGTCGTAGTAGGTGTCCTTGATGGCCTGGCTGAGGGTGCGCACCGACACAAAGCGGCCGCTCCGACCGGTCCGCTCAGTCCAGGCCCGCAGGGCGGCGGCGGCCAGGGTGCTGCGGCCACTCTGGGCGGGGCCGTGGATCCACCACAGCTCCCAGCCGTGCCGGAAGCGGTGCTTGCCGGTGGTGGCCCACTGGGCGAGCCCCTCGGCGCCGGCGGGGCGGATGCCGTGCTCGGGCCGCTTGCGCAGGGCCGCGAGCAGCTTGGTCAGGTCGTCCCGGCCCTCGAGCTCGCCGACCTCCTCGGGGGGGCGGGCCAGCAGGTCCTCCAGCTCGCCGACGCGGTTGAGCAGGGTCCGGGCGGTGCTGGCCTGGACGTTGTTCCACCACTTCCAGAAGTGGGTGAAGTCCGCCTCGCGGTAGCGGGCGGGCAGGCCCAGGGTCTCGGCGTCCGGAGCCAGGTCCGCGGTGCAGCCGCAGACGATGACCGGCTTCACGGGATCCGGGTCGAAGACCAGGCCCTGCCCCTGGCAGCGGGGGCAGTCCGGGCGGCCCTTCATGGACCGTCTCCGCCCCGCAGGAAGCCGCCGAGCACCTCGCGGCGCCGCTCGCGGATGCGGGCCAGGGCCCGCTCCTCCAGCTGCCGCACCCGCTCCCGGGAGATGGGCGGGTCGAACTGCTTGCCGATCTGCTCGAGCGTGAGCGGGTCCTCGCCACCCAGGCCGAAGTGCAGCGACACGATGGTGCGCTCCTTCTCGGTGAGGGACTTCAGGCTCTCCTCGATCTGGTCCAGGAAGGCCTCCTGGTCCAGGGTGTGCATGGCGGAGGGCTCCACCTCCTGCTCAAGGCTGTCGCCCACGGTGAGGTCGGAGTCGCCGAGTCCCTGCTCGGTGGACACCGTCGAGGTGGTCTGCTGGAGCAGCTGGAGGCGCTCCACCTCTTCCACGCTCAGGCCGATGGCGTCGGCGATCTCCTGGAGCATGGGCGCGCGGCCCAGGGTCTGGCTCAGCTTCTGGGTGGCCCGGTTCAGCTGGACGAGGTGGCCAGCCACCTTCTGGGGCAGGCGGATCTTGTTCCCGTGCTCGGCCAGGGCGTGGAAGATGGCCTGCCTGACCCACCAGGACCCGTAGGTGAGGAACTTGTTCTGCCGCTCGGGGTCAAAGCGCTTGGCGGCCTCGATGAGGCCCAGGTTGCCCTCGCTGATGAGGTCCAGCAGGTCCAGGCCCATGCCCTCGAACTTCCGCGCCTCCTTGACGACGAAGCGCAGGTTCCCCTCCACGAGGCGCTGCAGACCTTCAGGATTGCGGTCGTTCTGCCACAGGCGACCGTTGATCCGCTCTTCCTCCGCGGTCAGCAGAGGCAGGTGCCGGATGGAGTCGAAGTATTTGTCGAGCGAGCGCTCTTCGAGATGCCGGAGGGGCACGGTGCTCCTTGGGGGGAGGGATCAGCATACCAAGCGTCCGGTGCCCGTTGGGGGCTGTCCAGGTATTTGGTTGGGCTGTGGCCCGTTCCGCAGTTGCAAAAAAAGCCGCCGGCCAGGCGCGATGTCAACGCTTGCGCAGGCCGTGCATCGTCAGCTTCACCAGGCCCGTGGAGCTTGGGCGCGGCACATCCTTCAGGCCCGCCGCCTCGAGCACCTGCGCGAGCCGCTCCAGGTCCTCCTGCATGTGGTGGAGGCGGTCCCGCAGGCCCAGCACGACCTCCACCCCGGCCAGGTTCACGCCCAGGTCCCGGGTGAGGTTGAGGATGAACTCCAGGCGTTCCAGGTCCTCGTCGCTGTACAGCCGCGTCTTGCCCTCGGTGCGGCTGGGGGCGAGCAGCCCTTCCCGTTCGTAGAGGCGCAGAGTCTGGGGATGCACGCCGTAGCGCATCGATACCACGCCGATCATGTAGGCGCCCATGCGGGGGTCCTTAGCCATGGTTGGCACCTCGTTGCTTCTGGAGTTCCGCGTCATTCAGCTCCGCCAGCTCCCGGAGCAGGTCCTTGCTCTTCTCGTCCTGGATCAGCGGGGTCACCACGACCACTTCCGCGATGAGGTCCCCCCGCTGGCTGCCCCGGGGGATGGGCATGCCCTGGCCCTTGACCCTCAGCTTCGCCCCGGTCTGAGTGCCCGGCGGGACCTTGATGGTCTGATGGCCCTCGGGGGTCGGCACCACCACCTTGGCCCCCAGGGCGGCCTCGGAGAAGCTGATGGGCAGCCGGACGTAGAGGTTCGGCCCCTTCCGCTCGAAGCGGGCGTCGGGCTCCATGCTGATCTGCAGAAAGAGGTCCCCGGGACCGCCGCCGCGGCGGCCCGCCTCGCCCTTGCCGGCCACCCGCAGCCGGGCCCCGTCCTCCACCCCGGCCGGGATGGCGATGGTCACGGTCTCCTGCCGCCCGTGGCGGCCCGCGCCGTCACAGTCGGGACAGGCGGGCATCCGGCTGCCGCGGCCGCCGCAGTCAGGACAGCTGCGGCCGAAGGAGAGAAAGCCCGAGCCCGAACCCAGCTTGCCCCGGCCCTGGCAGGTCCGGCAGGTCTCGGGCTTCTTGTTGGCCTCCCCGGTGCCCCGGCAGGCCAGGCAGGGCTCGGACCGGTTCACCCGCAGGTTGAGCCGGGTGCCCTCGAAGGCCTCCCGGAACCCGAGGCGCACCGCATGGAGCAGGTCCTCGCCCCGCTCCGGCCCCTGGCGGACCGGCCGGCCGCCGAAGCCCGCGAAGATGTCCTCGAAGGCGAACCCGTTGCCCTGCTGGAACCCGGGGGGCACCTGGGCGCCGGGACCGGCGGGATCGCCGTAGGTGTCATAGTTCTTCCGCTTCTCGGGATCCGACAGCACGTCGTTGGCTTCGGACAGCTTCTTGAACTCCGCCTCGGCCTTGGCGTCCCCGGGGTTCAGGTCCGGGTGGTGCTTGCGCGCCAGCTTGCGGTAGGCCTTCTTGATCTCCTCTTCGGAGGCCGACCGGGGCACGCCCAGGATCTTGTAGTAGTCGGGATGGGACATGGCTTTAGTCTAGGGCACTAAGATTTCTTACAGCCAGAAAAAGGGGCGCCGACGGCGCCCCTTTTTCTGCCGGACCTAGCTGACGACTTCCGCGTCGATCACGTTGTCATCGGGCTTCTTGTCGCCGCCGGGGTGAGCACCCGGGGCGCCGGGACCGCCGGTGCCGCCGTCCTGGGGCGGCTCCTGCTTGTAGAGGCTCTCCGCCAGCTTGTGGCTCTTGGCGGTGAGGTTCTCCAGGGCCTTCTTGATGCGCTCCTGCTCCAGGCTGGCCAGGGCGGCCTTGGCCTCGACGATGGCCTCCTCGGCCTCCTTCTTGTCGGCCTCGGGCAGCTTCTCGCCGCTGTCCTTCAGGAGCTTCTCCACCTGATAGACCATCTGGTCCAGGTGGTTCTTCTCCTCCAGCAGGGCCTTGCGGGCCTCGTCCTCGGCCTTGTGGGCCTCGGCATCCTTGACCTTGGCGTCGATGTCCTCCTTGGAGAGGCCGGTGCTGCCGGTCAGCGTGATGCTGGCGTCCTTGCCGGTGCCCTTGTCCTTGGCGGTCACGTGCACGATGCCATTGGCGTCGATGTCGAAGGTGACCTCGATCTGCGGCATGCCGCGGGGCGCCGGGGCGATGTTCCCGAGGTGGAACTGGCCCAGCAGCTTGTTGCCCTCGACCACGGGGCGCTCGCCCTGGAAGACCTCGATGTCCACACCGGGCTGGTTGTCCACGGCGGTGGTGTAGATCTCGGAGCGCTTGGTGGGGATGGTGGTGTTACGGGGGATGATGACGCTCATCTGGCCGCCGTTGGCGTTGATGCCGAGGCTGAGCGGGGTCACGTCCAGGAGCAGCACGCCCTTGACGTCACCGGCCAGCACGCCGGCCTGCACGGCGGCGCCCACGGCCACGACCTCATCGGGGTTGACGCTCTTGTTGGGCTCCTTGCCGAAGATCTGCTTCACCAGCTCCTGCACCCGGGGGATGCGGGTGGAGCCGCCCACGAGCACGACCTCGTCGATCTCGTGGTGCGCCATCTTGGCGTCTCGCACGGCGTTCTCGCAGGGCGCCTTGATCTTCTGCAGGACGGACTCGATCATCGACTCGAACTTGGCCCGGCTCAGAGGCTGGGTGACGTGCTTGGGACCGCTGGCATCCGCGGTGATGTAGGGCAGGCTGATGTCGGTCTGGGTGGTGCTCGACAGCTCGATCTTGGCCTTCTCGGCGGCCTCCTTCAGGCGCTGCATGGCGTCCGCCTGCTTGCGGAGGTCGATGCCCTCGGTCTTGAGGAACTCGTCGGCCAGCCAGTCGATGATGGCCTGATCGATGTTGTCGCCGCCCAGGTGGGTGTCGCCGTTGGTGGACTTCACCTCGACCACGCCCTCGGAGACCTCCAGGATGCTGATGTCGAAGGTGCCGCCGCCGAAGTCGAAGACCGCGATGGTGCCGTCCTTCTTCTTGTCCAGGCCGTAGGCCAGGGCCGCGGCGGTGGGCTCGTTGACGATGCGCTTCACATCCAGGCCCGCGATGGCGCCGGCGTCCTTGGTGGCCTGGCGCTGGGCGTCATTGAAGTAGGCGGGCACGGTGATGACGGCCTCGGTGACCTTCTCGCCCAGGTAGGCCTCGGCGGCCTCCTTCATCTTGGTGAGGATGATGGCGCTGAGCTCCTCGGGGCTGAACTTCTTGCCAAGCACGTCCACCACGCAGCCGCCCTTGTCGGACCGCTCGACGGTGTAGGGCACCAGCTTCTGTTCCTTCTCGGAGTCCGCGAAGGGCAGGCCCATGAAGCGCTTGATGGAGTAGATGGTGCTCTTGGGCTGGGCCACGGCCTGCCGCTTGGCCGACACGCCGACCAGGCGCTCGGTGGTCTTGGGGTTGAAGCCCACGACCGACGGGGTGGTGTCCGAGCCTTCGGGATTCGGGATCACCTTCGGCTGGCCGCCTTCCATGACGGCAACACAGCTGTTGGTGGTGCCCAGGTCGATGCCGATGATCTTGCCCATGGTTTTTTCTCCTCACGGTCAGGGCCGGGCACTGCCCACCCTCGACCTCTAGAGCATAAGGGCAGAAAAACCATTGTCAAGAGGATCTTCATTTTTTGACTCATATTTTCTTCGGATTTTCAATCGTGCCCCCCTCCGATATGCTGGAGGCCATGACCCTGCGCCCCTGCCCGATCTGCCGGACCCCCACCTCCTGGGAGGGGAACGCCTTCAAGCCCTTCTGCTCCCAGCGCTGCCAGACCCGGGACCTGGGCGCCTGGGCCAGCGAGAGCTACCGCGTCCCCGAGAAGCCCCAGGAGGAGGACGGCGAGGGCTGGAGTGGCGAGCTCGAGGGCAGCTAGGCCTGGCCCAGGGCCCGGGCGCGGATCTCAGCCAGGCTGGCGGGCACCGGGTGGAGCTCCAGGCTCTGCCCCGCGTGGAGCACCTGGCCGGGCACGTCGTGGCCCAGCAGTCCGGGCAAGGTCCTGGCCGCCGCCAGCAGCCGCGGCAGGTCCACGTCCACCCGGAAGCCCATGGCCTGGAACATGTGGACCAGGTCCTCGGTGCAGACGTTCCCGGTGGCCCCGGGCGCGTAGGGGCAGCCGCCCAGGCCGCCGAGGGAGGCGTCGAAGCGGTCCGCCCCGGCCTCCACCGCCGCCAGGGCGTTGACCAGCCCCATGCCCCGGGTGTTGTGGAGGTGCACGGTCAGCTCCGCCTCGGGAAAGCGGTTCCGGAAGGCGTGGCAGAGGTCGCCCACCTGCCCGGGATGGGCCATGCCCGTGGTGTCGCAGAGGGTGATCCCGCCCACGCCCTGGTCCAGGAAGCGTCCCGCGAGCTCCAGGACCACCGCTGGAGGGACTGCCCCTTCCATGGGACAGCCGAAGCTGCAGGAGAGGGAGACGTTCAGGGCGGCCCCGGCGCCCTGGGCCAGGGCCACGACCTCCAGCAGCCGGGCCCGGGACTGCTCCCTGGTCATGCGGAGGTTGAGCAGGTTGTGGGTCTCGCTGGCGGACATGACCAGGTTCAGCTCGTCGGTCCCGGCGGCCAGGGCGCGCTCGGCGCCCCGCAGGTTGGGCACCAGGGCCGTATAGACCACGCCGGGCTGGCGGCGCAGGCCGCGCATCACCTCGTCCGCATCCGCCAGGGCCGGGATGGCCTTGGGCGACGTGAAGGAGGTCACCTCGAGCTTGGCCAGGCCGCAGAGGCTGAGCTCGTCGAGGAGGGCGATCTTCTGGGCGGTGGGTATGAAGCGGGCCTCGATCTGGAAGCCGTCCCGGGGGCCGACCTCCTGGATGAAGAGCCGCTGGCCCGAGGCTTTCGCTGGTGTGGGCACTGGCATCTGGCACCTCCCGGTGGAACCCTGGATCAGATCACGCCCTTGGCGCGCAGCTCGGCCAGGGCCGGCTCGGAAACGCCCGCCTCCCGGAGCACGGCCTCGGTGTCCACCCCCAGCGCCGGTGCGGCCCGGCGGACCTGCCCGGGGGTGAGGCTCAGCTTGGGCACGATGCCCGGCACCTCGATGGCCTGGCCATCGGGCAGACGCGCCTGGAGGATCATGTCCCGGGCGCGGAAGTGCGGGTCCTCGGCGATGTCCCGGGCGTTGTAGATCCGGCCCGAGGGCACGCGGGCCTCGTCCAGCGCGGCCAGCACCTCGTCCAGGGACCGGGTGGCGGACCAGGCGCCGATGGCCTCATCCAGCTCAGCGGCCCGGGCGGCGCGACCCTCATTGCTGGCCAGGCCGGGATCCTCGCCCAGATCCTCGCGGCCGATGCGGGCCATGAGGCGCCTGTAGATGCCGTCGCCATTCCCCGCGATGAGGGCGTAGCCGCCGTCGGCGCAGCGGTAGGCGTTGGTGGGCGCGATGCCGGGCAGCGCGCTGCCCGAGGGCTCCCGCACCACCCCGAAGGCGCTGTACTCCGGGAGGAGGCTCTCCATCATGTTGAAGACGGCCTCGTAGAGGGCCACGTCGATGACCTGGCCGTCGCCCCCGTTGACCTTGCGGTGGTAGAGGGCCAGCAGCACCCCGACCACGCCGTGAAGGCCAGCCAGGGAGTCGCCGATGGAGACCCCGACGCGCACCGGGGTGCGGCCCGGCTCGGCAGTCAGGTGGCGCAGCCCGCCCATGGCCTCGCCGATGACCCCGAAGCCCGGCCGGTCCCGGTAGGGTCCCGTCTGCCCGTAGCCCGAGATGCGCAGCATGATGAGGCCGGGGTTGAGGGCATGCAGCTCCTCCCAGCCCAGTCCCCAGCCTTCGAGGGTGCCGGGCCGGAAGTTCTCGATGAGGACATCGGTCTCCCGCACCAGCTGGCGGATGAGGTCCTGGGCCTCGGGGCGCCGGAGGTCCAGGGCCACGGAGCGCTTGTTGCGCGACTGCACCTGCCACCACACGGAGGTGCCGTCCTTGAGCAGGCGCCACTTGCGCAGCGGATCCCCGGTGCCCGGCGTCTCGATCTTGATGACGTCGGCCCCGAACTCCCCGAGCAGTCTGGCGGCGAAGGGCCCCGCGATGAGCTGCCCCAGTTCGAGGACCTTGATGCCACTGAGGGCGGATGGCTGCATGGCTGCCTCGCGAGTCAGAAAGGGAGGAGGCACCTGGCGGGGCCTCCTCCCTGGACCAGTCTAGCGGGCTCTACCAGAGCCTCAGGACCTTCCACCAGGCGCCGCCGACCACCACCCAGATGAGGATGTTGACCAGGCTGATGATGAAGCCCAGACGCCACCAGGTGCCGATGGGCACGTAGCCGAGGCCGAACATGGCCGGGGCGGGACCCGTGCCGTAGTGGGTCATGCTGGCGTGCAGGTTCGAGAAGAAGCAGAGCACCAGGGCGGCGAGCACCGGCGGGGCCCCCAGGGTGATGGAAACACCGAGGAAGGCGGCATACATGGCGCCGGCGTGGGCCGTCATGCTGGCGAAGAAGTAGTGGGCGTAGAAGTAGGTGAGGGCCAGGACCAGGAAGCCCACCTGCCAGCTGTGCCCGGCCATGGAGGCGCCGACCACCTTGCTGAACCACGGGATCATCCCGAGCTTGTTGAGGAAGCCCGCCATCATGATCAGGCCACCGGTCCAGATGAGCACGTCCCAGGCGTTGTGCTCGGCCAGGACATCAGCCCAGTTGAGGACGCCGGTGAGGAGCAGCAGCGCGAGACCCAGCAGCGCGGCGGTGGTGCCGTCGATGCCGAAGCTCTTCTCGCCGATGACCCAGAGGACCAGCACGACGCTGAACACGGCGACCATGAGCCACTCGGACATGGAGGGCTTCCCCATCTCCCGGAGCTTGTCCGTGGCCATCTGGACGGCCTCGGGGGTCTCGGTGATCTCGGGCTTGTAGAGCTTGTAGAACACGTAGGGGATCAGTAGCAGGCCCGTGAGGCCGGGGACGATGGCCGCCACGAACCAGCTGTTCCAGGTGATGGTGATGCCGAAGTCCGCGGCGAACTTCTGGGTCATGGGGTTGGCGGCCATGGCCGTGAGGAACATGGCGCTGACGATGAGGTCCAGGTTGAAGCAGGTCACGGTGAGGTAGGCGCCGATCTTGCGGGCGGTGCCGTCCTCGGGGTTGCTGCCGTAGGCCCGCGCCAGGGAGCGCATGATGGGCATGATGATGCCGGCGGTGCGGGCGGTGTTGCTGGGCACCACGGGGGCCAGCACGAACTCCGTGGCGGCGAAGCCGTAGGCCAGGCCCAGGGTCCGCTTGCCCAGCAGGCGCATGAAGAAGTAGGCGATGCGGGTGCCGAGGCCGGTCTTGATGAAGCCCCGGGCGAACATGAAGGCCACGATGATGAGCCAGAGCGTCTTCTCGGCGAAGCCGCTGAGGCTGTCGGCCACGGGTAGGGTGCCGGTGATGGCCGTGAGGCCCACGCCGATCATGGCCACGGCGCCCATGGGCAGGGGCCGGAGGATGATGCCGAGGATGGTGGCCACGAAGATGGCGAAGAGATGGAGGCCGCGCACCCAGTCGGACTGGCGCAGCTTCTCGGCCTCGGCCTTGGTCTTGGCGTCCGCTTCCGCCTTCACCTTGGCCTCGGCGTCAGCCTTGACCTTGGCGGCGGCTTCGAGCTTGGCCTTGGCCTCGGCCTCGGCCTGCTGCGCGGCGAGCTCCTTGGCGGAGAGGACCGGCTTCTTGGCGGGGGCGGCGGGCTTGGCCTCGGTCGGCTTGGCGGCGGCCTCGGGCTTCCCGGCGGTGGGCTTGGCCGCCTCGGCGGGCTTCCCGGCCTTGTCGCCGGGCTTGGCGCCCTTGTCGCCGGGTTTGGCGGCCGCGGCCTTGGCACCGGCGGTTCCCGCGAAGAGCTTGCCATCCGGCAGGGGGGCTATGCGGGGCAGGACGAAATAGAGGAGACAGCCCACCGCGAGGGTGGCGATCAGGCGCCCGGGCTTGGCGCCTTCCCAGCCGCTGGATTTCTTGGAGTCAGGCGAGGTCATGGAAGTATCCAGTCAAGGAGATCAGAGGGACATGCGGAGCCCGAGGCCCAGCTCGGTCTGGGAGTCCTTGGGCACGCTGGTGGACAGCTTGAAGGATTCTGTCAGCTTCATGTAGGTGAATACACCATAGAACTCGATGCCCTTGCGCAGGTAGTTGCGGAAGGCGGCGTAGGCGACGTTCTTGCCGCCGTTGACGTAGGCAGCGGTGGCTGCGGTGGTGGGAAAGGCGAAGGCGTTCGGGATGGTGTAGACCCCGGCGGCATTCAGGGCCAGGGCGGCTGAGTCGACCTTGATCACCTGGTAGCCCAGGAACCCGGCCCACGCGGGTGAGAACTGGTAGGAACCGGACACGGTATAGGCGTTGTCAGTGCGGGTCGGCTTGCCGGGGTTCTGGTCGGAGGTGTAGTGGAAGTAGCCGGCGTTGAGCTTCAGGGCCTTGGTCAGGTTGATGTTGCCGCCGACCGACATGGACGTCTGGCTGAAGGGCTCGACGGTGGCATTGGTGGCGCCGGTGTTGTTGGCGGTGGTGTAGAAGGCGGACATGTGCCAGGTGGGGGCATTGAAGCCGGTGGCGACAGACGCGGTGGAGTTCCGGGTGTTGTTGGAGGCTTCGTAGTTCAGGTTGTAGGAAGCGCCGTAGCAGAAGCCGTCGGCGGGGGCGTACTTCCAGACGATGCCCTTGTCCTGCCGGGTCTGGGCGGGGCCGCCGTTGATGGCGCTGATGCTGTCGGCACCGGCGTAGTAGACCAGGGACTTGAAGTTGGAGTTGTTGGTCCAGCCGCCCTCGTCATAGTTCACTTCAGCGTGGTTGAAGGGATCGCAGTAGATCACCGCGAAGTCCCGGGCCAGGGTGTTCTGACGGCCGAAGGTGAGCTTCCCGAGCTTGCCGCTGATGCCGATCCAGGCGTCCCGGTTGAACAGCGCGTTGGTCTTGCCCTGCTCGCCGTCGAAGAGGAAGTACTCGCTCTCCAGCTTGTAGATGACGTTCAGGCCATCGACATTGGTCTTGATCGAGCCCTTGAGGCCCCAGCGGTTGCCGCTGAAGAAGGGCTCGCCCATGTCAATCTTGGACTTGCCATCGGCGGTGACATTGCTCTTGGAGAGCAGGGTCAGATCGATGAGGACGTAGGGCGTCAGGTACTCAGGAAAGCTCAAGCCGGTGGCGCTCTCGGACTTCAGGGCGGCCTTCTTTTCCAGCTCGGCGATGCGCGCATTCTGCTGGGCAAGCTGGGCTTTGACGTCGGCATCCTGGGCCTGGATGGTGCCGGCGACCAGCAGGAGGGCGAGGGGTGCGAACTTCATGGGAGACCTCACGAGAAGAGGGGGGCCGGGACAACGCCCGGTGCCTGGGTGTGGGAAGGGGGAGGAGCAAGGATCAAAGGGGAGATTGGAGGCCCAACCTTTCAGTCCCCTTTCAGCGCCCCCCAGATGTGCCCTGCGTCACGCGGCGGGTACCTTCCCGCATCGGATCGACCATCCTTGGGCCATCCTCCAAGGACGCGGTCCACACCGCACCTCAGCGGGAGTTCTCATGCGCCGAGCGTTCCAGTCCCTTGCTCTCCTCCTGCTCTGGCTGAACTGCGCCCAACCCCTCGGCGCGGCCGAGCGCATCACGCTCATGGTGGGGGGGGTCGAGAAGATCATCTACCTGCCCGTGGCCCTGGCGGACCAGCTGGGCTACTTCAAGGAACAGGGCCTGGACGTGGTGCTCCACAGCGAGTGGTCCGGCATCCACGGCGTGGACGTGCTGCTGGTGGGCACCGTCCAGGGGGTGGTGGGCTTCTATGACCACACCATCTACATGCAGGCCAAGGGCAAGGCCATCACCTCCGTCATCCAGTTCGCCCAGGCCCCCGGGGAAGTGGAGCTGGTGTCCGCCCGGTTGCCTCACGTCCGCAGCATGGCGGACCTGAAGGACCAGCCGCTGGGCGTCACAGGGCTGGGCTCCTCGACCCAGTTCCTCTCCCGTTACCTGACGATGTCCGCAGGGCTGAAGCCGAACCAGGTAACCTTCATTCCCGTGGGGACCGGCGACAGCTTCATCGCGGCCATGGAACGCGGCACCATCGTCGCCGGGATGACCACGGAGCCCACCGCCTCGCGACTCCTGAACACCGGCCGGGCGCGGGTGCTCGTGGATCTGCGGACACCCGAGGACACGGCCCGGGCCCTGGGGGGGCCTTACCCTGCCTCGTGCCTCTACATGCAGTCGGCCTGGGTGGCCCGCCACAAGCCCGAGGTCCAGAAGCTCGTGAATGCCCTGGTGAAGGCCCTGCGCTTTATCCAGGGCCATACCGCCACGGAGCTGGCGGCCCTGGTGCCTCCCGGCTTCCTTGGCGGGGACCGGGCCGCCTACGTGAAGGCCCTCGCCCGCAGCAAGGCCATCTTCATCCCCGACGGCCGCATGCCCAAGGACGGCCCCGCCAATGTCCTGCGCGTCCTCTCCCGCACCGAGCGGTCTTTCCAGGGGAAGAGTGTCGACCTGGCCAGCACCTACACCCTTGAGTTCATCAGCGCGGTCCCGTGATGCTGGAGCCGACCCGACCATGAAGATCCTCCTCGTCGAAGACAACCGGGCCCTCTCGCAGTGGCTGGCGCGCACCCTGGAAGCAGACAAGTACACCGTTGAGTGTGCCTACGACGGCGCTGAGGCGGACGACCTCCTGCGCACCGAGGCCTACGACCTCGTCATCCTGGACCTGGCCCTGCCGAGCCTGGACGGCCGCGAGGTGCTGCGCCGACTCCGCGGGCGCCACAACCCGGTGCCCGTCCTCATCCTCACGGCCTACAGTGGCACTCAGGAGCGGATCGAGGGCCTGGATACCGGCGCCGACGACTACATGGCCAAGCCCTTTGAGGTCCATGAGCTGGAGGCCCGCCTGCGCGCCCTGCTGCGCCGCGCCAACCAGCAGAAGAACCCAATTCTCGCCTGCGCCTCCCTGCACTACGACAGCAACGCCCGCCTCTTCGCGCTGGCCGGAGAGCCCCTGACGCTGACCCCCCGGGAACATGCCGTGCTGGAAATGCTGATGATGAAGGCCGGGAGGACCGTCAGCAAGAAGGCTCTGGCGGACAGCGTGTTCACCATGGACCAGGATGTCTCGCCCGATGCCATCGAGATCTATGTGCACCGCCTCCGCAAGAAGCTCGAGTCCGGGGACGCCGTCATCGTCACCCTCCGCGGTCTCGGCTACCTCCTGAAGCCTCGCCATGAGACTTAGCTTCCCGCGCAGCCTCCGGGCCCGGCTCCTGCTCTGGCTGCTGGTACCCCTCGGTGCCCTGGCCACCCTGAATCTCTGGTTCGCCCGGCAGGATGCCGGCCGCACGGCCACGGTGGTCCAGGACCGTCTGCTCCTGGGCTCGGCCCGCATCATCGCCCAGCAGATCCAGTACGAGGACGGCGTCCTCGAGGTGGCCATCCCGCCTGCAGCCCTGGAGCTCTTCCAGTCGGCGGACCAGGACCGGGTCTACTACCGCATCGCCTCGGCCGGGGGGGTGCTGCTCTCGGGCTACGCGGAACTGCCCCCACCGCCCAGCACCCTCCGGCCCGAGGAGTCCCTGTACTTCAGCGCCCAGGTCCGGGACCAGCCGGTCCGGGTGGTAGCCTACGCCCAGCCCGTCTTTGGCACCCCGGGGGAGGGCCCGGTCGTGATCGAAGTGGCCCAGACCTTCCGGGCCCACGACCGCATGGTTCAGGACATCTGGACCACCAGCCTGCGCCAGGAGTCCTGGATGCTGGCCCTGGCAACCCTCATCGTGGGCCTGTCCCTGCGCCGGGGCCTGAAGGAGCTGGTGCAGCTCCAGCGCAAGGTGCAGGAACGGACGCCGGGATCCCTCGAGCCCCTGGATCCAGGCCCGATGCCGCAGGAGATCCAGCCCCTGGTGGAGGCCATCAACGGCTACGTGAAGCGGCTGGACGACCAGATGGCCGTGCGCAGCCGCTTCATCGCCAACTCGGCCCACCAGCTGCGGACCCCCTTCACGGTCCTCCAGACCCAGGTGAACTTCGGCCTCCGGAGCCCGGAGCCCGCCCACAAGGACGAAGCCCTGCGCGCCATCTTCCAGGAGGTGCGCCATGGGTCCCGACTGGTGAACCAGCTGCTCAGCCTCTCGACCGCCGAGGCCCGGGCCCATCAGACCATGGTGCCCCAGGACCTCGTGGCGCTGGTCCAGGGGGTCCTGGAGGAGCAGGCGGCCCTGGCCCAGTCGAAGAACATCGACCTGGGCCTGGAGCTCCAGACGAGACACGCGGAGGTCCTGGGGTCCTCGTTCATGCTCCACGAGCTGATCTCCAACCTGGTGGACAACGCCCTGCGTTACACCCCCGCCGACGGCGTGGTCACGCTGAAGCTGGTCCACGCCGGGGACACACTGCTGCTCCAGGTCGAGGACAACGGCCCGGGCATCCCGGTGGCGGACCGGGCCCGGGTCTTCGAGCGCTTCTGCAGGCTCCAGCAGGACGGCGCCGCCGGTTCGGGCCTGGGGCTGGCCATCGTGCAGGAGATTGCCTCGGCCCTGGATGCGGAGGTCCGGCTCTCCGCCCCCGAGACCGGCACCGGCCTGGTGGTCACCGTGGCCTTCCCGCCGCCGCGAGTGGAGTAGGTGACGAGAGCCAGCAGGTCAGGCTGCCCCCCGGACAGGCCGCCCCAGCCGCAGGCTGAGGACCAGGGCTGGCAGCACCAGGAAGGCGCCGATGCCCCAGCCCCAGCGGAACCCGGCGGCCTGCATCACCCAGCCCAGCCCCAGGCTGCCGAGGGCCACGCCCGCATCGAAGGCGAAGTAGAGGGCGCCCACGGCCGCGCCCCGGCGCTCGCTCTGGGCGAGGCTGATGACATGCGTGAACATCAGGGTCTGGGTCATGCCGAAGCCGGCCCCGTAGGTGAGGCCGGAGACGATATGGCGCGCCTGGCCCCCGGGCAGGGCCGCCAGCAGGGTGTTGCCGACCAGGGCCAGGCCCAGGGTCACCGGGATGAGCCGGGCGGGACTCAGGCCCCGCCCCAGGACGCCCAGCAGGAACCGGATCCCCACCATGCCCAGGGCAAAGCAGGTGAGGTAGGCCGAGGGCCAGAACAGGCCGAGTCCGCGGGCCTCCTGGGCCGAGTAGGGGGCCATGGGCCCGTCCCCGAAGCCGAGCAGGAAGGTGATGAGGACCGGGAGGAGCACCCAGGACTCGGGCCAGCCAAACCCCTGCCGGGGGGCGGTGTCCACCCGCTCTCCGCCGGGCAGGTTCCGGATCATGGCGAACAGCCCGAGCAGCACCACCGTGAAGGCCAGGCAGATCACCCGGAAGCCCACCCTGGGATAGAGCCAGACCCCCACCAGGGGCCCGATCGCCACCCCGGCCGGGGCGGCCATGCCAAAGAGAGCGAGCCCCTCGGACCGCCGCTCCAGCGCCAGGGAGCCCCCCACCCAGGCCAGGGCTCCGGTACGCAGCGCCGACCACATCAGGCCATGGAGGGGCGCCAGCAGGAAGAAGGCCCAGCGCACGGGCAGGAAGGCATAGGTCGCGAAGAAGCCCGCCGCCGCCAGGGTCGACCAGATCAGGAGGGGCCGCTGGCCCACCCGATCCCCCAGGGGGCCCGAGATGAGGCACCCCAGCCCCGAGCCGATCCAGAAGGCGGACTGGAAGCGCCCGCTCTCGGCGATGGCCGCCCCCAGGTCGCGCAGGTGGAGCGGCACCACCGGGAACAGCAGGAAGCCCGCCACGAAGGACAGGAAGTAGAACCACCAGAGGGCCAGGAAAGAGGGGCCGAAGGACCGCAGGCCGGACGCGCGCATGCCCCAGAGTGGCAGGGCGGCGCTGGAGCCACGGCCGGGTTGTGCCTCGGCTCACTTCTGCTGGTGGACCTTCTTGACCATGTACCGCGGCCGGTCACGCACTTCCTGGTAGATGCGGCCGATATACTCGCCCAGCAGCCCGAAGGCGATGAACTGGCAGCCCACGAAGAAGAACAGGATGGCGAAGAGGGTGAACACGCCCTGGGCCGTGCCTTCCGGGTGCAGGAAGCGGTAGACCACCAGGCCGATGAACAGGAGGAAGCCCACCCCCGCCGTGATGACTCCGAACACGCTGAGCATCTGCAGGGGCAGCAGGCTGAAGCTGGTGAGCAGGTCGAACTGCAGGTTGATGAGCTTCCACACGCCGTACTTGCTGGTACCCGCGGCGCGCTCCGCGTGGGCCACGGGCACCTCGGTGATGCGCTTGGCGAAGCTGTTGGCCAGGGCGGGGATGAAGCTCGACCGCTCCTTGCAGAGCAGCATGGCCTCCACCACCTCACGGCTGTAGGCCCGCAGCATGCAGCCGTAGTCGTGCAGCTTGACCCCGGTGGTCCTGCGGGTGACGGCATTGACGATCTTGCTGGGCATGGTGCGGAAGAAGCTGTCGTTGTCGGTGCGGCCCTGGCGCCAGCCACCCACCACGTCGTAGCCCTCCTCCACCTTGGCCACGAGCTTGGGGATCTCCTCGGGCGGGTTTTGCAGGTCCGCGTCCAGGGTCACTACCACCTGGCCCCGCACCTCGGCGAAGGCCCCGAAGATGGCGCTGTGCTGGCCGTAGTTCCGGTTGAACTCCACCACCCGCACCCGGGGCTCCGTGCGGGCGATTTCAATGAGCATGGGCAGGCTGCGGTCCCGGCTGCCGTCGTCCGTGAAGATGACCTCCCAGCTGTGCGCCGGGTCCGCGAAGTGCTCCGCCAGCACCCGGGACAGCCGCTCCCACAGCGTGGGGATGTTCTCCTCCTCGTTGTAGATGGGAATGACAATGCTGAGGAAAGGGCTCGACTGGGGGTCCATGGGCGCTCCGAGGCCTCATTCTAGTAGGATCGAAGCCTGCACCCGGAGTTTGCCATGGCCGAACCCAAGATCCTGCTGGTGGAAGACGAACTCAGCCTCGCCGAGGGGATCAAGCTCAATCTTGAGCTGGAGGGCCTCGCCTGCACCTGGATCCCCCGCGGGGACCAGGCCCTGAAGCAGATCCTGGCGGAGACCTACGACCTGGTGATCCTCGATGTGATGCTCCCGGGCCTGGACGGCTTCACCATCTGCGAGCGGGTGCGGGAGGCCAAGAACTTCACCCCCATCCTCTTCCTCACCGCCAAGAACACCGACGACGACCGGGTCCACGGCTTCGAGACCGGCGGGGACGACTACCTGGGCAAGCCCTTCCAGGTGCGGGAGCTGCTGCTCCGGATCCGGGCCATCCTCCGCCGCGAGTCCTGGTACAAGAGCCGAGAAATCAACAGTAGACAGGCCTTTGGCAGTTACTGGGTGGACTTCGACAACTTCTGCGGGGAGGGGCCCGCCGGGCCGTTCCAGCTGGGCGTGAAGGAGTCCATGATCCTCAAGCTGCTCATGGAGCGGCCGGGTCAGGTGGTGAGCCGCACCGACATCCTGGACAAGGTCTGGGGCGAGGACGCCTACCCCACGAGCCGCACTGTCGACAACTTCATTGTGCGCATCCGCCGGGTCATGGAGGACGACCCCCACCACCCCCGCTGGGTCCACACCCTGCGGAGCGTGGGCTACCAGTTCGATCCCGAGGGACGGCAGCGGAAGGGCGAGGAGTAGGTCCAGCGCCCCAGCTCTACTTGACCTCCAGCTCCCGGCTGCGGCCCAGCTTCTCGAAGGCTGCCAGCTGCTCCGCGAGGCTTGCGGGGGCGGGACCCTGCTTCACTTCGAGCAGCACCGTGCGCTTCTCCTCACCCTTGGTGAACTTGCTGTCGCCCAGCACGGGCTCCAGGGTCGGCAGCAGCGCCAGCTCACCGGCGGGGCCTTCGGGGCCCTTGGAGGTGGCGAGGTCCCCGGACCGGGCCAGCAGGCCCGCGCCGGGGGTGGCGCCGAGGCGGCGCAGGTCCAGCCAGCTGAAGGCCGGGTCCCGCAGCAGGGCGAGGTCATCCTTGTCGAGCCAGGCCAGCAGGTCATTGAGGGCCTTGGTCTGCACGGGGTCGGGCAGGCGGCGGCTCTTCTTCTCGCCGTTGACCTCCACCTCCTGGGGGGTGTTCTCCACCCAGGTCTGGGCCCGCTTCATCCAGAGGGCCGTGATGGCCTTCTGCTCGGCGAAGCCCTCGGGCGCGGCCGGAGCCTTGGGGGCCTTGGCCTTCTTCCCCTTGGCGGGGGCCTCAGGCTCGGCCCAGGTGGGCGCGGCGGCATCGACCTTGGGATCGAAGAGCAGGCCCTTCAGCTTCAGCAGGCGCGGCTCCAGGGGCTTGGAGCCCAGCTTGGCGGCGGCCCGGGCGCCAGCCTGGAGGTCCTGCCAGGTGCCGCCGAGCAGCAGCTTGGCGCCCGTGGCGTCATAGAGACCGTGGCTGGCGCGGACCTGGACCAGGTAGGCCTCCACAGCCGGCAGGGCGGCCTGGGCCTTCTCGGGCAGGACCGGCTTGGCCAGCAGCAGCTCCACGAGGGCGTCCCGGACCTCGACGGCCCTGGGGTGGCTCCGGTAGTAGCCCAGCTCGTGGGCCGCGAGGGCGGTCCGGTGGAGGGTGTAGGCCAGCTTCCGCTGGGTGGGCCGCAGCTGGTCGAAGGGTCTGACCTCAGGGGTCTTGGATCCCTCGGGGAGCTCGGGCTTGGGGGCCGCTGCCGGAGGCGCCTGGGTGGCGGGAGTGGGCGGGGGCTCGGCTGGTGGCGTCTGGGCCAGGAGGCCAGAGGCCAGGATCCACGTCATGACCCAGGTTCGCTGCATCGGAGACTCCTTGGAAGCAGTGCGGTGGAGGCTCCAGTATGCGTCCTGGCCGACGCTCACGCCTCCCCAGGACGCTCTAGGAGCAGCTCCAGACTTTGCTTGAGCTGCTTTAGGTCGAAGGGCTTACCCAGGTAGGGAACCTGGTAGGTCTCCAGGAAGTCCCGCGTCTTGGCATCGAAGGAATCGCCGGTGGTGTAGAGGATGCGCCGCAGCATGGCGGGCCGTTCCGCCTTCAGCCAGTCGTACAGCTCGATACCGGACAGGCCGGGCATGCGGATGTCGGAGACGATCAGGTCGAAATTCCCGGCTTCCAGCTGCTGGATGGCTTCCCCGCCCTGGGTGCTCGAGGCGACTGCCATGCCCCACCCGTCCAGGGCATCCACGAGACACTCCAGCAGGAACGGCTCGTCATCCACCACCAGAGCCCGCTTGCCCTGGAGCAGCCCACCCGGCGGAGCCGGTCGGGGGGCCGCCGTCACCTGCGGGAGCTCGATCAGGAAGGCGTTGCCGTTGCCTTCCAGGCTCTTCACCGTCAGGCTGCCCCCGTGTTGCCGGCAGATGGTCTCGGCAATCGGCAGGCCCAGCCCCTCGGTGGTCGCGATGGCCGCCACGTTGAACAGCTCCGCCTGCCGCGCCTCCGGGATCAGGGGACCACTGTCCTGCACCACCACCTGCAGGGTGCCCCCGGAGAACCGTGTGGCGATGCGGACCTGCTTGATGGGTCGGAGCACCAGCGACTGCAGGCTGTTCTGCAGGAGGTGGGTGAGGGCCTGGAGCATCAGCTCGGGATCCAGGTCGGATATCGGCAGGGTCGGGTCCAGGGTCTGCTCCACGATCACCCCCAGCTGCTGGGCCTGGCTGGCCACCTGGGCGGCGGCCGCCTCTACCAGCTGGTTGAGCTGCACGGGCGACCGGTTGGGGGTGGGTGGGTTCAGGAGGATCTGCAGGGGGCGGAGCAGGCCCTGGATGCCATCCACGGCCTTCACCAGGCGTGCCGCATGCTCGACCTGCCTGGGGTCCTGGCTGGCCTCCTCGATCAGGCGTGCTTCCAGGAACACGGGCGTCAGGCGGTTCGCCGCCTCGTGGAAGAGGGAGGGCACCAGCCGGCCCAGCCCATCATGCTTCCGGGAGTGGGCCAGCCGCTCCTGGAGGTCCTTCTGCTCGCTCGTATCCCGAACCAGGGCGGAGTAGGCGAGGACCCGGTCATCGCTGCCCCGGACCGGCGCGTAGGTGATGCTGGCGGGAAAGGCGACCCCGCCCTTGCGGAGCCGGGTGGTGACGGTCCCCCGGATCACCTGGCCCCGGGCCACCTGCTGGGCCACCTGGTCCAGCTCGCCGAGCAGGTGGTCCGGCGTGAGCTGGGCCATGGACCGGCCCACGATCTCGGGGCGCGAGTAGCCGAAGATGCGCTCCGCGGCGGTGTTCCAGGTGAGGATCTTGCCGTCGGGCGAGTACGAGATCACCGCCTCGCCGATGTTCTGCACCAGCCCTTCGAGGTAGCGGCGGGTCTTGAGGTTGTCCTGATTGGCACGGTCCAGCTGGGAGTAGAGCGTGCTCAGCTCCTCGTTCTTCTTCTCCAGCGCCTCCTTCATCTGCTTGAGCTCGGAGTAGAGGCGGGCTGTCTCCATGTTCGACTTGAGGGCATCCTCCAGCAGCTCGTGGGCGTCCGCGACCTTGCCCGGCTGCAGGTCCGCCACGCTCACGTTGCTGTGCCGCAGCACCGTGGTCTCGATGGTGGGAACCGAGGGTCCATCCTGGGGCGGCGGCAGCTCCCGCATGCTGGTCCGGACGTTCGAATCGATGAGATTGAGCATCTCGTCGAAGTCCTTGATCTTCTTGTCCAGGTGGTACTTCTTGAAGGTGTGGCCGACGGTCTCCCGGGTGATGGAGAGGAAGGTGTCCAGGACGCCGGTGCCGCGGTTGGCCACGGACTCGAAGTAGGGGACGCTGCGGAAGTTCAGCCGCCGGTTCATGACCCCCACGGCCATGGCGTCCGGAAGGTCCCGCTTATTGTATTGGATGACGAAGGGGATCTGCTTGATGTTCAGACGGTTGGCGTTGAGGTTGTGGTACAGGTTCGACAGCGAGTCAACGTTGTCCTGCATCTTGGACTCGCTGGAGTCCGCCACGAACACGACCCCGTCGGCGCCGCCCAGCACCACCCGGCGACTGGCGTCGTACTGCACCTGGCCAGGCACGGTGTAGATCTGGAGGTGGATGGCGTTGCCGTAGATGTAGCCCAGGTTGATGGGCAGCAGATCGAAGAAGAGGGTCCGGTCCTCCTGGGTGTTCACCGAGAACATCTCGCCCCGCTGGGCCTCGGAGCACATGGCGTGGAGGGACTGCAGATTGGTGGTCTTTCCCGAGAGACCCGGCCCGTAATAGACCAGCTTGAGCAGGATCTCGTTGCCTCGGGTGTTGAACTGAACCATGGGTTTTGCCAGGAAAATGGATAGGCTCAAGCCTATCACGGTGGAGTCGGGGCAAAGGCCGCCCCACCCATCTCAACGGCAACCCTCGTGCTAGCATGACCTTTTTCACGTTGTCGAGATTTTAGGGCACCTAATGACTGTCCCGACCCACGTCGCAATCATCTTCTCGGTATGCCCTCCGGGCATACGCGAGGCCGGCCACGCGGGTCTGTCCGCTTCCCTCCTCCCCTAGGCACACGATGACGGTCCCGACCCACGTCGCAATCATCATCTCGGTATGCCCTCCGGGCATACGCGAGGCCGGCCACGCGGGTCTGTCCGCTTCCCTCCTCCCCTAGGCCCACGATGACGGTCCCGACCCACGTCGCAATCATCATGGACGGCAACGGCCGCTGGGCGGCGCAGCGGGGGTGGCCCCGCATCAAGGGGCACAAGGCTGGGGTCCAGGCGGTGGAGCGCATCCTGGAGGCGGCCTCCGACGAGGGCATCCGGCACCTGAGCCTCTATGCCTTCTCCACGGAGAACTGGAAGCGCCCCGCTGCGGAAGTGGCGGCGCTCATGGCCCTCCTGCGCATGTACCTCCGGATGTTCGTCCACCAGCTCGCCCGGAAGGGCATCCGCTTCCGCCACCTGGGCGACCTCCAGGGCATGCCCGCGGGCATCCGGGAGGATATGAGGACCCTCGAGGCCGCCACCGCCGCCAACACGGGCATGACCTTCCATCTGGCCGTGAACTACGGCTCCCGCCTTGAGCTGGCCCAGGCCGCGCGCCGCTGCGTGGAGGACGGGCTCCGCCCCGACCAGGTGGATGAAGCTGCCTTTGGCGACCGCCTCTGGACGGCGGGGGTGCCCGACGTGGACCTGCTCATCCGCACCAGTGGGGAGCACCGCATCTCCAACTTCCTGCTCTGGCAATCCGCCTACGCCGAACTCTACATGACGGATATCCTGTGGCCGGACTTTGTTCCCGCGGCGTTGAGGGAAGCCCTCGAAGACTATGCTCAGCGGGAACGGCGCTTCGGGGGACTCTGATGGAACGGACCACGCCCAGGATGGACACCAAGAACCTGGCCACGCGGGTGAGCACCGCCCTGGTCTTCGGCCTCTTCTTCTTCAGCCTCCTCTGGTTCGGCGACCAGCCCTGGGCCGCCTGGACCTTCTTCGTCGTCATGGCCGGGGCCATCCTCATGGGCGTGCGCGAGCTGACCCTCATGGCCCGGGTCCGGGGCTTCAACCCCTCCCTCGCGGCCGGTGTCCTGGTGGCCTGGGGCCTGCTGGCCCACTTCTTCCTGGCCACGGGGAACCAGGATCCACTGCCCCTCTGGCTCGTGTTCGCCGGGGCCTTCCTGGTGATCCACCTCGGCGCCCTCTTCTTCGACGCCAAGCTGGAGGAGGCCCTGCCGAGCCAGGCCATCACCTGGCTCGGGGCGCTCTACATGGGCCTCGGCCTGGGCTTCCAGCTCAAGCTGTTCATGCTCCAGGGCTCCCTGCCCAAGACCGGCAGCCGCCTGATCCTGGCCCTGTTCATCATCACCTGGTTCGGCGACACCGCCGCCTACTTCATCGGCAGCTACTTCGGGCGCCACAAGCTGGCCCCCCGGGTGAGCCCCAAGAAGAGCTGGGAGGGCGCCTTCGGGAACCTCGGCGGCAACCTGCTGGGGGCCTTCCTCATGCAGGCCACGGTCTGCTCCGAGTGGTCCCTGGTGGACGTGGTGGCCCTGACCCTGCTGCTGGGCACCGTGGGCCAGCTGGGCGACCTGGTGGAGAGCACCTGGAAGCGCAGCGCCGGCGTGAAGGACTCCAATGTGGGCGTGGGTATTCCGGGCCACGGCGGCATGCTGGACCGGGTCGACAGCCTGGTCTTCGCCGCCCCCGTGCTCTACGCCTACGTGCACTTCGTCCACGGCTTCAACTGAGTGCGCCACCTCGCGATTCTCGGGAGCACGGGCTCCATCGGCACCTCCACACTGGATGTGGTGGGGGCGCACCCGGAGCGGCTGAGTGTCGTGGCCCTGGCCGCGGGCCGGAACCGGGACCTGCTGCGCGAGCAGTGCGAAGCCTGCCGGCCCCGTTGCGTCTCCGTGGGCTCCCGGGAGGACGCGGACTGGCTGCGCGCGAGCCTGTCCTACCGGCCTGAGCTGCACTGGGGGCCCGAGGGGCTCCTGGCCTGCGCCCTACACTCCGCCGTGGACACGGTGGTGGCGGCCATCGTGGGCAGCGTCGGCCTCGCCAGCACCGAGGCGGCCCTGCGGGCGGGGCGGCGCGTCTGTGTGGCCAACAAGGAGTCCCTGGTGGTGGGCGGGGCCCTGATGCATGACGCGGCCCTGGCCGGAGGCGGGGAGCTGCTGCCCGTGGACAGCGAGCACGCCGCCCTGCACCAGCTGCTGGATGGCCGCGACCCGGCCACCCTGCGCGAGCTCCGGATCACAGCCAGCGGCGGCCCCTTCCTGGACTGGCCCCTCGAGCGCATCCAGGTCGCCACCGTCGAGGAGGCCCTCAACCATCCCACCTGGAAGATGGGACCCAAGATCACCATCGACAGCGCCACCCTCATGAACAAGGGTCTGGAGGTCATCGAGGCCTCCGTCCTCTTCGGGCTCGGACCCGAGCGCCTGGCCGTGACGGTGCATCCCCAGAGCCAGGTCCACGCCATGGTGGGGTTCCAGGACGGCAGCTACCAGCTCCAGGTCTGCGCCAACGACATGAAGCTGCCCATCCAGTACTGCCTCCTCCACCCCGACAAGCAGCCGGGGCCCGTGCCGGTCTACTCCTGGGACCAGGCCCGCGCCTGGACCTTCGAACCCCCGGACCTGGGCCGCTTCCCCTGCCTGGGCCTGGCCTTCGCCGCCCTCCGGGCCGGGGGCACCGCGCCGGCCCTCCTCAACGCCGCCAATGAGGTGGCCGTCGAGGCCTTTCTGCAGGGGCGCCTGGGCTTCTGGGACATCCAGGCCTGCAGCCACGACACCCTGGACCACCTCCCGGCGACGCCGGTGGCCTCGCTTCCGCAAGTGCTGGATGCAGACCGGGCCGCGAGGCGTCATGCTGAAGGTTGGGTCCGGACTCGGGCCTGATCTTCTGGATGTCCATGCCGCGCTTCCGCCTGTCCTACGTCATGAGTGTTGCCGTCCTTGCCCTGGTGGCCTTCAAGTGGCCCGGGGTCGGGTTCTGGGGGCCTGTAGTCATGCTGGGCGGCCTCATCTTCCTGCACGAAGGCGGCCACTTCCTGGCGGCCAAGTACATGGGCATGCCCGTGGAGGTCTTCTCCCTGGGCTTCGGCCCCCGCCTGCTCGGCTTCCGCTGGCGGGAGACCGATGTGCGTCTCTCGGCCCTCCCCCTGGGCGGCTATGTGAAGCTGGCCGGCTTCAATCCCGAAGAGCCCGGCGCCGAGGACCCCTACGGCTTCCTCCAGCAGCCCTATGGCCGGCGGATGCTCTTCTACAGTGGCGGGATCCTGGCCAACCTGCTGACCACCCTGGTCCTCTTCACCTTCGTGGGCGCGGACCAGTCCCGCGTGACCAAGGTGCAGGAGTCCTGGACGATCATCGAAGTGGTTCCCGGCGGCGCCGCGGAGCAGGGTGGGCTCAAGGTTGGTGACGAGCTGCGCAGCATCGCCAGCCTCCGCTTCCCCGGCGCCCAGTGGGAGGATGCGGTCGCCTACATCCAGGCCCACCCCGGCGAGGCCGTGCCCTTCTCCCTGACCCGGGAGGGAAAGCCCCTGGAGCTGCTCCTCACCCCCCGCCTCGAAGGCGGCAAGGGGCGCCTGGGCCTCATGCCCATGCCCATGCCCATGCCCCTGGAGCGCCGGGCCTACCGCCCCGGGGACTTCCTGGTGGGCGGCCGCTTCGCCGTCGGCACGTCCTGGCGCATGAGCGGGCAGGTGTTCGGCTTCCTGAAGCGGCTGGCGAGCTTCCAGGCCCGGCGGGCCGAGGTGGCCGGCCCCATCGGCATCATCCGCCAGGGCAGCCGCGCCGCGAAGACCGGCTGGGATGTCTTCCTCTTCATGTGCGGAGCCATCAGCCTGCAGTTGGCCCTCCTCAACGCCCTGCCCATCCCGGCCCTGGACGGGGGCCACATGGCCCTGCTCACCTTCGAGAAGCTGCGGCGCAAGGATCTCTCCCTCGAGCTCAAGGAGAAGATCCTCACCGGCGGCTTCCTGCTGCTGGCCTCCCTGATGGCCCTGGTCATCGTGCTGGACCTGCTCAAGCTCCGGAACTAGCCCTCGCCGGAGCACCTTCCGGGGCCCGGGGCAGGAAGATGCGGAAGCAGGTGCCCTGGCCGGGCTCACTGTCGACCTGGATGGCGCCGCGATTCTGCTTCACCGCGCTGTGGACCATGGCGAGGCCGAGCCCGGTGCCCTTCCCGGCGGCCTTGGTGGTGAAGAAGGGCTCGAAGATCCGGTCCACCAGCCCGGGCTCCATGCCGCAGCCATCATCGGTCACGCTCAGGCAGACGTGGTGCCCGGGCTGGAGTCCCGCCAGCTCCCCACACTCGACGGCCGTGAGCGCGCGGTTCGATGTGGCGACTTCCACCCTCCCCGCGCCGCCGGTGGCGTCCCGGGCGTTCACCAGCAGGTTGGTGAGCATCTGATCCAGCTGGGTGGGGTCCACCTCCACCTCCCAGAGGTCAGGCCCCGGCGACCAGACCATCCGCAGGTCCGGCCCCGCCAGCCGGCCGAGCACCTCGCGCAGGCCGGCCACCGCCGTGTTGAGATCCACCCGACGGGGGGCCACCGGCTGCTGGCGGGCAAAGGCCAGGAGCTGCTGGGTCAGCTCCACCGAGTGGCGGGCTGCCCGCTGGATCTCCAGCAGGTGCTTCCGGGGAGGCTGCTCCGGTCCCAGCCCCTCCAGGGCCATCCCCGTGTTGCCAAGAATCACGGTCAGCATGTTGTTGTAGTCGTGGGCCACCCCGCCGGCGAAGCGCCCCACCAGCTCCATCTTCTGGGCCTGCTGCAGCCGCGCCTCGAGCCGCCGCTGCTCGGTGATGTCCCGGCCGATCCCCAGGACCCCGACCACGACACCGTCCGCGTCATGGAAGGGAGTCTTGAGCACCTCAAGCTGGATCCGCTGGCCGGAGGCAGCCTGGGTGACCCATTCTTCGTTGTGGAGGGGGGTTCCCGCCTGGATGGCTTCCAGATCCTTCTGCCGGAAGAAGGCCGCCTGCTCCTCCGTGAACAGGTCCTGGTCCATCAGGCCGAGCAGGTCCGCCTCCCGCTTCCCGCACATGCGCTCGAAGGCCCGGTTGCACCCGAGGTAGTGTCCATCCGGGCTCTTAATCCACACCAGGTCCGGGATCGCGTGGATGAGGGTCTGCAGCTTGGCTTCCCGGCTGGCCACCCCGGCCACCAGCCGCTTCACCATGAGGAAGAGCATACCGGCCGTCACCGCCACGAAGACCCAGCCCTTGAGGATGCTCAGGAGGGTCATGGTCCGCGGCTCCAGGGCCAGGGCCTCCACGGCGCGGTCCGAGAGCAGGATCCAGAGGCCCGAGAACCCGGCATAGAGCAGCACCACGCGCAGGGCGCCCACCGTGGCGACCTCGGGCTTCTTCGATAGGTTCTGGCGGAGTCCAGACATGGGACAGCCCCCGGTTCAGGTGGAAGCCTGGGCCAAGGTCGGTATCGTCAAATCCCATCCAAGTCTTTTGTTTCAGGGTCGATCCCGGCGCACTCCGGCCAGACCTGGAGGACCCGCTACCATGGCCCATGGGCGACCCGAAGGCTTTCCCCTCCCGGCCCGCCGACCCGGCGGCGGCCGAGGCCCTGCGGGAGCAGCACAAGCGCCGCCTGAGCTGGATGCCCTGGCTCTACTTCGCCCTGAAGCCCCGCCACCAGGCCTGGGCCCGGGCCTGGCAGGCGGAGGTGCAGGGCACCCTGCTGGCCCAGGAGACGGTCCAGCTCGGGGAGGGCTGCTTCCTGGCCCCGGAGGCCGCCATCTTCGGGGAGCCCGGCCGGCCGGTGATCCTGGGGGACCGCTGCGCCGTGGCCGCCCAGGCCTTCCTCCACGGGCCCATCACCCTCGGCAGTGACGTCAGCATCAACCCGGGGGCCCGGCTGGACGGCGGCCGAAAGGGCCTGGTGGTCGGGGACGGTACGCGGATCGCCAGCGGGGCGGCCATCTATGCCTTCGACCACGGCCTCCGGCCCGACCGGGACATCCGTGAGCAGCCGGTCCGCTCCCGGGGCATCCGGATCGGCCGGGATGTCTGGATCGGCGCCAATGCGGGCATCACGGACGGGGTCAGGATCGGAGACCACGCGGTGGTGGCCATGGGTGCGGTGGTCACCCGGGACGTGCCCGAGTGGGCCATCGTCGCCGGGGTGCCCGCCGTGGTGGTGGGGGACCGCCGGAAGGGCTGAGCCCCGGGCCCGCTTTGGACAGCCTGTGTCCAGTGGCTCCAGGGAGACTGGGAGAGCGTCATCCCGCTCCCGGGAAAGTTTTTTCGCCTTCAGGGCTTGACTATGCGAAAAAAAGACGAATACTTTTGAAAAGGGTATCACGGAGCCCCCATGAGGACCGAGATTCGCAGTTTCGCCTACAAGTTCAGCGGCTACTTCATGGAGTACGGCCCCATCGAGGCCGACAGCCTGGATACCGCCAAGGCCATCATCCGGCGCCGCCTGGGCGTGAGTCGGCTGCCCCTGGGCATGCAGATCTGGGATCTGGCCGAGCGCCCCCTGACCCGCTGGCGCGTGGACGTCGCCAGCTAGGGGCAAGGTTGGGGCAAGGGCCCTTCGTCAGTCCTTCCAGGCCTGCCACCAGGCTTGGCCCTCGGCCACATCCTGACTGATCTGCGCCCGGAGCTCATCCACGGTCCCGAACCGGGCCTCCCCGCGGATGCGGTGGAGGAACCGCACCTCCATCCGGGCGCCGTAGAGATCGTCCTGGAAACCCGGCAGGTGGGTCTCCACCGTGAGCTGCTGGCCCTCGAAGGTGGGCTTCTCGCCCACGTTGGTGAGGCCCAGGTGGGCGCCACCATGGTGGGGCAGGATGGCTTCCGTCACGTAGACGCCAAAGGCCGGCAGCTGCTCCTGCTCCCACTCCAGGTTGGCCGTGGGGAAGCCCAGGTGGCGGCCCCGCCGGTCCCCCTCCACCACCACGCCCGTCAGTGCGTAGGGATGTCCCAGGAAAGCCGCGGCCGCGGCCACGTCGCCCTCGTCGAGGGCCTCCCGGATCCGGGTGCTGGAGAGGCGCCCCCCGTCCGGGGCCCGCAGGGCCAGGGTGTGCACCCGGCAGCCGTGGTCCCGGCCCCAGGTCTCCAGGGTCTCCACGTTGCCGCTCCGGTCCCGCCCGAAGCAGAAGGCCCGTCCCACGTGGATCTCCACCGGCGACAGGACCTGGCGGAGCCGGTCCAGGAAGGCCCGGGGCTCCAGCTCGGAGAAGGCCCGGCTGAACGGGATCACCCAGGCCAGGTCCATGCGCTCCGCCTCGAAGGCCGCCAGGCGCTGGGGCAGGGTCATCAGCAGCCGGGGCCGACGCTCGGGAGCCACCACCACCGCCGGGTGGGGGTCGAAGGTGACCACCGCCGCCCGGTGGCCGCCGGCCTTGGCGCGACCCGCCGCCTGCCGGAGCAGCTCCCGGTGCCCGGCATGGACCCCGTCGAAGGTGCCCAGGGTCATGATGAAGGGACCCGAGGCCGGGGCATTCTCGATGGCGTGATGCCAGACGTCCATCAGTCCTCCCGCTCGTTTTCCGCTGGCCAGGCCAGGCTGGCGATGATGCTTCCCGCCAGCACCGCGGCGATGACCAGGAGGCTGTAGTGCACGGCAATGGGGAGCCAGTGCGCGATGCACATCTTGACCCCCACGAAGGCCAGGACCACAGCCAGGCCGGTCTTGAGTCGGTGGAAGCGGTCCATCATCTTGGCCAGCAGGAAGTAGAGGCTCCGCAGGCCCAGGATGGCGAAGATGTTCGAGGTGTAGACCACGAAGGGATCCCGGGTCACCGCCAGCACGGCGGGGATGGAGTCCACGGCGAAGACCAGGTCGGCGACCTCGATGGTGAGCAGGACCAGGAGCATGGGGGTGGCGAAGGTCCGCCCCTCGTGCCGCTTCAGCAGGCGGGCATGGCCGGCGGTCTCATCGTAGGGCACGACCCGCTTGAAGGCCCGCACCAGGGGGCTCTGGGCGGGGTTGGACTCCTTCTCTTCCACCAGCAGCATCTTCAGGCCCGTGTAGACCAGGAACCCGCCGAACACGTACATCATCCACTCGAAGCGGTTCAGCAGGGCCGTGCCCGCGAGGATCATGGCGGCCCGCATGACCAGGGCCCCGAGCACGCCCCAGAACAGCACCCGGTGCTGGTGCCGCAGGTCCACCTGGAAGCTCTGGAAGACCAGGACGAACACGAAGAGGTTGTCCACGCTCAGGGACTTCTCGAGCACGTAGCCCGTGAACCACTCCAGGCCCTTCTGGGTGCCCTCGGCCTGGAAGATGAGCCCGTTGAAGGTGAGGGCGAGGCCGATCCAGACCCCGCTCCAGACGGCCGCCTCCCGCACGGTGGGCGCATGGATCCGGCGGTTGAAGACCCCCAGGTCCAGGGCCAGCATCAGGAACACGAAGGCATGGAACCCGACCCAGGCCCACCAAGGCGCGGCTTGGAGCAATGCGTCGACCAAGGTTCCTCCGGAGCCTTCAGCTTATCGAAAGAGGGAAGCCCCTGTGGGATCATGGCCCCGTGAGCCTCCCCCGCCTCTTCCTTGATCCCGCGCCCGCCGCCGAGAATGCCACGGTCCGCCTGGGGATGGAGGCGGCCCGGCACCTCCGGGCCCTGCGCCTCAAGGCCGGCGACGCCCTCGAAGTGGTGCTGGACGGCCAGCCCTGGAAGGCCGACCTCGCCGAGCTGGACCGGGCCTACGGCCTGGTCCGTCTGGTGGCCCCCCTGGCCGAAGAGCGGGAGCCACCCATCGCCCTCCAGGCCTGCCTGCCCCTGCCGGCCCAGCTGAGCCTCTTCGACGAGTGGCTGCCCCCCCTGGTGGAGCTGGGCGTCACCCTCATCCAGCCCGTGGTCTTCGCCCGCAGCGAGTACGATCCCGCCAAGACCGCCGCCCGCATGGAGCGCTGGGCCCGGCTCATCCAGTCCGCCTGCGAGCAGAGCCACCGGAGCCGGGTGCCGGAGCTGCGCCCACCCGTGCCCTTCGCCGCCCTGCCCGCCTGGGACGCCCCCCAGAAGTGGGTGGCCTACGAGCTGGCCACAGGCCAGGCCAACCCCCCCCTGCGGGCTGAGACCCTCGCCTTCACCAGCGGGCCCGAAGGCGGCATCACCGAGGCCGAATACGCCGCCCTGGTGGCCACCGGCTGGCAGCCAGTGAGTCTCGGGCGGAGCATCCTCCGGGCCGTCACAGCCCCCGTGGCCCTCCTCGGGGCCGTCCAGTTCCAGCTGCCGGGCCTCTGCCCCAGGCCCTGACCCTGCTTCGTTCCGGCTGGGCGGGAGTCGATTGGTAAAAAAAATCAAACGACCCAAGAGGCTAATGAAAAGAGCGACGAGGGCCGATGGACTCCCATGGCCCGTCCGGGTTCCCTTTGGACGGCAGAGGAGCCCCATGAGGTACTGCGCCATCCTGCTGGCCTCGGTTGTCGCCCTGCACGGCGGTGATTACGATGCCATCGCCAAGGCCATGCACACCGCCTGGCCCCAGGTGGCCACCGTGGCGGTGGTGTGCGACTCCGCCGGCAGCAAGGCCGCCCTGGACTCCCTCGCCAGCGCCCTCTCCGGGATGAAGGTGTTCGTCGTGGATGTCAAGGGCCCTCAAGATATGGGCAAGGCCCTCGGGACCCTGAGCGGGCGCCGTCCGGACGTGGTGGTGCTCCTGGCCAGCGACCGGGTGGTGGGGGACGGCAGCAGCGCCGCCACCTTCCTCATCCAGCGCATGGCCGCCGCCAAGGTGCCCACCGTCGCCATCACCGAGGCGGGTGTCCGGCAAGGTGCCGCGCTGGGCATCGGCCCCGGCACCGGTGGGAGGCTCCTGGCCAACGCCAAGGTTGCCGCCGTGGCCGGGGTGAGCCTGCCCGCGGGGGCGACACCGATCTGATACGCCCCGCCTTGCGAGGTATCATGGGGCTCTCCTGGAGCGTCCATGCGGTTGCCGCTGTCCCTGTTGTCCCTCCTGGTCGCGGCCAGCCTCGTCGCCCAACCCGCCCCCCCCAAGGTGCAGGAGGCCCCGCTCCGCGCCCACCTGGCCTTCCTGGCGGATGACCTGCTGGAAGGCCGGGGCACCGGGCAGCGGGGCGCGGAGCTCACGGTCCGCTACCTGGAGAGCCAGCTGCAGGCCCTGGGCGTGCCCCCCGTCCCGGGCCACCCCTACCGGCAGCCCGTGAGCCTGCTCGGGCTGCGGACCCTCCCGGACCGCAGCACCCTCAGCTTCCAGGCGGGCGGCGCCTGCTCCACCCCTGTCTTCGGGACGGACATCGTCTTCGGCTCGGGAGTGGCCAAGGCGGAACAGACCTTCGACGCCCCGGTGGTCTTCCTGGGGTTCGGCATCGACGCCCCGGACTACCACTGGGATGACTTCAAGGGCCAGGACGTGCGCGGCAAGGTCCTCCTTGTGCTAGTGAATGAGCCCCAACCCACAGCGGCGGAGCCGGGCCTCTTCGACGGCCCCAACCTCAGCATCTACGGCCGCTGGACCACCAAGTTCGAGATGGCCGCCCGGCATGGCGCCGCGGGCGTGCTCCTCGTGCACTCCACCGCCGCCGCCAGCTACGGGTGGCCCGTGGTCCGGAACGGCTGGGACGGGGAGCGCTTCTGCCTGGCCAAGGATCCAGAAGGCACCCCCCTGGAGGGCTGGCTCACCGAGGAGACGGCCCGGGCGCTGGTCCAGCGCGGCGGCCAGGACCTGGACACCCTGAGAGCCCAGGCCCAGCGGCGGGACTTCCGCCCGGTGCCCCTGGACCTGACCCTGAAGGGCAACCTGGCCAGCGCTGTGCGGAACGTGGAGCAGTTCAACGTGGCCGGCGTGGTGCCGGGCACCGACCCCAGGCTGAAGCAGGAGCTGGTGGTCTATTCCGCCCACTGGGACCACCTGGGCAAGGGCGCGGCGCCCCTGCCGAACGCCCCCAAGGGCCACGAGACCGACACCATCTACAACGGCGCTGTGGACAACGCCTCAGGCTGCGCGGCCCTGCTGGCCATGGCCAAGTCCGCCGCGGCCCGGCCCGCGAAGCGCAGCCAGATGTTCCTCTTCGTCTGCGCCGAGGAGCAGGGCCTGCTGGGCTCCAAGGCCTACGCGGCGGCGCCGCTGTGGCCTCTGGCCCGGACCGCTGCGGACCTCAACCTGGACAGCCTCAACTGGGTGGCGCCCACCCGGGACATCGGCCTGCCCTTCGGGGACCGGAGCACCCTGGGGGAGACCGGGCGGGCCCTGGCCAAGACCCAGGGACTGACCGTGGCGCCGCCCCGCCCGGACACCGCCGGGGGCTACTTCCGCTCGGACCACTACAGCTTTGTGCAGGCGGGGGTCCCGGCTCTGTCTGTGGGCGGCGGGCGGGACTACCTCGGGGCCGATCCCAAGGCCCTCCGGGCCAAGGCTGCCACCATGGGCGCCCGCTACCACCAGGTCACGGACGAATACGACCCCACCTGGGACCTGCGCGGCATGGTCCAGCAGGCCCAGTTCACCCTGGACCTCGGCCAGGTCGTCGCCAATGCCGCCAAGAAGCCCCGCTTCCTCAAGCCCGTCGGGACCCGCTGAAGGCTCAGTCCCCGAAGCAGATGCCGAGGTCGCGGCCGGTCTGGATGGTGTCGCAGTCCAGGGGCACGCCCTTCATGCGCCCGGCGACCTCCTCCAGGGGCACATAGTTCACGTTGGGGAAGCCCAGGGCGACCATGATGCCGCTGTGGCCTTCGTGCAGGGCCCGCACCGCCGCCGCACCGAAGCGCAGGGCCGCCAGCCGATCGAAGGTGGTGGGGCTGCCGCCCCGGAGCAGGTGCCCCAGCACCACGACCCGGGCGTCCTTGCCGGTGATCTCCTGCAGGGCGCTGGCCACCCGCCCTCCTTCACCACCCAGGCGCTCCTCGTGGCCGATCTCGGCTTCCTGCAGGACCGCGCGGTGGCCATCCGCCGGCCGGGCCCCTTCGGCCACGGTGACAAGGCTGTACATCCGGCCGTGGGCATCCCGCTCCCGGATCTTGGCGGCCACCTTGTCCAGGTTGAAGGGGATCTCGGGGATGAGGATGGCGTGGGAGCCGCCGGAGATGCCGGCGTGGAGGGCGATCCAGCCCGCGTAGCGGCCCATGACCTCGACCACGATGATCCGCTGGTGGCTCTCCGCGGTGCTGTGCAGGCGGTCCAGGCACTCGGTGGCGAAGGCCACGGCAGTGTCAAAGCCGAAGGTGGTGTTGGTCTTGTCCAGGTCGTTGTCGATGGTCTTGGGCACCCCCACCACCCGGAGGCCTTTCTTGGCCAGGGCGTGGGCGATGGTCAGGGAGCCGTCCCCGCCGATGGAGACCAGGGCGTCGAGCTCCCGGCGGCCGAAGAACTCCAGGATCTCGTCCGTGCGGTCCACTTCCTTCACGGTGCCGTCCGGCATCTTGATGGGATAGTGCAGGGGGTTGCCCTTGTTGGTGGTGCCGAGGATGGTGCCACCCAGGTGGGCGATGCCCCGCACCCGCTCCCGCGTGAGCTTGAAGACACCCCCCTCGGGGTAGCGCTCGGGGAAGAGGATGCCGTTGAAGCCCTCCCGGATGCCGTAGCACTCCCAGCCCAGGTTGGTGGCCGCGATGACCGTGGCCCGGATGACCGCGTTCAGGCCGGGCGCGTCGCCCCCCCCGGTGCAGATGGCGATGCGACGGATCGAGTTGGACATGGCGACACTTCCTCGGAGGCATTTAAGCGTATCGGAAGAAGCATGACTTGACCCAAAGGTCATCAAAAACCCCCGGGCCAGCCCCCTCCCGCAGGCCACGCTGCGAGCGCCCCGGCCCTCGGGACCTGTTGTTTGGCCGAACGGGCCAACTGGGGTCAAAATGGAGCACTTGGACCGCTTGTCAGCCCCCACGTCGCAACTCAATCAGGAGAAGGTCACCATGACGGGTTCCACCCAGGACAACTACCTCAAGGACTGGCAGGCCCAGGAGGCCATCGCGGAGCAGATGCTGCCGGTCATCGGCAGCCTCTACCGGGACAAGAACATCGTGACCACGGTCTATGGCCGCTCCCTGGTCCACTGCACGGCCATCGACATCCTCAAGGCCCACCGCTTCGCCCGGCAGATCCTCGACAACGAGCTGTCGGTGCTGGACTCCTGGCCCCTGCTGGAGGCGCTGAGCAGGCTGGAGCTGGCGCCCTCGCGCATCGACCTGGGCAAGCTGACCTTCCACTACTGCACCGAGAGCGGCGGCCTGACCCCGGAGGCCTACGTGCTCCGCGAGCTGGCCAGCGTCAACACCGGCGTGAGCCCCATCCTGGACGAGCCGCAGGACATCGTGCTCTACGGGTTCGGCCGCATCGGCCGCCTGCTGGCGCGCATCCTCGTCGAGAAGGCCGGCAGCGGCGAGAAGTTCCGCCTCAAGGCCGCCGTCGTGCGCAAGGGCGCCGCCGATGACCTCCTCAAGCGCGCCAGCCTGCTGCGCCGCGACTCGGTCCACGGCCCCTTCAACGGCATCATCACCGTCGACGAGGAAGAGAACGCCATCGTCGCCAACGGCAACATGATCCGCATCATCTACGCGGACAGCCCCGAGAGCGTGGACTACGCCCAGTACGGCATCCGCAACGCCATCCTGATCGACAACACCGGCAAGTGGCGGGACCGGGCCGGACTGAGCCGACACCTCCAGGCGGCGGGCATCGCGAAGGTCATCCTGACCGCGCCGGGCAAGGGGGACATTCCCAACGTGGTGGCCGGGGTCAACGACGAGCTGATCACGGACCAGGAGCAGATCTTCTCGGCGGCCAGCTGCACCACCAACGCCATCGTGCCGGTGCTGAAGGCCCTCCAGGACCGCTACGGCATCTCCCACGGCCACATCGAGACCTGCCACTCCTACACCAACGACCAGAACCTCATCGACAACTACCACAAGTCCTCCCGGCGGGGCCGCAGCGCGCCGCTGAACATGGTCATCACCGAGACCGGCGCTGCCAAGGCCGTGGCCAAGGTCATCCCGGAGCTGGGCGGGAAGCTGACGGGCAATGCCATCCGGGTGCCGACCCCCAACGTGTCCCTGGCCATCCTCAACCTGGAGCTGAACCAGGCGGTGACCGTGAAGGAGCTAAACAGCTACCTGCGCGGCATGTCCCTGGAGTCGCCCCTCCATAAGCAGATCGACTACACCAACTCCCCCGAGGTGGTCTCCAGCGACTTCGTCGGCTCCCGCCATGCCGGGGTGGTGGACTCCCTGGCGACCATCGCCGAGGGCAACCGCATCGTCCTCTACGTCTGGTATGACAACGAGTTCGGCTACAGCTGCCAGGTGGTCCGGATGGTCCAGAAGATGGCCGGCGTGGAGCTCCCGGCCCTGCCCTAGCGGCCCACCCCGGAGGAAGTTCCCCACCCCGCAAGCCCAGACACACTATGCTTTCTCTCCTGGGCCGCTTTTCGCTCACCACCCCCGACGGATTAGGATAAAAAAGGGGCGAACAGGCCTCCAACCGAGAGGTCTCCCCCGACCAGACTTCACTTTTCCAGGAGCAGACACATGGCGATCAAGGTAGGCATCAACGGCTTCGGCCGCATCGGCCGCATGGTGTTCCGGGCCGCGGTCCAGAGCTTCCCCGACCTCGAGATCGTCGGCATCAACGACCTCCTCGAGCCCGAGTACCTGGCCTACATGCTCCAGTTCGACTCGGTGCACGGCCGCTTCAAGGGCACCGTGGCCGTCGACGGCACCACCCTGGTGGTCAACGGCAAGCCCATCCGCCTGACGGCGGTGAAGGATCCCGCCGAGCTGAAGTGGAATGAGATCGGCGCGGATGTCGTCATCGAGTGCACGGGCCTCTTCCTGACCAAGGAGACCGCCCAGAAGCACATCACCGCCGGCGCCAAGAAGGTCATCCTGTCCGCTCCCAGCAAGGACGACACGCCCATGTTCGTCTTCGGCGTCAACGACCGGACCTATGCCGGCCAGGACATCATCAGCAACGCCTCCTGCACCACCAACTGCCTGGCCCCCGTGGCCAAGGTGCTGCATGACAGCTTCGGCATCAAGCGGGGCCTCATGACCACCGTGCACGCGGCCACGGCCACCCAGAAGACCGTGGACGGCCCCAGCAACAAGGACTGGCGCGGTGGCCGCGGCATCCTCGAGAACATCATCCCCAGCAGCACCGGCGCCGCCAAGGCCGTGGGCAAGGTCATCCCCGACCTGAACAAGAAGCTCACGGGCATGGCCTTCCGCGTGCCCACCTCGGACGTCTCCGTGGTGGATCTCACCGTCGAGCTGAACACGGCCACCACCTACGAGGCCATCTGCGCCGCCATGAAGGCCGCCGCCGAAGGCCCCATGAAGGGGGTCCTGGCCTACACCGACCAGAAGGTGGTCTCCACCGACTTCCGCGGCGAGAGCTGCACCTCGGTCTTCGACGCCGAGGCCGGCATGGCCCTGGACGGCACCTTCGTGAAGGTCGTGTCCTGGTACGACAACGAGTGGGGCTACTCTTGCAAGGTGCTCGAGATGGTGCGCGTCATCACGAAGTAAGTAGCACGTCCAAGCAGTTGTCTGGACGGTCTGCCAACTACGCGTAAAATTCTCAATAGACAGGCAAGTGTTCTAAACGCGCCCCCGACTTGATCGAGGGCGTTTTTTTCTGGCTCCCGCTGATGCTGCCCACAGGCCGCTTTATCCGTCAAAAACCCTAACTAAAACAGGTTGCAGCCTGGGCTCAAATATCAGGCGATATTTTGATCGATTAAAACATACCTGCATACTACGAAAACCTGTACGTTCTACAGCTTATTGCACCGTTTAACAATAAACATATATCACTTCCTACCACTCAATTCCATGCGCCGTGAGTGGGCAGGAGGGCCAATGAGCCGTCACGAATCTCGACTTCTTCGCGCCTTCGCGTGCTCGGCGCTGCTCGGCTTGGCCGGACTCCTGACCCTGGCGGGGCAGCTCGCCTGCGGTGGCAGCAAGCATTCCGACCCACCCGCCCCGGTCGCCACCAGCCTGGTCGCCTCCAGCGCCACCCCCGCCTATGGCGCAACCTTCACCTTGACGCCCACCTACTCGAATGGCTCGGGGAGCCTCGACAACGGCGTGACCTGCCCAGCTTCGGGGACCGCCTCTGCGGCGCTCACCGCCAGCTGGTCCGGGGCGCGGACCTACACGCTTACCGTCACCAACAGCGCCGGCCAGACCGCCAACACCAGCACGACGGTCACCCCCCAGACGGTGTCCGTCGGCGCCCTCAGCCCCGCCACCCCCACTCGTACCGCGGGCAGCAACACCACCTTCAGCACCACCGTCACCGGCGGCGCCACCAATGGCGTCACCTGGACCGCAAGCGCAGGCACCATCACGACCGCCGGCGTGTGGACGGCTCCCTCCACGGCTGGCACCACCACCATCACCGCGACCTCCGTGGAGGACACCTCCAAGTCCGCCAGCACCACCGTCACGGTGGTGGCCGCGCCCGTCCTCCCGGCCATCACCGTGGCCACCACCGTCACTGCGGGGCTGGCCGGCTACACGGCCTCCGTCCCGGCCCAGCCCGGCATGACCTTCGCCTGGACCGTCACTGGCGCCACCGTCACCGCAGGCGCTGGCACCACCACCATCACCTTCACTCCTGCGGCGAGTGGTTCCGTCAACCTCTCCTGCACCGCCACCAACGCCGCCAACACCACCAGCAGCGCCGGGGCCGCCAGCGCCACCATCGTTGCCGCCCCGACCGCCACCAGCCTCACCGCCGGGAAAGCGACGATCACCGCCGGGGCCAGCACCACCCTCACCGCGGTCTTCGCCAACGGCACAGGTGCCGTGGACAACAGCGTCGGCGCCGTCACCACTGCCGTCGCCAAGACCGTCACCCCCGCTTCCACCACCACCTACACCCTCACCGTCACCAACGCCGCG
>Ga0208507_1000160_pt1 | contig 51057 bp, 43 predicted proteins | sample CryBogCBH12Aug01_FD_184626 | JGI IMG/M metagenome (GOLD analysis project Ga0208507, IMG submission 184626) | Freshwater microbial communities from Crystal Bog, Wisconsin, USA - CBH12Aug09.1 (SPAdes) (version 2) | ecosystem: Environmental > Aquatic > Freshwater > Lake | place: Crystal Bog...
TTAATTTCTTCTAACAAGTCTTCTGGCCATTGATAAGGCAACTCATGCGAGCGTATGGCCATTTCAATTTCCATGCCCGGAGCCAGGTGGTCGCCTAACACCTCTATAATACGGCCTATCGGTTGGCGCAATTTAGACGGCTGCTCAACAATTTCAGCAATCACTATTTGCCCTTGCTTTGCGCCGCCTATGCCATCTTTTTGCAGCAGGATGGTTTGCGAAATGTTTTTATTGTCCGGAATAACGTAGGTGAAGCCGTCTTCCTTATAGAGCCTTCCCACCACCTGATGGGTGTTGCGTTCCAGAATTTCCACCACTGCACCTTCGCGGCGGCCTTTTTTATCAATGCCGACCACCCGCACCATAGCACGGTCATTGTGCAGCAGCGGGTTCATTTCGCGCGGAGAGAGGAACAGATCATCAGAACCGTCATCCGGGCGGACAAAACCAAAACCATCGGCATGGCCAATAATACGGCCGACAATCAAATCTTTGTTGTTGACCAAGCAATAACGCTGCCCACGGTTAAACAGCAATTGCCCGTCACGCTCCATGGCGCGTAAGCGCCGCCGCAATGCCTCCAACTGGGTTTCATCTTCAATCGCAAAGGCTTCGGCTATTTCCTTACGCCCCAATGGCTTGCCAGTTTTTTCAATAAGTTGCAGGATACATTCCCGGCTGGCAATCGGGTTGTCGTATTTTTCAGCTTCGCGCTGGGCGTAGGGGTCGGGTGTCGATTTGATATCAACGTCTTTTTTAGACTTCAAGGGCATTTAAACTAAAGGGATAAGAGGGTGGTGGCTACAGTTAGCTTGAGCTATATCATACATGCTTAGGCTATTGATTAGAATTGATAATAGCACGGCTTGCCCGGGCAAGGGAAAAGCATCGGACCCAGGCGGGCGATTCTTGACTGCTGACGAGACCGATAAAACTGCAAATAGCTAATGAATACGAAACGTTAATTAAGTCTGCTGAGGTTGCGGGATAGCCATTTTGGATGCGCAACATGAACACTATAATTGACAACTGGGAATGGACAAATTACAATTACCCTCTAAGTTATATCATATAACGCCGAGATGGTGAAATTGGTAGACACGCCAGCTTCAGGTGCTGGTGGGCGCAAGCTCGTGGAGGTTCAAGTCCTCTTCTCGGTACCAAAAATAGACATTCAGCAACACCCGATGACGACCAGAAACCCTTGATTATCAATTATCAAGGGTTTTTTTGTGTCCAACGAAATAAGTAACAGCCTGCAATATTCGCAGTAAATTTTACAGCAATTCCCATTCGCCCCAAAAAGTTACTGCAAAATAACAAACTGGCTTGATGTATAATTCAATCATCACTATTAGGTATAAAATAAAAATAAAGCTTATGTTGCCAACCCTTGACTAAACTTCGCAAAACTATATTGCAATGAGCATTGACGATTTTAAGTGCCGATTGATGTTTAAGTGCATAACAACCCCATAATTTCGATTCATAATCCGCCTAGCTATGTGAACGTGTCAGCCCATGAGCCAATCTACTCCTCCTATACCCGGTCCATTGGGGCATCGCCCAGCGTCCCGCAAATCCATGCTGTTGCTGCCTTGGTTGATGTTAAAACCACGCTTGCCAAGGGCTTTTGACTTACTGAGCAGTCTTTTTTTGCTATATCTGTTATGGCCATTGTTGTTGCTACGTGGTTTTCTGGCTTACCTGCAAACAGGCAAAGTGTTTGCCAGACAAACACAGGTGGGGCGCTACCAACAAGAATTTGAACGTTTGGCATTTGCCGGACAGTTGCCGGGTAAAGGGCTTGCGGCATTGCTTAACGTGGTTCAGGGGGAGTTGGCTTGGGCTGGACCCAGGGCATTGGCGCCGGAAGAGTTGCCGCAATTGTCAAGCCAAGCTTTTTTTAGATTCAATCTCAGGCCTGGATTGATTTCCCGCCATGTGCTCAGAAAAAAAATTGGCTTGGCTTATGATGATGAGCTAAGCACCGACCACCGCTATTACTACAGCGCATCAGCTAAAGACCATGTTGGCCTGAGCTTGCGCGGTGTCATCGGTTCGTTGCTGGGCGGCGGCAAGCAGGATGTGCCTGTCCATCCCATGCTGCATTTTTTGGGGATTGACATTGTCAACACCACAATGGCGGAAGCACTGGATTGGTTTGAGCAGCGCGTCCAAGCCAAACAAAAAAGCCTGTTGTTCTTCGCCAACCCCGCCTGCTTGAATATTGCCTATGAAGAGAGCGACTATCGGCACGTGTTACAAGAAGCTGAGCGGGTGCTGCCAGATGGCATAGGCATTAAAATTGGTTGCCGGATGCTCAACGAAGGCATGTTGGACAATATAAACGGCACTGATTTTTTTCCACGCCTTTGTGAACGTGCGGCCAATACCGGCTTAAAGCTGTACTTATTGGGCGGTTTGCCGGGTGTTGCCGCTTTGGCGGCCCAAGCGATGCAGAAACGTTACCCGAAATTGATAATTGCGGGTACACGTGACGGCTATTTTGACCATACACAGGAAAGTGATGTTATCAACAGCATCAATTTATCGGGCGCCGACATTCTGTTGGTCGGCATGGGTGCGCCTAAGCAAGAATTGTGGCTGGCACGGCATCGCGGACAATTGCAGCCCAGTGTTTGCATGGGGGTGGGTGGCTTGTTCGATTTTTATTCCGGACGCATTCCCCGTGCGCCCGTGTGGATGCGTGAAATAGGCATGGAATGGGCGTGGCGGATAGCCCAAGAACCCGGGCGCATGTGGCGGCGTTATATTGTGGGCAATCCGTTGTTTTTGTATCGCGTTTGGTTGCAGCGACAGCGAGCGTCCCGATCTGGCAAAAAAACATAGCGGCAGGCATTATGGCAACTGCAAGTATCCAATTTTAAAAACAACCCCGGGAATACCTTAATGGGCAAGCACAACGACCCAGCCAGCCCAAATAAAGAAAAGCCGAAACAACTGCTTGCGCGTATGCATTTGGCAGAACATGCCGCCCAGGCGGGGATGTGGGATTGGGATTTTGCAACTAACCGGCAATTTTGGTCGGCCTCCTTGTTTGTGCTATTTGGTTTGGATGCCGAAAAAACAACGCCAAGCGTGGATGTCTGGCGCCGCCTAGTGCATCCCGAAGACCTCCCCTGCATCCATCAGGCCTTTGCCGATAGCCTTGAAAATCATCTCCCATACACAGTCAACTACCGCATTGTGCGGCCTTCCGGCGAGATACGCTGGATCAGCGTTCATGGCCAAGCCTATTACGACCCGTCGGGCTTGCCCATCCGGTTCACTGGTATTTGCTTAGACACCACTGAATCACGGGCTATCGAAAATTTAATTATCGAAAGCGAGCAGCGTTTCCGCAACTTGTTCGATCATCTGCCATTGGCCTATCAGTCTCTGGACATTGAAGGAAACTGGCTCGATTGCAACCAGCACATGGCGGATTTATTGGGTTTTGAGTCGCCTGCACAGATGATAGGCCAAAGCTTTATAGACCATTTGCACGAGGCCACACCGGTAGAATTCCATGTCGTTTTCGACCAATTTAAAGCGTTCAACACCGTCAATCGTGATACAGTGCTGCGCCGAAAAGATGGGCAACTGATCACGGTCAATATCTCAGGCCAGGTGCAGCGCGATGTACAAGAGCGGTTTATACGCACCCACTGTGTGGTCGTTGACATCTCCGAACGCCATGCCAAAGAACAGGCCGTATTCAAACAAAATGCTGAACTGGAACGTAGGGTTGATGAGCGTACCCAAGCCCTGAAAGAAAGCGAAAAACGGGTCAAGCTGATTCTGGAAAGTTGTCCTGTGGCCATTCTGGTGCTGGACGAGCAGGGTGTCATTACCGAAACGAATACCAAAGCGAGTGAACTGTTCCGCTGTCAACCGGAAGATTTGCTTGGGCAACCAGCTACCTCTTTTGCCCCCTCCCTCAGCAAACCGGAAAATTTGGCGAGTGACGGTAAGTTGGTTTGGCAACCGATACCCAGTGTCCGGGAAATCATGGCAACCACCGTCCAAGGCGATGAAATACAGCTTGAAGTTGGCTTAGAGCAGGTCTCGTTTGAGCAACAAACTTTTTTGATCGCGGCGTTAAACGATATCACCATCCAAAGACAGGCCGAGGACGAATTAAAAGAAACCCGCGAAATTCTGGAACGGGCGCAGTCTGTTGCCAAATTGGGCAGTTGGCAGTTCTTCAAAAACCATGACACCTTCAAAATTTCTAAAGAAGCCGCCCGTCTATTCGGATTTGGCGATCAAGCTATTGTCAGTGCTGATGAACGATATGCCAAAATCCATCCTGATGACAGGCAGCGGGCCATTGATGCCTGGCAAGCCGCGTTGTCGGGCGCGCCCTACGCTATTGAGTACCGCATTATTGTGGACGGTCAAATTAAGCAGATCAGATCAACAGCGGAATTTACATTTGATGATTCTGGTCGCTGTGTGGCCGCCCTGGGCATAGTTCAAGATGTCACCGAACTTACCCAAACCCAGCAAGCGTTGCAGCGGCAGCACACTATGCTGGAAACCATTCTACAATACAGCCCCAATGGCCTGGCACTGTTCGACAACCACAACAATTTGGTCAAATATAACCAGAAATACCTCGACTTGGTCGGTTATCCGCGTAAGCTGATTGAGCAAGGCAAGGTGAACACCAAAGATTTCCTCGACTACCTATGGCAACGGGGCGAATTTAAAGGCACATCGTTTGATGCGGTTAAAGAGAAGTTTGCCACGCTTATCAGTTCGCGCCAATCATTTGAGGAATACCGTGAAATATCAAACGGTAATACCGTCTATGTGCATACCCTGTTTTTAGAGGAAGGTTGGTTTTTGGTGTCTTATAATGACATCACGCATATTAAACAGGTCGAACAAAAAAACTGGGAGATCACACAACGCCTGATGTTGGCAGCCAAGGCTTCGGGCGTTGGTGTGTGGGTATGGCATCTTGCTGACAATACGGTGATTTGGGATAGCCGGATGCACGCAATGTATGGGATCGAGGAAACACTGGGGCAGCTGGTTTCCTATGACACTTGGGCTGCGCGCCTACATCCTGATGATGCTGCCGAAACAACAGCGGCACTGGCACTTGCTGTTGAGCAAGGCAAAGAATTCAGCAAGACGTTTCGGATTGTCCTGCCCAGTGGCGAGGTTAAGTATATCGGCTCCAATTCGACGCTGGAGCTTGACCCGACCGGTAAGCCCATTCGCATGATAGGCACAAATTTTGATTTGACCGACCATTTTGAACAGCAAAAGGCTCTACAGGCCGCTAAACAAGCCGCTGATGCGGCCAATCAAGCCAAAAGCACGTTCTTGGCCAATATGAGCCATGAAATACGCACCCCTCTAAATGGCATTATTGGTCTGTCCGAATTGCTGCAACAATCCGAATTGGATGCACAGCAAAGCCAGTTTGCCAACAAGATTAATAGCTCAGGCAAAATATTACTGAATCTGGTCAACGATATTTTGGATTTTTCAAAAATTGAAGCTGGGCATTTGTCGCTCAACCACCAGCCGTTCTCATTGTTGGACGAACTGGAAAAAAGCTTGGATTTGTTTTATATTGCCATTAAAGAAAAAAGCCTAACAGTACAGACCGAAGTGGCCGATAATGTGCCGCTGCAGCTCGTCGGTGACGGAATGCGGCTAGGCCAAGTGTTCAATAATTTGCTGGGCAATGCGGTGAAGTTTACCCAGAACGGCACTATTGGCATTAAAATTGAGAACATTAGCGGGTCAAACCAGCAGTTGTCGGGTAAGCTTTCTGCGCGAGTCAAACTCCGTTTTAGCGTCACCGATTCCGGCATTGGCTTGTCCGAGCAACAGCAGCAACGCTTGTTCCAGTCGTTCGTTCAGGCCGACAACACCATCAGCCAACGTTTTGGTGGCACTGGCTTGGGCTTGGCCATTTGCAAAAAGTTGGTCGAGCTGATGGGCGGTGATATTAGCGTGACCAGTGTGCTGGGTCAAGGCAGCACTTTTACGTTCACTGCTGGGTTTGATTGCCCTAGCCTTGAGTTTTTGCCGGCGCCACCACCCCTCATTACTAACCAGCCAGCCAGCAACCTACAGGGGTTGGAAATTCTGGTGGTCGATGACAACCGCGTCAACCAATTGGTTGCCCGAGGATTTTTGGAAAAGCAGGGGTTGCAGGCCTCAGTGGCTAACAGCGGCCCGGATGCTATTGAATGGGTAAGCAAAAAAACCTTTGCTGCGGTATTGATGGATATCCAAATGCCCGGCATGAATGGGTATGAGGCCACCCGACAAATCCGCAGTTTGCCGGAAGGCCAAGACATCCCCATTATCGCACTGACCGCTTCGGTGACCGAAGAATGCATTAAAGCCTGTGAGGAGGCGGGTATGAATGGCCATTTGTCGAAACCACTGGATTCCGGGCAATTGGCCGATTGTTTGGCAAGGTTGGTCGTGTCCCGATGAAATGGCGTTGGGCTAACAACCGGTGACGTGTTAGATTAGCAGCAAGTTTTGTAGCCAGACTGGCTGGCACGTTAAGGGATGCCCCCTTAACGGATATCCCTTTACCGACCGTAACGATTAAGCTGTGGAGCTTGCTGATGGATGTTATCATTTTTGCTGACCGTAAAGGGCAGGAATTATTGCCGCTGACCGACCAGACTTGTGTGCCGCTATTACCACTGGCCGGAAAGCTGATTATTGAACATACTTTGGAAGATTTGGTCGATGCTGGTTTTCGGCAAGCACATATTATTTTGTCGCCGTTTGCCGAACAGGTCAAACAGGCTTTAGGGAATGGCAAACGTTGGGGCATGACCTTAAGCTACAGTACGAGCCGTGGCGAGGGTTCTGCCTTGGCGGAACTGCGTAGGCTAAAGCAGCAGCCCAAGACACCTTTTTTAGTGATGCGCGGTGATGTTGTGCGTAGCCGTTCGTTAAAAGATTTTTTGCTGCAAGCCGAAACGGCGGACATCCCCGTTGTACCGGCATTATTCAATGGTGCCAATGCCTATTTATTGGTGTGCCGGAATGTATTGGAGCCATTACTGCATTGCTTGGACTGGACGGTTGCCAGCCCGACGTTTGCCGCTAGCCACGCCATTGACATCAACGGTTGCGTTGCCCGTTTGGATTCGTTGGCGGCTTTCCACCAAGCCAATCTGGATGCCGCTGCCGGACGGATTGCCGGATTGTTGATCCCTGGGCGACAAGCCGCCGTGGGGCTGACGCTAGGACGCAACACGACGGCCAACCCGCAAAATTTGACACAAGGCATAGCCTTGATTGGCTCAAATTGCCACTTGCACCCCACCGTTGCACTGAGCGGCGAGGTGGTGATTGGTGACAACGTGATTATTGGCAGCCAAGCTAGCCTTGAATCCACCGTCGTTTTGCCGCACAGCTATATTGGCGAGCTGGTTGACCTGCGTAACGCCATTGTCCGGGGCAACGATCTTATCCGTATTGATACCTTGGCTATCCTAAAAATTAGCGATACGGTGTTGCTGGATGATTTAAAAAACACCGGCGTGTTGAATAAAGACTTGGAAGCCACCATCAACCGGCTTGCTGGCGTACTACTGCTGTTGCTGAGTTTGCCGCTGTGGTTGTTGGCTTTGGTGCTTGCTTTATCGCAAAATCGTGGAAAAATGTACAGTGTACAGATTTTGCGTGGCAATAAGAGGCTTATGGATGATTTGGGGGTATTGCAAAGGACTGCATTTAAGGCGGGGGAATGGCAGGTAAAACCACCCGTGTTGCGTTATCTGCCGCGTATATTGGCGGTGATCAGTGGTGATTTGCGGCTTGTCGGTTCGTTGCCGGTCAGCCTGGCCGCCGCCGAAAAACGCCGTGACCAGTGGGAAAAGCTGGCAGACCAAGCGCCTGCGGGGTTGCTTGGCCCCACCCAGTTGAATTTGCCCATTGCTGCCTCCGACGAAGAGAAATTATTGAGCGATTGTGTTTATGCCGCCAATTACAGCGGCAAGGCCAATGCACTGTGTTTATTACAATCCCTACAAGCATTAATGACCCGAAAAGCGTGGGTTGGCTAAGCTAGCAACAATAGCGGCAAGTAGGTGCGGACAGTTTTTGCATAATGGCTTGCCCTGTGATCATTTAACTAAGAGACCGCCATGGTAACAAATTTCCAGATTCCGCCAGTTATGCTGACATTGCAAATTGACAGCTCTATACCCTGTATTTCGCCATTAGGGGAGGCAATCCATTCGCTGTGCCTGTATGCCACCGATAGCACAGAATGCGCTTCACAAATGCAGCTGGCGGTGATTGAGGCCATTAACAATATTGTGTTACATGCTTACCACAACCGCAAGGGCAATCCGATCACTGTGAAATGGAACAACGAAAATCGTCAGTTGCGTATTGAGATTACGGATTTTGGCGATTCCATGACAGCACCGCCAATACCTGAATTAGCCCCATGGGACGCTGAAAATGGCCGTGGATGGTGGATCATTAATGCTTGCGTGGATGAATACGATTATAAAGTTGTGTTCTGTGACCCACAAAACGCCGGGCCGGAAACGGGTAAGCCTGTCACCTCCCCAGAAAAGGCCAATATCTTAACGTTAATTAAACATTATTAGCGACGAGCGGTTTGCTGGCGCAAGAGCATTTTATGTTAATCAATTAATAGCAATAGATAGGAATTTTTAATGATATTACAACATCGAAGCCATAACGACATTGATGTCGTGCAATTATCCGGGCGTTTCGCCATGGCCGATTGTGGGGAGATCAACCTATCCATACAGGATTTGATCAACCAAGGCCATGGCAAGCTGCTCATTGATATGGAGAAAGTAACTTTTATTGATTCAAGTGGCTGTGCGGTTCTGGTTGCCGCTTATAAAAGCTTGCAGTTAAAGGCGGGGCGACTGGTGTTGGTGACCAGTCCGTCAGTACAATCGTTGATAGAATTGACCCGCCTGCATACCATTTTTGAAATTTTTCCTAATCAAGATGCCGCGTTGGAGGCGATGTAAGCTTTAGTGACAAATTAGGCTAAGTCTAGGTTTCCACTCCGCCCAGCCAACGGGATTTTAATTGAACTCCAGCATCAGCAGGGAAACATCGTCATCAAAGCCATCGCCGCCACGCCATTCGTTCAAATGCCCTTTTAGGGCAAGAATGACATCGGCCAGTTTTAAATGCCCTGTGGTATTGATAAATGCCTGTAAACGCCCGCTACCAAACATTTCACCAGCCTTATTTTGGCATTCGGTAATGCCATCAGAATAGATAATGATGCGGTCGCCCGTGGCATAGCTAAAAGACACTGACTCATAGTCCATATCGGGCTTAATGCCTACCGGCAGATTGCTCTTGGCAATAAATTCTGCCGTGCCGCCCAATTTAAGATAAAGGGCATGGGGATGACCGGCCTGGCATAAGTCCACGCTACCATTCAGCGTATCAATAACGCCATAAATCATCGTAAAATAAAGTATGTTAATGGCATCCGTCTGGAAGTTACGGTTCAGGTTGGTCACTATGGTACGGGCAGAGGGTGCTATGCAAGGCGGTAGCTGGGTCGGCGTACAGGGTGGCGGATAAATGTTGTTGGACTTCATGGCTAGTAGCTGGCTCAAGGTGAATGATTGCATGGCGGAAGCGATACCATGCCCCACGACATCTAAAATATAAAAGCCGACATGGTGTTCGCCCAGTGCAAAGCAATTGAAAATATCACCTGACAAATGGGTGGAAGGCTCAAATAACCAGTCAATGCTGACTCCCGAATAGTGGTGGGTAATGCTTGGCAATAAACTGCGTTGCATCATCATTGCCAAACCTAGGTCTTTGTTGATCAGCTTACTTGCCGCTTGTAATTTATCGCTGGTTTCGAGCAATTGCCCATGCTTTTCCTGAAGATTCCTTTCCAACTCCAAAATCCGTTCACCCGCTTTGATTCTTGCCTTTAACTCATCAAATTGCAGTGGTTTTCTGATAAAGTCATCGGCACCGGATTGCAACCCTTCGGCGGCAAATTGTGATTCCTCAAGTGAGGTGATGATTATCACATAGGTATAAAACGGCTGTTTTAAGCTACGGATATGCTGGCAAAGCTGGATGCCATTACCGCCCGGCATCATCCAGTCAGTGATCACCAGCTGAATTTTTTGTGCCTCGATCAGCTCTATGGCTGAATTGATATTGTTTACTGAAACAACATCATAACCCCATTTTTCCAAATAGTTTTGCAATAGGGTGCGGGTGATAAGGTTATCTTCTACAATAAGGATAAGCACAATTCAATCGGGTGTCCGTAGTTAAGATGTGACTACCGTCAACATCGGTCGGGTTTGATTATCGACGCTAATGCCTGCACCATATAGCGTATGCCGAGGGCAATGCTGAATCACTTCAGAACAAAGCCTTGCGTTCCTTGAGCGCAGTCGAAGGGCGATGGGCAAGGCTTCGTGCACCCAGCCAACGCACTTCGGCTACGCCCAGCGAACGGGCTGTGGTTAAGTCCGGCTCTGCACCCAGTAAGCGGGTTGCCGTAGTGCCTGCTATTCCGGTTTAAAATATTGCGAGCTTCGCAATTCAGCACTTAACGCTGTGATCGCTGCTATCAGGGCATTGACCATGCTTTGATAATCGACGGTTTCCCCATTGCGTGCGTTTTTTTCAAGTTGGCTGGCACATTCAATAGCCGTCACTGCAAAAAAATAACCGAGCATGCCTTTTATCAAATGGGCGGTGTTGGCGAGCAAAAGCAAATCGCTTTGTTGTTGAGCCAAGGCCAAAGTGTCAAGCTCCTTGGGTATTTCCAATAAAAATAGAGTGGCCATTTGGCACAATAATTCTTTATCGCCTTCGACATATTGCAATGCCGCCGCTTCGTTCCATACGCTAGGGGCTGGTGTCCCCGCTGCAATTGTTGTCATTTGTCCGCCTAAATATAAAAATAAAATTTCTTGTAACTGCTTGTCTATAATCGGTTTGGTGAGGTGACCCTCCATGCCGGCGGCAAGGCATCTTTCGCGTTCGTCTGACATGGCGTTGGCTGTCAAGGCTATCACCGGTTGGCGTGGCAAGCCTAGCCGCGCTTCATGGGCGCGTAGTTTTTGGGTGGCAGTGTAGCCATCCATGACCGGCATGTGGCAATCCATCAAGACCAAATCGTAACGGTTGTGGGTTAAAGTGGCGAAGGCTTGTTGGCCATTATAGGCAATTTCCGGAATAATTTTGAAATTTGCCAACTTGGCGACAATAACTTTTTGGTTAATGGCATTGTCTTCCACCACCAGTATTTTTTTGCCCTCATAGCTAGGCAATGGCATTGTTGGCATAGGCTTTTTGCTACGCTTGAGGGTGTCTCCGTTTAGTGCATCATGTATGGCATCCAGCAGTTGTGCAGGCCGGACGGGTTTTGATAAATGCTGGACGATGCGGGTGTTTTTGTATTCGGTGCTGTCCAATGCCCCGCCTTCCGATAATAGCATGATGGGGGTGTTTGCTGAAGCCGGCAGTTGAGCAAGGTGTTGCGCCAAATTTCCACCTTCGTCGACCAGCATTTTCCTATCCAACACAATCAGGTCATAAGCAGTTGCCGGGGTTGCCACGGCTTGTAATGCCAGCAGTGCTCTGGTGGTGCTATTGGCCAGTGTGACTTGGCAGCCCCAATGGCTAAGATAGTGGTTCAAGTTGGCACAATGGGTGGTGTTAGCATCAACAAGCAACAGCTTTTTGCCTACTAATGCAGAGGGTGGGGGCATAGCTGGGGCGGCTTGTTTGCCTAGCGGCAAAGGCAGATTGAACCAAAAACAGGAGCCTTGTCCTTCCGTGCTGTCCAGCCCCATTGCCCCCCCCATTGATTCCACCAATTTTTTGCTGATGGACAAGCCTAGGCCGGTGCCGCCAAAGCGACGGGAAGTTGAATTGTCGGCCTGGGAAAACGCTTTAAATAGTAGTGGTTGGGTAGATTGCGGAATGCCAATGCCGGTGTCTTGCACAGCAAAATGCAACGATGCTTCTTTATTAGTATCCGCATTAATGACAGTGACGCTGACATTGACCTCGCCTTGTTCGGTGAACTTAATGGCATTACCAATTAAATTAGTCAATATTTGCCGGATGCGCAGCGGGTCGCCTTGCCAGTGTGATGGCAATGTGACCGGTAGCAAACAGTTGAGTTCCAAGTTTTTTTCATGGGCGCGGTGGGACAATAAGGCGCACACATCTTCCACCAGCTCGATTAAGTTAAAATCAATCCGCTCCGGTGTCAATTCACCATTATCCAGTTTGGATAGGTCTAATATGTCATTGATGATCGCCACCAACGCATGTGCCGAATTGTGTGCGGTTGACACCCAGCTTTGCTGAAGACTGGTCAATGATGTGCCGCTGAGCAAATCCAGCATCCCTAATACGCCGTTCATGGGGGTGCGGATTTCGTGGCTCATATTGGCCAGAAACATTGATTTTGCCTGGGTCGCTTCTTCCGCCAATTCTTTGGCCATTTGCAGCGCTTTGGCAGCTTGGTGCTTTTCGGTGATATCGTAAAACCAGCCTAAAACCGCTTGTTCACCTTGATAATGGGTGTTAATGAACGATGCCAAAACCCATTTTGTTTCGTCATAACCGGGGCTGAGCAGCTCCAGCTCGCGGTTGATGATGGCATTGCCGTCGGCCAGTTCGGCCAGGATGGTGTGGTATTCGCCTATATTGGCATAATAGCTGGCAGGGTCGATGTCGGTGGGGTCGGCACGGTTCACCAATTTGGCATAGTTTTTGTTGTAAAACACCACCTGACGGCCTTGTCGGATGGCTATCCTGACGGCGATAGGGCTAAGATTAAGTATGTTGCTAAGGTATAGTTGACTGTCGCGGCGGTCGAATTCGGCTTTTTTACGCTCGCTAATATCATGCACCACTACAATATGGTGATCCGGTTGCCCTTGGTTACCGGCTATGACGGTGACGGACAAATCGTTCCAGAACTCACCGCCGTCTTGGCGGTGACAAAGGCATTCTTCTGTAAAAGTCCGTCCGTGGTCTAGTGCCCGATTGATGCGTTCCGCCACGGTCTGCTCAATGCCCAAGTGTCCGATAGCAGAGCCTTGCCATGCCTGCAAATCATGCAGGGTAAAACCGGTTATTTGGGTATAGGCTTTATTGATCCATAGGGGGTGTTGCTGATGGTCTGTGATCATCACGCCTTGGGAAATTTCCCTTAAGGCCAGGTAGCTGAGTTGCAGTTTTTTTTCCGTTTCTACCCGCCGGGTAATGTCGGTGCGGATGGATATATATTTGATTGGTTTTTTGGCACTGTCCAAAACCGGCACGATAGTGGTCAACAGCCAATACAACTCGCCGGACTTTTTGCGGTTGCAGAGTTCTCCTTGCCATACCTTGCCTTGGCTTATGCAGCCATACACTTCCGCAAAAAATTCACGTGAGTGGTAGCCTGAGTTGACTATGCGGTGCGTATGCCCGAGCAGTTCATGTTCCGCATAGCCGCTGATTTCGCAAAACTTCGGATTGACATAAGTTATGATGCCAGCCCTATTGGTGACGGCAACAATGGCATGTTGATTTAACGCATATTTTTGAATATCCAATTCATCGGTTGCCAAGCTCGCTTGTAATGCCTTGACTTGCAATTGTTGGCTGGCGCCTTTAAGCTTAAGCTGGTTGCGGTTGAAGCGCCAAACCAACAAGGTGACGAGCAGACTGGCAAGCACACCTAGCGCCCTAATCAAGTAAGCTTTTAAAAAGCTTTGTTGGGCATCGAACGCTGGCAGGGAGTGGCTTTTGATTGTCCAGGTCCGACCAAAAAAAGCGACTGTCTCGCTGCCCGTAAACAGGGCGTGTTGCCCAATGGTACGGGTAGGGTTGGTTTCAGAGCTATACAGCAAGGACTGCGGCGTGGCTTCTGTGCCGTCAAATATTTCAAACGCCAGCTTGCCTTGGCCAGGGTATTGGCTGACACCCGCCATGAGGTCTTTCATGTACAGGGCTATGCCACTCCAGCCGATGAGTTGGCTACGGCGTTCGCTGAGCGTGGCATGGGGGGCATTGTTGTGGTAAATCGGCGCGTAAAAGACAATACCGGGATATTGTTGGCGGGTATCTTGCACCAAGGTCAGTTTGCCGGTCAGTTTGGCTTCGCCGCTGTCGCGGGCCGCTTCCAAGGCTTTGCGTCGGCTGGTGTCGGTAAAGGTATCAAACCCCAGCACCCATAAATTGGCCTCGTTTAAAGGTTCTATATGGGTGATAGGTGCATAAAAAGGGCGTTCACCATCGGGAAAAATGGTGAAGGCAGGGTCATAGGTCTGTCTGATAGCTTTGGTGTAAGCATTTTTCTGTGCATGGTGGATCGGGGTGATGTAATTTATGGCAAATATGCCCGGCAAATGTTCGGCCAGTTTCAGTTGGCTGACAAACTGCCTTAACTCCTCGTGGGTGACATTTTCAGAAGCCTGGAACAGAGCATTGATGCTTCTCAGCAGGTACAGGTAGTCGGTAAGCTGTTCTCTGGTCAGTGCAATGAATGTGCTGCTCTCTTTTTCGAAAATGGTTTGCAAGAGCGTTTGCTCTGCTTCAATAGCTTGTTTTTGCAGGTAATAGGTTAGCCCCAAGCCAGATGCCAAGATTAAAGCTGCAAAAAGCAGGTTCATTAAACGGGGTACTGGCGAAGATTTTAGCTCGTTTTGCTGGTTGGGGTCGGGGGTCATCATTAGTTTTCTGTGGTCAGTAGCCCATCGTTTTATTTAATTATGGGGTGCGGTCACGACAAGCCACGGTGATTGGCCTGCTGATCGCAGGCATGGCCCGCTCCTACAGCGTTTGCCCGATTACATCCCTTTGACTTCGTTCAGGGGACGGATAACGGTTTCGCTGAACGGATGCGGAGCGACTTACCACGGTTGCGGGGGCGATTGTTGTCCGCCTTGGGTGTCTTGCCAAGCCTGCCGCCATTTTTGGATGATGGCTTTTGATGCGGCGGCTTTGGCGGGTGCGCTACGCTGGTTTTTGGCGACGCGGATGGCATGCCAGAGTTGTTCCCATGCCTTGACTGACCAGGCCGCCAATGCCCCGTGCCATTTGCGGTAGTAAAGCAGCTGGCTGTACATGCGCCAGAGGTCTATCTGGCTACCGTTGCTGTTGAATTCGACGTGGGTGACGGTTTTTGCCGACTCGCCGCCCAGATGGGTGACCACCAATTCCGGCCAATAGCAAATACGCCAGCCTTGCTGACGGATATGGCGACAAAAGTCCACTTCTTCATAATACAAGAAATAACGTGGGTCAAAAAAACCCAGTTGGTCGATAAGCCCGCGCCGGATAATGCCAAACGCCCCCGTCACCCAGTCTACATCAGCTGCTTGCAATGGGTCTGCCCAGCTACGGTCGACACGGCCCAGCCAGCGCGAGTTAGGATAACGCCCAGACAGTCCGGTCAACACTAACATTTCGTTGATCAGGGATGGGAACATGCGGGCTGAAGGTTGCCATTCGCCGTTAGTGCCAATCAGGCGGGCACCTGCCATGCCCACGCGGGTATCGGCATCCATTGCCAGTACGGCTTTTCTGATGACATCAGGGGCCAACAGCGCATCGGGGTTAAGTAATACTATATAGCGTCCACTGGCCTGGTCAAGCGCCCGGTTGTTGGCGTTGCCAAATCCTAGGTTGGTGTCGGAACGTATCAGCTTGACGCTGGGGAAAGCCCGAGCCACGGCATCGGCGGAGCCATCACGAGAAGCATTGTCTATGACTACAGTTTCGATTTTGCCTTGATAATCTTGGTCTGCCACCGATTGCAAGCAAGCCAGCAAGCTATCGCGGGTATTGTAGGAAACGATGATGATCGATAGTTCAGCTTTCATGGTCATTAGTCTCCCTTACAGTACGTTCCCATGCGGCATTTTTGTCCATGCTGCGCCATAGGCGCGGTAATAGGGCCAGTTTCCAGATTAAATAAAAGGGCACGGAGGCCAATATTTTCAATTCGCGCCAGCCACAGTGACCGACTATAAAAATGGCAATCAGATGCAGCAGCAATACAGTCAAATATAACAGGCCTCCGGCTATTGCCAAGCCAGTGGGCAGCAACAGCAGCACGGCAACTAAAAGCGCGTGGAATGCCAAAGGCAAGAGCAATAACTCCGCCAGCGGCTCCAGTAATAGCCAATGCCCAGCCAACACTGCGCGGATTAGCCCCGGCACTTCATCCGCTATCAGCCGGAAGCGCCCACCTTCCCAGCGGCTACGTTGCACGCTGGCGCCTTGCTGCTGGGTGGGGGCGGCAGCCAATACGGTGACGGTGTCAATATAGCTTACTTTTCTGCCAGCACGCACTAAGCGCAAGTGATATTCCAAATCTTCAGCAATAGAGGTGGCATCATAAGGCACCGCCAGCAAGGTGTCACGGCTGAGGGCAAAACCGTTGCCTAAGATACCCACTGAAAGCCCTAGTTTTTGCCTTCCGCGCAAGCGTAGGACATTGAACCCGAGCAAAGCAATGTGTTGTAACGAGGTGCGCCAAGAGGTCTGCGCATTAAGCAATTGATAGCGGCATTGCAGGGCATCAAGACCACTACCTAAGGCTTGCTGGAAAGTGCTGGCGAACCCCGCTGTTACGCGGCTATCGGCATCGACGATGACAAAGCCTTGGTAGCCTTCGTCCAGTAGTTGCCGGAACGCGAAGTCGAGCGCGTAGCCTTTGCCGCGTTGCTCGGTATTTTCCCTGACCAGTACCCGCATTCCCAATGCGTCGGCACGGGCGGCAGTGCCATCGCTGCAATTGTCGGCAATGACCACAATATCGGTGTCCTTGCACGTGCCTATGCCGTTGCGTAGGCTATCGATGCAGTCGGCGATACCGTCTTCCTCGTTATGGGCAGGGACTATGATGGCCATTTTTGGCAACGTCTTGGCCTGGCAGGGTGTTTTGGGCTGTTTTAACACACCGGCAATGCTTAGGATTAACAACTCTAAGCTACCGGGCAGAAGAAAAATCGCTAACGCTGTGGCGATAACCGATAGTACAAGACCCATGGTGGAATATGCCATTTATACAACCCTAATTAGATTTGGTGGATAGGAAAAGTGTGGGTAATGGGTTAAATTTGCCATTCAATCTGGCAGCTCGCCCTAAGCAATGGGTTTGGAAAGTCATGCTGTAAGGTGTACACCTGTAGAGTGGTTTGGCGCTAGCAAGCCACTTTTATTTAACCCTACCATACCAGCGGTAATAACTCAAAATTTTATTGGCTATAGTATAATCTACAAATAATTGGAATTTTACCGGATTAGTTGATATATAATCGGACAAAATGGTTGTTGCGGTTTTTCTATCTATTTATTAAGGCTCGTATCACTATGGCGAAAAACTCCCTTTCTGACATCACCGCACTTTGGCCTGAACAGCATTTGCAAAGGCTGGGCCATTGCCCTGTTTGCCAAGGCAGTTTAGCCGAGGTTCTGCATAATAACCTGCAAGACCGGATTTTTTTCTGCGCGCCGGGTAGCTGGACAATGCTTAGTTGCCAAGACTGCGGCTGTGCCTATCTTGACCCCCGCCCTGATGAGGCTTCAATTGGCTTGGCCTATAGCGAATATTACACCCATGACATTAACGAATCATGGTTGTCTGACGCTAGTTTTTGGGCCCAGCGTTTGCCCAGTTGGCGTTCTGGTTATATAAAGCGGCGCTTTCCTGCTTATGCCGGGCAACCGGCAAACCTGCTGGGCGGGCAATTGCTGGCCCGCAATGCAACAGCGCGGGCGCTGTTGGAACGCGATGTGCGCCATTTGCCCACGCCTTTGACAGATGCACGGCTGGTCGATATCGGCTGCGGCAGCGGCAGTTTTGTCAGACGCGCCCAGCTGTTGGGCTATCAGGCACAGGGGCTGGAATTTGACCCTCAGGCGGTCGAACAAGCCCAGCGGCAACATATCAATGTCACCCAAGGCGCTTTGCCAGACACCGGCTTGCCTAGTGATCACTTTGATGCCGTTTCCCTTAGCCATGTGATTGAGCATCTGCATCAGCCGGTGCGGGCTTTGCATGAGATAAACCGTATTTTAAAGCCGGGCGGGTTTTTCTGGCTGTCCACCCCCAATGCCTTGGCTACGGGTCATCGCCGCTTTGGCGTTTATTGGCGCGGGTTGGAGCCGCCACGGCATTTGGCGTTGTTTTCTGCCAAGGCACTGCAAAGCTCGCTCCAAGAAGCAGGCTTTGGCGATATCCGCTTCCAATGCCCCGGGCCGGTCAGTGCTTGGTTTTATCGGGCCAGTCAAGAAATTGCCGCCACTGAAGCCGATACGGCAGGGCGGAGCTTGGACAAAGCGGCATTGTCCAGTGAAATCCGTACGATCGACCGTTTAAGCATGAGCGACCCTTGTGCCGGTGAAGAGCTGATTGTCACTGCAAGGAGGGTGTAGCCCATGATCGATAAGCGTATTGTTGGTTGGCAGATACAGCGCGTCCTTCAAGATCGGTTAAGGGTACTATCGCCGTTCTCTTCGGATAGTGCTAAACGCCGTGTTTTAATGATCAGTGCCTATGGCGATTTGCCGAACACCCAGCTATTCCCGTTTTTTTATCACCGTGCTGAACTGGCTTCGCGCTATAGCCTGGAACTGCGGGAAGTGCCGCTGGAACGCTGGCAATCCGGCAATCATCCTTACCGGCAGCGGGTGGACGCAGTATGCCTGCAAACAGGGTATGTTGACAGTCCGGCAGCATTACAGGCCATTGTCACCCAGATTCGTGAAACCTACCCCAGCTGCCGCTTAGCTTATTTTGACTGGTTTGCACCCACCGATTTGCGTTATGCCGCCATTGTTAATGACGACATCGACCTTTACCTAAAAAAACATTTGCTTAAAGAGCGCGACCAGTATGGGCAAGCGACCCTCGGCGACACTAATTTAACGGATTTCTATTCCCGCCGCTTTGGTTTGGACGAGGTGACTGTCAATTATCCGGTGCCGGATTCTTTCTGGCCCAAAGTGGCTATGGGCAGTAATTTTGCTTTTGCGGCACATATTATGCCACGTTTTTTAGGTCATTTTCCCGCCACGGCACGCACTCTCGATGTACACGCCCGTATTGCCACTAAAGGCACGCCTTGGTATAGCCAGATGCGGCAAGAGGCATACGATGCGGTGCAGGCCTTGCCCAAATCTATCAGCACGGCTAGCTTGGGCATGGTACCCGGCAGCCAATACCGTAAAGAGTTGTTGGCTTCGCGGTTGTGCTTTAGCCCGTTCGGTTATGGCGAAGTGTGCTGGCGGGATTTTGAGGCGATGTATAGCGGTAGCTTGTTATTAAAGCCGGATATGTCCCACTTGGACTGCTCGCCGCAGATTTATGTCCCTTATGAGACCTATGTGCCACTGGCATGGGACTTGTCGGATTTTGCCGAAAAGGTGGATTATTACTTGGCCCATCCGCAACAAAGGGAGGCTATTGCCCAAAATGCCTTCGCGTTTATCAAGGCTTATTTTAGCCAACAGCAATTCCTCAGCGATATGCATCCCGTTATCAGCAAGCTCCTTGGAGAATAAAGCAATGACATCACCTCGCGTGTTAGTATCGGCCTATCAATGTGGCCCGGGTATGGGTTCGGTTTCGCAAATTGGTTGGGAATGGTATCAACGTCTTGCCAAGCAAGTACCGGTCACCTTGGTGACGCATTGCCGCAATCGGGCCGCCCTTGAACAGGCCGGTGCGCCGTTGCCCGGCAGCGAGGTGGTTTATATTGATAGTGAATGGTTTGCCGGCCCGTTGTACCGGCTGGCATCAAAATTGTTCCCGCGCAGCCAACAACCAGTGTTCCTGATTTCTTCACTGGATTTTTATGTGTATGACTGGCTGGCGTTGCGCCAGTTGCAACTCATGCAGCGGCAAGGCAGCCAGTGGGATTTGGTGCATGCGGTCACTCCAGTGTCGCCGTTGGCTGCCAGCCGTTTATACCGGCTGGGCATTCCGCTGATTGTCGGGCCTTGGAACGGAGGGCTAAAGTCGCCCACCACCTTCCCTGATATTATGCGGGCGGAATCCGCGTGGCTTTATCCCATTCGCCGCTTAGGCCATGTGATTGATTGGTTAGTTGGCACCAGCCGCCACGTCAGCTTGATTCTTACCGCCACCGCGTCCACTTTCAATGCGATAGCACCACGTTATCAACCTAAATGCCGGCCGATGCTGGAAAATGGCGTTGATACCACCTTGTTCACGCCCGCCGAATGGCCTCAGCAGGATGTCGCGCAATTGCTCAAAATTGTCTTTGTTGGCCGCTTGTTGCCCTTTAAGGGGGTGTCTATGTTGTTGCAGGCAGTGGCGCAACTGACACTGCCTTTCCAGTTGGTGATTGTCGGCGATGGTTCGGAAAGAGTGGCATTGGAACAGCAATGCCAACAACTGGGGCTGGTGGACAAAGTGGTTTTTGCCGGTGACCAGCCGTTGGCGCAAGTTGCCGCTTATATGCAGCAGGCACATGTGTTTTGTTTGCCTTCGGTGCGCGAATCGGGCGGGGCGGTGTTGCTGGAAGCAATGGCGGTGGGTCGCCCGGTAATTGCCGTGGACTTTGGCGGGCCGGCAGAAATTGTTGATGAGGAGGTGGGGCTAAAACTGCCCGCCACCGGTAGGGATGATGTGGTTGCCGCCTTGCGTGATGCGCTCACTGATGTTGTCCGTAACCCGCAAGTTTGGCAACAGCGGGGCTTGGCGGGGCAACGGCGGGTGTTGCGGGAGTTCAGTTGGGATGCCAAGATTACCCAAGCACTAGCCATTTACCGGCAATTGTTACAGGGGGGGCAATGAAGCCTATTGCCATTGCCTACCTGATTAGCCGCTATCCGGCGGTGTCCCATACCTTTATCCTAAGGGAAGTGCAGCAATTGCGGGCTTTGGGCTTCCGCATTGATGTCGCCTCGATTAACCCCCCTGACCGGCCTTTAAGCAGCCTGACCGTTGAAGAACATCAGGAAGCGCGGCAGACTTTTTATGTAAAAAAACAAGGGGCCAAGGGAGCGGGCTGGGCTTTGCTGAAAACCCTTTGCCAACGTCCGTTGGGGGTCTGCAAGGCATTATCGCAGGGTTTCCGGCTGGGCGGTTGGGATGCCAAACGCCAAGCGTACCAGTTGTTCTATCTGCTGGAAGCGGTGCTGATTGGGCAATGGATGGCCCGTCATGGCTATCGTCACCTACATGTCCACTTTGCTACCCCTGCCGCTTCGGTCGGGATGCTGGTAAAAACCGTGTTTGCGGTTGGCTTTTCAATGACCGTCCACGGTCCGGACGAATTTTATGATGCACCGGGACTTAATCTGCCCGAAAAAATTGCCGCCGCCGATTTTATCTGCTGCATTAGCCATTTCGCTCGTAGCCAATTAATGAAACTTTCACCCATCAGCGATTGGGATAAATTTGAACTTTGCCGCTTGGGTGTCGATCATAACCGTTTCCAAGCACTTGCCAATAATGGCGTAACGGCGGCAGATAAAATCAGTTTGTTGTGTGTCGGTCGGTTGACACCTGCCAAAGGCCAGCACATTTTGCTTAATGCCGTCCAATTATTACTGGCGCGCGGCTATCCGGTCAGTTTGACCTTGGTTGGCAACGGCCCTGACTTGGCTTCATTACAGGCCCATGCGGAACGCTTGCAAATTGCCCATGCGGTTGAATTTGCCGGAGCGGTCGATCAGGATCATCTCTTGCCTTATTACCAACAGGCGGACATTTTTGTGTTGGCTAGTTTTGCCGAAGGTTTGCCGGTGGTGTTGATGGAAGCAATGGCGATGGCTGTTCCGTGCATCAGCACACGCATTGCCGGTATTCCTGAGTTGCTGGACGATGGCATAAATGGCTTGCTGGTTGCCGCCTCTGATAGTGACGGATTGGCAGACGCTATCGCCCGTTTGTGTAATGACCCTGCCCTGCGCCAACAGTTGGCTTTGGCGGGCAGCCAATGCACTCGCGAACGCTACGACCTGCAACGCAACAGCCAGCATCTTGCCGCCGTGCTGGGCGGACGGCTAGCGGCGGCTGAATAGCCACCTGATTTGCTAACCACTTAATATGGTGATGGGTATGAAAATTCACGGTTCAACTAATGAGAATCCTAAGGATATTAGCTTCCTCGCTTTGCTTAAGGAAGATTTTATCACCCATGACAAGGATATTCTTGAGCAAGGCCTATGGGCTATTGCCGTGCATCGGTTCGGTAATTGGCGCATGGGCATAAAGACCAAATTATTACGCGCCCCTATGACGGTGCTTTATACCTTTCTTTTTAAGTTTGTTGAATGGACTTGTGGCATCACCCTGCCCTATACCGTAAAGTTGGGCCGTAGGGTTAGGATTTGGCATCACAGCGGCATGATATTACATGCTGAATCCATCGGTGACGATGTCCATATCCGGCACAACACCACAATGGGCATTGTTAGGCTATTTCATAATTTTGAACTGCCCATCATAGAAGATAGGGTGGATATTGGGGCAGGTGTTTGCCTGCTGGGGAAAATCAGGATTGGGCATGACAGCGTTATTGGTGCCAATGCTGTTGTTTTGAAGGATGTGCCGCCTTTTTCAGTTGCCGTTGGCAACCCTGCCAAGGTTATAAAAACGGTCAATAAAGGCTAATATGTGTCATAGAGCAAAGCGCTTACCGCCTGCTTTTAAAATAATACCAAATGCCGCCCACGCCAAGAATAGCAACAAGGATGGTTAGCGGCAGCGGCAGGGCATGGAACAATTTGAAAATGACACCGTAAACCAAGCCGTGGATAAGGCTGGATACAATCATGTTTTCAATATGCTCCAAGCTCAGCCCGTGGGCAGTGGACAGCAATATCTGGGAGAGAATATCGGCGAAATTTATGGACACTTGCAGATTCCCCTTACGGTGTTTTAGGCAAAAAACTATTTTAACGCTGACCCGACAATGGCAATGAAAAACTTGGTTATATTATTGCCTAGCGGCGTTCCATAAAGTCCAGCTAGGGTTGTTTGGTAGGGCATCTGAAGGGTTGCTTATGCTGCATCAGACTGTGCAAAGGCAGCACCGCTTGCAAACCTTAATACGTAACGGCAATAGATAGGGTTGCGATTGCTTTAAATCTTTATGGTTCAGGCATAACGAACGAACCGACCAAAGGCGCACCGGCGAGTGGGAAGCCGTAAAAGACCCCTCCGACATTATTATATAAAATATCGGAGGGACTCGTATTATTTACCTGATTTTTGCGCTTCAGTTGCGTTGTTGCTAGTTTTTCTTTTTTCTAAGTTAGAAAAGGTTTCGGTTTGCAATTGTTGTACTGCACCGCTTTCCAAATGGGCAGATTTTTCGCTTTTCAGGAAGAATACAACAACAAGCATACCAACGATGCAAGCGCCAACGATAAACCACATGTTATCTTTTTCTTTAACTTCAGACATTTTTATATCCTCTCTGGTTATTGTAAATAATAGTTATCCCCCTTTCCTCTAAAGGGGCAGCCCACTCAGTGTATGAGCCGGTTGTTTTATTGAATCGAAACAACGATGTGATTTTTAACATGAGAATGGGTATCCGGTCAAGTTTTCGCTTGGTATTTTTACTTCCCTGGGCTTTTCCAGTCTGGTTTTTTAAAGCTAAGCCGCCATTTTTAAAAACAAATGTGGTTAATATGTTTTTGCCCAAAAAATTGCCTAAGTGGCCATTTAGCTATCGTTATTTTTGGTTAACAATAATGGTCAATTTATGCCATTGGTAAATTATGATTAAACATTCAAATGGGCAGCCCCCTTAGCGGGCGGGTATCTGGGGGGCTGCCGACAACAATTTTTGGGTGTAAGCATGTTGCGGCCTTTTTAGGACTTGCCCAGCTTCGCCCCGCTCGACTATTTTGCCTTGGTACATGACCGCCACCTCATCGGCCATTTCTGCAACCACCGCCAAATCGTGGGTGATGAACAAGTAGCTGATGCCTTGCTGCTGTTGCAAGGTTTTTAGTAAACGGATGATTTGCGCTTGCACTGACACATCCAAGGCGCTGGTGGGTTCGTCGCAAACAATCAGCTTAGGTCCGACAGCCAAGGCGCGGGCAATACAGATACGTTGCCGCTGGCCACCGGAAAACTCATGGGGATAACATAATGCCGATGCTTCGGGTAAGCCAACTTGAGCAAGCAGAGCCAATACTCGGGCATTCCGCTCATTGGCCGACAAATCAGGGCGCAAGGCACACAAACCTTCAGCAATAATGTCACCGACCAACATGCGCGGGTTCATGGAAGAAAAGGGGTCTTGGAAGATGATTTGCAGTTTGGCGCGGTGCTGCCGCAATGCTTTGCCTGATAAGCGGCCCAATGCAACCCCATCCACTAGCATCCGACCGCTGCTGGGCAATAAATTCAACAAACTTTTGCCTAATGTGGTTTTGCCGCAACCGGACTCGCCAACTAAAGCCAAGGTTTTGCCGTGGGCGATACTAAAACTGACACCATCAACCGCTCGGACATGATCGACAACGCGCTTGAACAGGCCCTTACGGATGGGGTAATAAACTTTGTAATCCTCCACCTGCAACAGCGGGGTGGCGGCGGGCAGGGAGGCTTCTTGTCCGCTACGTTTTCCGGCATTGGCTAGTGAGGGCAGGGCATTGAGCAATTGTTGCGTGTAGGGGTGCTGGGGCGCGTCAAAAAAGCCCTGGGCAGTGCCGGTCTCGACAATTTTGCCGCGTTGCATCACCGCCACCCGATCGGCTAGGGTGGACACCAAAGCCAAGTCATGGCTGATTAACCACAAAGCCATGCCGGTCTGTTGCTGAAGGCTTTTTAATAACGCCAATATTTGCGCTTGGATGGTCACGTCCAAAGACGTGGTAGGCTCATCGGCAATCAGCAAATCGGGTTCCGCCGCCAAGGCAATGGCTATCATCACTCGCTGGCGCTGACCGCCTGACAGTTGATGGGGATAGTCGTGGTAGCGTTTGCCGGGCTGTGGGATTTCGACTTGCGCCATCAGCTCCAACACCCGCTGCCTGACCGCTGGGGCGGGCAATGAAAAATGCTGGGTAATGGCTTCGGCAATTTGCGCCCCAATGGTCATCACCGGATTCAGTGATGACATCGGGTCTTGAAAAACCAAGCCAATGCGCCTGCCACGAATTTTGCAGAGGGCCTGTTCCGATTGTTTAAGTAAATCTTGGCTGCCCAACCTGATGGCTTGGGCGGTCAGGCGCGCATTGGCGGGTAATAGCCGCAACACCGACAATGCCGTTATTGATTTGCCAGACCCCGATTCACCTACCAAGGCAAACGTTTCGCCCGGATAAATGGCAAAGCTGATGCCGTCCACAACCTTGTGTTGTGCGTTAAAAGCAACGGACAACTGTTCTACCGACAACAGGGGGGTGTTGGTTGCCATAGTGTGGTCGCGGGTTATTTTAGGGCATCGGTCACATGCGGTCCGATCAGCTGGTACATGAGCTGATGCATCTTTGGGCTTCCGGCGATCACATTGCCGGATTGCATGTATTGGTCATTAAAAGAAAAATCTGTCACTACCCCACCCGCTTCCTTAATCAGCAAAATGCCGGCCGCCATATCCCATTCCATAACACCGATTTCCCAAAAGCCATCCAAGCGGCCCGCTGCAACATAAGCCAAATCCAAGGCTGCTGCGCCCGCACGGCGAATGCCCGCGCATTCGGTGGTCAAGGCACGGAACATGGCGGTGTAGGCATCCAGGTGGGTGTCGGTCTTAAACGGGAAACCGGTGCCAATCAAAGCACCTTTTAAGGTGTTGGGCTGGGTGACCCGCAAGCGGCGGCTATTGAGCATGGCCCCGCCGCCGCGTTTGGCGGTGAACAGTTCGTCGCGCATCGGGTCGTAGATCACGGCAACTTCCAAGCGGCCTTTGTATTTTAAGGCAATGGACACGGCCCATTGTGGAAACCCATGCAAAAAATTGGTGGTGCCATCCAACGGGTCAATGACCCAAGTAAAGTCATTGCCTGCATGTTGCCCGCTTTCTTCCGCCAAAATGGCGTGTTCTGGGTAAGCGGTCTTAATGATGTGGATAATCTCCCGCTCCGCCATACGATCCACCTCACTAGCATAATCGTTCCGTCCTTTTTGGTCAACGCGCAACTGCCCGACATCATCGGATGCCCTTAAGATCAAATCACCCGCGCTTCTTGCGGCACGGATGGCTGTGTTTAACATGGGTTGCATAGGGTATTTCTTTAAATATATGTAGAAAAGATCATAGCATAGCAAATCTTTTGTTAGAATTTCGGCTTTTTTCCAGGAACTTCGGCCTTGCTGTCGCATATTAAAATTGTATTGGTGGAAACCACCCATCCCGGCAATATTGGCGCGGTCGCCCGCGCCATGAAAAATATGTCGCTGGCGCACCTGTGCTTGGTGTCGCCTAAAACCTTCCCTTGTGCAGAAGCCACCTCGCGAGCCGCTGGTTCTGATGATATTTTGGCCAACGCACAAGTGTGCAGCACCCTGCAAGAAGCGATTGCCGATTGCCAATTGGTGATCGGCAGCAGTGCCCGTTGCCGTACCATCAGCTGGCCGGAATTGTCGCCCCGGGAATGTGCCGAGAAAGTGGTTGCCAATGAACCCAGGCAGAAAGTCGCCATTTTATTTGGACGGGAAAATTCCGGCTTGAAAAACCACGAAATGGACTTATGCCATTATTTGCTGAGAATTCCGTGCAATAGCCAATACAGTTCGCTGAATATTGCCGCCGCCGTGCAAGTGGTTTGTTATGAGCTGTTTGTCGCCACCGGTAGCCAACCGCCGCCACTGGTAGGCGATAAGGACGCCAGCCCGCTGGCTTCCGCCGCGCAAATGGAATCGTTTTACCAGCATTTGTACCAAGCATTATGCGATGTCGGTTTTATTACGCAACCTGAAAAATCCAAATCGATCATGCGCCGTTTACGGCGGATTTATAACCGTATCCAGCTGGACACCAAAGAGTTGGACATATTGCGGGGTATTTTAAGAATGTCCCAAGACCACCAAAAGGGGCAATAAATATGCTAGACCATTTCAAAGAAGACATTGCCTGTGTATTTGCCCGCGATCCTGCCGCACACTCGGTGTTTGAGGTGATCACCACCTACCCCGGCGTTCATGCCTTGCTTATCCACCGCTTGAGCCATAGTTGCTGGCAAGCAGGCTGGAAATGGCTGGCGCGTTTTATGTCGTTTTTTAACCGCTGGCTGACCGGCATTGAAATCCATCCCGGTGCGGTTATTGGCCGGCGCTTTTTTATTGATCACGGCATGGGCGTGGTCATTGGTGAAACGGCTGTCATTGGTGACGATTGCACCTTGTATCATGGCGTGACTTTAGGCGGCACCAGTTGGAACAAAGGTAAACGCCACCCCACCTTGCATAACGGCGTGGTGGTCGGCGCCGGGGCCAAAATATTGGGGCCGATTGAAATTGGCGCGGGCGCACGGGTAGGGTCAAATTCGGTGGTGCTGAAACCGGTGCCCGCCGGGGCCACTGTAGTGGGTATACCGGCACATATTGTTGATGGCAAGAAAAAGCCGGATACTGCCGGAGGATTGAACAGCCTGGTTCACAAAATGGGCTTTGAGGCCTACGGTACGTCCAACGACCTGCCCGACCCCATTGCCTATGCTATTAATCAGATGCTCGACCACATCAACAGCCAAGACCGACAAATCGCTTTGATGCAGCAAGCATTGGCAGAACGCGGCATTGATTGCAGCAATACCCAAATTGCCACTTTGGAAGGCTGCAAGATTGCGGATGATTATGCCAAGTCGGCAAGATGACCTTGCAAATAATGGCAGGGCCACACAAGACATTAGCCTTGCCGCTTTATTTAATTTTCCAGCAATGTTAAAGTTATTGCCTATAAAATCACTGGGTTTAATGCCCAGCTGGTTTTTTTATGCAATAAACTTAATTTCAACAACCTAGGATTATCAAAATGGCTTTCGAACTTCCCGCATTACCTTATGCCAAAAACAGATTGGTACCCCATATCTCTGAAGAAACGTTGGAATACCATTATGGCAAGCATCACCAAACTTATGTGACCAACCTGAACAACTTAGTGCCTGGCACTGAATTTGAAGGCTTGTCTTTGGAAGAAATCATCATGAAGTCTTCTGGTGGCATTTTTAACAACGCCGCCCAAGTTTGGAACCATACTTTCTACTGGAACAGCTTGGCCCCTAGTGCTGGCGGCGCACCTACCGGCGCATTGGCTGAAGCGATTGATGCCAAATTTGGTTCTTATGAAAATTTCAAAGCTGAATTCACCAAATGTGCCGTGACCACTTTTGGTTCTGGCTGGGCCTGGTTGGTAAAAAATGCTGACGGTTCTTTAGATTTGGTCAGTACCAGCAACGCCGCTTGCCCATTGACCACCGGTCAAAAACCTTTGTTGACTTGCGATGTTTGGGAACATGCCTATTACATTGACTACCGCAATGCCCGCCCTGCTTATTTGGAAGCATTCTGGGCCTTGGTCAACTGGGATTTTGCCGCAGCCAATTTCGCCGGGTAATTTCGCACCACCTGACCAAAAAGCCTTCCGCGCCCTAGGCTACGGAAGGCTTTTTTTATGGAGACAAGCATGACCACTGTTTTGATTACCGGTGCCAACCGTGGCCTAGGCTTAGAGTTTTGCCGCCAATATGCGCAAGCGGGCTGGCAGGTGTTGGCGGCATGCCGCAACCCCGCACAAGCGACCGAATTGCAGGCGTTCGCCAAAAATTACCAGGCTATTCAATTACAAACCTTAGATGTTGCTGATTTTGCCCAAATTGATGCGCTGGCTCGGCAATTGGCTGCACAACCTATTGATCTTTTAATTAATAACGCTGGCGTTTATGGCGACAACGCCAATAATGGCTTCGGGCAGTTGGATTACGCCGTTTGGGCGAATAATCTGCTGGTCAACAGCCAAGCCCCCGTTAAAATAGCAGAAGCCTTTTTGGCGCATTTGCTAAAAGGCGACGGCAAACTGATCGCCAATATCAGCAGCTTGATGGGCAGCATCACCGACAACAGCAGCGGTGGCAGTATCATGTACCGCTCCAGCAAAGCGGCCTTGAACGCAGCCATGAAAAGTTTGTCCATCGAACTGGGCAAGCAAGGTGTTGGCGTGATCACCCTGCACCCGGGCTGGGTAAAAACCGACATGGGTGGCCCCAATGCCCTGATAGAAAAAGAACACAGTGTCAGTGGTATGCGTGCCGTGCTGGCTGATTTTTGCTTGGCGCAGTCTGGCCATTTCCTTAAATACGACGGGCAGCCATTGCCTTGGTGAATGACCATGATAAAAAAATTATTGCTGTTATCGGCGTTGTTATCCCCTGCTGTTTACGCCAATGTGGACATCCCCGCCGCCATTCAAGTGCCTGAAGGGCATAGCGCGTATTTGTCGGTGTATGGCGAAGGCGTACAGATTTACCAGTGCACGCTGAACCAGGGCCAGTACAGTTGGCAGATACAAGCCCCTGATGCACAGCTCTACGATTTGGCAGGCAATATCGTCGGCAAACACTATCAAGGCCCAGTGTGGGAATATAAAGAAGGTAGCCGTGTGCAAGGCAAGATTATGTCGCGGCTGGATATTGCCAAAGGCAGTGCAATCCCTTGGTTGTTGGTCAAAATTATCGGTCATAAAGGCGACAGCATTTTCACCCAAGCGGACTATATTGTGCGCATCAACACTCAGGGCGGCTTGCCCCCCATCCAAGGCTGTGATGGCAACCATTTGGGCAGTGAAAAACGTATTGGCTATTCGGCAGATTATATTTTTTACCAGTCTAACTGAAGCCAGTAAGGCATAATACAATAGCCCTACTTTACCATGGGACTCTAATTGGCAATGAGGCTTAAGCCGTCCGTTCCCTGAGCGAAGCCCAATCGTTCCCTCAGTGAAGTCGAAGGGGAATGCAACCAAGCAAATTATATTTAACCCCACGTTAATAGCTTATGCCAAACACCATCATAAAAAAACTCGATGCCAGCCACCCCGATTTTGACCAACAACTGCAACAGTTGCTGGCTTGGGATGCCTCTGACGATTTGGATATCCAGCAGCGGGTTCTGGCTATCCTGGCCGATGTCCGTAGTAACGGCGATGCGGCGGTCATTAATTACACCAAGCGTTTCGACCAACGCCAAATTAGCACTGCCGACGAGCTGGAATTGCCCAATGCTGCGCTAAAAGCCGCTTGGGACGCTTTGCCCATGGCACAGGCCGAGGCCCTGCAAGGTGCTGCCGCACGCATTTTGGCTTATGCCGAACAGCAAAAATTGCAATCTTGGCAGTACACCGAGGCTGATGGTACGGTGTTGGGGCAAAAAATCACCCCGTTAGACCGGGTGGGATTATATGTCCCGGGTGGTAAGGCCGCTTACCCGTCTTCGGTGTTAATGAACGCCATTCCCGCTAAAGTCGCGGGGGTTGGTGAATTGATTATGGTCGTGCCGACACCCAACGGCGAAACCAATGCGTTGGTGCTGGCAGCGGCCTATATTGCCGGTGTTGACCGTGTTTTTAGTATTGGCGGCGCCCAAGCGGTTGCGGCCTTGGCCTACGGCACGGAGACTATTCCTGCTGTCGCCAAAATTGTCGGTCCCGGTAATATTTATGTGGCGACTGCCAAAAAACTGGTGTTTGGTCAGGTCGGTATTGATATGATTGCCGGCCCGTCGGAAATATTGGTGATTTGCGATGGTAAAACCCCGCCAGATTGGATTGCCATGGATTTGTTTTCGCAAGCCGAGCATGACGAAAATGCCCAAGCCATTTTAATCAGTGACGACGGTGACTTTTTGATTGCAGTGGCTGCCAGCATTGATGCCCTGTTGCCGGACATGGAGCGTGCCGAAATTATCCGTGCTTCGCTTAGTGCGCGCGGGGCATTGATTAAAGTGGCCAATTTGGCTGAGGCCGCTGATATTGCCAACCAGATCGCACCTGAACACCTGGAATTGTCCGTGGCAAACCCTGATGCGCTGTGCGAGAAAATTCGCCATGCCGGGGCTATTTTTATGGGCCGCCATACCGCCGAAGCATTAGGCGATTATTGTGCCGGGCCCAACCATGTGCTGCCTACCTCTGGCACGGCGCGTTTTTCATCCCCTTTAGGTGTGTATGATTTCCAAAAGCGCACCAGTTTGATTAATTGTTCCGCTCAGGGCGCTGATAGCTTAGGTAAAATTGCCTCCGTTTTGGCGCGTGGCGAAAGCCTGACCGCCCATGCCCGTTCTGCCGAATATCGGATTAAATAAGCCTATCCCTGTCGAATCCAAGTCGAATTCAAGATGACCACACAAAACCTTGCCGCCTCGTTGTTCCGTAAAGAAGTCCTCGCGCTATCAGCCTACAAAGTGGCGGATGCACAGGGGCTGGTAAAATTGGATGCGATGGAAAACCCTTATAGTTGGCCTGAAGCCATCAAGACCGAATGGCTGGCCTGTTTGCGGGATAGCCCTATCAACCGTTATCCGGACCCCGAAGCCAAACAACTGACCGCCACCCTAAAGCAACAAAACCAGATTGCTGATGATTGTGCGCTGTTGCTGGGTAATGGTTCCGATGAGCTTATCCAATTGCTATTGATGGCTTTGCCACCCAACGCCAGTGTGCTTGCTCCCACGCCGTGCTTCGTGATGTATAAGCAAATCAGTGATTGCTTGGGGCTAAACTATCTGCCGGTACCCTTGCTGGCGGACAGTTTTGAGCTGGATTTGCCTGCTATGTTGGTTGCCATAGCCGAGCAGCAGCCGTCACTGATTTTTATTGCCTATCCCAACAACCCCACCGGCAATCTTTTTAACGAACAGGCCATTATCACTTTATTGGAGACCACCAAGGGTCTGGTGGTGGTTGATGAGGCTTATGCCCCCTTCGCGCAGGCCAGTTTTATGGATAGGCTAGCGGAGTACCCTAATTTACTGGTTATGCGTACCGTGTCCAAGCTGGGTTTGGCGGGTTTGCGTTTAGGTTATCTGGTCGGGCATGGCGATATTATTGGGCAACTGAACAAAATCCGGCTGCCATACAACATCAATTGTTTGACGCAATTGAGCGTTGGGTTCGCGTTATCGAAACAAGGCTTGTTTGATCAGCAAACTGCCGCAATATGCAATGAACGGCAACGGCTGTTTAACCAAATGAACAGCTTTGCGGGTATCCATGCTTACCCGAGTGCTGCCAATTTCATTTTATTTAAGACCCCTAGCGGGCAAGCAGACCAAATATTTGAGCTTATCAAACAACACGGTGTGCTAATCAAGAACCTCAACCCGCAAGGCGGCTTGCTGGAAAACTGCTTGCGCGTCACAGTCGGCACGGTTGAGGAAAATAATGCATTCTTAGCGGCACTGGGCAATGCGTTAGGCCGGTGATCCCCGCTGGGCTCGCGTTAACAACACGACATTTAATAAAATTAGCGGGGCATTAGGCTTGCTCTGCCACTAATTAACAATACACTGTTTGTTCATGCGGTTATAATAAAGCGGCCCAAAAGTCTGGGCGGTCGCCCATTAAGGGCTGCAAAAGGATGCGGGCAAAAAGGTTTGACCGCTTCAAATGCACTGGCTTTAAATGGTATATTGGCTGGCGATAACAAAAATGTGCGGCACAAGCACTGGCACAATCAGGAGAATTTACCAATGAATATTGAAGGCGTCGATAAATCCAAACGCCAGTTTTTGACCACGGCCTTGACCGTGGTTGGCGCAGTGGGCACCGGTTATTTGGCCGTCCCGTTCTTAGCTCAGATGCAACCGAGCGTCAAAGCAATGGCTGCAGGCGCCCCGGTGACTGTTGACATCAGCAAAATGGAAACGGGGCAATTGTTGCGCGTGGAGTGGCGCGGCAAGCCGGTGTGGGTGCTGAACCGTACCCAAGCCGTGCTGGATACTTTAAAATCGTTGGACAACGAGCTAAGCGATCCGCGCTCTGAGAAGTCCAGCCAGCCCGAATCCAGCAAAAACCCTTACCGCTCCATCAAGCCAGAAATTTTGGTTGCCGTTGGCCTGTGCACCCACTTAGGCTGCTCGCCCACTTTCCGTCCCGAAATTGCCCCCCATGATCTCGGCGAACGTTGGAAAGGTGGTTTTTTCTGCCCCTGCCACGGCTCTTGGTTTGATTTGGCCGGTCGTGTTTATAGTGGTGTGCCTGCGCCCACCAACTTGGAAATTCCACCGTACCGCTACATAACCGATACCCAAATTATTATCGGTGAATCTGCTGGAGATAAAAGCGCATGAAACTTAACCGCTTCGCCCAAAGTGGCAACTGGATTCTCGACCGTTTCCCTTTAGCCCAATTGTGGAACGACCACATGGCGCATTATTACGCGCCCAAGAATTTCAACATCTGGTATTTTTTCGGCTCATTGGCCTTGCTAGTCATGGTCAACCAATTTGCCACCGGCATTTTGCTGACCATGAATTACAAACCTGATGCCAAACTCGCGTTTGATTCGGTTGAATACATCATGCGTGATGTCAACTGGGGTTGGCTGATCCGCTACATGCATTCAACCGGCGCTTCGGCGTTTTTTATTGTGGTTTACCTGCACATGTTCAGGGGCATTATGTACGGTTCGTTCAAGCAACCGCGCGAATTGATCTGGATATTTGGCATGTTGATTTTTGTCTGCCTAATGGCGGAAGCCTTTATGGGTTACTTGCTGCCTTGGGGGCAAATGTCTTATTGGGGTGCTCAAGTGATCATTTCCCTGTTCAGTGCCATTCCGGTGATAGGTGATGACCTGTCGCTTTGGGTCAGGGGTGATTATGTGGTTTCCGATGCCACCCTGAACCGTTTCTTCGCTTTCCATGTCATTGCCGTACCCTTAGTGCTGGTGATGCTGGTGTTTATGCATATTGTCGCCCTGCATGAAGTGGGTTCCAACAACCCCGATGGTATCGACATAAAAAAACTTAAAGATGTCAACGGCATTCCTCTTGACGGCATTCCCTTCCATCCTTACTACACCGTTAAAGACCTGTTTGGCGTTGGCGTGTTCCTGATATTTTTCACCACCGTCATTTTTTATATGCCGGAGATGGGTGGCTATTTCCTTGAACATGCCAACTTTATCCCAGCCGACCCGATGAAAACACCGGAACATATTGCCCCTGTCTGGTATTTCACGCCGTTTTACGCCATCTTGCGCGCGATTCCTGATAAGTTTGCCGGTGTCATTGGCATGGGCGGCGCCATCGTAGTGCTGTTCTTGTTGCCTTGGCTAGACCGCAATCCGGTCAGGTCTATCCGTTATCGTGGTGGGCTGTATAAAAAAGCGTTGTTGCTGTTTATCATCAGCTTTGTTAGTTTGGGTTATCTGGGCACACAACCTGCCACGCCGACCGCCACCTTGTTTGCACGGATATTCACCGCCGTTTACTTTGGCTTCTTCCTGTTGATGCCGTTATATACCCGTTGGGAAAAAACCAAACCGGTGCCCAAACGTGTCACCGATCACCATAGCTTGTTAGAGGACATTGAAGAGCAGTTGCCCCTTATCATTGAAGAAATGACGGAACTGAAACCTGACCGCCCAGAAATTGGCGACGCCGCTTTCAGAGGGTCTTTTTATTCAAGGCGGGCTAAGCCCGGCGGTGTCCGTCACGTTGCAACCCGTTTGGCAAACAGCATAAAAAAGAGCCTCGACTGATATGAAAACATTTACCAACACCCTGTTACTGTTGCTGTGCCTGTCTTTCGGCGCCCATGCTGCCGAACAAGTCGAGCTGCAAAAAGCCAATATCAACCCTAATGACAAAGCTTCTCTATTGCGTGGGGCCAAACATTTTGTCACTTATTGCTTAGGTTGCCATTCTGCCAAGTATATGCGTTACTTACGCATCGCCTTGGATGAGCATGTTGATGAAAAAACCGTGCTGCGCGATATAGCGCCGGAAGGTGCCAGCATTTATGACCAGTTGAAAAGTGCCATGAACAAGCATGACGCTGAAAAATGGTTTGGCACACAACCCCCCGATTTGTCATTGATTTCCCGTTCACGCGGGCCCGATTGGCTATATAGCTACTTGAAAAGCTATTATGTGGACGCTAGCCGTCCGTTTGGCGTGAACAACTTGGTGTTCCCTGACACTGCCATGCCCAACCCGCTATGGCAACAACAAGGCGAACAACATGCTGAAATCAGAAAAACCATTTGGGGCGGTCACACTGAACTGGAGCTGGTAAAACCCGGGGTTTTGTCAGAACATGAGTTTGACCGCATGGTCAATGACTTGGTCAACTTTTTGGATTATGTCGGCGAACCTGAAAAAGTGAACCGTGAAAGCTTGGGCAAGTTTGTGCTGTTGTTCTTATTGGTGTTCACGGTCATTGCCTATCTGCTCAAGAAGGAGTATTGGCGCGACATCCATTAAGTTGGCAATCTTAAAACAGGGATGTTTTAAATGCCATAAGAATCAGATGATTATGGCGCAACCTATCAAGTTGCAGGGGCTTGTATGCTATAATGCGGCTTTATATCTGCACTTCGCCTAAAAGAGGTTGTTATTTGTGGCAAACATTATTACCCGTAAGTCTGTAATGACATTGTTTTCGTCCCCGACTTGTCCAATGAGCCATTGCGCCCGTTTTGTCCTGTACGAAAAGAGTATTGCCGCTGATATTGAATACTACGACCCTAACAACCCGCCTGAAGAATTGCTGGAACTTAACCCGACTGGCGTATCGCCCACCTTGATTGAAAGGGATTTGGTGCTGTACGATTCGCGGATTATTATGGAATACCTCGACGAACGCTTTCCCCATCCGCCATTGCACCACATGGACCCCGTTTCACGGGCCAATTCGCGCATGGTCATCAAGCGCATTGACCAAGATTGGTATCAAATGTTGGAGGAAATATTGGGTTCTGGCGAAAAAAAGGCCTCCCGCGCCAAAAAAATGCTGCGTGAAAGCCTATTGGCAGCCGCCCCTATCTTTGCCGCCCGCCCGTATTTTATGGGTGACGAATTTTCATTGATTGATTGTGCCATCGCGCCGTTGCTATGGCGCTTGCCCAGCATAGGCATTGATGTTTCCACACCGGACGATGCCATCAACAGTTACGCGTTGCGCCTGTTCAGGCGGCCAGCATTCAAACGCAGCTTAAGCAATGCTGAAAAAGAAATGACAGAATTCCCCAAATAACCCCATTAGTGCTGCCTTCCATGACCTCCCTTAAGCCTTATCTGATCCGTTCCTTGTACGACTGGATTGTTGACAACCAGTGTACCCCGCATTTGCTGGTGGATGCCACCAACCCGAACGCCATTTTGCCCTTGCAGTTCGCCGAAGACGGTAAAATAGTGCTCAATATCCGTCCGCAAGCAGTGCACGGGCTAGACTTAGGCAATGAGCTGATTGAATTTCACACACGCTTTAGCGGTGTGTCCATGCATATTGTCACCCCCACCTCAGCAGTGTTGGCCATTTATGCCAAAGAAAACGGCAAGGGTATGGTGTTTGACCCGGAAAACGACGATGACGGTAACGGCAACACGCCTGAGCCAGAGGCCAAGCCACCTGCCAGACCTACCTTGCGGGTAGTGAAATAGCGTTTTTTGCCGCGATAATCGGGGTTCTAGTTTTCGTGCTGTAAGTACAGCCACGACCATACTTAAAGAACAATGCCGCCGGTTAGCTTAACCCAACTTTTTAGTCCCGTTAAAATTGCATGGCCTTAATCCCCGCCCCTGTTATCCGTTTTTATCACCGCATGGCATCTCCGCCGCATTTTTATGCACTGACTGAAAAGCTCATGCCTTGGTTGGTGGCCATTTTTGTTGTGTTGCTGGCGATTGGTTTATACGGTGGCCTTTATTTGGCTCCGCCGGACTACCAGCAAGGCGATAGCTATCGGATTATTTATATCCATGTGCCGAGCGCTTGGATGTCGCTGTTTATTTATGTGATGATGGCGGTCACTGGCGCGATTGGCCTGGTCTGGCGCATCAAGCTGGCAGAAATTGTCGCCATCAGCAGTGCTTCGGTCGGCGCCAGCTTTACTTTTATCGCCCTGGTCACCGGCTCGCTATGGGGCAAGCCCATGTGGGGCACTTGGTGGGTATGGGATGCCCGATTGACTTCTGAATTGATTTTGTTGTTTTTATATTTAGGGGTGATTGGCTTATATAACGCAATTGACGACAAACGCACAGCCTCGAAAGCGGTGGCGATTTTGGCGTTGGTTGGGGTGGTCAACATACCGGTCATCCATTACTCGGTGGAGTGGTGGAACACGCTGCACCAAGGCCCCATCGTGACTAAAATGGACAAGCCATCCATCCATGTCAGTATGTTGGTGCCGTTGCTGGTAATGGCAGGGGCTTTTAAATTTTATTATTTGATTGCCATGCTAAAACGCGCCCAACTGGAATTGTTACAGCGCGAACCGACATCCGCTTGGGTCAAAAAAATGGTGGCGGAGCAAATATGATGGACTTACAAGCATTTTTTGCCATGGGCGGCTATGGCTTTTATGTATGGACTAGCTACGGCATTTGTTGTTTGGTGTTGGTGGCGAACGTTGTTATCAGTATCAGCAAACGCAGGCAGTTTTTACGCCAGCTTGCCCGTAAACAAAAACGGCAAAAGCCATGAAACCGATTAGAAGACAACGATTAATCCTGATCGTCTTGATGGTGGCAGGTATTGGGGCCGGCGTTGGTTTTGCGCTTAAATCATTTAACGAAAACCTGATGTACTTTTTTTCCACCAGTGATGTGCTGGCTGGTAAAGCCCCGCCCGACCGGTTGTTCCGCTTAGGCGGCATGGTGGTCAAGGGGTCGGTGCAACGTCCGGGTGATGGCTTGACGGTGCATTTTAAACTGACAGATTACAGCAAAGAAGTGGCTGTGCAATACACCGGCATATTGCCGGACTTATTCCGAGAAGGCCAAGGCATTGTTGCCAATGGCAAACTTGATGGACGTGGTGTGTTTGTCGCGGATGAGGTGCTGGCTAAACATGATGAAAATTACATGCCACCTGAAGTGAAAGCCAGCTTAAAAAAGCAAGCCGCCAGCAAGCCTATCGAATAAACCCCATACATCGGGCGGGTCAGTGCTGTTCCCGCTTGTGGCACAGACTAAAAGTTTCCTTAGATGAACCGTTAGCTGTAAAATCGGTATTTTTATATTTTTAATGGAGCAAGTTTCCAATGGGCAGAGCCTACCAAAACCGTAAAGAGTCGATGGCCAAAACGGCCGGCGCGAAAACTAAAATTTATAGCAAATTCGGCCGCGAACTTTACGTCTGCGCTAAAGCGGGGGGCGTAGACCCAGCCGGTAATTTGGCCTTGCGAGGTTTGCTGGAACGCGCCAAAAAGGCCCAAGTGCCTGCCCATGTGATTGACAAGGCGCTCGACAAGGCTAAAGGTGGTGGTGGTGAAGATTTTGCCCCCGCCCGCTACGAGGGTTTTGGCCCGGGCGGGTGCATGGTCATTGTCGATTGCCTGACCGACAACCCTAACCGCACTTTTAACGATGTGCGCCAGTGTTTTACCAAAACCAAGGCTAAAATTGGTATTCAGGGGGCGGTTAGCCACATGTTTGACCATACCACCATTTTGGCGTTCACGCATGAAGATGAAGATGCGGTTTTAGAAGCCTTGTTGGCAGCTGATGTGGATGTGACGGACGTGGAAAGCGAAGACGGTAAGATTACCGTGTTCACACCACCTGGTGATTACTTTAAAGCCAAGCAAGCGTTAATAGATGCCTTTGGTGAGGTGGATTTTGATGTCGATGAAATCCAATTTTTACCCAAAGGCAACACCGCCATTAGTGGTGATGATGTAGCATTGTTTGAAAAATTTTTGGATATGTTGAATGAATTGGATGACGTGCAGAACATTTATCACGATGCTGAATTTTAATATTACTCAGTATTTGAGTGCGGGTATGCCGTTCGCCACCCCCTTGTAATTTTCTGGACTAACCAGTGCATATTCATATTTTAGGCATCTGTGGCACTTTTATGGGCGGGCTTGCTGTTATTGCAAGGCAATTGGGCCACCAAGTCAGCGGCTCTGACCAGAATATCTATCCGCCCATGAGCACGCAACTTGAGCAGCAAGGTATCCGCTTGATGGAAGGTTATCGGGCTGAAAATTTGGATGACAACCCAGATTGCGTCATTATTGGCAATGCCTTATCACGGGGCAACCCTGAAGTGGAAGCAGTGTTAAACCGTGGCCTAAACTATGTCTCCGGCCCGCAATGGCTGGCGGAACAGGTGTTACGCAACAAATGGGTGTTGGCGGTTGCCGGTACACATGGCAAAACCACCACCACCAGTATGCTCAGTTGGATTCTGGAAGCGCAAGGGTTTAAGCCTGGCTTTTTGATAGGCGGTATCCCGTTGAATTTTGGCGTTTCGGCACGCTTGGGCGAGTCAGATTTTTTTGTGATCGAGGCGGATGAATACGATTCGGCATTTTTTGACAAACGCTCAAAATTTGTCCATTACCGCCCTCGCACCGCTATTGTTAATAATCTGGAATATGACCACGCCGATATTTTTCCCGATTTGGATGCGATTGAGCGGCAATTCCATCATCTGGTGCGGACAATACCGGGAGAGGGGCTGATTGTCTGCCCTGCCAACGACAGTAATGTTAATGATATGTTGGCTATGGGCTGCTGGACAGCGGTGCAGCGCACAGCTATTAATGACGGTGCGGCTTGGCAAGCACAGTTGCTGACCGCCGATGGTAGCCGCTTTCGGGTGCTTGCTGATGGTCAAGATTGCGGTTGTGTGGACTGGGATTTGACCGGTGGGCATAATGTTTATAACGCCTTGTCCGCTATTGTGGCGGCGCACCATGTGGGCGTTACGGCACAGGCCGCGGTTGTCGCCTTGGCTGAGTTTAAGAATGTGAAACGGCGCATGGAAGTGATCGCCACCATTAATGGTGTGACATTGTATGATGATTTTGCCCATCACCCGACTGCCATAGCCACTACGCTGGACGGCTTACGGAAAAAGGTGGGTGGCGAACGGATTATTGCCGTAGTGGAGCCGCGTTCCAACACCATGCGCCTGGGTGTGCATAGCGAAACGCTGGCTGGGTCACTAAAGGATGCCGACATTGCAATAATTTATCAACCAGACAATCTGGACTGGGATTTGACAGTGCTGTTGCCGTTTGCCGATAATATTATCATTTGCCATACGCTTGACAGTATCATTGGGCATTTGGTCAGTTATGCCCGCGAGGGCGGTCATTATGTGTTGATGAGCAATGGCAATTTCGGCGGTTTGTACCCGCGCTTGCAAGTGGCTTTAACGGAACAGGTTTAAGCCCGATAGTCTGTTTGGAAAAATGATGACAACCACGCCAAAAACGATTCTTATCACTGGCTGCTCTACGGGCATTGGCCATACCACCGCCGTGGAGCTGAAAAAGCGCGGGCATCGGGTTATTGCCACCGCCCGCAAGGCGGAGGATGTCGCGCATTTGGCGCAAAGTGGTTTTGAGGCGTTGCAGCTGGATTTGACAGACAGCACCAGCATCCATGCCGCCGTCGATGCCGTGCTGGCATTGACCGATGGCAAGCTAGACGCGCTGTTCAATAATGGTGCTTATGGGCAGCCGGGGGCGGTGGAGGATTTAAGCCGGGATGCATTGCGGGAACAGTTTGAGACCAATTTTTTTGGCACGCATGAGCTGACCAATTTGCTGATACCCATTATGCGCAGGCAAGGTTACGGGCGCATCATTTACAACAGTTCGGTGCTGGGGTTGGTGGCAATGACTTATCGTGGCGCTTATAATGCCAGCAAGTTTGCGCTGGAGGGCTTGGCGGACACGTTGCGCTTGGAGTTGCATAATTCGGGTGTGCATGTTTGCCTGATTGAACCAGGCCCTATTCTGAGCAATTTCAGGCACAATGCCATGCGGCAATACAGCAAGCATATCAATGCCGAAGCCAGTTTCCATCGGCATACTTATCAGGCCATGGCAGCGCGGCTACAAAAAGAGGGGCCTGCTGCACCGTTTACCCTACCGGCTACAGCGGTCGCCAAAAAAGTGGCCCATGCACTGGAGGCGAAACGGCCTAAAATCCGCTATTATGTGACTTTCCCGACTTATCTGTTTGCCTATCTTAAGCGTTTGTTGCCGGTGGCTTGGTTAGATGTGTTGCTGCGGCAGGTCTGATCGCGGGCATATGACCCGCTGTCACGCTCAAAGAGGCTAATATGGCTGTAGCTGTTTGCTGTTGTGCAATGGGTTTGTTGCAATGCTCATAAGCTTGTCCGCTCCTTAGCAGCAACGCCAACATGCAACTTTAGCCCTAACGCCCCCATCACCTTCAAAATAGTGGCAAAAGTTGGATTGCCATCGCCGGACAAAGCCTTGTACAAACTCTCACGCCCTAGGCCAGTATCGTGTGCCAACTGTGTCATACTGCGTGCGCGGGCGACCGTACCCAATGCTTTGGCAATAAACGCGGAGTCGTCGCCCGCCTCGTCAAAACACGCATCTAGATAAAGGGCAATATCCTCTTCTGTTCTTAGGTGTTCGGCAGAATCCCACCGTTTCAATTTAACTGTCATCGCTTTTCCTAATGGTATTGGCAAGTTGCAGTGCTATTTGAATGTCTTGTTTTTGAGTGGACTTATCTCCGCCCGCCAGCAGAATAATCAACTCCATATTCACCCCCCGCTGTAAAAAATACACGCGGTAGCCTGGCCCCACATCAACACGCATTTCCGAAACACCCTCGCCCACTGGCTTGCAGTCACCAAAATGACCACTTTCAGCCCGGTCGATACGCATTTGTATACGACGTTTTGCTTGGTTATCCCGTAGCCCGTCAAACCAGACATCAAATGTTTCTGTTGTAAAAATCGTTTTCATGACACTAATTGTATCCTGCTTTATACGAACAACATAAATGATTTCCCCTCTTGCCCCATTGGTGGCAAGGTTGGATATGTTGCTGAGGCAGGTCTGATCGCGGGCATGAAAAGCTTGCCCGCCCTACAATGGCTAGAGTTGCATAGCTTATAAACCTGTTTGCTGCTGCTTAGCACAAACGCCAACCTGCAACTTCAGGCCTAATGCGCCCATCACCTTCAAAATTGTACTAAAACTAGGGTTGCCGTCACCCGATAAAGCCTTATACAGGCTTTCACGCCTCAAGCCGGTTTCGTTCGCCAACTGGGTCATGCTATGGGCGCGGGCGATTGTACCCAAGGCTTTGGCAATTAGTGCGGAATCGTCACCCGCCTCGTCAAAACACGTAGCCAGATAATGGACAACATCTTGTTCTGTCTTCAGGTGTTCGGCAGAATCCCAGCGATTGGACTTTAGTGTCATGTTCATTTCCTAATAATTTGGTGTCCACTCTATTCCTAGTGGTTATGAAAAACTTGCCCACGCAACAAAAATTGTTTTCATGGAAGACTGGGCTAATGCACAGTCCATCGTGCCAATTCACTATACAGAACATCCGGGTCTATTGGTTTGGCTAAAAAGCCGTTCATACCCGCCTCCATACAGTGTTTTTGGTCATCCTCAAAGGCATTGGCGGTCATCGCCACAATGGGGCTTGCCATGCTGCCGCCGTGTAGTTGCCTGATATGCCGTGTCGCCTCCAGCCCGTCCATCACCGGCATTTGCATGTCCATCAGAATCAGGTCGTAAGCTTTGGCTTCGGCCATGGTGACCGCTTCGCCACCATGTTGCGCCACGTCCACCGAAAAGCCTTTGGACTCCAACAGCAAACAAGCCACTTCTTGGTTGCTTTTGTTATCTTCCACCAGTAGCACACTGAAGTCGCTGGGGACGGTGGGGGCTAGCGGGCTGGTGGCTTCTTCAAGTAACTGTGAGCCAGCACGTTGTAGGCTAACCTCAAACCAGAAGGTGCTGCCCTGACCAAGCGCGCTGGTAACACCGGTGTTGCCAGCCATCAGCTGGGCGAGGCGGCGGTTAATGGCTAGCCCCAAGCCAGTGCCGCCGTATTGGCGGGTAGTGGAGGCTTCGGCTTGTACAAAGGGCTGGAACAGCTTGCTTTGTTGTTCCATGCTGATGCCGATGCCGGTGTCTTGCACTTCAAATCTCAGTTTAACCCTATAATCTTGCTCTTCTTCCAATTTGCCACGCAAGGTGATGTGGCCTTGTTCGGTAAATTTGGCGGCATTGCTGAGATAATTGAGCAGGATTTGGCCTATGCGTAGCGGATCGCCTATCAGTGTCAAGCCACTTAGGCGGGGATCAATATCGTAGCGTAGTTGCAGTTTTTTCAGCTCGATCTGCTCAATGATAATGGCCCGCACATGATTGAGTGTGTCATTGATTTTAAAAGGTATCTGCTCCAACTCCACCAATTCCGCCTCAATTTTTGACAGGCTTAGCACGTCGTTGATAATGCTCAGCAAATGCTTAGTGGAGCTACCTATTTTGTCAAGCTTGTCGAGCTGCCCGGGGTCTTTCAGGTCACGTTCCAACAGATAAGTGAAGCCTAAGATGACATTCATGGGGGTACGTATTTCGTGGCTCATATTGGACAGAAAATTACTTTTCGCAATATTGGCCGCTTCCGCCGCTTCCTTAGCGGCAACCAGTTCGGTGGTTTTTTCTTCGACCAGTTTCTCCAAATGGTAGCGATATTTGTCCAGTTCTTTTTCTTGGCTTCTCCGTTCAGTAAAGTCGTTGCCAATCATTACGTTAAGATCGCCAACCGAGGCGAAACGAAATTCTATATAGCGTTTCATGCCGTCTTTACCTATCACCACGGTGTCTTGAGGCTCAATCTGGCTGTTGTTCTGATGAGCCTCATGCACGGCATTATCCCAACGCCGACGAATCTGCTGCCTGATTGTTGTGTCTGGGTAGGCCAGCGCCCACCATGCGTCAATTGATGGTATGTCCGCTAAGGTGTAGCCAAACAATTCGGTGAACTTAGGGTTCAGGTATAACACTGGCTGCTCCAAGCCCATGCTTGAATCGGAAACGATAATGGCAACGGGGGCGCTATCGGCAATGACGCGAAACTTTTTTTCGCTGCTTTGCAAGGCCATTTCGGCTTGCTTGCGCTTGGTCAAATCAAGCCCGAAGATTAAGTTCCTGTCACCGATATTGGAAAGCCCCCATGAGATATTTTTGCGCGAACTATCTTTGCAGGTCACCACCACTTCCAACGGCTCAATAACACCGCCAGTCTCTATGGCGACAGTCATCCGGCGCTCCCATTCTTGTTTGACCCATTGGCGGTACTCGTGATCAGGATAGGCCAACACCCACCAATCGTCCGTACATTGCAGTTCCTCGGCGGTATAACCAAACAGATTGATGGTGGTGGGGTTGATGTAGGTGATGCGCTGTTCAAGCACGGTTACAATAAAAAGGGCTAGCGGTGATGAGTCGGTGATCTCCCGGAATTGTTTCTCACTTTCTTGCAGGGCATGTTCTGTCTGTTTGCGGGCGGTGATGTCATAACAGAAGCCGATATAGCCGATAAATTTGCCTTGTTCGTCGTAACGGGGATTACCTTCATCGAGTATCCAGCGGTAGTCACCATCGGCATGGCGTATCCGGTATTCCATGCTAAAAGCTTTGCGCTGTTCAAAATTAGTCACATAGATTTCCAGGCAACGGTCAAAGTCATCAGGATGCACCCCTTCCGCCCAGCCATTGCCCAGTTCCTCTTCCAAGGTGCGTCCGGTAAAACGCAGCCAAGGCTCATTGAAATAATCACACAGCTTGTCCAAGTTTGCTGTCCAAATTAAAGAAGCACCGCCATTGGCCAGGGTCTTGGCGAATTGCACGCTTTCTGATTTTGCCTTGATTTCTTGGTTGATAGTCACCAAGATTCGCCTTAGTAAAAAAAACAATACGATGGTCATAGCGATGATCAACAGACATAGCGCATCCGCCTTGTTTTGGTAGGTCTGGGCTTCATCCAATGTGCCATTTAGCAACAATTGCTTGGCGTCTGGCGATGGCTGTAAGGTATTGGCCTGAAGGGATATGCTGACACTATTTTGGTAGAGCTGCCTTACCTTGTTTTCTGCGGCAATATAAAAACCGAATGCTACTGCTATAACAATAATAACAATGCGTATCAACCAAAGGCAGGGCCTGGTTTTTGGGGCGGTTGCTAACGAGGACATAATGATGCTCTTAGGGTGCGTCTGGTTGGCTCTTGTTGAATCGGTAGTCGAGGGGATTGGCCCCCATGCGGCGGCGGAACGCACGGCTAAAATCACCGGCATTTTTGTATCCGCACTGTATGGCAACTTGTTTGACGGGCAGGTTGCTGTCCGCCAGCAACTGGCAAGCCTGTTCTATCCGTAATTGGGCTTGGTATTCATAAACGGTCATGCCTAATTGTTCCCGAAAAATATCGGTCAGTTTCCTTTCGTTGGTGCCCAGCAGGTGGGCCAGAGCAATCACCCTAGGAGGTTCGGCAAGATTATCCTTCAAGTATTGCAAGGCCTGCGGGATGATTTTGTCGGCAATATCTGGCCCATTGTGGTCGCTATTGGCTGGCGATAAGCGTTTGACATGGCTAAGATGGGCGGTGAGTCTGGCAACCACTTCGGCTTCTGAATAGGGTTTGGTGATATAGTCAACGCAACCGGCACTAAAGCCGAGCAGTTTGTCATGCAGCTCGACGCGACCGGAAAGGAAAATCACCGGTATGGCGGCGGTGAGCGGGTTAAGTTTAAGCTGCTTGCAAAGCTTCAAACCATCGACACCAGGCATGACCACGTCCAAAAAAATAATGTCGGGTTTGTCGCTGAGGGCTTTTTGCAAGCCCTCCCCGCTATTGGAAGCCACGCTAATGTCGATTGAAAAATCATTAAGATACGCTAACAGCAACGCGATAGTGTCGGGCTGGTCATCAATAATGAGCAGCCGGGGTAAAGGTGTTTCCATGCTTAGCTAATGCCGAATAATTTAACCAAGAGGCCAGTATAGCCATTAATTGCTCGGAATGTATCGGTTTGCTGATGTAATCATCCATACCGGCATCGAGGCATTTTTCGAATTCACCGTTCATGGCATTGGCGGTGAAGGCGATCACGGGCTGATGCGGCAAGCCTTGTTGTTGTTCCCGTAAGCGCAGTTCACGGGTGGCGGTGTAGCCATCCATAACCGGCATGTGGCAATCCATGAAAACCAGGTCGTAGGTGCTTTGCGCCAATGTTGCCAAGGCGATTTGGCCATTCTCAGCCACATCGGGGAAGATTTCAAACTTGTTCAATTTGGCCACAATGACTTTTTGGTTGATTTTGTTATCCTCGACCACCAGTACTTTTTTGCCTTTATAACTTGGGGGTGGATTGATTGGTGTCTGGGGCGGCGGCGTGTTGCCGTTATCGCTGCCGTCTTGTAGGGTACTGAGCAGGGCATGGTAGAGCGCCATTTGCCGCACCGGTTTAAGCAAATGAAGGGCAATGGCGGTGCCTTGGTAAAGGGCCGCTTCAACGCGGTTTTCCGACGTCAGCAAAATAATGGGTATGCCCGCTATCGGAGGAATTTGCGCCAGGCAGCGGGCCAAGGCCACACTGTGCAACACAGATGTTTGCCTGGCCAGTAAAATGATGTCGTAAGCCGCACCGTTTAAGGCGGCACTTTGTAGATGATCCGACACCTCGCCGGCATTGTCCATGTTATGGATGAGTAACCCCCAGCTGGTCAAATAGGTGTCCAAGATATTGCGGCTGGTGGCGTTGTCATCAACTATCAACGCCCGTTTTCCTGATAATGCGCCGGGGATTTCATTAGCGGGCAGTGCTGTTTGGGCCGCTGTAGGCTGGCTTAGCGGCAGCGTAAACCAAAAACAAGAGCCTTGGCCTAGGGCGCTGTCAACGCCGATTTTACCGCCCATGAACCCGACCAATTTTTTGCTGATCGCCAAGCCCAGACCTGTTCCGCCAAAACGGCGTGAAGTCCCCTCTTCCGCTTGGGCAAAAGGTTGGAATAAGCTGTCAATGGTTTGTCCGGAAATGCCGATGCCGGTATCGTGGACTTCAAAACGCACTTCTGCTTGGCCATTTTCTCCTAGTGCCTGAATGACACTGACAAAAATTTCGCCCTGTTCGGTAAATTTAAGCGCGTTGCTGATTAAGTTGCTTAGCACTTGCCGGATCCGCCGTGCATCGCCTTGCCAGTATTGGGACGGGCTGACCGGCAACAAACAATTTAATTCCAGTCCTTTGGCATGGACGCGGCTAGCCCAGAGGGTGCAAATGTCCTCTGTCAAATCGACCAAATTAAAATCTTCCTGCACAATTTCAAATTTATCCGCATCTAACCTGGTCAAGTCTATAATATCGTTTATTATTTCCAGCAGGGCTTGGCCTGAATTTTGTGCTATGTTAAGCCAATTCGTCTGGTCGGGTGACAACTCGGTGTCTGCCAGCAAATCCAGCATCCCCAGCACGCCGGTCATGGGGGTGCGGAGTTCATGGCTGATGTTGGCCAGAAAAGCCGTTTTAGCCTCATTGGCGGCATTGGCCTTTAGCAATGCGGCGCTGATTTTTTCTTGTTGTCTAACCTCGTGGGTGATATCCCTGTTGATGCCTACTATTCTGAAAGGGTTGCCGTTTGCGTCAAGTTCGATGACGAAACCCGAATTGATAAAACGGATGCCGCCGTCGGGCAGAACGATGCGGAATTGGTTTCTTAGGTATTTATTGTCGTGTCTGCTGTTATTGAGCAACGCTTCCGTTTGGGGCAAATCCTCTGGATGTACACGGGTAGCCCAGAAATCGTAGGGCAGTGTGGTGCTGCGTTCAGCAGGGTCGACACCGTAGATATCAAACATGGCGTCATCCCAACGCACTGTGTTGTGTTCAAGCTCCCATACCCAGATGCCCATCCCTGCAACTTCGGCTGCCAGTTTTAGTTTTTGTAGCGTACGGTCGGTGATTTGTGCTTGCCGTAGAAGTTCTTGGTTAGCCGCTTTGTATTTTTCGTTGGCCTGCCCCACTGCTTTAAGGTTTGATTGCATCGCCGTTTTGACCCGATAGAGCGTTATCATGAAAATGATGACCATCAGCATAAGCACTAACCGGACATTGTCGGCATGACGCTGGGCAAGCCGCACCTGATGTAAGGTGCGCAAATCGAGTAACTTTATGTAGTCATCAATGGGCTTCATGATGTCCGCTTTGGCTTTTAGGTACTGATTATCATGTAATAGGGTAATGGCCTGTTCGCGCCTTTGCTGATGATCTTGGCTGTTGTCCTCCATCAAGCCCATTGCCTTATTTTCGATTGCGGTCAGGGCATCAGAATTGGCTTTGGCCTGCTCCAGTTTATGGAATTCTTCTTCGGAGGGTTTCAGTTGCTGTATCAGTGTCAGTAACGGGATAGTTGCTGTGCTTTTAGTGGTGGATAGCGATGCTTTGTTGTCTAGGCCATGGATGTAAAAATCTTGGTACGCGGGCGGGCGGGGCTGGCTGCCATTACGGATAGCCAAGATTGACTGGAAATAATTTTTGTAGCGCACATCGCCGGTAATGACATAGCTTCTTGCCATCAGGGTCAATTCATCAGAAGATTGGCGCAATTCTTCAGCTAGCCGGTAGGATTGGTAACGGTTGTCGTTAGCCTGATCGATTTGCTTTTCAGACCGCACATAAGCGGCAAAGGCAACCAGCAAGGCGATAAAAAGCACAGGGATCAGCCAAGTAATGTAGGCTTTTATGAGTAGGTTCATTTGCTGGAGGGCATAGGTAGGCGATTTTAATCAAAAATCATGTGGTAGTGGCGGGTATTTATGAAGCCTAAGCTATAGGGAAGCTTGAAAAACCACCGATTTTATGAAATTAGCTTGGTAAGCTATTGCTTCATAGATGTGTCAATATTGTAGAATGAGGTTTTTTGAAGTTCCCTATAGGGTGCTGGGGAAGCAGTTAAAGATTGTGGCAAAGTGAAGCCAAGAAATAGTTAACAGGTAACAGGCCAAGCCAAGCCACTTAGTAAGGTTGCCAGTCAATAGCTGTGCGGACACGTTTGTCAGGGTATTTTTTGTGCTGTTCATATTGGCTATGGGGTGTTTTGGCAACTGGCATTGGCTGCCAAAAGCCTTGGTTGGTGTCATGTTGTGGGTATTGATAACGGTGCTTGCGTTGTTATGTCCCGACCTAGGGAGCAATGTATCTTTCAGTTGACTAAAGGGTAGTCTATTTTGGTGTCAAATAGCAGGGGGGAGGTGGGGCAAAAAGGCAAATAGTCGGTAAATGCTAATTAATATTCTGGAAATGCTAATTTTTATGCTGTGCCAAGGCCCATTGGACATGCTCGTTGACCAGATCAGTCCCTTGCCCGGCCTTTGTTGTTAGTGCGGCAATCACGGGCGGGGTGGTTTTGGCATTGCCCAGAGCCACGGCAATATTCCGCAACCAGCGTTGATGGCCAATCCGCCGTATCGCCGAGCCTTCTGTTTTGGCCAGAAAAGTAGCTTCGTCCCAAGCAAAGAGCGCGAGCAGTTGTTGGCTGTTGAGCTGGTGCCTGGGCTTAAAGTCACCCTCGCCGCTGAGTTTGGCAAAGCGGTTCCATGGGCAAATCAATTGGCAATCGTCGCAGCCATAAATGCGGTTGCCCAGCAAGGGGCGCAGCGCTACGGGAATACTGCCGTGCAGTTCTATAGTCAGATAGGATACACAGCGCCGGGCATCGACCTGATAAGGGGCGACGATGGCTTGGGTGGGGCAGATTGCCAAGCAAGCGTTGCAGGCGCCGCAATGATTGGCGGTAGGGCTGTCGCTGGGCAAGGGCAAATCGGTATAGATTTCGCCTAAAAAAAACCATGAACCGGCGGTGCGGTTGATTAAATTGGAGTGTTTGCCTATCCAGCCCAGTCCGGCCTGTTCGGCAATGGCTTTTTCTAGCACCGGTGCGCTATCGACAAAGGCACGGTAGTGATAGTCACCTATGGCTGTTTGGATTTTGTCGGCCAACTTTTGCAAGCGGTTACGCATCAGTTTATGGTAATCACGGCCTAATGCGTAGCGGGAAATATAAGCGGTAGTGGGATCATCAAGTACGGCGCGGCTGAGGTTGGCTGGCTCGGGCAGGTAATCCATACGCACGGAAATGATGCTGCGTGTGCCGGGCTGCAATTGTTCGGGTCGGCTGCGCTTGCTGCCGTGCCGCTGCATGTAGTCCATTTCACCATGGAAGCCTTTTGCCAACCAGGCTTGCAAGTGGCTTTCGGCCTCTTGCAAGGCAATTCCGGCAATACCGGTTTGCTGAAAACCCAATTCGCTGGCCCATTGTTTAATGCTTTGGGCCAGCTGCGCTAGGGCGGGGGCGTTAAGCGGCGGGTTTTGGCCTGGGGTTACGGCGGGCATGGGTGGTTGCGGTGGCGGGTTTACCGGTTGGTTTGTTATGGCGGGGTTGTCGGGGCGGTCTGGGCGGTTCTGGCGGCATAGGCGGGGCCACTAAGGCGGCTTCAAAGCCCGCCACTTGGTCACGTTTGATGGCTGAGCCCATCAATTTTTCGACTTGTCTTAAGTCGCCCACTTCATCATGGGACACCAGTGAGACGGCTTGGCCTTGTTCGCCGGCGCGTCCGGTACGGCCAATGCGGTGTACGTAATCGGCGGGGGAGCGTGGCAATTCAAAATTGACCACATGCGGCAGCAGGGCTATGTCGATACCACGGGCCGCCACGTCGGTGGCCACCAAGGCGCGTATTTCTCCGGCCTTAAAACCGGCCAATGCGCTGGTGCGCGCGCCTTGGCTTTTGTTGCCATGAATGGCGGCGGCTTTGATGTCTACTTTGTTAAGTTTCTCGGTCAGGCGGTTGGCACCGTGTTTGGTGCTGGTGAACACCAATACTTGTTGCCAATCGCCGGATTTTATCAGGTGGGCCAGCAATTCGGTTTTATTGGCTTTGTTGCATAGATAGGCGATTTGTTCCACGGTTTCAGCAGCGGTGTTGCGTGCTGCCACTTCAATTTTGACAGGATTGACCAGCAAGCCGGTGGTCAGTTTGCGGATATCTTCGGAAAAGGTGGCTGAAAACAGCAGATTTTGGCGTTTTTT
>Ga0208507_1000161_pt1 | contig 51040 bp, 39 predicted proteins | sample CryBogCBH12Aug01_FD_184626 | JGI IMG/M metagenome (GOLD analysis project Ga0208507, IMG submission 184626) | Freshwater microbial communities from Crystal Bog, Wisconsin, USA - CBH12Aug09.1 (SPAdes) (version 2) | ecosystem: Environmental > Aquatic > Freshwater > Lake | place: Crystal Bog...
GCAAGATTGGCGTCGGAAGCCCAATTGTTTCCAAAGACCGTCTTCAAGTCCGCGGAAACGTTCAGGGAAGTGAAGGTATTCAGGTTGGCCCCGTTGCCAAGGTCAACGACGAGGTCCTTGTTCAAGGCCGTGTCCTCGAAACCGAGGAAGGTGTCGCCGGCCGTCGAGGAGTTCGTTACCTGCGCCTGAGCGTGAGAAACAAGACCAAGGGCTACTACCGCCACGAGTCCTTTGAGAATGGTGCTGGGTTTTTTCATGGGGTTATTTTTTTGTATTGTCTGCCGCGAATGCTGATGAAATCTAGGTTTTGAGGGGATTGATCGGATAATTTGGTTCCCGATTTGCGGTGACTATGCCCTCGCAACCTGAAATCGTCACCATCTCTATTGTAACAAGTTCGTCACAATACCCCCACCTCATCGCGGTATCTTGTAAGACTCTTGCCCGGACCCATTTCCACTGATTTCCGAAGCTAAAACCCGAGTTGAACCTTTTCCCCCTTGCTGATTGTCTCCAAATCTCGGCGGATTTTTTCTGCGAGAATCCCGTTGTTAGTCTTTGACGCAAGGGTTAGGGCGCGATTGGCAAGTTCACTCGCGTCCTCGCGGGTTCCAGCCCCGGAAGCTAGGATCAGCGCCAGATTGCTGAGAACTTCGGGTTGATCGGGCTTCAGGCGAAGAGAGTCGCGATACGACCTGATGGCTCCCGTATCATCCTTCAGTCGTAGTTGGGCTGTCGCATAGGCGTTCAAGGCCTCGTAATCGGCGGGCGAAATTTTCAATAGGGCTTGAAATTGATCGGATGCGTCGTTCACCGCACCTTGGTCAAGCAGCATCAAGGCAAGATTCAATCGGGCGTCGGTGTTGTTCGGGTTCTCCGCGAGTAAATGCCTCAACTCCCCGATTGCCTCCGCGATGTGACCCATTCGCATTTGAAGCAAAGCAACCTCATTCCTGGCTCTCTCAGAAGTTGGGTCCAAAGAGAGACCAAGGTTGTATTCAAGCAAGCCCCCCTCCAAACTCCCGTCTGCAGCGAGCAAATTGGCCAGCATGAAGTGTGGCATTGCCGCGCGAGGCGACTTCTGGCAGGCATCGCGAAGAAGAGATTTGGCCTGTTCCCCATTCCCAGAAGACTGCAATAGGGCGGCGAGGGAGCACTTGGCTTCCGTATTCAGATCGTTAGCCTGAATGGCGCGCTCATAATAGCGCATCGCCCCCGAGGGTTCACCCTTCCGGAGGGCAATTTCGCCAAGATTCCAAAGACTCCTGCTCTCTTTGGGCTCCAACTCCAAAACCTTCTCGAATTTCCGCTTGGCACCCTGTAGGTCGCCCTGCTCCATGAGCATGACGCCGAGATTGTTCAGCGCCTCAATGGAGGCGCCGTGAATCCCCAACGCTTTCTCAAAAAAGGACTCCGCCTCAGCGATCCTTCCTTCCCTGTGCGCGATCATTCCAAGATTTCCATAGGCCATCCAGCAAGCGCTATTTTGCTTGATCGTATCGCGCCACAATGAGCGGGAATCCAAAAAACGATCCGACTTTGTCCAATCAACCCAAAGTAGCAGGGTGAGGAAAATCCCCCCCAGGACAACCGAATGCGTCCTTGGTCGTAGAGTATAAACGAATGCCCCGACCAAGGCCATCGGCCCCATGGAGGCAAGATACTGAAAATGGTCGCTGACGTAGGAGTAGCGGAAGAAATAACCATCGCAGAGACCTGCAACCGGGATCAAGGCCATCAGGAAATAGATCCATCCAAAAAGAAGCGGACGGATGAATGAAACTCTCCCCCGAAGATGCCAAGTTGAAACGATAAAAATCCCCTGTGCTGAGAGCAGGATCCAGCCAAGCGGAATAAGCTCGGGGATTCCCCACTTCGGGTAGATGAAATTTACGAAGGCAGGCCAAGCCAGTTTTTCTAAATAGAACCACGGAGTGATCCCAACCAGGGCAAGGCGTTGGGGCAGATCCAACGTGTATTCATGCCCCGTTGCGCCTACATGATACCTCTGTTCCAGGATCGTCAACACGCCGGCGATCGCGGACAATAGGAAAAACGGCCCCAATCGAATCATCCTTTGGAAACTCATTTCCTCTTTCCGCCACCAAAGGCAGAGAATCAAGGCCAAGGGGAGGACAACGGTGGATGTCTTCGACGAAAGCGCAAGCACCGCGCAGACAAGAGAACCAGCGTAAAGGATCCATGATTCTTTTTTACGGTCGCAGAATCTCAAAAACAACAGGATCGAGAGGAGATAAAACACTGTCGACTCGGTGTTCTTCTGCTCGGAGATCCATAGCGCCGACTCCATCTGCACAGGGTGGACGCACCAAAGGGCGGCCCCGAGCCAAGCTCCCGTAATTCTCAACTCCCTGAGTACCATCCAAAGCATCACTGCGCTGGAGGCATGAAAGAGGAGGTTAACAAGATGGAAAAGATGCGGCTCAGCACCCCAGAGAAGGTATTCCAACCTGAAGGTTGTGAGTACTAATGGGAAAAAATTCGAATTGGAAGTCGTCCAGATTTCCCTCAGCCCCCATGGTCCGACAACACATGGATTCGCGGTGACATGATAGTCGTCATCCCAGATAAATCCGAAATGCAGGGCCTTGAAAAAGGCGAGAAAAGCCAACGCAATCAAGGCGAGAGGAGTCATCCACGCTCGTTGAGCCTTCGCGGAGTCAATCCGTGCTTGTCCTTTTATAAACACCTCTTGAAAAGACAGAGAGCCATCGTGGAACTCAAGCCATAACTCTCTGGTGTTTTAAAACCCGTGTTTACCACCACCTTCATGCATTGACACGGAATCCCTCTCGGGTGAAAACAGAACCATGTTCCAAGACGCCGTCCACAGCCTGATTGTCCAACCCGATGACGGGATCGCCCCGATCCTCGGGACCCTCGAGGGGGCCAAGCACTCGATCGACATCAAGATGTTCCAGTTCACCGATCCCGTCCTCATCGAGGCGGTGATCGCCGCGCACAAGCGCGGCGTGAAGGTGCGCGTGATGCTCAATCCCTCCCGCTTCACCGGGGAACACGACAACGACGAGGCCTTCGAGCTCTTCAAGAACGCGAAGGTGAACGTCAAGGAGACCAATCCCAAGTATCCGATCACCCACGAGAAATCGATGGTCGTGGATGGAAAGCAGGCCTTCATCATGTCGCTCAACTGGGCGCCCAAGTACTTCGGCCTGACGCGCGACTACGGTCTGGTGACCAATGATCCCGAGGAAGTCGCCGAGGTGGCTGGCTGCTTCGAGGCGGACTGGAACCGCGAGGACTTCGTCCCGCCGGCGGTCTCCAACCTGATCTGGAGCGTGGGCCGCTCCCGTCAGGAGGTGATCAACTTCATCGACGGAGCCGAGAAGTCGCTCTACATCCAGCATGAGAAGTATGTCGACACCCCGGTCATCGAGGCGCTGGTCCGCGCGAAGATGAAACGGGACGTGAAGGTTCACGCCACGGCCCTGCCGGTCCACTCGCTCCGTGATTTCTACATTCTCGAGGGAGTCGCGGGTCTCCGCCTGCTCGAGGATCTCGGGATCAACGTCCACAAGCTCCACGGGATCCATCTCCATGCGAAGCTGATCCTGGCTGACAAGGAGCGTGCGCTGCTCAGCTCCTTCAACATCTATCCGAAGTGCTTCAATGAGCGCCGCGAACTCGGCATCCGCTTCAGCGATCACGACCTGATCAAGCGGCTCGTGAAGATCTTCGAGTCGGACTGGGAAAACTCGAAGCGCATGGACCTCACGGATGCCGGCATCCAGGCGGACCGCGAAAAGCATGCCGCCAAGGCGCAGGCCGAGATCAAGGCGCACGAGGAGAAATCACGGGCCAGTGTCAAAAAATCCTGATCCCAACCTCGTTCCGGCCTCCACACCAGCCCCTGCGGACCCGCCTCGGGTGAGCCTCTGGGAGCTGGCCTTCTTCTTCGGGTTGATCGGATTGACCAGCTTCGGGGGCGGCCTCACGGCCTATATCCGGCGGCTTGCGGTGACCCAGAAGGGATGGCTGACCGACGAGGAGTTCTTCTCCGCGCTCGCCATCGTCCAGATCCTGCCGGGGGCCCGCGTGGTGGGGATCTCCGTCTACATCGGCAACCATCTCCGAGGTCTTCTCGGCGCGACCATCTCCCTGATCTCGATCATGACGCCCCCTTTCCTCCTCGTGAGCTTCCTGGGGCTTCTCTACTTCCATTACGGGGAAAACTCCGACTCCAAGGCACTGTTGGCCGGTGTGACCGCGGTGGCCTGCGGCCTGATGGCGAGCATGGTCTTCGAGGCCGGGCAAAAGGCGATCCGCGGGGTTTTCGACGTCGTGATGATCATCGTGACCTTCCTCTTGGTACGACTGGGTCACCTGCACGTGCAGTATGTGATCCTGCTTCTGGGCCCAATCGCCATCTGGTGGCACAGGCCGCGCGCGGAAAAGAAAGGGACCGACCTCGACCAGAAAGGAACCGCCTCATGATCCAGACATTCGCTCATCTCGTGACGTTGTTCATGGTCCTTTCGGTCTCCGCATTCGGCGGAGGGAAGGTGGTCCTGCCCACCTTACAGCATCAGGCAGTGGATCAGTTTCACTGGATGACCAACCAGCAGTTTGTCGATCTCTTCGGTATCAGCATCATCGACGGCCCCTCGATGATGGTGGTCACTCTCGTGGGTCTGAAGGCCTGCATGCCCTATGGCTACGTGATCGCGATCGTGGGGGCCATGGTCGCCACCATAGCAATGTTCCTGCCCAGCTCGATCCTGGTGCTGATCGTGGGGAGGTATTGGGACAGTTGGAAGACCTCCCCGTGGCACGAGTCGATCCAGCGGGCCATGATGCCGATCTCCACGGGCATGATTCTCGCCGCCGCTTACATCATCGCGAGACACTCGATCCACACGATTCCTACGGCGATCATGGGACTCATCGCGCTCTGCCTGATGCTCTTCACCAAACTTAATCCGGTGATCATGATCGTTGCGGCGGCGGCGATCAGTTGGGTGTTTTTGAGGTAACCCGCAGGAGCAATTCCGAAACAATCTGCCGCTACTTCAAAACGGAGAGAGACCAGGGAGGCAGGGTGATCGCTTGATCGCCCGCGACGGTTACGGAAGATGGTTTCAGGTTGAGCAATGGATGACCCGATGCTCCGGCAGACTCCCACTGGTATTGCTCTGCGGAGTACGAAGTGAGTACCCGCGTATTTTTCCCCAATCCCTGAACGCGGAGCGTCAACGGGTTCTTGACATCCTTGTTGATCACCAGCAGGGAGATCTGTCCGTCGGGACGCTTCACGGCGAAGGTGCTGATCATTCTCTTCCGATCACCAGCGATACGTACCGGAAGCACCTGATGAAGACCGCCCCGGGGATCCATCCACTCATCATTTACAAGCCTCAGCGCATGAAAGGTGGCAACAGGCGTGACTCCCTTGCCCCCCTCCAAAAGCATCAATTGATTTCCCCAGGAGCCACTGCTTCCCTCAAGCTTGTTGGGCTCGTAACCATAATAGTAGGCGGCATCCCCTCCCCCGCAGAGGAACTGGGCGGCCGTCTCGGCATTAAGCAAAGCACCCGCGAGATCGACCTCCTGCCGGCATGGGAAGACGGAGTAGTTGAACTCACCGATCACGAATGGAAGGCGGAAGCAACGCATCGACTCCATGGTGCGGCGGAGCATGCCGGCTGACTTGGGCAGCTGATCCGTTTCTTTCCCATCCACGTCGTCAAAGGGGTACCATTCGAACGAGAGAAACTGGAAATCACTCGCCTGCTGCCGGCGCCTGAGTTCGTCGAGAAAATCCCTGATCCACCAACGCTTGTCAAAGCGGTAGGTCTGGTCATCGCCCGGTTCGACATCGAGCGTGACAAAGCTTGGCCCTCCCATCACGGCTCCCGGCACGGAGTTGCGTATGCCACGGCTTACCTGCGCATAAAGTGCGGCGAAATCCTTGGGGTCGATTCTCTGACCGTCTGGCTCTTCGCCGAGTTCGTGCCGACTGATCGGAATAGCCGAGTTCCGCGCGTAAGTGGCCAACCCAACGGCATTCTCCGGAGTGTCGTAGAGGACAGGGATAGCCAGCATCATGGGCAACCCCCGGGTGATCCCGCAGTGCTTGAGAAGATCGATCCCGGGCTGTTCCACCTTCGGATCCCGGTCAACGGCACGGTGCCAGGGATCGGTCGAGGAGGAGTAGGTGATGGTCTGCTTCTTGTCCGGCGAATGAATCACATGGTCATCAAAGTCGAACCTACCGGCCTCACCGGCACTAATCTCCCGGATGGCATAACCGAGATGATCCCGAGGATCGCTCGCCCCCGGGATCGCTGTCCCCGAACTCTCAGTCATCCAAACCCTGAGATAGCGGGCTTTCACCGGATGCTCCGCGAGTGTCAGGAACTGATCGCCTCCTCTTCCCTGGGTGATGGCGCCTCGGGAAAAACAGTGCCAGACAGGAGAAAACAGAGATCCCGGATGTCCCCCGAAATAGACTCTCCCCTTGGAGGCGTACTCGACCCGGAATTTCGTGGCATACGGATCCGCCCACTGGATTCGGATGGCATTGACCGGAACCGGCTTCCCGAAATCGATCACCACCCACTGGGGATGACATGCATCGGACTCGCCGGTGAACGGCTTGGCAAGGTAGGGATTGCTCTTCCAGAAGGTCTTGGGATCTCCGTCATCGAGTCGCGAGTAGCCATCGTCGTTCGCCTCATCGAGCGTGTCTCCCCGCCGCGGCAACTTGAACCCGTAGGAGAGCAGAATGGGACACTTCGGATCGGGCTTGGCCTCGGAGGTCCAATACCCCTGCTGATGCCTAGGATCGCTCCAAGCCCCCCTCGGGTTCCAATGCCATGCCTCGACCGCCAACTCGGTACGCAACCGGTAGGAGACCGGTCCAAGTCCCGCGGCGAGCATCTGCCGCACATTCCCCGGGGCGAGCATCCGCTCGCAATCACCCTGCTCATGCCCGTCGATCCCGGCGCCAAAGGCCTGACGGGGATCAAAGCTCCTGATCGAGCTGTTGGTGTCAATCGAGATCGTAACCCCATGAGGTTGTCCGGTGGCATGAAGCACGCCGACGAAGAAGAGGAAGACGCCGACAGGAATTAACTTCACGGGGATGAAGGAGATGAAAAGGTTAGAGTGCCCTTGGGAGGCCTAGGGATTCTCCAGCACTCCTTGATTAACAAGCTCTCTGAGCAGAAGTTCCACGCTCACCACGGTGACTCCTCCAATACTTTTCCCAAAGAGATGCCCAAAGTCTTTTTTATCTCCCGTCAGCAGATAATCCGCCTGACCAGCAATGGCTCCGCAGAGAATGGGCTGATCCTTCTCCGCAAGTCGCACCCCGGAATCAAAGATCCCCATGGGAACCAACTCAATTACTCCACAGAGCTTTTGGAATACTGGAAGACTCCTCGGAAACTTGGTGGCCAGATTTCTTTCCGCTTCTTCGCACGCATAGACATTACTCAACAGCTTGGCATGCTCACCCAACCCCTCTAAAAAAAGAGCCAGATGACTCTTCGGGAGGGAGGCAGAAAAGAGGATATTTGCATCCAGAAAGACTCTCATCGCTTTCTGGAAGCTCCCTTGTTCCATCGGAGCTTCCCAGCGGCAAGCGGCACTTCATTCATCTGCTGGAATTCTGCAAGCCTGGCTTTGGAATAGATTTCCAACGGCATGATCGCACCAGCCCGGAGAGTAATGGCCCCCTCCTCGTCCATCTGGACAATCAATTGACCACCCTGAGGAATCCCAAGGCTCTTTCTAGCCTCTTTTGGAAGGGTCAAGGTTCCCCGTTCACTCACTGAAATTGTTTTTATCATGATTACAGTATTTCTGAATATCAGTATTTCTGCAAGTTCAGCGATTTCCCTTAAACCGGAACAGCCCGCAACCTTTCGGTTGCGGGCTGCCTCTGGGTGGATTTCCCCATGGCAAAACCACGGGGTCTCGGGGAGGAAATCCTTGATTCTTTAAGAACGACTTACCACTCGAGGGCGCCGGCGTTCTGGTAGGAAGTCACCTTGGTCTCGAAGAAGTTTGCCTCCTTGGAGAGGTCGGCCACCTCGCTCATCCATGGGAATGGGTTCTGACTGCCGAACTCCTGGGGCATGTGGAGGCGATCAAAGCGACGGTCGGCGATGTACTGGACGTAATCGCGGAAGAGACCGGCATTCAGTCCGAGGATGCCTCGCGGCATGCAATCCTGGGCGTAGGCGATCTCAAGCTCGACAGCCTTGAGGATCATCGCACGCACTTCGGACTCAAGCTCCGGGGTCCATACCTCGGGGTTCTCCTCGCGGATGCCGTTGATGAGGTCGATGCCGAAGTTGAGGTGGATCGACTCGTCGCGCATGATGTACTCGAACTGCTGGCCGATGCCGACCATCTTGTTCTGCCTCTTGAAGGAGAGGAGCATCACGAATCCGCTGTAGAAGAAGATACCCTCCATGATGACGTAAAAGCCGACCAGGTTCTTTAGGAACTTCTGGAGACCCTCGGTGGTGTCGGTGGAGAATCCATCCTCCATGATGGAGGCGGTGAGGCTCATCTCGAAGGCATCCTTGTCATGGATGGAGTTGACCTCGTGGTACATGTTGAAGATTTCGCGCTGATCAAGCGAGAGGCTCTCGACGATGTACTGGAAGGTGTGGGTGTGGATCGCCTCCTCGAAGGCCTGACGGAGCATGTACTGACGGGCCTCCGGGTTGGTGACGTGCTTGAAGATGGCGAGCACGATGTTATTGCCCACCAGGCTCTCGGCGGTGCTGAAGAAGCCGAGGTTACGCATAATGACCTGACGCTCGTCGGCTGTGAGCTTGTTGGACTTCCAGAGCTCGATGTCGCGCTGCATCGTGATCTCGTTCGGCATCCAGTGGTTGGCGCAACCCTTGGTATAGTAATCCCAGGCCCAGGTGTACTTCAGGGGCATGAGTTGGTTCACATCGACCTGCTTGCAGTTGACCAGGCGTTTTTGATCCGGGTCAATACGCTTGGTGAGATCGTGGAAGGTGGCGGGTCTATCAGATGAGGAGCAGCAGGACATGGCAGGGTATTGGGTTAAGGTTACGTGAGGACTGTCGTTATTTCCAGCGTTGGTATTGTTGTTGGGTTGATGACGACGGGTTGGGGTGGGGAATCTTTGTGTTACTGGCAGGCTTCGCATTCGCCGCCGTTGCGCATCGCCTCGATGCTGCAGGCCATGGCCTCCTCGGGGGAGAATTCCTTCTCGGTCTTCTCGGACGCAGATTCAGCCGGTGTCTGGGACTTGGTCTGCTTGACCCAATTAGGACGGGCCTGATTGGTCGACTGCTCGACCGTAGAGGCCGCCGTGGCACGGAGATAGTAGGTCGTCTTGAGACCGGTCTCCCAGGCATGGAGGTACATGTCGTTAAGCCTCTTGCCGCTCGGGGCGGCGATGTAGAGATTCAGCGACTGACCCATGTCGATCCACTTCTGACGACGGCTGGCACACTCGATGTACCAGCCCGGCTCGACCTCGAAGGCGGTGCGGTAGACCTCGCGGATGTTCTCCGGAATGCGGTCGATCCCGAGGATGGAACCGTCCTTGTACTTGAGTTCCTCGAGCATCTTGCGGTCCCAGAGGCCAAGAACCTTGAGTTCCTCGACAAGGTAGCTGTTGATGACGGTGAAGTCTCCGCTCAGGTTGCCCTTGGCGAAGAGATTCTTGAAGGTCGGCTCGATGGACTGGGAAACACCGGTGATGTTGGAAATCGTGGCGGTCGGTGCGATCGCCATGGTGTTGCTGTTGCGCATGCCATGCTTGCGAATGGCGGCGCGGACAACACTCCAATCCATGGTGGAAGAGCGGTCCATGCTGACAGGGAGACCACGCTCCTGTTCCAGGAGGTCGATGGTGTCGATCGGGAGCAGGCCGCGGTCCCACTTGGATCCCTTGTAGCTCTCGTAGGAGCCACGCTCCGCGGCAAGCTCGGTCGAGGCCAGGATCGCGAAGTAAGAGATCGCCTCCATGCTCGTGTCGGCGAAGGTGATCGCCTCGTTGCTCGCGTAGCCGACCTTGAGCTTGTAGAGGGCATCCTGGAAGCCCATCAAACCAAGGCCGACGGGACGATGGCGGAGGTTTGCATTACGCGCCTCGGGAGTCGGGTAATAGTTGATGTCGATGACGTTATCGAGCATCCGCATGGCCGTGCGGACGGTCTTCTCCAAAAGGGGAAGATTTAGCCCTTCCTCAGTCACATGGAGCGGAAGCCCGATGGATCCCAAGTTGCAGACAGCGGTTTCCTCGGCGGAGGTGTTGAGCAGGATCTCGGTGCAGAGATTGGAACTATGAACGACTCCCTGGTGATCCTGAGGCGAGCGCAGGTTCGAGGGATCCTTGAAGGTGATCCAAGGGTGACCGGTCTCAAAGACCATCGAGAGGATCTTGCGCCAGAGGGAAGCAGCCTCGACACGCTTGAAGAGTGCGATCTCCCCGCGGTCGGCCATCGCCTCGTATTCGCTGTAGCGTTCCTCAAAGGCACGGCCGTAGAGATCGTGCAGATCGCTCACGTCGCTCGGGCTGAAGAGGGTCCACTGGCCGTTCTCCTTCACCCGCTTCATGAAGAGGTCGGGGATCCAGTTGGCCGTGTTCATGTCGTGGGTGCGACGGCGCTCGTCGCCCACGTTCTTGCGAAGCTCGAGGAAGTCCTCGATGTCGAGGTGCCAGGTCTCGAGATAGGCACACATCGCACCCTTGCGCTTGCCGCCCTGGTTGACGGCGACCGCGGTGTCGTTGGCCACCTTGAGGAAGGGGATGACTCCCTGGCTTTCCCCGTTTGTTCCCTTGATGAGGGAGCCGGTGGCACGGACGTTGGTCCAGTCGTTACCAAGACCGCCGGCCCACTTGGAGAGCTTTGCATCGTCGCTGATGCACTTGAAGATGTGATCAAGGTCGTCCATGACCGTCGTCAGGTAGCAGGAGCTGAGCTGAGGGTGCAGGGTGCCGCTGTTGAATAGGGTCGGGGTCGAGGAGGTGAAGAGGAAACTCGAGAGGAGTTCGTAGAACTCGATGGCGCGCTCGTTCTTCTGCGAACCTTCGTTGATGGCAAGACCGAGGCAAACACGCATCCAGAAGAACTGGGGGGACTCGATGCGGCGCCCGCCGATGTGGATCAGGTAGCGGTCGTAGATGGTCTGGAGGCCCATGTAGTTGAAGAGCAGGTCGCGCTCGGGCTTGAGGGCGGCAGCGATCTTTTCGAGATCAAACTCAAGTAGCGCGGGGGCCAGCCGGCCGGCCGCGATGCCCTCCTCAAGGTAGGCCTTGAATCGGGAGGAATGGGCGACCGTGACGTCGTGGTAGTGCTCGAAACCCGGAAGCGTCTCCCCGTAGATCACGTCCAGAAGGAGGCGGGCGGTGACGTAGCCGTAGGCCGGATCCTGCTCGATGCGGGATTTCGCGGCGAAGATCATCGCCTTCTCGATCTCGTCGATGCGGACGCCGTCGTAGAGGTTCCTCATCGTCTCGTCGGACATGTCGCGGGCCTCGCAACGGTCCTCGAATCCTCGGCAGGCACGGATCATGGTGCGACGGATGCGCTGGGGCTCCAGGATCTCCTTGCTGCCATCACGAAGGGTGACATGAAGTTCGGCCTGAACGTGCCCGGTGACATCGCGGTCACCACGCAGGGCGCGGGCCTTGCGGCGATCTTCGCGGTAGATGATGTAGCGGCGCGCCACCTGGACATGCCCCTGGCTCATAAGAGCCTCCTCCACGGCATCCTGAACACGCTCGATCTCGAGTTCCTCGCCACGGATGGCCCTGCTGAAGAGACGCTGGACGACGGCGGCGGTCACCGAGAGGGAGGCTGCCTGATCCTCGGGGGAAAGGGTGTAGTCGCTCGGGATGTCGCGATCCGCCTTGAAAGCACTCTCAACGGCTAACCGGATGCGCTCCTCGTTGAAGGGTTCGCTGCGGCCGTCACGCTTGCGGACGGTGAATTCACGCCCCTGCAAGGGGTCGACGCCGCTCAGTGAGAGCTGCCCGGAGAGTGGTTCCATGGATTTGGGTAAGGGTTTTGGGGTTTTGGGAAAAAGGTCCATAAAACACTATATGTTGTGCCTCGTGGATTTGGTGACCGCAATTTGTAGGTCATACAACGGCAACCGGTCAACGAGATTTGTTACAATTTCTTCTTTTTTCTTTTTTCTCTTTTGGAGGGGGTGAAAAATCAGGTTTTGGACGATTTTCTTGCCAAAAACAGGGGGTCACAAGCCCAAGAGACCACTGTGAATAACTAAACTTTGGAAAAAAGATTGCCCCCGAACAACGGCTTGAGGGGATACTCTTTTACTGATTCCGCACGGTTGCCACACCGCCGGAAAGCAGGGAAAGAGCCTCCCCGACCAGAAAGAGCGAGCCGGTAAGTAAAACTGGGGCTCCCGAGGCATGATCATCATGCCGAAGCACATCCAAAGCCCCTGCAAGGGATTCATGAACCATGGGGACAGGGTGTGAACAGCCGGTGAAGCATTTTTTCAAGGCCAATTCCGAGGGGTTGATTGTCCGAGAAGAGGCCACCGGAACAAGGTGAACCTCGCAGGCCAGCGGAATCAACTCGGCGAGCATGGCGACGGGATCCTTGTCCGCAAGAGCCCCGAAAATCAGCCTGCAGGGGCGTTCGCCACATTCCTCCCTCCAGGTGGCAACAAGTTGGCGGATGGCGTGAAGATTGTGAGCGCCATCGAGAATCAGTTCGCCATCGGCAAACTTCAGGCGCTGGAAACGACCCGGCCAGGAAACCGCCCCAACCCCCTTGGAGAGAACCTCCGCTGAGGGTTCAAAGCCGGCGACCCTTACCAACTCAAGCGCCACCGCGGCATTCCAACGCTGGTATGATCCAGCAAGGCCAAGCTTCAGGTCCGGGGTGAGCGGTGCCGAGATAACCTCGCAGGGAGCGCCCACCTCCCGCGCGCTCTCAAAAATTGCCTCGGCTGCTTCACTCTCCTGCGGGGCGATCACAATCGGAATACCTTTTCGAAAAATACCCGCCTTCTCACGTGCTATCGCGCCCAGCGTGGTTCCAAGCCACTCGGTATGATCAAGGGCGATCGGTGTGATGGCGCAGGCGAGCTTGGGCGCCGTATTGGTCGCATCGAGACGGCCTCCGAGACCCGTTTCCAAAACGACCACCTCGCATCCTCCCCGCTTGAACAGATCGAATGCCAATGCCGTCACCAACTCGAAAAAGGTGGGTTGCTCCTCCTCGTTCGATCCGGCCGTCGCCTTCTGCAATCGCACGATGGCAGCATCAATGGCGGAGGTGCAGGCATTTTCCCCCGCGATACGGATCCGTTCGGAGAACTCGACAAGATGCGGCGAGGTGTAGAGACCGGTGCGAATGCCCTGTGCCCGCAGCAGCGATTCGGCAAAGGCACAGACGGATCCCTTGCCGTTCGTTCCAGCCACATGGAGGCATCGAAGGTTCGCCTGAGGGTTGCCGATCGAAGCCAATAGCCTCTGCATGCGGTGAAGTCCGGGCTGCACCCCTCGGGATTGCGTGGCCATCAGCCACGCCATGGGAGACTCGGAGACCATGGAAACTCCCGTGGCCTCGCTCATCAATGTCCAATTAGAAAACTGAGTCCGATTAGACGAATGGACAAAGGGACGCCCCCCTACTTCCCCATCAAGTTCCCGATAATGGTGATGATCGTCTCGCGCATCCTCGACCGGGGAACGATCTCGTCGATGAGTCCGTGCTCGAGCAAGAATTCGGCGGTCTGAAACCCGTCCGGAAGTTCCTGGTGCGTGGTCTCACGGATCACGCGGGGACCGGCAAAGCCGATCATTGCCTTCGGTTCGGCTAGGGCGATGTCACCGAGGGTCGCAAAACTGGCCATGACTCCGGCGGTCGTCGGGTTCGTCAACACGGCGATGTAGGGCAGGCCCGCCTCGCTGTGGCGGGCAAGGGCACCGCTGGTCTTGGCCATCTGCATGAGCGAGAGCATCCCCTCATACATGCGGGCGCCTCCCGAGGCGCAGACAATGATCACGGGTCGCTTGGCCTTGGTGGAGGCCTCGATGATGCGGGTGATCTTCTCGCCGACCACCGATCCCATGGTGGCGGCAAGGAAGGAGAAATCCATCACGGCAAGACCGATGGGATGCCCCCCCATGCTTCCCGAACCGGTGATGACGGCATCAACGAGGCCTGTCTTTTCGCGGTAGGTCTTGAGGCGATCCTCATACGTCGCCACTCCCTTGAAACCGAGTGGATCGACGGCCGACATGGCGGCATCGGTTTCCTCAAAGCTTTCCTCGTCCACCAGGGTGGCGATCCTTTCCTTGGCTCCCATGGCAAAATGATGACCGCAAGCCGGGCAGACCTTCAGGTTCTCTTCCAGCGCGATATGATGAACCATCTCCGAGCATCCCGGGCACTTGGTCCAAAGCCCTTCGGGCATTTCGCGACGCTTTTTCTCCGAAAACTTCAGGGTCGGCTTTTTGAAAATGGTCATGGCTTAAAATTCTGCAATAAACCGTCACGGATGGGAAGCTTGTTGGGCTATCCCTAAGCAGGCTACATCCTCTCCGGAACGCCGATTCCAAGCAGCCCCAAACCGGTCTGCAGGACATCGGCCGTCAACCCGGCAAGCGTCAGACGCGAGGAGCGAATCGCTCCTTCCGATTTGAGGATAGGGCAAGCCTCGTAGAAGCGGTGGAAGCGGTCTGCCAGTTCGTAGAGATAGAGACAGAGTAAATTGGGTCTCTGATCATCCAGCACGGCAAGCAGGACCTCTCCAAAACGAAGGATCTGGAGAGCAAGGGCCCGCTCTGCGGGATCCTCAATGAGAATCGGAACGACCTCGACAGGGATACCCTCCGCCCCCGCTTTTCTGAAAATGGAGCGGATACGGACATAGGCGTTCTGCAAATAGGGGGCCGTGTTTCCCTGAAAGGAGAGCATCTTGTCCCAGGAAAACACATAGTCGGTAAGCCGGTGCTGCATCAGGTCGGCGTACTTCACGGCACCCAGGCCGATGATTCGGGCCACCTCCTCCTGCTCGCCCTTCGGAAGGTCGGGGTTCTTCTCCGTCACGACGGCCAGCGCCCTCTCGAATGCCTCCTTCAACAATCCTCCCAACTCGACGTTCTCGCCGGAACGCGTCTTCATCATCTTGCGGTCCTCTCCCAGAATACTGCCGAAGGCGATATGGCGCAGGTCGGTGCCGATCCCCATACGACGGGCCGCGGCGAATACCTGCTCGAAGTGAAGTTGCTGAGGCGCCCCGGTCACATACCAGACAGCGTCTGGTTTCCAGCGCTTTTCCCGATATTCCAGGGTAGCAAGGTCTGTCGTGGCGTATAGGAATCCCCCGTCGCTCTTGCGGATAAGACACGGCTTCTCTTCCATCCCCGGAAGTTCGGGGAAGAAGATACAGACGGCCCCTTTGCTCACTTCGGCGATTTTCTGCTCTTGGAGACGATCCACCAACGGACCAAGGGAATCATTGTAAAAGCTCTCACCAAGGCGCTCATCGAAGGTGATGTCGAGCAGTCCGTAGAGTCGCTCGAAATCCTTCCAAGAGAGCGCAACCGCCTGCCTCCAGATCTCGAGGTTCTCGGCATCACCCTGCTGGAGTTTCACGAGTTCGTGACGGACAGTTTCCTTGAGCGCTGGATCTTTTTCCTCGGCGGCATTGACCTCGCGGTAAAGGCGGACAAGTTCGGCAATCGGCGCATTCTCGAGAGCTTCCCTGTCGAGAAGGTGCTTCCATCCGTAAATGACTTTGCCGAACTGGGTGCCCCAGTCCCCGATGTGATTGTCGGTGACGACATGGTGCCCCAGATGACGCGCGATTCGGGCAAGCGAATCACCGAGGATCGTGCTGCGGATGTGCCCCACATGCATCGGCTTGGCGACATTCGGAGAGCTGAAATCGATGATGATGGTCTTTGGATCCTCAACCGTGGGGAGTCCAAGACGGGGATCGTTGCACACGACGTTCACTGCCCCGGAGAGCGCCGTATCAAGAATCTTGAAATTGATGAATCCCGCGCCGGCAACGGTCGGCGCCTGGCAAAGATCCCCGACCTGCAGATGCCTCAGGATGGAGGCGGCAACCTCCCTTGGGTTTTTCTTGAATGACTTCGCGGCAACCATCGCCGCATTGGTCTGATAATCGCCGAACCGCGTGTCGGCGGCGGGTGTGATCACGGCAAGTGACTCATCAATTCCGGCGGCAGCGAGAGCAGCGGCAAGGCGAGACGTGAGAGTGGAGAGGAGGGACATGTAGGAAGGGTTTTAGACTCTAGGTTTTTAGGTTCCAGATTCCAATTGCCACAAGAAGGTTCTCTTTTCTCTAAAGCCTAGCGTCTCAACAGCTAGAGCCTTGAAATTAAGAACGCTTTCTACTGAAGACCTCGAGGACCGCTTTGGCGTTGCCCGCCTCGCCCAATTCGGATCGGACGACCGGATCGTTCAGGAACTTCGCAATCGCCGCCAATGTTCTCAAATGCGTCTGGAACTGATCCTTCGGGACAAGAAAGAGGACGATGAAGTGCACTGGCTTTCCATCAAGCGATTCGAAATCGATACCCGATTGGGAACGACCGAAGCAGGCCGTCACCTCATGAACCGCGTCGCAACTCGCATGCGGGATCGCAATCCCGAATCCGATGCCGGTGCTCATCGTCTCCTCGCGGTGGCGAAGCGATGCGATCGCCTCCTCTTTGTGGGAGGCATCAAGTTGTCCCTCCTCTACCAGGCGGTTAACGATCTCCTCGATGGCCTGCCACCGGTCTGTGGCAACCATCTCGGGGATGATCAGTTCCTCGGAGAGAAGACTCGCGAGCGTCATGGAGCAGATTTCCCGGTTACGGGAAAAGAGTTGTCTTTAAACAGCCTCCTCGGGGGGCGCCTCTCCGGACTCCTCACCAAGTCCGTATCGGACAAACTTATTGATGGTGATCTTGTCGGAGAGTTCCTTCTCCTTCGCTGCCACGAGATCCTTCACGGTGATGTCGGGGTTCTTGATGCAAGCCTGCTCAAGAAGGCAGGCGGTGCTGTAGAACTTGTCCATCTTTCCATCGACGATCTTCTCGACAATATTGTCGGGCTTTCCGGCAACCTGGGCCTTGTAGATCTCACGCTCCGATGCCACGAGGGCGGGATCAACCTGATCGCGGGAAACGCAAGTGGGATGAGCCGCGGCAATCTGCAGGGTGATGTCCTTGACGAATTCACGGAAGCTTTCGCTCTTGGTGGTCGCCTCGTTACCGCAGGCGATCTCGACCAGAACTCCTACCTTGCCCTGCAGGTGGATGTAGGAGGCAATAAGGCCACCATCCAACTGGAAGCGGGCGAAGCGACGGATAACGATGTTCTCTCCCAGTGCGGCGATGGTCGCGGCAATGGAATCCTTGAAGAGCATTCCGGAAGAGGTGGGGGCATCGAGAAGGCTCTCGACGGAATCGGCCTTGGATGCGGCGATCTCCTCGGTGATCTCCTTAACGAACTTGGTGAAAATGTCGTTCTTGGCAACGAAGTCCGTCTCGCAGTTGATCTCAACCAGAACACCCACCTTGCCGGAGGGCTGGATGAAAGAAACTACAGAACCTTCCTTGGCATGACGGGAAGCCTTCTTGCCGGCGCTGGCAATACCCTTTTGACGAAGGAGAGCTTCTGCCTTCTCGATGTCGCCGCCTGCCTCGGTGAGGGCACGCTTGCAGTCCATCATGCCTGCGTTGGTCTTCTCGCGGAGAGCCTTGACGATAGCGGGATTAATTTCAGCCATGGTATTGAAAGATGTGGCGGGAGCCGCGGTTTATTCGGCGACTGCGGAGAGTTCCTCAGCCTGGGCGGGAGCGGCAGGCCGGGCGCTTCCACGGGACTTGACGATCACATCGACAAGCTTCTGAAGAACGATGCGGATCGCACGGATGGCGTCGTCATTTCCAGCGATCGGGAAATTGATTTCCTCCGGGTTGCTGTTGGAATCGACGATCGCCACGATGGGAATACCGAGACGGCGGGCTTCGGCGACGGCGATGGTCTCCTTCACGGTGTCGATGATGACAATGGCATCGGGAAGCTTTTCCATCTCGAGGACTCCCTCGAGGTTGTGGCGGATGCGGGTTGCCTCACGACGAAGCGCGGAAGCCTCGGCCTTGTTGATCTTGTTGAATCCGGCACTCTTCTCCAGGGCCTCGAAATCCTTGAGCTTGGAGACGCTCTTGCGGATGGTCACGAGATTGGTGAGCGTTCCACCGAGCCAGCGCTGGTTGACGTAATACTGACCACATGCCTGGGCAGCCTCCTTGACGGCCTCCTGAGCCTGCTTCTTGCAACCGACGAAGAGGATCTTTCCTCCCTGGGCCGAGATGCCGGCGAGGAATTCCCCTGCCTTGGCCAACTGCTCGACCGTCTTGGAGAGGTCGATGATGTGGATGGAGTTTTTCTCCTCGAGAATGAAATCCCTCATGCGGGGGTTCCAACGCTTCGTCTGGTGACCATAATGGACACCGGCCTCAAGGAGTTCGGTCATTGTTTCTACGGACATGGGATCGGATGGTTTTTAGTGCTTCGTTGCGTGATTTGATTTGTTACAGGGCGGCTTCCTCGCCGGAGCCTTCTCCGTCGAACAGGGCGGGTTCGCCGAGGTGAACGAGGTCAAAGCTGCGGTTCACATTGAAGCCGGTGCCGGCAGGGATCAGATGACCCATGATGACATTCTCCTTGAATCCGCGAAGTCTGTCGGACTTTCCAAGGGTCGCTGCTTCCGTGAGAACACGGGTGGTGTCCTGGAAGGATGCGGCGGAGATGAAGCTGTCGGTCTCGAGCGAAGCCTTGGTGATGCCGAGAAGAACGGGTGCGGCTTCCGCGGGTTTACCACCCTTGGCGGTCACACGTTCGTTCTCCGCGTCGAACTCGAGGCGGTCGATCTGATCGCCCCAGAGCAGCGTGGTGTCTCCCGGGTCGGTGATCTTCACCTTGCGGAGCATCTGGCGGACAATGATCTCGATGTGCTTGTCGTTAATTTCAACGCCCTGGAGACGGTAAACCTCCTGCACCTCGTTGAGGAGATGCTCCTGGAGTTCCTGAGGACCGCAGACATCAAGGATCTCGTGGGGAACCACGGGACCTTCGGTGAGTTGCTGGCCCTTCTTAACGAAGTCTCCCTTGAAGGCGATGATGTGCTTGGAGAGCGGGATGAGGTGCTCCTCTTCGGCCCCGGTCTGAGGGTCGCGGACAATCAGTTTGCGCTTGCCGCGAACGGTGCCGCCGATGTCGACGACGCCGTCGATACGGGCGATTTCGCAGGCATCCTTCGGACGACGGGCTTCGAAAAGCTCGGCGACGCGGGGAAGACCTCCGGTAATGTCCTTGGTCTTGGCGATCTTACGGGGGGTCTTGGCGAGACGCTGTCCGGCCTGAACCTTCTCCCCTTCCTTGCACTCAAGGTGAGCGCCGGCGGGAATCGAGTAGCTTGCGAGGATTTCCTTGGAGGAATCAACGATAACGATCTGAGGATGGAGATCTTCCTTGTGCTCGATGACGACGGTGCCCATGACACCGGTTTCGTCGTCGACCTCCTTGCGGATGGTGACGCCGCTGATCATGTCGCGGAATTCGATCTTACCGGTCTTCTCGGTGATGATCGGAACATTGTAGGGATCCCACTGGACGAAGGTATCTCCCTTCTTGACCGTGGAACCTTCGGCCACCGAGATCACGGATCCGATGACGACAGGGTAGCTCTCGAGCTCACGTCCATCCTTCGCATGGAGGCCAACCGTACCGTTCTTGGAGAGAACGATGAAGGTGCCGTCCAGAGCCTGCACGGCGCGGAGGTCGTTGAATCGGAGCACACCCTCGTTCTTCGCCTTGATGATCGGCTGCTTGAAGGTCTGGCTGGCCGTTCCACCAACGTGGAAGGTACGCATGGTGAGCTGGGTTCCGGGCTCGCCGATCGACTGGGCTGCAATGATACCGACCGCCTCGCCCAATCCGATCATGAGACCGGTGGAAAGATTGCGTCCATAGCACTTGGCGCAGACACCGCGCTTGTTCTCGCAGGTAAGAACGGAACGGATCTTGAGTTGTTCATGACCGACCTTGTCGAGGGCGGCGGCAATTTCCTCGTCGATGAGCTGGTTGGCCTTGAGGATCGGGGTATTGGAAACAGGATCCTTGACGGTTTCGCAGCTGACGCGGCCGATGATACGGGTCGCTAGGGAAACAACCTCTTCGTCACCCTCGTAAATCGGGCGGACAACAATGCCGTTGACGGTACCGCAATCCTGGGACGTGATAATCACGTCCTGGGCGGCGTCCACAAGCTTGCGGGTGAGATAACCTGAGTCGGCGGTCTTGAGCGCCGTGTCTGCCAATCCCTTGCGGGCGCCGTGGGTCGAGATGAAGTACTCAAGCACGGAGAGACCCTCGCGGAAATTGGAAAGAATCGGGCGCTCGATGATCTCGCCGGAGGGCTTGGCCATCAGACCGCGCATACCGGCCAACTGCTTGACCTGGGTGCGGTTGCCTCGGGCACCGGAGTCGACCATCATGAAGACGGGGTTGGCCTCGCGGCGGCCGTCGTTGTGCTCAAGGGTGCGGAAAAGGGCGTTGGCAATTTCTTCACCGGTGTGGGTCCAGATGTCCTGCACCTTGTTCTTGCGCTCACCATCGGTGATGATACCGCGGCGGTACTGCTTCTCGACCTCGGAGATCTGCTTCTGGGCATTCTCGATGAGAACGGCCTTCTCCTTCGGAATGATCATGTCGTTGATGCCGATGGAGGCGCCTGCGCGGGTTGCCTCGCGGAAGCCAAGTTCCTTGAGCTTATCAAGGGTCTCGACGGTGCGGGCCTGACCGACAGCCTTGTAGCAACGCCAGATGATATCCGAGAGCTGCTTCTTGCCGGCGACCTTGTTGTAGAAGCCGAGTTCCTTGGGCCAGATCTGATTGAAGAGAACGCGGCCCACAGTGGTCTCGATGACCGGAAGTTCGGCGTTGCCGTAAACCGTCGCCTCGCCGCGGTCCGGATTCTTGATGCGGATGCGGGTGTGGATCTTGACACTCTTCTCGGAGAGGGCGAGTTCCACCTCTGTCGCGTCGGCAAAGAGAGGCATGCGTGCCTCATTCTCCTTGGCGGTGGAGGCAACCTTACGCGGATTCTGCGTGAGGTAGTAGCAGCCGAGCGGGATGTCCTGGGAAGGGTTCGTGATCGGCTTTCCGCTGGAAGGGGAGAAGATGTTGTTCGGAGCCAGCATCAGGGTGCGGGCCTCGAGCTGAGCTTCGACTGAGAGAGGGACGTGGACGGCCATCTGGTCACCGTCGAAATCGGCGTTGTAAGCCGTACAGACGAGCGGATGGACTCGTATCGCCTCACCCTCGATGAGGATCGGCTCAAAAGCCTGGATCGAAAGACGGTGGAGGGTCGGGGCGCGGTTCAGGAGAACGGCGTGGCCCTTGGTGACCTCTTCAAGAATATCCCAAACCTCGGGGGTCTGACGCTCGATGAGTTTCTTGGCACTGCGCACGGTGTGCACATAGCCGAGTTCCTTGAGGCGGCGGATGATGAAGGGCTCGAACAGGACGAGCGCCATCTTCTTGGGAAGACCGCACTGGTTAAGCTTGAGCTCGGGTCCGATGACGATGACCGAACGGCCGGAGTAATCGACGCGTTTGCCGAGGAGGTTCTGACGGAAACGTCCACCCTTACCCTTGAGCATGTCGCTGAGGGACTTAAGGGGTCGGTTAGCGGCACCGGTGACGGCACGTCCGTGACGGCCGTTGTCGTAGAGTGCGTCGACGGCTTCCTGAAGCATGCGCTTCTCGTTACGGATGATGACCTCGGGGGTCTTCAGTTGGAGAAGGGTGCGGAGACGGTTGTTACGGTTGATGACGCGGCGATAAAGATCGTTGAGATCTGAGGTCGCGAATCGGCCACCCTCGAGCGGAACAAGAGGACGAAGGTCGGGAGGGATGACGGGAAGAACGTTCAGGATCATCCACTCGGGGCGGGTCTTGGAACTGATGAATCCCTGGACAAGCTTCAGGCGCTTCGCAAGCTTCTTGCGGATCTGCTTGCTCTTCGTCTGGGTCATCTGTTTCTCGATGACCTGCTGCTCCTCGAGAAGGTCGAGGTTTTCCAGCAGTTTCTGGATCGCTTCGGCACCCATTCCGGCGACGAAATCCTCGCCGTACTGGTCCTCAGCCTCGCGGAACTCGATCTCGGTCAGGAGTTGCCCCTTCTCGAAGGGGGTCTTGCCCGGATCGATCACGATGTAATCCTCGTAATAGATCACGCGCTCAAGTTGGCGACCGGTGAGGTCGAGCATGAGGCCGATGCGGGAAGGCATGCACTTGTAGAACCAGATGTGGGAGACGGGAACGGCGAGGTCGATGTGACCCATGCGCTCGCGACGGACGCGGCTCAGGCAGACTTCGACACCGCAACGGTCGCAGACGACGTTCTTGTGCTTGATGCGCTTGTACTTTCCGCAGGAGCACTCCCAGTCACGGGTTGGACCGAAGATACGCTCGCAGAAGAGACCACCCTTCTCGGGCTTGAAGGTGCGGTAGTTGATCGTCTCCGGATTCTTGACTTCTCCTTTGCTCCAACTGCGGATGGTCTCCGGGTTGGCGACGGTGATTCCGACCTCGTCAAACGAGGCCTTGATGGGATCGGCAAGAATATCGGGTGCTGCTGCAAGTGCTGTGTCGCTCATGGTACGTGGAATGCTGCTGGCTTGGTAAGTGTGATGGGTCGTGGCGCTTGGGTAATCGCTAGTGGAATACTAGGCGGCCGTGTCGATGAAGGAGCGGGGTTCGTCCTTGCCGCCGACGCGTACGTCGAGGCCAAGACCCTGCATTTCCTTGATGAGCACGTTGAAGGACTCGGGGATGCCGGCCTCCAGGGAGTTGTCCCCCTTGACGATGCTCTCGTAGATGCGCGTGCGGCCCTGAACGTCGTCGGATTTGACGGTGAGCAGTTCCTGCAGCGTGTAGGCGGCGCCGTAGGCCTCCAGTGCCCAGACTTCCATCTCGCCGAAGCGCTGTCCTCCGTACTGTGCCTTACCACCGAGCGGTTGCTGGGTGACGAGGGAGTAGGGACCGACTGCGCGGGCGTGGATCTTGTCGGCCACGAGGTGCCCGAGCTTGAGCATGTAAATGATGCCGACGACGACCTCCTGGTCGAATGCCTCGCCGGTGCGACCGTCGAAGAGTTGGGACTTGCCGTTTTCCTGGATCCAGGAGAAGCCCTCTTTCTGGCCCGCCTCCTTGAGGTACTCGCGGATGCGGGTTTCGGGAATACCGTCGAAGACGGGCGTCGCCACCTTGAAACCGAGGGCCTTGGCCGCGACACCCAAGTGGGTCTCGAGAACCTGACCGACGTTCATGCGGCTAGGCACGCCGAGCGGATTGAGCACGATGTCGACGGGAGTGCCGTCGGATAGGAACGGCATGTCCTCCTCGGGAACGATCTTGGCGACAACGCCCTTGTTACCGTGGCGTCCTGCCATCTTGTCACCGACGGAAAGCTTGCGCTTGCTGGCGATGAAGACCTTGACCTGCTTGATGATGCCGGGATCGACGTCATCACCGCTTTCGACGCGGCCTAGGTTCTCCTCCTTCTCGTTCTCGAGATCGGCGAAGCGGTGCTCGAATTGTCCGATGATCTCGCGGATCTTGTTGCGAATCGGACTCGGGTCGATCTCGACGACGTTATATACGCCCGCGAGTTTACGCAGGAGCATCTTGGTGATCTTGCGGTTCGCTGGGATGATGATCTCACCGGTCTCGCCGTTAACGACATCGAGCGGGATTTTCTCTCCAAGGAGGACGTTGGCCAACCCCTCGGTGAGTTGCTCGAACAGCTCTTCCTTACGCTTCTTGTGATCGTCCTGGATCATCTTCTGCTGACGTTTCGACTCGGACGGGGTCATCTTGATCTTGGCGGCCTTCTCCTTGGAGGAGACGCGGACGTCCATGACGATGCCGTAGGTGCCGGATGGGACGGTGAGGGATGTATCCTTCACGTCGGCCGCCTTCTCGCCGAAGATGGCGCGCAGGAGGCGCTCCTCGGGGGCAAGTTCGGTCTCGCTCTTGGGTGTGATTTTTCCGACAAGGATGTCGCCGGGCTTCACCTCCGCACCGATGCGGATGACGCCGTCGGGTCCCAGATTCTGAAGGGCCTCTTCGCTGACATTCGGAATGTCACGGGTGATTTCCTCGGGTCCGAGCTTGGTGTCTCGGGCCCCGATCTCGAACTCGTCGATGTGAATGGAGGTGTAGATGTCCTCCTTGACGACGCGCTCGGAGATGAGGATCGCGTCCTCGAAGTTGTAACCGTTCCAAGGCATGAAGGCGACGAGCACGTTGCGGCCGAGCGCAAGCTCTCCGTTCTCGGTGTTCGGTCCGTCCGCGAGCACGTCACCCTTCTTGACTGACTGCCCCTTCTTGACGATGGGCTTCTGGTTGATGCAGGTGCTGCTGTTGGAGCGCATGAATTTGCGCAGGTCATAGACATGGACGCCATTATCCGGATCGTCCTTGATCTTCTTCTTACCCTCGGGAAGCTCGCCATCCTTGGTGACAATGATGCGCTGGGAATCAACGGAAGCGATCTTGCCGTTTGACTCGGAGATGATCACCGCACGGGAATCGCGAGCGACTCGGCCCTCCATGCCGGTACCGATGATCGGGGCGTCGGAAACGAGTAGAGGAACCCCCTGGCGCTGCATGTTTGAACCCATGAGCGCACGGTTTGCATCATCGTGCTCAAGGAAGGGAATCAGGCCGGCTGCCACGGAGACAAGCTGCTTCGGCGAGACATCCATGTACTGCACCTTCTCGGGCTCGATCTCGACGAAGTCGCCGCGGAAACGCGAGGAGACGGTCTCACCGATGAGCTTTCCCTTGCTGTCGACGGTTGAATTCGCCTGCGCGACGTAGAAATTCTCGTCGCGGTCGCCCGTGAGGTATTCGATCTCATCGGTGACACGGCCGTTGGCCACCTTGCGATACGGGGTCTCGATAAATCCGAAGTCATTGACCCGTGCATAGGTCGAGAGGGAGCTGATCAATCCGATATTCGGACCTTCAGGGGTCTCGATCGGGCAGATGCGGCCGTAGTGTGAAGGATGGACGTCGCGAACCTCGAAGCCCGCGCGCTCACGGGAGAGACCCCCGGGTCCAAGGGCCGAAAGACGGCGCTTGTGGGTGAGCTCGGAAAGCGGGTTCGTCTGATCCATGAACTGGCTCAGCTGGGAACGGCCGAAGAAATCACGCACGACGGCGCTGAGTGACTTGGGATTGATGAGCTTCTGCGGGGTGATGTGATCGACCGCGGGATCGTAAAGGGCCATGCGCTCGCGGACGAGACGCTCTGTTCGGGAAAGACCGACACGACACTGATTGGCAAGAAGTTCACCGACGGTACGGACGCGGCGGCTGCCGAGGTGATCGATATCGTCAAGCATCCCGTCGCCCTTGCGGAGCTTGAGGAGATAACGCATCGACTCGACGATGTCTTCCTTGCGGAGGATACGATCATCAACCTTCGGATCAAGGCCGAGCTTCTGCTGGATCTTGTGACGACCCACGCGACCGAGGTCATAGCGCTTGGCGTCGAAGAAAAGACGTTTGAGCATGCCACGGGCATTCTGAACGGTTGGAGGATCACCAGGACGCAGCTTGCGGTAGATGTCCTTGAGTGCCTCTTCCTCGTTGTGGGCCGGATCGCGCTTAAGGGACTTCACGATGGTGTCGTCCTCCTTGGTGTCGATGACCTTCACGGCAGAGTGTCCTGCGCGGATCAGGTCACGGATGACAGCGGGCGTCAGGGGTTCGTAGGCGCGGGCGATGATGGCGTCGCCCTCGCGGACGTCTGCCAGCAGGACCTTGGTGCTGATCTCTTCCTCGTCGAGCTTGTCGGAGAGTTTGAGGTTTTCGATCTTGTAGAAGAGCGAAGCGATCTCCTCATCGGTCGGGAATCCGAGGGCGCGGAGGAAGGTGGTTGCCAGAAATTTGCGGCGGCGCTTGCGGCGGTCCAGATAGACGTAGAGAAGGTCGTTGGTGTCGAACTGAACCTCGGTCCAGGAACCGCGGTCCGGAATGATACGGAAGCCATGAAGGAGCTTTCCGTTAAGATGGATGTCGGACTCGAAGCAGATTCCGGGGGAGCGGTGGAGTTGGCTCACAACAACGCGCTCGGCACCATTGATGATAAAAGTGCCCGACTTGGTCATGAGCGGGATCTCGCCCATGTAGACCTTCTCTTCCTTCGTGGATTTCTCGTCCTTGTAGCGGAAGGTAACGTAAAGCGGTGCGCTGTAAGTCTCACCCTCGACCTGACACTCGACAGGACCGATCTTCGGCTCTTCGAGGGTGTAGCTCACGAAATCAAGGGAGGACTTCTCCTCAAATCCAAAGATCGGGAAGAACTCGCGGAAGACGGCCTGAAGGCCGACATTCTTGCGCTTGGAGGGTTCCACGCCGGTCTGGAAAAATTCTTCGTAGGACCTGATCTGCAGTTCGATGAGGTTCGGAGGTTGAATTGCCTCGTGGAGTTTGCCGAAGTTGATGCGTTCAGACATGGTGCAGGATCTTGGGTGGCGCTTGGGTGACGGTACGGTGTGCCTGGATGGCGGTCCTTGCCCTATCGGCTAGTGCCGGAGGGAAAGGAAGAGGGTTGTGGACTCCGGGGGGAGACAGAAATTTCGGAAGGCAAAAGAGCCGCCTGCAGTCGAATCCGTGTTGAGATTCGCGCGGGCGGCAACAATTTCGGAAAAACTAATATTCGTGGTGCCGTGTTGCAGAGCTCGGGACAGGTGGAACTTTCTCTTTTACGCCCTGCCAGCCACCGTGTCAACAGGGAAACCCTGAAGTGCACGATGACCGGCGATGAATGGCGTCTGTAGTCGTGGACTACTTGATTTCGACCTTGGCGCCGGCGGCCTCGATCTTCTTCTTGATCTCCTCGGCCTCCTCCTTGGTGGCTCCTTCCTTGATGGCCTTTGGAGCGCTCTCGACGAGGGCCTTGGCTTCCGCGAGACCGAGTCCTGGGACTGCGGCACGGACTTCCTTGATGACGCCGATCTTGTTGGATCCGGCATCCTTGAGGATGACGTCGAAGGAGGTCTTCTCCTCGGCAGCTGCGGCAGGCGCACCAGCGGCGGCACCACCAGCGGCGGCAACGGCTACGGGAGCGGCGGCGCTCACGCCCCACTTCTCTTCAAGGGCTTTAACGAGGTCGGCAATCTGAAGCACGGTCAGGTTGCTGAGTTGATCTACTAGTGCGGTGTTATCGGACATGGTGTTGTTTGGATTTTGATGCTGTCGCGTCCCGAAGCCTCAGGACATTTGAGTCCGGCAGCCGCCGGCCCGACAGGTCATCGTGTTGTGTTTCCTTCACCCGTCGTGGCTTCGTACGCCGGGAGAAATTGTTTTTGGTTAAAAGGTTTTAGGCAGCGGTTTGACTACTTACTCAGCAGCCGGAGAATCCGCGGGAGCGGCTTCGGTTGGAGCCTCGGCAGCGGGAGCAACAGGAGCTTCCTCAACCGGGGTTGCATCGGCAGGGACAGCTTCCGCGGGCTTTGCGGCGGCAACCGGCGCTGCGGGAGCTTTCTCGGCAATGGCTGCAAGGACGCGGGCCAAGCTGGCACCCGGTTCGTTGAGGGTACGGACAAGCTTGGTAGCGGGACTGAGCAGAAGACCGAGAAGCTGCGCCTGAAGGACTTCCTTGGAGGGAAGGTCGGCCAGGGCGATTACCTGCGCTGCATCAAGGATGGAATTGTCCAAGATACCCGCGCGGATCTTCGGTTTCTCAAATTCGGCGGCGAAGGTCTTGAGGATCTTAGCGGCTCCACAGATATCCTTCTCACCGACCACGAAAGCAGTCTGCCCGGTCAGGTGGGCATCAAGCTCGGGAAGTCCGGCATCCTTGATGGAACGACGCAGGAACGTATTCTTGATGACGGTCAGCGAAGCTCCGGAACCGCCGAGACGGGTGCGCAGTTCGGCGAAGTGGTTCACGTTCATCCCGCCGTACTCGACGACGATGAGGAAGGGAGAGTTGTTGAGGCGTAGCTTGACGTCCTCTACGATTGTGGGTTTCTCGGGGCGCATGGTGGTAGTCCTTAGGTCCTCGGTGATGGGTTAGTTTTTCAGGAAGGGTGCAACATCCACGAGGATACCTGGCAGCATCGTTGCGGCGAGGGTCACGGATTCAACGAATGCTCCCTTGGCCGTAGCAGGGCGCGACTTGACCACTGCCTCGATAACGGCACGGCCATTATCGAGAAGCTGGGCCTCGGAAAACGAGAATTTACCCACCGGAACGGCGATGTTCGCGTTCTTGTCGAGTTTGAACTCAACACGACCGGCCTTTACTTCCTGAACAGCTTTTGCGGTGTCGTCGCTGACGGTGCCGGTCTTGGGATTAGGCATCAGACCGCGGGGCCCGAGCACCTTACCAAGTTTACGCACCTCGGTCATTGCGGCCGGGGTGGCGATGGCGACGTCGAAATCAGCAAAACCTCCCTGCACTTTCTTGAGAAGGTCCTCAAATCCAACATACTCCGCACCAGCCTCCTGTGCGGCTGTAGCGGCTGCCCCGGAAGCGAAAACGAGAACTCGCACGTTTTTTCCGCTACCATGGGGAAGCGGGCAGGTGCCTCGGACCATCTGATCGCTCTGCTTCGGGTCAACACCCATCCGCATCGAGACGGTGACCGTCTGGTCAAACTTGGTGGAGGGCATCTTCTTGAGGACGGCAAGGGCGTCGCTCAATGGGTACTTGCGGCCCTGCTCAACGAGAGCGTGGGCGGCTTGGTAGCGTTTGCTGCGTTTGTTTTGCATGTTGTTTTGCAGTTCAAGCGGCCCCCAAGGTTTGGGAGCCTCCTGCGGTTGGTTGTTGAAAGTCCTGTCTCGCTATTTTAGGCCTCGATCTCGATACCCATCTGGCGGGCGGTACCGCAAAGGGTGCGGAAAGCGGCCTCCTCACTGCGGGCATTCATGTCCTTCATCTTGATCTTCACAAGATCCATGACCTGCTTCTTAGTAAGTTTGCCAACCTTGGTCTTATTCGGCTCCTTGGAACCGGATGCAATGCCTGCAGCCTTCTTGAGAAGGACTCCGGCAGGAGGTGACTTGGTGATGAACGTGAAGCTCTTGTCCTTATAAACGGTGATCACGACGGGAAGAATGTCACCTGCCTGCTTCTGCGTGGCAGCGTTGAACTCCTTACAGAAAGCCATGATGTTGACACCCTGCTGACCGAGCGCGGGACCGACCGGAGGGGCTGGATTGGCCTGCCCGGCGGGAATCTGAAGCTTGATCTGTCCTGTGATTTCTTTGGCCATGGTGTGTTTCTGAAAAAGGTTTTGCTCCGCCGGATCCGGCGAAAAGGGTGGAAATAAAAGCCTAACTGCTGTTCAGATACAAGTGATTTCTGAGCGATTACTGGATTTTTTTGTTTTTTTACGGTTCCCTTAGGTTTTCTCCAAATAAATACAACCTTCACGTCCTCCCCAAGGAAACTTCATGAGAATTATCGGAAGCGATTTGGCCGACCTCACCGGGTCTCTTTTGGTGGCGCTTCCCACCCTTCTCGACCCGAATTTTCGGAGAACGATTCTATTCCTGATAAAGCATGACCCGTCCGAGGGTGCCATGGGGGTGATCCTCAACAGACCCCAATCCACCCACTTGGCCGATCTCAACGATTCCATTCCAGAGAGACTTGCATTGGTTGGAGTGTTCGAAGGGGGACCGGTTGAGAAACATCAACTCATCCTGGCCAAGATGATCGTTGAGGAAAACTGTACGCTGTTTGAAGCCTTGGGATCTGAAGAGGAAAGTCTCCCAAAAGATCTTTCCCCACATGAACTCAGAGGGTTCGTGGGCTATGCGGGCTGGAACGCCGGGCAACTGGAGAGAGAGATCGAGGAGAAGTCCTGGTTAGTACTGCAGCCTCAGCCAGATCTACTTGCCGCAGCCAAATCGCATCATGAGGGTGAGATACTTTGGCGAGGCATCATGAAAAACCTGGGGCCTTGGTACCATCTGATGTCCCTGGCACCCGATGATCCGGGGCTCAATTGAAATATTCTGATAGGGAAGAAAGACTAGTCCGTCCTAAAGTTTACCTTTTCGGCGCAACCAGTCTGCGGTTTCAGCAAGGGTCTCCGTAAGGTTCTTGGACTGCTGCCATCCAAACTTCTGGGCGAAGATTCTTCCGTCGGAGACCCAGCGGTTGGGAAGAATCTCCCTGACCCGGTCAATCCCAAGACTGGGAGCAGCGGTACGCCAAGCGGGAACTGCATCAATGGCATGAGAGGCTATCCTGATTGCCATCTGAGGAATAGGTATCGTCACTCCCTTGGATCCAATTACCTCGGACGCCACGCTGATTAATTCCTGATCAGAAATCACAGCCTCCCCCCCGAGATAGAGCGGGCCGTGACGCTCGCATTCGACGGGATTGAAGGCTGCATTGAGAATAGCATCGCATAGCGAGCCGACCTCAATCCAACTGTAGTGCTTTGGAGCGAAGCCGGGCTTGATCCGCACCAAGCCCCGGGCCATCCGGAAGAGTGGCTCGGTCGCCGTGTCCCTAGGCCCAAGAACCATCGGCGGACGAAGAATGAAGAGGCGGCGCCCCAGACGGTTTCGAAGCTCTTTCTCCAGGGTCAATTTTGAGGCTCCGTACCAAGAGACAGGATGATCATCATGATTCATTGTGCGCCGTTCGGCATTCACCGGCGTCGGTCCTCCCGCGGCCAACGAGGAGAGCAGGATCATCCTGCAGGTTCTCGGCAGTTGCGCCGCTAGTCGCAGGGATCCCTCCACGTTGGTGTCGAAGTACTCCCCCTTCCTGCGCCCAAAGAGGAGTCCCGCCGCATGAATCACGATATCGGGGGATGCATCGGATGGAAGCTGCCAAAGATTATCATCCACCCGGCAAGAAACAATCCGTTCGTCGATAATCCCCTCATCGATCAACTGGGCATTGAGTTTTACGGGATTCCTGACAGGTAGAACAATCCTACTCCAGCGCTGATCCCGATGGAGCTTGAGCAGAAGATTCCTACCGACGAATCCGGTGGAGCCTGTCAGAAGGAGCTCCATGGCTGGTCAAAGGAAATAGGACCCTTAAAGAATTAGAGCGCCTTCTCGAAGAGCTCGTATGTTCGGGAGCGATGGCCGCCCATGAGTTCGGCCGCTTCCAGAATCTCGGTATTGTTCGCCTCCACCCAGGAGACCTCGGAGACCTCGTATTTGGCCTTGGCGATGCGGAAACTCTCGAAGAAGAGCAGCGCACTCAGCCCCTTGTCGCGGTAAGCAGGCTCCACTCCGAGGACCGTGAGGCGATCGGTCTTGATCCTCTGGAATTGCAGGCGAAGCGCCATCTCCAAGAAACGGAGCACTCCCTTGCGGCCACGCGAGGCATGGAAGACCTCGTTAACATTCGGGAGAGCCAGCGAGAAGCCGACCTCACGGCCGTCGACACAGACAAAAACAATGATGCTCGGATCCGCAATTGCCTTGAGATCATCGGCAGCATGCAGGAGGTCTTCGAGGGCGATCGGGTAGAACCCCCAGTTCCGGTCAAGGCATTGATTGTAGAGGCGGTGGATCGTCTCCAATTCCTTGTTCAGGTTCTTCATGTCGATTGAGCGTATCGAAACCGTGTTCCTTTTTTTCAGCCAGTTGACGATTTTTACCACGCGTGCCGGCTGCTCCTTATGCAAAGGAATATCCCAGGCATAGAGTGTGCGGATATTTCCAAGACCCGCGGCCTGGTAAACCTCGGCATAGTAGGTCGGATTCCATGGCATCGAGATGAAGGTGGGACGGTCATTCCCCTCCGTGAGGACACCACAATCGTCGTTGATCGAGGGGTTGTAGGGGCCGCGCATCACGCTCAACCCCTTTTCCTTCAGAATTGATGCGGCGGCATCGACCAGTGCCTTGGCGACAGACACGTCATTGATGAAATCAAAGAATCCGAAAAAGCCGACGGAGTCCTTGTTATGGTTATTATGGGAGCGGTTGACGATCGCTGCGATACGTCCCACGGGCTTGCCGTCACGATAGGCAATCAGCGGTGTAACCTCCCCGTGTTTCTTGAGAAAAACTGACTTTGGCCCGATGAGGCCGACAACGCTACCGGGAAACGGCGGCGTGAAGTTCGGATCCGTTCCGTGAAGTTTCTCCGGAATCTCCTCGAACTTCTTGAGTTCCGCCGCGCTGCGACAGGGCAAAATCGAAAACGTTCCGGCGGCGGCCTGGTTCTGTGTATGCTGGATCATCGAAAGTTCCTAGTTCTCTCGCAATCTTGGCAAAGATGTCGAGCACCTTGTCGAGATCCTCCTCCGTATGGGTCGACATGAAACTTGTGCGGACGATCGCTTCCCCATAGCGGACGGCGGGGTAGATGGCGGGAATCGCAAAAACCCCCTCCTCGAAGAGGCGCTGGGCAAAGGCGAAGGCCTTGGCCTCGCTTCCAATCAGGATGGGAACAATCGGACTCTGGGTCGAACCGATCTTGAATCCGATCGACTTGAATCCCTCGTGCATCTTGCGCGTGTTGCGCCAGAGCATCTCGATACGCTCGGGTTCGGCCTGCATGATTTCAAGCGCCTTGAGGACACCCCCAACGACGGCGGGTGCAAGCGATGCGGTAAAGATGAAACAACGGGCCTTGTGCTTCACGAACTCGATCAACTCATGCGATCCGGAAATGAAACCACCCATGGATCCGAAAGATTTCGAAAAGGTTCCCATGACGATCTCGACGTCATCATTAACCCCGAAGTGATGGACAACACCGCGCCCTTGGGGGCCGACCACGCCCAGCGAGTGGGCTTCGTCGACATACATGATGGCCCCGTATTCCTTTGCAGCTTCAACCATGGGAGGCAGGTCAGCCATGTCACCCGACATGCTGAAGACACCATCCATGATAATGAGGCGTCCCGAGTCCTCCGGAACACGCTTGAGGCGGTTGCGAAGAGCCTCAACGGAGTTGTGGCGGTAGGGAACCAACTTGGCGGGAGCAACCTGGCAACCCTCGATGATCGAAGCGTGATTCTCCCGGTCACAGAGAATGACATCCTCATCCTCTGTCAGGGCTGAAAGCGCCCCCTGATTGGCAAAGAATCCGGTGGAGAAGAGCAACGCGCTCTCCCTTCCAAGAAAGGAGGCCAATGCCTCCTCGAGTTCGTTGTGGAGCGATATTGTTCCATTCAGCAACCTGGAACCGGTGCAACCAGCACCGAATTTTCTGGTCGCTTCACAAGCGGCCTCGACGATCCGGGGGTCCTGCGCCAGGCCGAGGTAGTTGTTCGACCCGATCATGATCTTCTCCTGACCATCACAGACCACATGATTGCCGTAACTCTGCTCAATGCAGCGGAAGTAGGGATAGAATCCCTGCGCCCGGGCATCTGCTGAGTCACTATACTCTCGGCACTTCTGGAAGAGGTCTCTGGCCATGAACTATCTGGTATTAAAAATCGCAGGAATCCTTGAGCGTGTAAACCCTTTCATCGCGGATGACATCGTTAAAATACTCCCCAAAAGAGAAAAATCGGGTTCACAGGATTATCCCGGCAAGCCGGGCTCTGCAAAAATGGCTTCGCTTTGGAGTTGTGCGCAACGGCGCAGGCAATCGAACTGAAGTTCTCATCCTGTCGCGGGGAAAAATCGGGGCGACAGGATTATCCCGGCAGGCCGGGCTCTGCAAAGATGGCTTCGCTCCAGAAAAGCGCTGTCGCGCGGGCAGTCGAACTGAAGTTCTCATCCTGTCGCGGGGAAAAATCGGGGCGACAGGATTCGAACCTGCGACTTCTTGGTCCCAAACCAAGCGCTCTACCAAGCTGAGCTACGCCCCGGAGGAAGAAGACCCTAGACTCATCCCACGTGGGTGTGCAAGAAGCGTCTCCTCGGAGCCAGTTCAGAGTGTTTGAACGGTGACCGCCGTGCCATAGCAGAGAACCTCGGTAGCCGAAAGATTGGCCCCCAGATCCGATGCATCGTAGCGCACCCCGACAATGGCGTTGGCGCCAAGTTCCGTGGCATGAAGAACCATCAGGTCATAGGCATGCTGACGACCCTGCTCGCACATCTCCGTATAGGCCCCGATGCGACCGCCGATGATACTCTTGAGCCCACCGAGGATCCCCTGCGCAATGGTGGGCGAGCGGACAATGATGCCACGCACCATCCCCTTGTGGGCGGTGATCCGGTAGCCGGGAATATCGAACGTGGTGGATACGATCATAATCGCGATAATTACGATGCCCTCTTGGCAGCATCAGCCTTCAGCCATTGCCAGAGCTTGTCCAACCCCTCTGCCACGCGTTTTTTGATAACGACCAGTTCCTCGGCCGCGAGGGTGCCGGCGGAAGGCTTATCGGAGGCGTAGAGGTAGTACTTGATCTTGGGCTCGGTGCCGGAGGGACGGACCGTGACTTTCCATCCACCATCGGTCTCGAAGGTGATCATCGCCTCCTTGGGGATGAGTTCTCCCTCTGAGTCGTACAAATCCTGAGTGGCATAGTTCAACACGGAGAGAACCTTCGATCCGGCGATCTCTGCCGGAGGGTTCCCAGCGTAGGAATCAACCAGCTTCTTGATTTTTGCAGCTCCTTCGGCTCCCTCGAAGGTGAGCGACTCCCCCCTCTCCAAGTAGAAGCCGTACTCCGAATAGATCCGATCCAGCAGGGTCACGACCGTGATGCCCTCGCTGGCGGCATAAGCAGCCACCTCGGCAAAGCAAATGACGGCAGCGTTGCCATCCTTGTCCCGGACAAAGTCGCCGGTGTTGTAACCGTAACTTTCCTCGCCACCAAAGACAAAGAAGAGGGAATCCTGGAGCCGCGCCTCGCGGGTCTCCTCCTCGGAGAGTTCGCGGTAACGGGAACGGATCGCCTCGGGGAGTTTCTCCTCATAGGCACGCTGCTTGGCACCGATGAACTTGAATCCGGTTAGAGTCTCGACGCACTTCACTCCGAAACCGAGTGCAATCACCTTCTGGAGGTCGGTGGTAACGAGGCTCTTGATCACGACGGCACGCTTACGATTGTCCTCGTTCAGGATGTTTTTTTCAAAAAGCCGCTTCAGGCGATACCAGACCATCAGGGATCCGATCTGGTTGCCCGTTAACAGGACAAGCTTTCCAAAATCATCGCGGGCTGCGATCCCCATGCGGTCGTCATCAGGATCGGTGGCCTGGACAAGGTCCGCTTTTTCTATGTCGGCAAGTTCCATGCCGAGTTTGAGTGCCTCGGGATACTCGGGGTTGGGTGACTTGACAGTCGGGAAGAGGCCGTCCGGCACCATCTGGGAGGTCACTGGAATGCAGTCGACACCCAAACGATGGAGCATCGGCACGACAATCACTCCACCAACACCGTGGAGAGGGGTGAAAACCGTCTTGAGTTTCGGGGTGCGTCGGAAGAGTTCGGGATCAACGATCAACTTCTCAAGACGCTCCATGTACGCCTCGTCGATCTCACGGCCGATCTTGATCACCTGGCCGCGTCTGGCTTCGGGAAGTGGCTCGTAGGAATCGTCTCCCGCGTTAACCAGGTCGATGATTCCCGAGTCGTGAGGCGCGACCACTTGGGCACCATCGTCAAAGTAGACTTTATACCCATTGTAGCCGGGAGGATTGTGGCTGGCGGTGATATTAATGCCGGCCGCCGCGTTCTTGTAGCGGACTGCAAAAGAAAGCTCCGGCGTGGAACGGGGTCCTTCGAAAAGCAGCGCATCGCATCCGAGATCGGTCATCACTTTGGCCGCAAGATCGGCAAATTCACGGGAAAAAAAGCGCGTGTCGTAACTGATCGCGATCGAGGGACGGCCGGGGCGATTTTCCCGCTCGTGCCACTGCCGAACATAGGTCGCCAGCCCGCGGGTGGCCCGGGCGATGTTGTAATCATTCATCGCATTGGTACCGATGCAGGCATACTCGGGACGACCATCGGGACGTCCGGGTCCTGCCTCTGCCTTTGTCACCACCTCGCCGATGGTCTTCCCTCGGAGGCCTCCGGTGCCGAAGGCCATGGTACGGAAGAAGCGGTTATTCAATTCATCCCAGCGGCCCGACTCGACCAGTTCCGTGATCACGGCTTCGGCAAGTGGAGAGTTACCTTTGGCAAGCATTGCGCGGATATTCTCCGCGGAGGATTTCAACAGGGAACCTGCGGACTCTGCCGCTGCAATGGATTCAAGAAGATTGGACATAACAGGAAGATTTATGCGGGATTGGTTTCCAGTAAACCCGAAAGTCCCGCCTTAAGAATCCCCAGCGCCCGGTCCACAACACAGGCTCCGGCATAGCGCTCCTCGCAACATTTCCCGATAGCACCCCACTCCATGTTCATCCAAGAGGTGGAAAGAGCGTCGGCCTCGGCCGCTGAGGACGCGAAAGCCCAGGAGCGTTCATACCGTGACGATGCTCTCCCTGTCTTGGGATCGACGATATGGGCGCCCTTCATCTCGAAACCAGAAGTACCCACGGCCATGCGACTCAGGGAAACTCCACCCACCCCCTCGGTATCCCCAAGCCGGACAGCCCAGCCAGAGGCACCAATCGGCGGATCTCCGGCAAGAATACTGCTGCCCGAACTCATCAGTAAAAATCGATCGATACCCCAGACCTTGAGTTCCTCCGCCATCCGATCGAGCGTGAACCCTTTGGCAATCGCACCCAGATCCATACGGCACGGAGCCTCATTCACGATCAGATCATGCACGGAAGCATCCAGACTCCATCCAGGAGAAATCTTTTTGGGCGATCCCATCAAGGCGCAGACATCAAATGCCCCGCCGGTCATGGTCTGCATTTCCAACGCTAGTGAGAGGCAGTCATAGACTTCCTCGGAGATGCGTAGTCTCCCTCCGGTAGAAAGACCGGCAATCGCCGTGATTTCACTATCGTCACGAAAGCGACTCATCAGCGACTCCATCCGGTCGGTAATGACAAACGCGGCCTGTGCCGCTTGGGCGGCATAAATTGCCTCCTCCCCGGAAACCCTCACCTGCCACCATGTGTTCATGGCATGGTGATTGAACGCAAGGGTAGATTCACCCACCCTTTGATCACCTGTTACCTGCATTCGAAGCGATGGTGATCAGGAGTTGTGGAAATCCCGTTCGCCGGAAGCGGCGTCCTGCTACTTCACCGGCTTACCGTATACCTCAACCTCAACGTAGTGGTTGCTCGGGTTGGAGGTGTTGCCGTTGGAATATAGGCGGACGTAACGGCCCTGCACTGGCTCTTTAGCGGGCATCAGACGTCCCTGATTGGTCTCGATGTAGGCGGGGTCCTTGCCGGCACCCAACCCGTCGGAGTTGTCTGCATCATTATTGAAAATGGTCTTCACCCCGTCGATGAAGTCGGGGTCATCAGAGACCTGAACCACAACGCCCTTATAGGCGCGGGCCTGCGAGTGAAAATGCCATATCCACACGGCGTAGATATCCGACTTGGAGCCGAGGTCGATCTGAACCCACTGCTTGCCTGGGGCAAGCTCCACGAAATTCCCTTCATCGGCGTTCTTGATGCCGTCGGTAACCATATCGAGTGTGCCGAGAAGTGGATCGGAGTCACTGGATTTGACAGGCTTTTTCAAAGCCATATTGGTGGTTCCCGAGGGTACCATCAGTTCCTGCTTTTTGTTGGGATCCAAGGTTTCCAGATTGGGGACCTTGATGGGAACGGGCGTGCCAACTGTCAGCGGTGGCGGGAATGTCGTGCTCAGGGGCACCTTGGCATCCTGCGCTTGCGAGAGGGCGGAACCAGCCAACAGTAGGGACGCGAAATACGTAAGGGATTTGTTAACCATGGAAATAGATTGGTTGAGTGATGGGTATCAGGCGATGAAATCCTTCGGATCAAGGTCCAGCATGCGTCGCGCCGTGACGGCCTCGTTGGCCATCATGATTGCGTATTCACTGCTGAATGCTTCGTCCGCGGGACAATTCAGTTTTGCTTTGCCGCGGATGGAGTCAAAGAAGTTTTCGAGATGCGGTTGATGGATCTTCTTGTTGAAACTGATCGGCATGTCGAACACCGCCGCCGCTGGAGTTTCGCGGGCATCAACCTTGGCGTCGTCGGCTTTGGGAGCCGCGTAGGTTGGTTCCTGCGGACGGATGTAGTTTTTTGAGATCAGACTGTCCCATGAGGGAGCATTGGGCTCTCGCCAGATGGCACTCAACCGTGGGTCCTCGGACATCTTGATGGATCCCTGATCCCCCATGAAATATTCCCAGTAACCGCCGCCAGCGCTTGTGGTCGTCTGCACCTGATAAAAGGCGCGCACAATTCCGGTCGGAAGGGGGTATTCATAAACCACCATCGCGTTGTCGAACCACTCGTGGTTGGGATAGTAGTCCACCCCACCCGCCGCCATGACAGCTCGCGGATGGACTCCGAACCACCAGTTGAAGATATCGATCTGGTGGGCGCCAAGATCGCTGAGCGGCCCCCCTCCAAGCGCCTTGTACCAGCGCCAATTACGGAACTGGTTCATGTCGGCATAACCGTATTTTTTGAGGATATCATCTGGAATCTCCTTTCCTTTGGGCCATCCGAGATCGGGCGACGCGGCTCTATTCCACTGTGCCTGGGCAGCCGTAACGCGCCCACAGATCTTTGCCTCATTCATAAGGCGGTTGAGGGCGAAGAGATAGCGGGGATTGCTTCGGCGCTGATGGCCGATCTGGAGAAGTTTTCCGGTCTCCTTCATTGTCTGCACCATGGAGCGGGCACCCTCCACTGTGTTGCTCATCATCTTCTCGCAGTAGACATTGATTCCTGCCTTGAGGCAGGCGTTGGTGATCGGGGCGTGCCAAAAATCAGGGGTCGCCACAACCACCGCATCGAGGTTCTTCTCCGCCGCCAGTAGTTCCTCGAAATTCACATATGCCTTCACGTCCAGATTGCTTTCATTCTTGAGCTTCCGCTGAACGTACTTGCGCGGGTAATCCCAGATGTCGCAGATGGCCACGAGCTGGATTCCCTGAATGACCTGAAGTGATTCCAGCAAAACACGTCCTTCCATGCCAAGTCCGATGAGGGCAACCTGGAGACGGTCATTCGCCGATTTGCCCGCCTCGGCGCGTAGCGAGGAGATGGATGACAACAAGGCTCCTGCACTGGCGGCCGAGGAGAGTTGAACGAAGCGACGCCGACTCATGTCGGCTACGAACTCTCCGGAGTTTGGGGATCCAGGGGTTACCATTTTTTGAGAAGGGCGAATCTGTTGTTATCGGCAAGGGCAAGAGCCATCGCGACCAAGACGATGTGGATACCCAGGAAGGTGGCTCCGTCATTCTGGTTGATGAGCATCAGGCCGATCGTGAGCACGATGTAGAGAATGCCCTGAAGAAAAAGGGAGATCCTCGTAAAAAGCCCCAAGAGCAGGGTGACACCAAGAATGATCAGCGAAGGGCCGAGAATTGCATAGAAAGGCTTGAGCAGAAAACCGGGAAGAAGAGGTTCCACGGCGAACTTATCCTGCAGCACCTGCGGAACAGCATGATATCTACCGAGACCATAGACCTTCTGGATCACGTCGACCATTGCGCCGCTGGGATCCTGCATTCCGGTGACGGCATCCATCAGTGGCTTCTGAATATGGACGGGCTCGGAATATTTATCGACGCCTGCAACAAGCGCGCGGATACCGAGCCAACCCCGAAGAACGAGGAAGGCCAGGGTCTGTCCGTTCATGAATGATGGTGAATTAGTTGAGCTCATGCGTTGTAGGTTCTGGTTGTTGATCGGATCGGTTAAGGTTTCGTGACAGGGGTTTGAGTTCCCGTGGGTGCAGGTGCCGGCGTGGGTGCATTGATTTCCTTAAGGAAGTCCGCGGCCTCTTTGGACTTGGGAATCTTTTTCGCTGGAATTTTGTTCAATGCGGAGCGGATGGCCGATTTTTCCTCGTCACGCACGGCGAGTTTCCACGCCCTTTGATATGACTCAAACCGCTTGTTGTCCTTCAGGTCAGAGATTACCCCGATGGTGTCGATGTAACCCTTCAACGCGAGGATTTTTTCCGAATTGGTCTGGCCGTTTTCAGCAATAGCAGGGAGCAATTCAAGCGATGCCGTGCTTCTCGCTGAGGAAAGCGCCCTGACCACCTGCTTCCGCTGGTCGGCATCGGCTGAGGAGAGGATGGTTTGCAGCTTGTCATTCGCCTCCTTGACCTCGAGACGCGCAAGTACGTTGATCATGATTTCCTTCTGAGAGGGGCTCCCTTGGTCAAATGCCGCGCTGATTTGGGCGGCGGCTGAGGAAGGTGAGGGATCCAGCAGAACGGCACGGACCAGTCCCTTCTGGAAAGACTCCGCGTTTACCTCCTTCACTTTCGGCACCAGGGCCAGGCACTTGGACAGATCTCCGGAAGCCGCAAGTCGCGAAAAGGCTCCGTAACCGGCGGTTCGTAGAGCAGGATCCTCCGAACTCATGGCAGCGATCGCGGCATCGAAGCCCCTGTGATCCTGACGATCGGCTAGAACAGTTAGGAGCAACGCGGAAAGCGCCGGGCTTGAAGAACCCTCCAAGGCGATCAGTCGCTCACCCACATCACCACCCTTCAGTTCAGCCACGGCACTCTTGCCTGCCTGTGCCACGGATGCATTGGTGTCCGAGAGCAATGGGGTGAGCATCTCGAGATTCTTGCCATCCCCGACGTGCGAGATTCCTTCGATCGCTGCAAGACGGACATTGCCATCAGTACTTGCAAGTGCTTTCTCGAAAAGCGGGAGTGATACGGGACTGGCTTTCTGCGAGAGCTTCTTGAGAAGCACGACGCAGGCACCGAGATTTTCCTCCCAGGCAATAGCCGACAATTGATCAGGGGTTGCTAACTCGGCCAACGACTCGGCGGCACCATCTCGGAGGCGATAGTCATCGTTCTTGAGCATCTTAGCCGCTTGCTGCAACCCGGAGGGAAGATGGGCGGAGAGAAGTACACGCAGGGCTGAGAGACGCTGGGCATAGGCGCCTTCCGATCCCGCAATTGAACTGAGTTTCGCCGAGGCCGCATCGGGCAAGGCCGCTCCCTTTGAGACCAGCGCGGAGGAGGCACCGATGATAGCTTCATTCTGGAGCGTCCCGTTACCCTCGGAAGCCTTGACCTTCATGATGGCATTCAGGGCATCGGAGGAACGCAATGCGGCAAGGGTCTGGAATGCCGCTCCGGAGAGGGCCGGCGATTTTGAAGCTGCAAGCTTCGAGAGTTTCGGAATCGCTGAGGATGTCCCGCGTACCCCCACAGCGCTCATAACTTCAATTTTCCGTTCCTCGTCACCCGACGAGAGTAGATCGACAAGGGCTTGGTCGGCCGACTTTGAGGGAATGGTACCTAGGGACCGGATGGCGTAGCCGTTCAATGAAGCAGCGGCTTTACCGGAGCCTTCAGTTGCTGAAGCAGCGATCTTGGAAAGAACAGCAACCGCATCTTCCCGTCCCATCCAACCCAACCAGCGGCATACCGTTTCCTTGGAGGCCGGCGTCGCGGAGTTATCCTGAAGCACGCCAACCAACGCAGACTCAAACCGTCCGCGGGTTGCTTCGTCCCCTTTGCGAATCGCCTCAAGGACATTGTACGGGCCTTCCATGGAATCACCGTAGGCGTATTTGGGAAGAGTCTTGAGGGACGCCTCGCCCAATTCCTTGATCTGCTCCGGGGTCAGAGCCACCGGTGCGGCAGCAACTGGGGTGGGAGAAGGAGCGGGAGACTGTGGAGCGGCAGGCTTCTTTGGCGGTTCCGGTACGGCACTCACCTTCTGAAGTGTTTCCGTGGATCCCTCGGGCGCCAAGGCCGGCTTGGGCAGTGTACCAAGCGATGCCGTCGGCAGGTCGTCCGCAGGAAGATCCCCAAGAGCGTACTGAATACCATCGAGGTAGTGTTTCAGGATCTGGGGTACGAAATAGATGTCCTTGTTATGACCGAGCGAGGTGTAGAAGACGCGGCCGCTGCCCTCCTTCTTGATCCATGAGATGGGGAAATCATTGTCTGTTCTTGTGATCACCGGCTTACCTCCCTTGTCGAGCAGGGGCTTTCCATCCTTGTCGACCGTCTTCTGCAGGTTCTCGGGTTTGCTCATGTCGAGACTCACAAGTTCCCTCTGCTTATCCCGGCCGTAGGGACCCGTGATCTGGTAGATTTCCTCCTTGAGGCGGAATCCCTGATTATTGAAACCGCTGTTGAGAGGATGGGCGGGATCGTCCAGTTTGACCGCGACAAGATCACCGGCATGCCACGGGTGACCATGAAAGACACCTCCCATGAGATCCTGCCCCTCCGGCCAGTTCGGGAAGTTGTCGGAGGCCGCATGGATACCGACCACTCCCTTGCCCGAAGCCACGAAATCGAGCAGGGCTTTCCTGTTGGCTGGATTCTCGAATTTCAACTGCGTCGTGCTCACGAAGACAATCCCGTCAAACTGCTTGAGCGTGGCGGGATCGAACATCGCCATGTCATCGCTTGAGACCGTGGAGAAGGCGCCGGTCTTTTCGCCAAGCTGCTTGATCGCCTCCACGCCGTAGGGAATCGAGGGATGGACGAATCCCTCGGCCCTGTAAAAGAGCAACACCTTGCGGGGCTGTTTCGGAGTCGCGGTTGCATGAGCAGGCAAGGCTGCTTTGATTGAGGACAGATCGGCTGCCGGGATCGGGGCAATGGCCAGCGCGGGCGTTGTGTAGACCTTTGGCGAAGGGGAGGGAGTCGGAGCCGGTTGGGCAAAAATCCCGGCTGTCAGCAGCACAAAAAAGTTTGAGAGGAAGTAAAGTTTCATCGGATCAAAAAAATGGTTCGTTTCAATTGGAAGGAGGTGGATCAGGCCGGCAGAACCCAGGGATCCCTGTAGACCCGATGCAGTAGCGCATTTGCAGCAGGGTCCCCGAGGATCTGCTCCGCACCACGATCGTATTTGACCTGAGAAAGTCCTGAACGGAACGCCGCATTCGCGAGATGAGCCATGGAGGCCGCATAATGAGCGTCCCAGACCGGATGGATCGGCGTTTCGCGCGTCCGGATGCAGGAGAGGAAGTTCTCCATGTGGGATTGTCCGGCGACACCGCAATGGAATCCATCCGAGGGAATGATGGCACTCTTGAGATTCGCACCACTGTAGACAACTCCACTGCGGGAGCATTCCACCCAACCGTTTTCACCCTCGAAGCGCACGGAACCACCGGGAACGACATCAGGAACGACATCAATGATCTGGCCACCGGAGTAACGGGCCTGGAATTGGTATTTGGTTGCGGTGTTGAAAAGCGGACTGGGCGGAGCGAATTCGGCCGTGGCGTTGAGAATCTCGACCGGAGCTTCTCCATTCAGACCCATCGCCCAAAGTCCTATGTCGTAGTGGTGGCTGACCCAATCGGTAAGCTGACCGCCGCCATAGTCGTAGGAACAGCGCCAGTTCCAATCGCACCGCTCCTTGTAATAGGGGACAAAAGGGGCAGGCCCGAGCCAGAAATCGTAATCAAAGTCGGGAGGCGGCGTCTGGGGCGCAAGGGGCGTATTGAAGGGTCCACCTTTTTCGTGTCTACCCTGAGGCAGACCTGCAGTCACTTTCGTGATCTTCCCGAGAAAACCGTTGCGCACCAATTCCACTCCTCTCTGGAAATAGGCGGAGGAACGTTGTTGTCCCCCCACCTGCACGACCGCACCCGTTCTCCGGGCTGCCTCCACCATCGCACGGGACTCGGGAATACTGGTGGCCACGGGCTTCTCGACATAGACATCCTTCCCGGCATTTACCGCGGCGATCATGGTGAGGGCATGCCAGTGATCCGGGGTGCCGATGATCACCGCATCAAGATCAGGCCGTGCAAGCAACTCCCGGAAATCGCGGTAGGTGTCGCATCCCTTGAAGCTGCCCGAAGCCTTCTCGGCAGCGTAACGCTGCTCCACCTGCTGTTTGGCTTCCATGGCATGGGAATCATTCACATCGCAGACTCCGATCACCTGCGCATTGGCGGAGGCAAGGACCTGACTCATGTCGCCCCTACCCTGCCCACCGCAACCGATGAGTCCCACGGTGATTCTCTCATTAGGGGATCTCCTCAAAACAGGGGGTACGGCGGCACGTAGCAGCGAGGGAAACATGGCCGAACTCGAGGTCAGGGCCATCATTCGAAGGAAAGAGCGTCTTTTCATTGGGGGATACTTGTGTGGAGCTAGGTTACAGTGATTATCGCACGGGTGAAATTACAGATTCTCACCCAAGTGCATGGGGCGGATCCAGATGTTACGGTATCGGACGGGGTTGTTGTGATCCTGAAGCTGGATGAACACCTTGGGATCATGCGGCGCGGAGTACTTGGAGGCCGAGTGGTAGGGCACGATTGAGGGATTGATCCCGTCGGTGCATCCTACCAATTCATAGTGGTTCTGCGTCACCACTCCGTTGTGAAGCACCGTTACAGTGGCTTTTTTGATCAGTTCCCCCTTTTCATTCCAGCGGGGTGACTCAAAAAGAATGTCGTAGCTTTGCCACTCTCCGGGTGGTTTGCAGGCATTGACCAACGGAGGCGACTGTCCATAGACCGCACTGGCCTGACCGTCGGGATATGTCGTGGACTTGTAGGAATCGAGAACCTGGATCTCGTACATGTTGTTGATCAGGATCCCGCTGTTACCCCTGCTCTGGGAGGTTCCCACTGGGGGATTGGGAGAAGCCCATTCGACATGAAGTTGGAAATCTTCCCACCTGCCTTTGGTCCGTATACCACCCGCTCGGGCTGAGGCGAAATAATCATCCTGTGTGGGCCAAGCGGCTTCGCCACTCTTGGCACTTTCCCATTTGGCAAGCCCATGACCGTCGAAAAGAACCTCGGCATCAGAGGGTGCCAGTGCTCCTTGACTGAAATTCACACCCGGAGTGATTACTTTTGGCTGCGGCCTCTTCTCGTCGTGCACGAACCAATTACCAGCCGGCTCCATGACAGGGATGGGCTTTGGTTTGGGCGATGGAGAGGGTGAGGGTGTTTGGGCAACAACTCCGACAGCTGTGCCCGTCAAGAATACGAGACAAAGAAGACGCAAGTACGTGACGGAGTTTTTCATCGAGGGGAAACCTAAAAGAAAAAGAAAGCAGAGAGAAAATATAGTTCAAGCTATTTCAATGAATTTCAAAAAGTGATGGAATATATTGCATAAGCTTAACCAGTTCGTTCTTTTATTAAGCGTCGACATCGCATCAAGGCAACCAGCTACACCCTTTACGGATTGCTCGGGTGAATCTCTATTGATATGTCACATTCTCTTATAACTCCCCCATAATAATGCCCATGTCACGTCCCGTCACCCTCTTCACCGGCCAGTGGGCCGACCTCCCGATCGCCGAACTCGCACCCCTCGTCAAAAAAATGGGTTACGACGGCGTCGAACTCGCCTGCTGGGGCGATCACTTCGATGTGGTCGCTGCGGCCGATCCTGCGACATCCGCAGGGTATTGTGATAATCTCTGGAAGCTCCTCTCGGACAACGGACTCACCTGCTATTCCATCTCCAGTCATCTGGTTGGCCAAGCGGTCTGCGATCTAATCGATGAACGTCATCAGGCGATTCTCCCTCCCGAAATCTGGGGTGACGGCTCTCCGGAAGGGGTGCGTCACCGGGCCGCTGAACGCATGATTCTGACGGCTAAGGCGGCCAGAAACTTTTTCAATCGCAAGCCCGGATTTTCTCAACATCCTCACCCCGTGACTGTCAACGGCTTCACCGGATCCTCTGTCTGGCACTCGATCTATGCCTTCCCGCCCACCTCTCAGGAGTATTGGCAGAAAGGATTTGAGGATTTTGCCAAGCGATGGATTCCGATTCTGAACGCCTTCGACAAGGAGAATGTCAATTTTGCGCTGGAGGTGCATCCAGGTGAGATCGCCTTTGACACCGCCACCGCGGAACGGGCGCTCGGGGCCGTGAAACATCATCCCCGTTTCGGCTTTAACTACGATCCCTCCCACCTCGGCTATCAGGGAGTCGACTACGTGAAATTCCTCCGCACCTTCGCGGATCGCATTTTCCACTGCCACATGAAGGACGCCTGGTGGGGTCATGGTGACGGCACGGTTGGCGTTTTCGGGGGGCACACGAGTTTTGGAGATGCCCGCCGTTATTGGGACTTCCGTTCCTGCGGCCGCGGGGACATCCGTTTCGAAGAGGTGATCGTGGCCCTCAACGACATTGGCTACCGGGGCCCTCTTTCCGTCGAATGGGAGGATGGTCGCATGGACCGAATCCATGGAGCTACGGAGTCGGCCGCCTTTGTCCGCCAACTTGACTTCACTCCGAACGCCGTCGCCTTCGATGCTGCTTTCGACAAGGCCAGCAAATGAGCACCACACGATCTGCTTCAAAGCGAAAGATAAGGATGGGAATGGTCGGAGGTGGCCGTGGGGCATTCATCGGAGCCGTGCATCGCATCGCCGCAAACATCGACGGCCAGATCGAATTGGTCTGCGGCGCCTTCAGCAGTGATCCACAGCGTTCCCGCGATTCCGGAGCCGATCTCTTTCTGACACCCGACCGTTGCTATGGAACCTTCGAGGAGATGATGAAAGGGGAAGCCGCTCTCCCTGCAGAAGAGCGGATGGATTTCGTTTCCATCGTCACCCCGAACCACATTCACTTTCCCGCCGCCAAGTCTGCCCTGGAGCACGGCTTCCACGTTGTCTCGGACAAGCCGGCAACCTTCGATCTCGCAGAGGCCAAGGAACTTGGTGAGATCATCAAACGCACGGGCCTGCTCTACGGACTCACACATAACTACACCGGCTATCCTCTCATCAAGCAGGCACGCGAACTCGTCCTCTCGGGACGTCTTGGAAAAATCCGCAAGGTCGTTGTTGAGTACCCTCAGGGCTGGCTCTCAACGCGTCTGGAGGAGAGCGGTCAGAAGCAGGCCGCATGGCGCACCGATCCTGCCCGCTCCGGAGCAGCCGGATGCATCGGGGACATCGGCACCCATGCTGAGAATCTCGCTGAATATGTCACTGGCCTCAAGATCAAGGAACTTGCCGCAGATCTTACCACCTTCGTCGAGGGACGCGCCCTTGATGACGACGGTAACATTCTGCTCCGTTTCGAAAATGGAGCCAAAGGTGTCCTGCATGCCTCGCAGATCTCGGTGGGAGAGGAAAACAATCTCAACATCCGCGTCTACGGAGAACTCGGCGGCATCGAGTGGCATCAGAAGGAGCCGAACACCCTGCTTCTGAAATGGTCGGACAAGCCGGTAGAGATTTGGCGGACCGGCATGGGTTATCTTAGCCCTATCGCGGCAGCCAACACCCGCACCCCACCCGCCCACCCGGAGGGATACCTTGAGGCCTTCGCCAACATCTACCGCAATTTTGCAAACCACCTGCGCGCCGTCCTCGACAAAACACAACCTGATCCCATCGCCCTCGACTATCCCAAGATCGAGGATGGAATCCGCGGAATGGCCTTCATCGAAGCCGTTGTGGATAGCTCCAAAAACAACGCCCGCTGGACACAACTGGCGTGATCGGGCCTCGACACACAGGCGACTCGATCCGACGCATTTGGGAAAAATACCGGGCGATCTTCTCGATTGGGCTGCAAAACACCTTTGTCTATCGTTGGAATTTCCTCCTGCGCTCCCTCTTCGCACTGATCCCACTCTTCGGGACGGTCTTCGTCTGGCGCGCGATTTACGGCGACACCTCGGGAACTATAGCCGGTTATGATTTCGGCGAGATGATCTTCTATTTTCTGATTGTTCTTCTCGTCGATAATCTGATCACCCCCACCGAGGATGAATGGCAGATTGCCGCTGAGATCAGGGAGGGACAACTCAGCTCTTTTCTTCTCAAACCGTTCGACTTTCTTGCTTATCGATCCTGTATCTTCGTCGGGTCACGTCTTCTCTACACCGTGGTGACACTCCTGCCCGTGGTGTCCGTCTTCTGGTGGTACCGCCAGTATCTCCACTGGCCCTCCCATTCCTCCACCTGGGGGTTTTTTGCACTGAGTCTCGTGATGGCGGGGGCGATCCAGTTCCTGATCGCCTATGCTCTTGCAATGCTCGCCTTCTGGATTCTCGAAATCTCGACAGTGGTCTTCATCCTCTACTCCTTCGAGTATTTCCTGAGCGGAAAACTTTTCCCTCTCGATACGGTGCCCGGTATTGCGGGCAAACTTCTACGATTGCTTCCCTTTCCCTATGAGCTCTACTTTCCCGTGGCCGTGCTAATGGAAAAAATCCAAGGCCCACGCCTGTGGCAGGGACTGATCATCCAGGTCACTTGGGTATCACTATGCTATCTGCTGGCACGACTACTCTGGAGATGCGGAGTGCGACGTTACGAGGGCGTGGGAATTTAATAAATTCATCGAAAATGACTGTCATGAGTGAGGCAGATGATCAGGGATGATTCGGACAGTAGCTCCTGTGGCAATACGATCGCAGAGCAGCGCCACATCGGTTGATCTCATCCGGATACAACCGTAGCTGGCTGGATGACCCAATAACCTCTCCTGAGGTGTTCCATGAATATAGATGCCGCGATTGAAGGCGTTTTTATTACCAGGTTCAGCCCCATCAAGCCAAAGAATGCGGGTCACGATCGGATCACGTCCGGGGGCGTTGGGTTTGAGAACTTCGCCGGTGGGAACTCTAGAACGAAATACCTCCCCAAGGGGTTGTCCCATTCCGATCTTCATGCGGACAAGGAATTTACCCAACGGTGTGGTATAACTACCCAATCGGTCACCGATCCCGAATCGTGATGTGGAGACGGGATAGACAGCCTCCTTTTTACCGTCTGTCTTCAGAAGTAGCGCCTGATCCTTAACGCTGACGATGATCTCATGATGAGGATCCCCTTCGGCATAAAGAGGGGAAAAAAACAGGAGTAGGGCGGCAAGGGGTGCGAAACGCTTCAAGGTTATAAGCTGGCCTTATAAGATTGATTCGTCAACCCGCTCCCGTTGTTTTTATTACTACAGTCCGGTCTCTTTCAAATGTCCATCGGTGATCGTGACCCGAGCCCCCGTGCCGACGAGTTCATAAAGTTTCTTCACATCGGAGGAACTCATACGGATGCAACCGTAGCTCACTGGAGTTCCAAGAAGTGATTCCTGGGGGGTGCCATGAATATAAATGCAGCGACTGAAGGCATTGCTATTGTGCGTCTCAAGCCCCGCCAGCCAAAGGATACGGGTCACGATCGGATCACGTCCGGGGGCATCGGGGGTGAGTATCTCGCCGGTAGGTTTTCGTGAATGGAAGACGGTTCCAAGGGGAAATCCCCCGCCGATTTTCTTGCGGACGCAAAGATGACCAAGGGGGGTGGCGTAGCTTCCCTCGCGGTCACCTGTTCCATACTTTGAGGTGGATACCCTGTAAAGGGCGATAGGCTTGCCATCGGTAAGCACCAGCATTTTCTGATCGGGAACGCTCACGATCACGCGATGATGCGTGTCCTCCGCGCAACCGGAGAGAAGCAGCAGGATGCCGCAGGCAAGGGCGGCGTGAAAGAGTCCTTTACTCACTTTAGTGATTCCGCAACCTCCGATGCAAAATACGTCAGGATCATGTCTGCACCGGCTCGTTTAATGGCTAGTAGCGATTCATCACGCGTCGCTGCATAATCAAGCCATCCGAGCTTTGCCGCGGCGTGTATCTGAGCGTACTCACCGGAAACCTGATAAGCCGCAAGCGGGAGGCGCGTAACATCATGCACCGCTTTGATGACATCGAGATAAGGCCCCGCGGGCTTTACCATCACCATATCGGCCCCCTCCTGCTCATCGAGTTGCACCTCAAGAAGGGCTTCGCGCACATTCGCAGGATCCATCTGATACGTCCTCTTATCCAGCGGAGCCGAGATCGTGCCGCTTCCGACCGCATCCCGGAAAGGGCCGTAATAAGCAGAGGCGTATTTGGCCGAGTAGGCCAGAATGCCTGTCTGTTGATGGTTGGCGGCATCGAGCGCCAAGCGTATCGCTTGGATACGTCCATCCATCATGTCGGAAGGAGCCACGATGTCGGCTCCGGCTTCAGCCTGCGCGACCGCAAGCCTGCAGAGAGCCTCGACCGTACTATCGTTCTCAATGGATCCCTTTCCGTCTGGGATCCCGTCGTGTCCGTGATCCGTATAGGGATCAAGCGCCACATCGACGATCAGGACGAGACCGGGACAAGCCTCTTTGACGGCACGGATCGCGGCATAAAGAATATTGCCGGGAGACATGGCATGCGCTCCCTCAGCATTCTTGAGCGAGGACTCGACACACGGGAAGAGAGCCACTGCGGGAATGCCAAGTCCCGCCACCCTTGTGCACTCCTCGACCAGGGACGCAAGAGTGTGCCTCATCACCCCGGGCATCGACTCAACCGGCTCGGATTGCCCCTCTCCAGCTTTCACAAAAAGGGGCTGGATCAAATCCTCGGCACGCAGAGCGGTCTCACGCACCATCGAACGAACAGTTGAAGTTGCACGGTTGCGCCGCATCCTTCGAAGGAGGACCAGTCCGGGTTGGTTGCTCATTATCTTATCTTCACCGAGGCGTGCCTTGAGTCAAGGCACCGGACTCATAGCCATCATTGGCGACCCTAACGGGATTCGAACCGGTTGCTCCCAATCGGGAGCACCAGAGCGAACAAAGTGCTGTAAAATCCGGTGGGGGGGCTTTATCTCTTATACCCTTCACCTCAGGATTTCTGCACGAGTAGCCCTGCGATTCGCTCCTATTGCCTCAAGAAGCTCGTTCCGGCGAAACAAACGATGCTTCCCAAGTTTGTAGCTTGGAAGCAGTCCCATCTGGACGTATTGCTGCATTGATCGCTCAGAGATGCCAAGCCATTGTGCTGCCATCTTGGAGTTGATGAATTCGGAGTGATTCTGTGTTTTCGGTAGATCCTGTTGAGGGGACTCGGCATTTGGAGCCAGTGTGAGGGTTAGTCTTTGAGGGTTATTTTGGTTTCTAGTTGGTTGTTGTTGGGTTGTCCATCCCCGGCGTAGGGAAGCCGTAGGCCGACCGGAGACGGGG